>Ga0187820_1000282_pt1 | contig 11140 bp, 8 predicted proteins | sample NC_wetland_sal_i_19_FD_132409 | JGI IMG/M metagenome (GOLD analysis project Ga0187820, IMG submission 132409) | Wetland sediment microbial communities from Neuse River Estuary, North Carolina, USA - SO4_5 | ecosystem: Environmental > Aquatic > Freshwater > Wetlands > Sediment | place: USA: North... | reverse complement strand
GTGCCGGTGGTGGCGTTCCTCGCCTGGCAGCTGGTGCCGCGGATGATTTTAGGAATCGACGGCTGGCGCTGGGTCGTGATCATCGGTTCGATCGGCGCGTTCGTGATCTGGTGGATCCGCAGAAGCCTGCCGGAATCGCCGCGCTGGCTCGAGCAACACGGCCGGACCGTGGAGGCCGAGCGCATCGTCGGCGCGCTGGAACGCCGCATCCGCGACGATGGCGCCACGCTGCCGCCCCCCAAAGCGCTCAAGGGCGAAACCGAGCGCAAGGCCGGCGCCTGGGCGGAAATGTGGAACGCGACCTATCGCAGCCGCACCATCATGCTCGTGATCTACAATCTTTTTCAGACCGTCGGCTATTACGGATTTTCGAGCTGGGTACCGACGCTGCTCATCTCACAGGGCGTCGAAGTTACCAAGTCCCTTACCTATACGTTCATCATCGCGATCGCCGCGCCGATCGGTCCGCTGATCGGCATTTACTTCGCGGATCGTTTCGAGCGCAAATGGCAGATCGTGTGGGCGGCGGTCGGCATCGCCGTCTTCGGTCTCTTGTTCGCAAAGCAAACCGGCGCGGTCGGCGTCATACTCTTCGGACTGCTGATCACGCTGTGCAACAACTGGATGTCGTTCTCGTTTCACGCCTATCAAGCCGAACTCTATCCGACAAGGATCCGCGCGCGGGCGGTGGGTTTCGTTTATTCGTGGAGCCGGTTCTCCGCGATCTTCTCCGGCTTTGTCATCGCATTTTTCCTCGGCCGCTATGGCACGATCGGCGTGTTCAGTTTCATCGCCGCCGCCATGGCGATCGTCGTCGTGGCCATCGGCACCTTCGGGCCGGCGGTCACCAATCGCCGGCTCGAGGCCATCGCGCGCTAATACGGAGTCTTAATGATCTCTCCCGAACCGGCGACATACCAGCGCTCGCTGACGAGAGGCTTTCCGGCAAGGCGATCGGCGAGCCAGTCGGCGAGCAGGATCGGCGGAAACGGACCGAGATTGGCGGCGGGCACGTTGCCGACCGAGTGGCGGGATTCCTGATACACCACCATTTGCTTCGGCCCTTGCAGCGCGGCCATCAGCCGTTCGGAATGTTCGAGCGGGCTTAGCTCCTCGGCTTCGCCGGCGACGCAAAGATAGGGGGCGCTTATTTTCTCTGCGTGCCCTTCCCAGGTGATGGTCTTGCGGAATTCGTCGAATTCGTCCTCGTCGGTGATACCGGACATATACATAAAGCGTTTTTTGAAGGTCGGCGAGGCTTCCTGAAAAATCGTATGGCAACCCGGCTCATGACACACCGACATGACCGCGCAGGCTTTGATCCGCGGTTCGTTGCCGGTGAGAACCGTGCCGAACAACGAGCCGAAGCTTGTGCCAGCCACGGCGATCCGTGTCGCATCGAGTTCGGGCCGCGCCGTAATCCAATCGACCAAGGCCGGTCCTGTCGCGATCCAGTTCTCCATGGTGAAGTTGAGGCCGATCATCGGCGCTTCATATTGGCCCGGCCCGTCGATCGCCAGCACGGCCATGCCGCGATTGAGATATTTGTCGCCGTAGAGGGCAACCTGGATTTCCTTGTAGCTGTCCATGCCGGGTATCGCGATCACCACCGGCAAGCGGCCGCTGCCGTGGTTCGGCGGCAGATGCAGCCACGCCGGAATGGCTTTGTCCTTGAACGGCACCCAGACCGCCTCGACGTGATGGTCCGCCAAGGTTGCGTATTTGGCGTAGCATTCGCGCTTCTTGTTGTTGTAGGCGATGTTGATGTCGTCGTTTTCGTCATAGGGCCATTGCGCGGCGCCCCACTGCACCGCGGCCATGAAGAAATTGTCGCGTGCGGTGACTTTGCGGTCCGCCTGCGCAGCCGCATTGGCCTTGGCTTCGCGACGGCGCGCGACGGCGGCGAAGGCAGGGCCGATATCGGCCATTTTCTTCACCCGCTCGCGAATGCCGGCAAAATCGGCATTCGCTTCGATCCCGCAAGGCAAGTGGATATAGAGCGAACGCGGCTGGTCCCAATCGATGCCGTTGGCGCGAATGATGTTGTCGATGAGCCACCGCTGCTCATCGAAACGGCGCACGCGCGGCGGACCGCGTTGGTCGAGAATGGGCGGAAAGGCTTGCTGCGGCCGGTTCATGCGTTCCCTCCGATGTGCCGACGGCTCGCCAATGGTCGCGACCGCCAGTCGCCGGCCATTATCGGCGCGAGGGACGCCTTGTTGTCAACGACGGCGAGGCTATCATCGCGCCGCCGCGGCCACCCTCCCCGCAACCGCAGCGTTCCCTGAACGGACATAAGGACATCCGATGAAGCTTGCCGTCCCGGATATGATTTCCAATTCCTATTTCCCGGCCGAGGCCGCGGTCGAGCTCGGATTTTTCAACGGCGAAGGGCTCGATGTCTCGCTCGAATTGATCTTTCCGGTTGACAAGGCTTACGCGGCGTTGCGCGACGGGGCGGTCGATTTCGTCGGCGGTTCGGCTCATTCGGCGCTGGCCGCATTTCGGGATTTTCGCGGCGTCAAGCTGATCTGCGCGCAAGCCCAAGGCATGTACTGGTTCCTGGTGATGCATGCCGATCTGAAGGCGCGGCGCGGCGATATCGCCGTCGTCAAAGGCCGCCGCATCGGGGCCGCGCCGTGGGTCGACAAAGGTTTGCGGGGCCTGCTCGTGGAGGCCGGCATCGACATCGAGCGCGACGGCGTCACCATCGCGCCGGTGCCGGGCGCGGCAGGCGCCGGGATCAATTTCGGCGTTACCGCGGCCAAGGCGCTCGAGGAACGCCGGATCGACGGTTTTTGGGCGAACGGCATGGGCGCGGAAGTGGCGGTGCGGCGCGGCGTCGGCACGGTCGTGCTCGATGTACGACGCGGCGACGGACCTAAACGCTGCTTCAACTATACCGCGGCGACGATCGCCACCACCGATGCGCTGATCGCGCGCGCGCCGGACGAGGCGGCCGCCGCCGTGCGGGCAATCGTCAAAACGCAGGCCGCGTTGAAGGCCGACGTGGCGCGGGCAACCGAGGTCGGCGAAAAATTATTTCCGCCATCGGAGGCCGCGCTGATCGCTGAGCTTATCCGCCGGGATCTGCCGTATTATGACGCGGCGCTGTCACCTGCTTTCGTCTCAGGCATGATCGAATTTGCGCGCAGCCAGGGTCTGCTCGCAGGCCCGGTGTCCTACGAAGACGTGGTCGCGACGCTATTTTCGCCGCTATGGAGAAGCTGACGGCGCTGCAAGTGTATTTGAATGGGGCCTGATCTTTTTCGGAAGACCGGTTTCCACTTTTTCCGGATCATGCCCAAACCTCATCCTCAACCGGCAGCCGGCCGCTCGGTGCCCTTGACGAACATCCGGTAGCCCGAGCGCACATTCGGCCAATAGTCCCAGATCGCAAAGTGCTGGGTGCAGCGGTTGTCCCAGAACGCGATCGAATGATCGGTCCAGCGGAAGCGCATGCTCCAGTGCGGCCGCGCGATATGGTCATAAAGGAATTCCAGCACGCCGCGGCTTTCGGCCGGCGGGACTTCGTTGATGTGGCTGGTGAACTCGCGGTTGACGAACAGAAGCTTGCGGCCGCTCTCCGGATGTCGAACGACGACCGGGTGCACCGCGACCGGATAGACGTCGGCATTCTTGTCGAAGCCGCGGGCGCCGTCGTGAGTTGCGGTCTTGCCTTGGAGGTAGGTCTTCATCGACGGGCTTAATTCTTCATAGGCTTTGTAGGCCGAGGCAAACAAGGTGTCGCCGCCGCCATTGGGCGGAATGATCTCTTGGTAGAGCACGCTATACATCGGCGGAATCTCGGCGCAGCTCTGATCGGAATGCCATTCTTCGCCGGAGACGCGCTTGGAGCTGGCGTCGAAATATTGCTTCCGGATCGCCGGATGGCCAGGAACGCTCTTCGATGCGGTGCCCTTGCCACCGACGTGAATGTGCGGCTCACCGAAATAGCGCACCAGACGCTCGTGCGATTCGAAATCGATGTTCTGGTTGCGGAAGAAGATAACGCCGTGAGCGATAATGGCGTCATGCACTTCCTCAACCTGCCGATTGGTCAGCGGCCGGGTGAGATCGACATTGCCGATCTCGGCGCCGATATGCGGCGAACAGGGCGTGACCGTGATGGTGTCGTAGCTCATGGCGCGATCTTGTTTGGTGGTGTCCACAAAAAGGAATCCACGACCGCAGAGCGGCCCAACGGCTGGGAATGGTAGTTGAGAGCGGGCGGCGATGCCAGTGCGATCGGCGTAACGGTGCTAGAACGCTCCGGCATGGAATTGGAAACGCTGGGTGACGTCGTAGCTTTCCTTCGCGATCGGATAGGCGTAGTCGACGCTGATAGGGCCGAACATCGAATCCCAGACGAGGCCGACGCCGACTGAAGAGCGTATCGCGCTGGAATTGGCGATTTGCTGCGACGGCGATAATGACGTGGCGAGGCTCGGAACGGTCGAAGCGCTGGTCGCCCATAAGCTGCCGGTGTCGGAGAAGAACGCGAGTTTCAGCTGCGCGTCGGGCGGAACGAACGGCACCGGCGCTTGCAGCTCTGCCGTGGTCGTCCAAGAGGCGTTGCCGCCGAGGTTATCCATCGTAGTGCCTGGCGTGATGTCGCGCGGACCGAAGCCGTTCGGAGCAAATCCGCGTATAAGCTGCGGGCCGCCGAAGAAGCCGTCCAGCAACGGTAATTGCTGGCCGCCCCAGGGCGTCACGTAGCCGCTTTGCGCCCGGACCATGCCGACGAGGTCGCCCGCAATTGGAGTGTAATAACGCACGTCCTCGGTGGTTCGCGCGAATTGCGCCGCGCCACCCAGTCCGGCGAAGTCGTTATTGGTTTGCGCCAAGACGCCGCTTGAAGGATCCTTGGGGTTGTCGAGGGTGTTGTAGGTCAAGCCGGTGCCGACCGACGACACCCAATAAGGGCCGGACTGCGCCGCCACCTGGATCGGCAACGAAGCCGTTCCAATCGCTGGATCGAGCGAAAGGCCCTGATTGTAGATCGAATAGTTCCAGCTCATACGCAGATCGTCGGTCAGCGGTAATCCGGCCGACACCTTGGCGCCGTAAAGACTGGTGTTGAACGCCTGGTACGAATTGGCGAAGGTCTGGTTGCCGAAAAGTTCGCCGCCAACGGCGATGTGCTGGCCGAGAAACCACGGATCGGTGAAGGCGAGATCGAACCCTCTGGCATATTGGCCGTAGGTCACAGTTGACTTAGCGATATCGCCGGTGCCCAAAAAATTGGTATCGGTGACGCTGATCTGCGCCAATATGCCGGCGCTGGTCGAATAGCCGCCCGAAATGAAGAAGCTTCCGGTCTGCTGTTCTTCCACCGCCACGTCGAGCACGACGCGGTCCGGCGCCGAACCGGGCTGCGCGGTGATTTTGACGGATTTGAAATAACCGAGCGCCTTGAGGTGGCGTTCGCCGCGGTCGATGAGCGCTCGGTTGTAGGCATCGCCTTCGCCGAAATCGAATTCGCGGCGGATCACCTCGTCATGCGTCTTGGTGTTGCCGTGGATTTCGATGCGTTCGATGTAGAGCCGCTTGCCCTCGTCGATCCTGTAGGTCACATCGATCAGCCGGCGATCGGTACGCCGGTCGATGCGGGGTATCACGCTTGCAAACGGTTGGCTATTCTTCGCCAGCGCAATCGCCAGATCGTCGACGGATTTGTCGACCGCATCCGAATCATAATAGTCGCCGCTCTGCGTATGGAGCGCGCTGTGCAATCCGTCGGCGTCGAAATTCTTCAGCCGTGATTCGATTTCGACCTTGCCGAGGCGATATTGCGGGCCTTCGTCGATCTTGAAGGTGACGATAGTGCCCTTTTTGTCCGCGTCGTAGCTTGCCGCGGAGGACACGCGGACATCGGGGTAGCCGTGGGCGCGATAGAAATGCCGGAGCAGATCCTTGTCGTTCTCGACGCGGTCGTCATCGTAGATGTCGTTATCGAGAAGAAAGCTCAAAGGATTGGTTACCCCCGTTTTGACCACGCCTTTGAGCTTGGTCGCCGAAAAGGCGGCGTTGCCGGAGAATTGGATGTCTTTGACCGCGAGCTTCTCTCCTTCTTTGATCTCGAAAACCAGATTGGTGCGGTCGCTTTTGTCGCCCTTCTTGGTATCGATCGTTTTCGGCACGACGCGCGCATCGAAGTATCCGTGTTGCCGGTAAAGATCGAGAATGTGGATCACATCGCTCTGGATCAGCTCGCGTGACAGCGGCCCGCCGGCTTTCGATTGCACAAACTTGCTCAGATCGGCGTCCTTGAGCTTCTTGTTTCCTTCGAAAGCGACGACCCCGATCGTCGGATTTTCAACGACGACCACCAGCACGCGATTGCCGGCGTGTGAGACCTTGACGTCGGTGAAAAAGCCGGTCGCGTAGAGCTCCTTGAGCGCGGCGTCGATCGCAGCTGGATCAAGGTGCCCGTCCGGCGCTGGGTGAAAGTGCGAGCGGATCATGTCGGCGCCGGCGTGGCGGTTACCGATCACCGTGACGTCGGCTTCCGCCGATTTCGAATCCGGAGCGCCCGCGGCGGCGGCGCCGCAAGCCGCGACGGCCAGCAAAAATCCGGCGACAATGACCGCGATTCCCCGACAGGGCATGGCGCGCAAGTTCCCAAACTTAAACGGCTGTTTGAGCCAATCGGCACGGCGGGAGCATGTCAGATTGTGTCGAAATCTGAGGTATTGTTGGGGCGCCTGCCATAAAGGTTTACGCCGGCATTGGCTTTGGCGCGGGCTTTGGGCTGACGGGCACGAAGCCGTTTACCATAATTGGTCTTGGCCAAAGCGGGTGCGTCCAACCGTCCTGCGACATCGGAACACGGAGCCTTCCCGCCGGCGCGAGATTTAACTCACGGACGGTACGGACAAGCTCATGAGCCAGCGTCCATGAGCGAACAAGAAGAACGGGAGGACGAAAATGGCCGTCGATGCGATGCTTTGGTTTATTCTCGCCGGAATGATTGCGTTCCTCGGCTACGGCTGCGTTCGCACGGCACGCCACTAGGCCAACTTAAAAAACGGCGGGAGACCCTTCGCCGCGGATTTTGAGCGGCTCCGGTCTCGCGCCGTTTCATATGTCCTTTTGCCAATAACTTATGCGTTCAGGACTTATGCGTTCAAAGAGAGCGTAGCTCTTTCGTAATTGCCGGAACCCATCCCGCCTGCCGGGAAAATGCCGTGCGCGGCGATCCATTCGAACGACGTTTCGTAGACTTCCTTGGTATAGGGCTCGAACACCAGCCGTTCGCCGGGACCCCAGCGCCGCGTATCCATGAGGGCATGGAAACGATCGGGGAATTCATTCTTGTAATAATGCGTGTAAAGCTCGGGCCGAAGATCGATATCGCGCTGCGCACGGCGTAGCGCTCGGAAGAACTTCTTCAGATCTTCGGGGTCGGGATCTCCGTGAATCATCGTCGCGATCATGAATGTCGTATCGATGACTTTGCGGAATCCAAGCTGCTCCGCGAAATAATAGGGTCCGCTGAACAGATTGACTGCCGGCGCCTTGCCTTCGACCAGCTGCTCCATGCGCTTGAACAACATGCCGTCGGCGAAATTGAGATTGATCTGTTCCGGTTTGAGGTAAGGCTCGAGCGCCTGCACCGTCGCGTAATGGCTTCCCGACTGGTAGCCGACCGAAATCGGAACGCCGGCAAGATCAGCCGGAGTTTTCACGGCCGAATCGGCGGGAACAAAAATCCCGGCCGGCGAAACCGAATAGACGTCGGTGTACATACGGCCAAGGCCGTTAGAGGCAGCGACATTCACCGTCCAGTGGCAGGCGCAGCTTACGCTCGCTTTGCGGCCTTCTTCGAACGATTGGAACGCGCCCTTACCGCCCTTGGAATGGATCTTGCCATCCGTCGCGCGCACCAGCTCGCGAAATTCATAATCAAGTCCTTCCGCGCGGAAATAGTTCTTTTCCTCCGCTACCCATTCCTGGAGCCGGAAGTGCGGTTCGATGATGAACTTTGCCATGACGTTCTCCCTTGTCTATCAGCAAATATCGAAGTGACCGTTGGACCGTGCTTGGCCGCGTTCGGCAACGCGGCGCGCCCGGATCATCTTGACGTGATCGTCCATCAGCGCGCGTGCGCCGCTCGGGTCGCGAAGCTCGATCAGATCGGCAAGCTTGGAGTGAATTTCCAGAATGTGCCGCGCCAGCTTGGGCGTGGCGGTGACATTGCGGCACGGCCACGACACATGTTCAAGCGAGATGAGCTGCACCATGATCACGCGGTTGTGCGAGGCCTCGGCCACGGCAAGGTGGAAATCCCGCGACAGTCTCGTAAATTCGTCGAGGTCGCCGATCGCCGCTTCCGCTTCGCGCAACAGACGACGCAGTTTCTCCACGTCCTTGGGCGTTGCGTTCTCGGCGGCAAGCTCGGCGCCAAGCGTCTCGATGGCGCGCTGCGCATCCATGATTTCGGCGGCGCTGACCCCAGTGAGGTCAAGCTGCACTGCCAGCGCTTCGGCAAACAGACGAGGATTGCCGTACGCGATCCGTGCGCCGCCGCCCTTGCCCATGCGGATTTCGACGATGCCGAGCGCTTCGAGCGTACGCAGCGCATCGCGGGCGACGATCCGGCTGGCGCCGAAACGCGCCGCCAGATCCTTTTCGGTGCCGAGGAAATCGCCGGGCCGAAGCCGCTTGGCAAACAGCGCCTCGCGAACCTCCGCGACGACCTGCGCGGACAGCGAAGAGGAACGCCCGGCAAAGATAATGCGCGCCGTCGAATCGCTGCCTGCCTGAATCGCCATCGGGTTGCTCGCGCTTACGACCCCGTGCCCGTCAGCTGTCACTTCCGCCGCGCTCGGGACTACGTGACAAATCTAAGCGGTGGCAGTAAAATAGTAAAGATACTATCTTTAAGGTCGACAGGATGCCCTGACCGGTCCAAGAAGGCCGACACAAATCAGGGAGGAAAACCATGGCCAAGCCGAGAATTAGCTACGTCTCGCTGGACAGGATGGACGCGAGGATGCAGGCGGAAGTGGACCGCTGCCGCCGCGAAGGCACGCCGCGGCCGGAAGCTCGGCGGTGCGGGCTCACGTACCAGCCTGCTTCTGGTTCTTCGCCGAGTCCTGGCACAATATTTTTCGCACCGGCGTTCTCGATCACGCCCTCAAGGAATTGTGCCGCCTCTACGTATCGCGCTCGGTGGCCTGCGAATATTGCGGCAATCAGCGCTCGATAAAAGCCGCCAAAAGCGGCGGCTTGATCGAGGATCAGGTGCTTGATCTTTTAAACTTCGAGAAATCGGCAAAATACAACGAGCGGCAGAAAGCCGCGCTGGCCTATGCCGAGGCCATCGTTTGGCGGCTCGACACCAACGATGCGTTCTGGGACCGCATGCATGGCCATTTCAGCGAGCCGGAGCTCGTGGAACTTGGCTGCATGATCGGGCTTACGCTCGGCCAGCAGAGCTGGTTGCGGCTCCTCAACATCGAGCATCACGAAGTCCTTGCCGGCACGTCCGCTTCCATGGCGCCGGGCTTCGAGGATGCCGCACGGCTCAAGACAAAAAAATCGCAGCAGGACTATTGGGCGAAAGCAAAATCGGCTCCCGCCTCGCTGCGTTAGCGCCGAGCGCGAACGCGAATTAGAGCGCACGCGTGGTGTCGTCGAACAATTCCTTGACCGAAAAGCGTCGCGGAATGATTTTCATCTCGAGCGCATAGTTCGACATCAATTCAAGCGCCGGCTTCACCGCCGCGAACCCGAAGGGAATGGTATCGATTGCGCCGGCCTTAGGCAGACCGGCGGCCGTTTTGGCAGCCTTCAGCATCCGAAAGATCTCGCGCACCGCGCCGGGATCGGATTTGGCAAGCGCGCTCTTGACCACGACCATATGATTGACCGGCACGGTCGCGTGCTTGTTGTACCACGCCTTTGCCGCGGTCTCCGGTTCGGCAATGACGCTTTTGAGCCTTGGATCGCTGGGAATATTGCCGCCGAAGATCGCGGCATCGAGCTCGCCTTCGAGAAGCATTTTCGTCATATCCTTGCCGGCGGCGGCGCGTTCGACGCCCGGTGGATCGCGGTATTCGGGAACGTGGGCATCCTCGAATGTCACCCATTTCACCTTGCCGAGATCGACCCCGTAATCCTTCCAAAGGATGCCCCGCAACCAGACCCCGGTCGTCTGCGAAAACGCCCGCACGCCGACTCTTCGGCCGGGAAGGTTTTCCGGCTTTAACGTTCCGCGCTCGGAATTGTAAAACATGGTCCCATGCTGAAAACGTCCCATCATCGTCGCCGGTAGAAGCACGAGCGGCTTGCCATAGGCCTTGGCCTGCAAATAAGTCGCGATCGCCATTTCGCTGATATCGAACTTCGCCTGCCGCACCATCAGCAGGAAGGCTTTATTGATCGGCTCGACATCGGTGAAACGCAAGGCTACGCGATCGGATTTGATTTCGCCGCTCTTCAGCGGTTTCGTATGGGGATAAGTCCCAAGACATGCATCCAGGGTTACGACTTTTTCAGCGGTCATGGTGCTCATAGCGGTGCTCACATCAGTGCTTATAGGCCTTACGTCTCGGGCTCGATTGATTTTATGATCTGCCGTAAGGGTTCACCAGCCTCCCTCTGGGCGCTCGTATCTAGACACAAGCTCAACGCCAAACGGCCCGCAGTCGTGGCAGGAGCATTGTAGATGACGAATATGGCGGTGACGGACATGACAACGATGGATATGGCAACGACGGATTTACACGTATCGGCTTCCAATCTCACTTCCTTCGTAGCCCGCGCCTTCGGCGCTGCCGGCCTGCCGGAAAACGACGCGCAAATACTCGCTGACCTTATGGTTGAAGCAGATTTGCGCGGCAGCGATACCCATGGCGTGATCCGGTTGCCGCTTTACGTTTGTCGCCTGCGCGCCGGCGGCATCAGCGCCGAACCGAATATTCGCGTGATCAACGAACGCGCGTCGACGGCGCTGATCGACGGCGACAACGGCATGGGTCATCTGGTGATGCGTCGTGCCGCCGACTTGGCGATCGAAAAGGCGAAAGCGACAGGAATCGGCTGGGTGGGCGCACGCATGAGCAACCACGCGGGGCCCGCGCCGCTTTACGTCACGATGCCGCTCGCCCACGACATGATCGGCTTGTATTTC
>Ga0187820_1000281_pt1 | contig 11151 bp, 10 predicted proteins | sample NC_wetland_sal_i_19_FD_132409 | JGI IMG/M metagenome (GOLD analysis project Ga0187820, IMG submission 132409) | Wetland sediment microbial communities from Neuse River Estuary, North Carolina, USA - SO4_5 | ecosystem: Environmental > Aquatic > Freshwater > Wetlands > Sediment | place: USA: North... | reverse complement strand
TCCTTATCCACCTGCTCCTTGATCTTGTCCATCGGCACATGCCCAGGGCCCTCGATCATCACCTGCACATCGTGCTCCCAGGCCTTCCTCGTCAGCTCCCCAAGCACCTTCAATTCCGCGAACTGCGCTTCGTCGCTCGCGTCCGCAATGCACCCAGGCCGCAATCCATCGCCAAACGAAAAACTCACGTCATGTTTCTTGAAAATCTTGCAAATCTTCTCGATGTTCTCGTACAAAAAATTCTGCTTCTTGTGATGTTCCATCCAATGCGCCATCAACGACCCGCCGCGGCTCACAATTCCCGTAATCCGCTTCCGCACCAGCGGCACATGCTCGCGCAGCACGCCCGCGTGGATTGTCATGTAGTCGACGCCTTGCTCGGCCTGCTCTTCAATCACCTCGAGCATCAAGTCAATCGTCAAATCCTCCGGTCGCCTCACGCGCGAAATCGCCTCATACACGGGAACCGTTCCCACCGGCACCGGCGACGCCTCAATAATCGCCTTCCGAATCACCGGAATGTCCCCGCCTGTGGATAGGTCCATCACCGTATCCGCGCCGTAATGCACTGCGTGGTGCAGTTTCTTCAGCTCTTCCTCAATGTTCGACGACGTCGCCGAATTCCCGATGTTCGCGTTGATCTTGCACTTGCTGGCGATCCCAATCCCCATCGGCTCAAGGTTTCGATGATTCACGTTCGCCGGAATAATCATCCGTCCGCGCGCAATTTCGCTGCGCACCAGCTCCGGCTCAATCTTTTCCCGCCCTGCCACAAAACGCATCTCTTCCGTAATTACGCCCTGCCGCGCAAAATGCATCTGCGACATGTTCCGGTTGCCGTTGGCACCCGCCGCTTCTTTTTCTCTCTTTTCAAGCCAGCTATCGCGTATCGCCATCGAACCCCCTCAGAAACCGCACCAAACGCCTCCAGACAAAAGTGACCGTCTTTGTCCCATTCCTTTTCCGAACTAAGTTTGGATTATGGCACCGGGACAAGGGTGTAGCAACTTGCTCGTGTACACAGCCCGCTGACACTCTCAAATTCTCCGGCAGCAGAGCATCCGGAATTAGGCGCCCGACGAAATACATCTGCCCTGCTTGCCCCTCCAAGCAGCTTAACCATTGTGGGCACTAAGTGTGCGAACCATCCGGTTCTTTCGCCTAGAAACGGTCGCACACCGCGACACTGTCCTCATTTGGAGTGCGGGAGCCCTGCTCCCGCTTTCCTATTGACAATCCGGTGACAGCCGCGTATTGTATTTGCTGGGTAATACTGAGCCTAGAATCCGGGAACGCCAATCTCCAGATTGGCGTTTTTGCTTTTTGTGGACTGTGTGGCAGTCTGAGCCTTCCGCCCTACACTTACTACAGAATGGCCCGCAAGCTTGATTCCGGCGCCATACACAACCCCTTTAGAATCAACACTTGCAGGCCGCCTGCAAACGTATGATTCTAAGTGAGTTGCAAAACCACTAAATCCTTTAGATCCAACGCTTACAAAAAACAGTGGGGCCCCTGCAGTCAGTTCCCGGCTAAGCTAATCCCCAAGTGCAGGATCCGGCTGCTAACGCGCCCACGGTGAAGACGAAGGTAAGAAAATCAGGGCGCCCGGTTCTGCGCCGGGGGTGGCACGCCGAGAGCCAGTTTAGGAAGACACCATTTCCCAATAATCGGGTAAGCGGCCCACTCTCCGCGATTGGCCTTGATCCCATACATAATCCCCAAAATGACGTTTGCAATCCATCCGAGCATCCAGAAAAGCCAGAAGAAAGGAAAGACAAAGAAGATCGCCGGCGGCGGCTGATTCGCAGTATGTCCACCATGAGCGCTGCTGAAGATAGTTGCGAAGATGGAAAAAAAGAAAATCATCATCCCGCCAATCAAGACCGCCAGGTAACAAAGCTGCCAGATCAAACACTGCAAAGCATGGAACTTCACGAATCGCGAATCTTGCTTGACGCAGTAAATCACCAGCGGCGCTATAAATCCGGTGAACACCTGAAGCAGGTGCGCAAGAAACGCCATCGTGCGCTCGTCCTGCGTAGGCACAGGCAAGGAAGTAAGGCTCTGTTGATCGCTCAAGGCCAACCCTCCGGTTTCTAGATACACGGTAGCCCGAAATCGCCGTCGGTGCCGCGGGATGAACTGCTCTTGTGCGCAATCAGGGAGCAATGCGCCGCTGCCCCGTCAGATAAATGGGGAAAGAACTCGATGCCGCACCTTGCGCGCGGCATACGCTTGACACCTCGAAGCCCGCTGCACATGATGGACCCACCATGGACAGTGCTTTCAGCAGCAAACTGGCCTTCGTCACACTCACGGATTGCGACGGACGAGACGTCCGGCTCGGATCCTTGTGGGACAAGCAGCCGGCTGTCGTTGTTTTTTTGCGCCACTATGGATGAATCTTTTGCCGCGAGCATGCCGCGCAGTTGCGCGAACACATACAGGCTTTTCGCGACAAAGGTGCAACACTCGCTGCGATTGGGTTAGGAGACCGGGTCTATGCCCGCGAGTTTCGCGAACAGACGGGCATCACTTTTCCGCTTTTGATCGATGAGCAGCGGCAGGCCTATCGCGCCGTCGAGTTGAAGTCCGCCAATCTCCTTCATCTCCTGCGCGGTGACAACGCCGAGGCTCGCAAGCGAGCGCGGTCCGCCGGCCACACGCAGCACAAGTTGGGGCAAAACCCGTTTCAGCTTGGCGGCAGCTTCGTATTTGGACCCGGGAATGTTGATCGCTTCGCGCACATCAGCCAGACGTTTGGTGACAACGCGAGCGTGGCTGCCTTGTTGGATGCGTTGCCGTAGGCCGGGCCATTGAGGATCGCGCGCAAAACAGGGTGCCCCGCCGGTTCAGCATAAATTACAGATAAAATGTAGTTGTGAAGAAAACTCTTTCGACGATCACCTGGCTCGTACTGTTTTGTGCCTGCGCCGGCGTCGATTCAGATGAGCTGTTTGGACATGAGGATGTAGTGGCCCGGAGCTTTTATCGGCAACGACGCAGCAAAGGCTGCGGTGCCGGTTTCCACATAGCCGAGATGCCGGTATAAAGCGGGAAGCGGAGTCCGCTGGCTGATAATTCGCAGATCGACCACGACGCAGCCCGCGCTCCGAAAATATTCTTCCGCGGCGGCCATCAGCTCGCGGCCCGATCCCGTGCCCTGCCGCGCTGGGTAGACCGCGAGCAGCCCTAAGTACCCGCGATCTCCGCGCAATTCGCAATAGACACATCCATGCATCCCAAAGGAATCTTCAAGGACTAGGAACTTCCCTTTTTGAAAGAACTCGCGAGTACCTCGCTCGTCGATTCGCTCGCCTTCAAGAAAGGGGCGTTCCACAACGAAAGCCGCATTGATCAACTTCGTCAGCTCGGCCACGTCCTCTTGGACCGCAACCCGAACTCGCGGGTATCCCTCACCCTCGGATGTGTTCATATCGCGCCTGCGTCAAAATACAATTGGTCCGGTTGAACTGGAAAGCCGTTGCCCAGTGCGGTTATCATGGCACTCTTTCACGGAATCCAAGTAGCCGCATTCGAGGAGCCCCCGCATGAACAGACGAAAATTTCTAGCCGCAAGCGCCGTCGGTCTCGGCGCTTCAAAACTAAATCTCTCGGCGATGCAGAATGAGGCAGCGGACGGAAAGTCTCGCCAATACTACGAACTCCGCCAATATCACGTCCAATCCGGCCGCCAGCAAAAACTTACCGACGCATTTTTACGCGACGCGCTCGTGCCCGCGCTGAATCGCCTCGGCATCAGCCCCGTCGGCGTATTCAATGTCGAGATCGGGGAAGGCAGCCCACGGTTTCACGTTCTTCTGCCAGCCGCATCGGTAGATGTTCTGGCCACCGCCGAAGCGCGCCTAGGACACGACGCCGATTATCTCAAGGCTGGAGCACCGTTCCTCAACGCTCCCGCGGATCAACCGGCCATGGTTCGCGTCGAAAGCTCGCTGATGGTTGCGTTCGAGGGATGGCCAAACCTCAAGCTCCCAGCGGCAACGGCGGCCCACAAGGATCGCTTGTTTGAGCTGCGCACGTACGAAAGTCCGAGCGATCATGATCATCGCCGCAAAGTCGAGATGTTTAATTCCGGCGAGTTCGAGGTATTTGAAAAAGCGGGCTTCTGGCAAGTTTTCTTTGGCGACGTGCTGATCGGCTCAAAGCTCCCGTGCCTGACGTATATGATCGGATTTCCGAGTCTCGCCGAGCGCGTCGAAGAGTGGAAGACTTTTGGTTCGCTGCCCGAATGGAAAAAGCTCACGACCTCGCCGCGCTATTCCTTCGAGAGCATCGTCTCCAACATCACCAACACGATTCTCCGGCCAACAGACTATTCACAGATCTGAGTGGGCCCAACCGATGGCAGCAATTCTTCTTGTTGCTGAGCCGAGTTTTCTCTGATCAGCTGATGACAGCTCTGCCGTTGAACCGCGCCGCCGCTCCGAGCTCTTCTTCGATGCGCAGAAGCTGGTTGTACTTGGCGATGCGGTCTGTACGCGAAGCCGAACCCGTCTTTATCTGTCCCGCGCCAGTAGCCACCGCGAGATCGGCGATGAACGTGTCTTCCGTTTCGCCGGAACGATGCGAAATCACGGATTTATATCTGGCCTTGCGCGCCATCTCGATGCAATCGATCGTTTCAGTCACAGTTCCAATCTGATTCAGCTTGATGAGAATGGCATTGGCGATGCCTTCTTTGATCCCGCGCGCAAAAATCTCCGTGTTGGTAACGAAAATATCGTCGCCGACAAGCTGAATCCGTTTTGCGGAGGATTTTTCACCAGCTTTCCGCGTCAGCTTCCGCCAACCAGGCCAGTCTTCTTCTCCCATGCCGTCTTCGAGCGAGACGATGGGATATTTCTCGATCCACCTCGCCCAGTATTCGACCATCTCTTCCGGCGAGTGCATCGACTTATCCGATTTCTTGAACACGTATTTTCCGCTGGCTTTGTCGTAGAATTCGCTGGCCGCCGGATCGAGCGCAATGCTCACTTGTTCGCCGGGCTTGTACCCCGCCGCGGAAATCGCTTCCAGCACGATCTGAATCGCTTCTTCATTCGATTTGCAGCTCGGCGCGAAGCCTCCTTCATCCCCCACCGCCGTCGAATAGCCATGCTTCTTCAAGGCCGCCTTCAGCGAATGAAATACTTCCACGCCCCAGCGCAGCGCTTCCGAAAAGCTGCCCGCGCCAATCGGCATCACCATGAATTCCTGGAAGTCCACCGAACTATCGGCGTGCGCTCCGCCGTTCAAAATGTTCATCATCGGAAGGGGCAATAGATTCGCGCTCGTGTCCGTCGAATAACGCGCGAGGTATTTGTACAGCGGAAGATTCTGCGCCGCCGCCGCACCGCGCGCCGCCGCCATGGAAACGGCGAGGATGGCATTGGCTCCGAGCCGTGACTTCGTAGGTGTGCCGTCGAGCTCGATCATGCGCTTATCGAGCGCCCGCTGGTCTCCAGCATCCAGCCCGACAACGGCCTTCGCGATTTCGCCATTCACATTGGCCACCGCTTTCAGCACGCCCTTGCCGAGATACTTTGACTTGTCGCCGTCGCGCAGCTCGAGCGCCTCATGCTCGCCGGTAGAAGCACCGGAAGGCACTGCCGCGCGCCCTCGTGCGCCGGTTCCAATGTATACGTCGGCCTCCACAGTGGGATTCCCGCGCGAATCGAGAACCTGGCGGGCATTGACTCGGGTGATATTCGTGGACATGTCTGAGCGATCTCCTGGTTGATTTGAACTAGAGATTGTATCAGACAGCGCGAGGTCTATTTTCGGAAGTCCTATGACATCGGTCCCAGTCAGCGGGATTTCTTCGGGATCGGCGCGCGTTATGCCGTCTCGGGCTCTTCGATGAGAGATTCCTGGCGAACGACCACGACAATCCCCGAATCGGTTACATGAAAACGCCGCCGGTCGGCTTCCGTGTCGAAGCCGATCTCCGTGCGCTCCGGAAGGCTGACGTGCCGGTCGATGATCGCGCGGCGAATGCGCGAGTGCCGGCCGACGTTCACATGGTTGTACATGATGGAGTCCGTCACTTCGCAGTAGCTGTTCACGCGCACGTTGTTCCCAATGACGCAGCGTTGCACCCGTCCGCCGGAGATCACCGAGCCGCCGGCAACGATGGAATCGAGAGCCACGCCCATGCGCTCCGGATCCGCGAACACGAATTTCGCCGGCGGATATTGGTGCTGCCACGTGCGCAGCGGCCAATGGTTATCGTATAGATTGAACACCGGCGAAACGCTTACCAAATCCATGTTGGCCTCGTAGTAGGCGTCGAGTGTGCCAACGTCCCGCCAATAGAGCGCGTCTTTCTGGTTTTCATCGACGAAGTTGTAGGCGAAGACGCGGTGCTTCGTAATGATCCGCGGCAGAACGTCCTTGCCGAAATCGTGGCTTGATTTTGGATCCTCGGAATCCGCCAGCAGAATGGGGATCATGAGCTGCGTATTGAAAATATAAATTCCCATGGAGGCGTTGCAATTCCCCGGACGATGCGGAGACTGCTTGGGCTCGGCAGGCTTTTCCTCAAAGCCCATAATCCGCCAGTCGTTGTCTACTTCAATCACACCGAACTGCCGCGCGGCCTGTGCCGCGGGAATCTGAAGGGTGGCCACCGTCACATCCGCGGCGGAATCCAAGTGCTGCTGTAGCATCTTCGCGTAATTCATTTTGTAAATGTGGTCGCCGGAAAGAATAAACACATACTTCGACCGCTCGCTGCCGATCGAATAAATGTTCTGGTAAACCGCATCAGCCGTTCCCTGATACCACTCTTTCGAGACGCGCATCTGCGGCGTCAGCACTTCGATGTAGTCCCCCAGCCCCGCCAGCGGCGACCACCCCGCGCGAATATGCCGGTTAAGACTCAGCGCTTTGTATTGCGTCAGAACGAACACGCGGCGCAAATCGGAGTTGATACAGTTCGAGAGGGTAATGTCGATGATTCGGTACAAGGCGCCGAACGGCACCGCGGGTTTGGCGCGGTCGCGCGTCAGAGGCCACAGCCGTTCGCCCTGACCTCCGGCGAGAAGTACTCCGATGGCATCGCTCATCGCAGACATTGCTGGCCTCCGGGCGCGCTTCCAAGAAGCGGCTCATTCTACCAGCAGATGCGAGGCAAAACGCAAGGGAAGCACCTTTTGGCAACCCGTGATCTCCCACCGCGAATCGTCCATTCGCCTTCTATATACTTACAAAATACTTCCGTAATTACAGGGATACTATTCCCCCTCCTTTTCCCTCCCCTTGCAAACAGTCCTTGACTTCCATGCCCGCAATTGATTAGAAGATGCCATCTACCTCATCAGGGTGACTCCAGAACGGCCAAATGGTGCGCAAGGGAAAATGTGGTTTTTAGAGCAGGTGTTTGCATTGCGCTCTGTGCAGACTCGAAGTTGCTCGTGCTCAGCCGTATGCGTGACCGCGCACCAGCTGGCATGCGATAATGATCCGGGGCGGCGTCTGAACGAAGCAGTGGCGCCGCATGTAACCAATCCGAACCGGATTGGGGGTGAATGTAAACGTGGCTGAAGTCATTATCCAGGAAAGTGAGTCTCTGGAAAATGCCCTGCGCCGTTTCAAGCGCAAGGTGCAACAGGAAGATATCATCAAGGAAATCAAGAAGCACAGCTTCTACATGAAGCCCGGAGAGAAACGCCGGGCTAAGGAAGCGCTTTCGCGGAAGCGACTGCGCAAAAAGCAGCGGCGGGAAGCGGACTAACTTCTTCTCGCGGCAGCTCAGCGCCGCACTTCCGTGATTCAGGCCCCGGTTAGGCAGAGATGTTGGGTTTCAGTTGAAGCTTCGCATACTTAGGCCCAAGGGACCCCAGCCCGGTACCCCCGGACGACAGGTTTCGCCACACCAATTGGCCCATTGTGCGAAACGTGCCCATCTCCCTTGCTGGCTTGGGGCAACGGGAGAACGGCTCATGGAATACCACGATCGAGTCCTGAAGTGTGCGGAATGCGGCGCTGAGTTTGTTTTTACTGCCGGCGAACAGATGTTTTTCGCCGACAAGGGTTTCAAGAACGAGCCCAAACGATGCAAGGGCTGCAAGGCCAAGCGCGCGGAAGGCGGCGGAAGCGGAGGTGGCGGTGCCGCGCAGATGCGCTCGGAAACGAAGACGACTTGTTCGCAGTGCGGAAAGGAAACGACAGTTCCTTTTCGCCCCACGCAAGGACGTCCGGTCTTTTGCCGTGAGTGCTTCCAGCAGCGGCGCGCCCTCGGCGCAGCGTAATCTGGCGCCGCGGCAGAGCTCGAGTTTAGAAGTCGAAGCAGAAGGGCCCTTAGGTCCGAACTCCTGGTGGGACAGACAGTCGTGTCTGTCCCACTTTTTTATAGCCCTCCGAAAGCGAAGCGAAGTAAACCGCGAGTCTGGACAGATATTCCCGCCGGCAATATGTCATGGCCAGCGCGCTGGCAATAACTCACGAGCCTGATCCAATTTGGATTGCGCGAGTGTTTAGGAAAGGTCCACGCTTTCCGGCTTCTCGACTCTAACTTCCATCCGTTCTCCCAGGGATGTATTTTTTCGGCGTGCAGGGTATGATACCGCTTAGAAGTCCCCAGTAAGACTAAGCCCATCCGGAGGGCCACCCCATGGCTCACCGCTTTACCATCGGTGTCGAGGAAGAGTTTCAGATCATTGACCCCGCTACTTGCGCGCTGCGTTCTCACGTCATGCAGCTTGTTTCCGCCGCTTCTCCGGACATCGTCGAGCAAGTAAAACACGAGATGCACCAGTCCATCGTCGAAACCGGCACCCGTATCTGCGAAAACGTTGGCGAGCTGCGAATCGAAATGCATCGCACGCGTGGCGAACTGGTGGCCGCGGCCGAGCGCGCCGGCTTGCAGGTTGCCGCCGCTGGCACTCATCCATTCTCCAGTTGGATCGACCAGGTCATCTCACCGGGCGAACGCTATGAACACATCGTCGAGGAATTGCAGCAACTGGCCCGCTCGCTTTTGATTTTCGGTATGCACGTTCATGTCGCCATGCCGGACAAACAAACCACCATCGACATGATGAACATGGTCCGCTATTTCCTGCCGCACTTGCTCGCGCTTTCGACGAGTTCGCCTTTCTGGATGGGGCGCAATACCGGCTTGAAGTCCTTTCGCACCACCGTCTTTCGCCGTTTCCCACGCACCGGTATACCGGAACAGTTCGAATCCTGGAGCGCCTACGAGGATTTCGTGAACTTGCTGATGAAGCTGAACTGCATCGACAATGGAAAAAAAATCTGGTGGGACGTCCGGCCGCATCCTGTTTTTGGCACTCTCGAATTCCGCATGTTCGACGTCACCACCAAGGTTGAGGAGGCGGTTTCCATCGCTGCGCTCACGCAAGCCATCGTCGTGAAACTTCACCGCCTCTATGAGCGCAATCAAAGCTACCGCCTTTATCGCCGCGTTTTGATCGAAGAAAACAAGTGGCGCGCCGCCCGTTACGGCATTGAAGGCAAGCTCATCGATTTTGGGAAACAGGCCGAAGTCCCCATGCGCGAACTCGCCCTCGAACTGCTTGAGTTCGTTGATGACGTGGTGGATGATCTCGGCAGCCGCAGCGCCGTCGAGTACATTCACACCATTCTCAAGGACGGCACCAGCGCGGAGCGGCAATTGCGCGTCTATCAGCAAACCGGCGATCTAAAGGCGGTCGTCAGACATCTGGTCGCGGAAACACGCGGCGTCAGCGAGTCACGAGCTTCTTCGGCACACGCAATCAATTAGCAGCATCTGCGAAGCGGCAGGTCAGTGTTCCAACAGTAGGAGCTGCACCATGAAAAAAGTTGGCCTTCTTTGTGGGCGTGAATACAGCTTTCCGCCGGCCTTCATCGTTCGCGTCAATGAACTCGGCAAGAAAGATGGAGTTGCCGCCGAATTCGTAAAACTTGGCGGAACGCGCATGGGCGAACTTTCCGGTTACCGCGTGATCGTCGATCGCATTTCGCACGAGGTCGAATATTACCGCGGCTACCTCAAACATGCTGTCCTCCAGGGAACTTACGTTATCAACAATCCGTTCTGGTGGACGGCCGACGACAAATTTTTCAATTATGCCGTGGCTTCAAAGCTCGGCATTGCTATTCCAAAAACCATCCTGCTGCCCCAAAAGGGATACCCCGGCGATGTCGACATCACTTCGGAATCTCTCCACAACCTGGAATATCCCGTCGACTGGGATGGACTACTCGACTACGTTGGCCGACCGGCGATCTTGAAGCCTTTTTCCGGCGGCGGATGGAAACACGTCTACAAAGTCCACAACAAGGAAGAACTGCTCGCTGCTTATGACAAAACCTCGCCGTACTGCATGACCCTCCAGGAGTTCATCGACTTTAAACAGTACGTCCGCTGCTTCACCTTTGGCAAATCCGATATTTTGCCCGTTCACTACGATCCGAAGGAGCGAAAGTATCTCGTCGATCACAATTATTTGTCTTCTGAACTCGGCACCCGCATCGTGAAAGACGCACAGACCATCAATCAGGCTCTCGGGTACGAAATGAATACCATCGAATTCGCCATCCAGGACGGCATTCCGTATGCCATCGATTTTCTAAATCCCGCGCCCGATTTCGAGCGCGACCGCATCACCGAATTTTATTTCGAACACGTTGTCGACAAAATGGCCCGCCTGGTCATCGATCGCGCGCTCAACGCAAACGCTTCGAATCCCTGGCCCCGCTGGGAAGAGATGCTCGGTATTGGCGGGGCGAGTGGTTTCACGGGCGCTCCAAGAAGTGTCGCCGCAGGCCAAACCTCCGCGCCCGGCGCGGCCGTCGTCTCACCGGGACTCAAAACAAAATGACCAGCGCCGCGAGCCCTTCCATCACTCCTCCCAATCCTGCCGAGGTTTGGACGGAAATCCTGAAAGCCACGCTTTTGCGCATACCCACCCTGCCGGAAGATTTATTCAAAAGGCTGCGCCGCGCAAATCTTACTTTCGGCGACCGCGTCCACTGCCCTTTCCTGCGCCCTTTCTTTCTCTCGCCTGAAGAGGAAGAGCGCGTTCGTGTGGTTGCGGAAATCATCGCGGATTTGGGCGAGCGCGTCGTGGCGGCCGCTCTCGAAGACGAACATCTCTTCGCGCAATTTCATTTGCGTCCGGAGGAAGAGCGGTTGGC
>Ga0187820_1000278_pt1 | contig 11211 bp, 10 predicted proteins | sample NC_wetland_sal_i_19_FD_132409 | JGI IMG/M metagenome (GOLD analysis project Ga0187820, IMG submission 132409) | Wetland sediment microbial communities from Neuse River Estuary, North Carolina, USA - SO4_5 | ecosystem: Environmental > Aquatic > Freshwater > Wetlands > Sediment | place: USA: North... | reverse complement strand
CGCAGAGCTTTTCAACATTCTGGACCGCGCCAATTTCAATACGCCAAACCTGGTGGTATTCACTCCGCCCACGGCCACAAACTTGACCGGCCTCTCGGGCACCGCGGGCGCGATCACCAGCACTTCCACCACCGCTCGCCAGGTGCAGTTCGGCCTGAAACTGCTCTGGTGAGCAGCGGCAACGGATAGGAAAAAATCCGCCCAGACTTCGCGGTCCGCGTAGGCCCGCTCCATCTGGTTTCTCGACCCTTCCGGGTTCCCGGCACAACCTAATCGCCGAAAAACTTGCCTTTGCGCCGCGGCCGCAATTAACTCTCCTCGCGCTTGCCTGCCGCCATGTATATTACGCACTTCACGTCGATCGAATTCGAACGCGGCCTCGCCTCGGAGGGCATTCTGTGACCTGGACTCAAGTCTACGATCCCCTCGGCCATTGGTGGCTTTCGACGCTCATCGCCGCGCTTCCCGTCGTCGTCCTTCTCGGTTTACTTGCGGGCTTAAGAGTCCGCGTCCACCTCTGCGCCATCGCCGGCGCCGCCACCGCAATCCTCTGCGCCATCTTCGTCTTTCACATGCCCTCGCCGCTCGCCTTCACCAGCTTTCTCTACGGCTCCGCCTACGGCCTCCTCAAAATCGTCTGGATCGTCATCGCCGCCGTCTTTCTCTACGACATCTCCGTCGAAACCGGCCAGTTTGAAATCATGAAGCAGTCCGTCGCCGCCATCACTCCCGATCGCCGCCTCCAACTTCTCCTCGTGGCCTTTTGTTTCGGTGCCTTCATCGAAGGCTGCGCGGGTTTCGGCGCGCCTGTCGCCATCGCCGGCGCGTTCATGATTGGCCTCGGCTTCAAGCCTTTTCAAGCCGCCGCTCTCAATCTTATCGCCAACACCGCTCCCGTCGCCTTCGGCGCCATCGGCATTCCCATCCACGCGCTCATCTCCGTCACGGCCCTCCCGGAAAGCGACGTCACCGCTATGATTGGCCGCATTCTTCCCATCACGGCCGTCATCCTTCCCTTCTGGCTCGTGCGCGCCATGGTCAGCTTGTCCGAAACCCTCGAAGTTCTTCCCGCCATCCTCGTCGTCGGAATTTCTTTCGCCGGAACGCAATTCTTCTGGTCCAATTACATGGACAGCAACCTCGTGGACATCGCCGCAGGCATCGTCTCTCTCGTCGCCACGCTCCTCTTCCTCCGCGTCTGGCAACCCAAACGCATCTGGCGTTTCCCCGAAGAGCGCGAAGCCGACGCCGCCAAAATTGCCCCATCTGTCAGCTCAGCGCAAACCGACGTCACCGACACCATGGGCGACGAATGGCAAATCCGCCAAAATCCGCCTGCCGGAGCTAGCGCGCGCTACTCCGCCGCCCAAGTCGCTCGCGCATGGCTGCCCTTCGCCATTCTTTCCATTTTTGTTCTGTTCTGGGGGATTCCGTCAATCAAGAACGCCATGGGCCGAGCCACCACGCCGGCATTCGCGTCCGGCGGCTGGCAAGTTCCCTATCTCCACAATGCCGTCTACCGCGCCGAGCCCGTCGTTGCCAAGCCCACCGCCGAAGCCGCCAAGTTCGATTTCAACTGGCTGACCGCCACCGGCTCCGCGTGTTTCCTCGCCGCTCTACTCTCCGGCTTCCTACTCGGCCTCAAGCCACCAAAACTTTTCCGAATCTTCGGCCGCACTCTCTTCCGCCTGCGCTTCGCCATCCTCGCCATGACCTGCATGTTGGGCCTCGGCTTCGTCACGCGCTATTCCGGCATGGACGCCGTCCTCGGCCTGGCCTTCACGCGCACCGGCTGGTTCTTCCCCTTCTTCGGCGCGTTCATCGGCTGGCTCGGCGTCGCTCTCACCGGCAGCGATACCTCCTCGAACGTCCTCTTCGGCGGTCTGCAAAAAATCACCGCGCAGCAGCTCGGTCTCAGCCCCGTCCTTATGGCCGCCACCAACTCCGCCGGCGGCGTCATGGGCAAAATGATCGACGCCCAATCCATCACCATCGCCACCGCAGCCACCAACCAGGTCGGCCAGGAGGGCTCCATCTTCCGCTTCGTCTTCTGGCACTCCGTCTCTCTCGCCGCCATCGTCGGCGTCATCGTTATGCTCTACGCCTACGTCTTCCCCCAATTCATCCCCCAGGGCCTGACCTTCATCCGCTAGCTCGAACTCTATGCTCTATTTGGCTGGCATTGGGCTGAAGGGCCCGCAGGATTCACTGTCAATTGTTAAATGGCAGAGCAGGATGTAACCTGTCGCATCCGGGGAGGTCCGCGCGCAGTTCGAATGAGAACCTTCTGCAGGTCAAAAATTAACCCGCGCTAGGTTAATTTTTAACCGCAGGCGAATCGCGGTGTCCGGAGCAAATACGCAACTCATTGAAATCCCAGGGGCTTCAACCGCCGCGGACAATTGGAACGATGATTGCCACAACAAGTTGGGCCCAATGCGTGAAAGGAGAAACGAAATGATTAAGAAGACCATGCCGAAAGCGCCAAAATCCGCGGGATCCAAGAAGATCGCCTTGAAAGCATCTGTGCGAAAGGGCACCGTGTCGCCTAGGCTTGCCGCCAACCACAACGAAACGCTCGTGGTGGAGTAACGCCTCCCGACATCCCGTGGGCTCTTATGACCCGCCAGCCCAGGCGCCGGGCCAAACGTGATACTGTTGCCCGGCTCCAGAAAAAAGCTCTGCTTCATCTTGGCAGGGGTCAGTATCATGAGTCGGAAGTCTGCCTGGGGGCGGCCCTACGCACACTCAAATCTGTACCAGCCTTCCCCACCCGTGACCATCTATCCTTATGGAACCAACGAGGGATGGTCTGCAAATATCTCGGCAGGCTGAAGCGCGCTCGACAGTACTACCTGCTGGCACTGCGCTACGCGCCTCGGTGTCTCACAGGCCGGGACCGGATTTCTTTCTTTGCCGATATCTTTCACAACCTCGGCGGATTGGAGCACTGCCGCCGCCGCTTCCGGCAAGGCGAGAAGTACGCTAGGAAGGCGTTGGAACTTCGTCGAGAGCTGGGCGGCAGTGGTCAGGCAGCGCTGGCCTCCGACATGGTTGCCTTGGCCGCCATCCTCGACGGTCTTCGCAAGTTCTCCGAGTCCGAACAGCTCTACCACCGGGCCATGAGAATCTATCGTTGCGAACTCGGGAGGAACCACCCTGAAACCGCGGTTCTCTTGAACAATCTTGCGGCGCTCTTTCAAGCCACCGAGCGGCCCAGCCGCGCCGAGGCACACTACCTCTCGTCTCTGCGAATCAAGAGTCGCGTCCTAGGCCCTTCTCATCCCGATGTCGCCGTGACGATGAATAATCTGGCCATGCTTTATCGATCTCAAGGCAAGCAACCTGCCGCATCAGACTTGTTCAGGAGCGCACTAGAAATCTTGAGCGCATCCCTGGGAAACCGTCATCCCGCAACACGTGCCGTGCGAACGAATTATAGAAAGTCCATCGCTCACTTGCAGAAAGGCACGTCTTCCCCTTCGCGCTAATTGCAAAACGGCTGTAACATCAGCTCGTGTTCGCCAGCAATCCTCGGCTATCCGCACCGCGACGCGAACCCATCCTCATCATAGCCCGTGGCTCCGGCGCCAGTCCGCAACGTCGCTACACCCAATTCCCTGCCAGTTTCGTTAGCTAACCATTCAATTTCACAGCTCCTTCCAAATATATTCTGACCTGCCTCACGTAATCCCCCTTTCTGAAGCTCGCTTGTCTCATTTGGAACGTATCCCTTATAGGACAGACCCGCCGTTGCCAGGATGGGATACTAAGTGCGGATTAAAACGAGGTTACCTTGACGAAAACTCCAGCTTCACCTGTGGGCGGCAACGGGGCCCTCACTGCTTCTGCGGGTACAGAGTCCGTGGCCGACATTCTCGAACAGCAGCTCGACCCCACGATTCATGAGTGGATGGGTCTAGTCGAGAAAGAGCCGGAGCTCGCCCGAATCCGGCTGAACTTCCAGGAACGCACCGGCCATCTTCCGAGGCTCCTCCATGACGTGATCGCCAGGCTGCGCCTCGACAAAGGAACAAGAGCTCCGGTTTCGGTCGCCGCGAGTCATCACGGCGAGCTGCGGCTCAAACAAGGCTACACCGCCGCCATGGTCGTGGATGAATCCCGAATTCTGCAGGTCAGCATTTTCTCAACGCTGCACAAGAACGAGCATCGCGTCATATTCAGCAAATTGCTTCCGGACGTTGTGACCATCGCGGACGAAGTAGATGCGCAATTAAAGCAGCAGATCCTCTGCTTCCTGCCAGTAGAGCACGCCGCGAAGAAGGACGGGAAGAATTGAACTTGCTTCTCACGAAGTTATTCGGATGCCAAACACTGTCGGTGCCTAGCCTCAGCGACAGCGGTCGGGATTCTGCGATGGACCGCGTCCTTTCGGATCTTGGGAGGAAGCTCTGGTTTTCCAGTCGATTGTGAAATGAAGATCCCGCATGAAACTGAATAAATCCAATACGGAAGCGCTCCAACCGCAGACCTTTTTCCATACTTCGGGAACGGCAAGGAAAGTTGCTGAGTTTGAGACAGACGCGCAGATTTACAACCAAGGTGACGCGGCCCACACCGTCATGTACATCCAAAAGGGCAACGTAAAATTCTCCGTAGTTAGCGCGACGGGTAAGGTGGCCGTTGTCGCGTTGCTTGGTCCGAGCGATTTTTTTGGCGAGGGCTGCATGGCCGGTCAGTCTGTCCGCATGGGTACGGCTACCGCCATTACGCCCACTTCCATTCTTGCCATCGACAAAAACGAATTGCTTGGCATGATCCGCACACAGGACAAATTATCGGACTCTTTTGTCGCGTTTATACTCAATCATAAGAATCGCGTCGAGGAAGCTTTGATCGATCAGCTCTTCAACTCATCCGAGAAGCGGCTCGCCCGCGCGCTACTCGCGCTCGGCCGCTATGGAAAAGTGCAGCACCAGCTGGACGACGAACTGCCTACTATTTCCCAGGAGACGTTGTCGGAAATCATCGGCACTACGCGCTCTCGCGTGAATTTCTTCATGAACAAATTTAGAAAACTGGGTTTTATCGAATACCACAACCGTAAAATCAAGATCAACAAATCCTTGCTGACATTTGTTTCGGACGACTAAGACCGCTGCTCCCAACTCCCCATCCGTTCCCCGCCTTAGTATCCTGGCCCCAGCCGAACAGGAACACCGTCCTCCTTCCCGGACTCCGCCAAATCGTCGGCCCGCAACCTAATCACTTCTCCCGACGAGCTCCTCACCTACGAATGCGACGCCCTCGCCTATCCTCGCTCCACGTGCCGCGTCCCATCTTGCGCGTGAACTATTTCCGGGTGTGCTGTTAAACAAAAACAATAGTCCGAGTATCAGAAATGGCAACACTCCCGGGCTGCCAACGCGACACGTGGCCCATTTCATGGGACAGTAGAGGTGCCCCCGCAGCTTTCCTCGATGACGTAGTACCTTCAAGAATGGTTTCGAGGAGATAATCCATGGACGATCCATATCCGCGCAGAGCTGCTGCGAATCCTACGCAGTTCAATATTGATGCCATCGCCAAGCTGGAGCATGACGCCCGCGATCGCCGGACCTCCACGGAACGAGTGAGTGACGTAATTACAAAACTTGTGGGCAATATGGGATTTCTGCTCGCTCAACTGATTCTGATCTCCGGCTGGTGCCTGCTAAATCTCCGCGTGATCCCAGGACTCAAGGCATTCGACCCGTTTCCTTTTGGCGCCCTGGCTCTCATCGTCTCTTCCGAAAGTGTGTTCTTGACGATTTTCGTCCTGATCAGTCAAAGCCGGATGTCACGCCAGTCCGAACGCCGCTCGCACCTGGACCTTCAAGTCGGCATGCTCTCTGAGCAAGAACTCACCACGATTCTTCAGATGTTGCAGAAACTCTGCCTGCACATGGGCGTGAATGTGGACTCCTCCAAGCAAGAGGTTCAGTCCTTTAGCAAAACAACGGACGTACGCAAGCTGGCCAGTGAACTCCAAGACAAACTTCCCGAGGAATAGCGAAGTCCGCGCGTCCCCGCAAGGCTGCGCGTAAACCTGAGGCTTCGTCAGTTCTTAAGAAGCCAAAAGCCGTGAGGCGGCACCGGTTCTCGTGCGGCTGTCCAAATAGAAACAATCTTGCTTATGTGCTTATTGGTACAGACACGCGAACTGCGGCCTTCTAAAATTATTTTGTTAGTGGGCTCATTGGTACGAGAAAGCCTGGTGCATGTATGTGGCGCAGAAATTGTCCAGTCTGTCGGCAACCCCTGGAAAAGAAACTTCCCACCGAGACGATCCCTTGCTCTTGCGGTAAGTTCATCTGGAAGGGCTAGCGCGCTGCGCTTAGCTTCGACACGTCGCTGGCGTCGGGCAGCTTCGAGGGCTCCCTTAGTGCGATTTGCTCCTTACACCTGCTGTAACTCACTTTAGTCGTGCGCACGGATTCGTTCGGTGGATTCTTTGTCGCATAGCTCCCAACTCCTCATCCCTTTCCCACCGTAGTAACCTTTTCCTTGGCCAAACATCAACTCTTTTCCCCTCATTGAACTCCGCCAAATCGTTGGCCTACCTGCCATCCTCAACGCATTGGAGCTGAAAATCGCCGCGAAAGCAGCATGAGGAAACGAAGGACCGTAAGGGAAGTTGCCGACATTATGGAACGTTAATTCTTAAGCGCCGTTTCCCGCAGGGAGCAGGCAGGTTCCACGGCAGGCAGGATAAATTTATCGTAGTCGATTTGAACGCAAGAGCGACGGCCCACTTCTTAGTTTTCTGGCGCTGATTGTTATTTCGCCATGGAGGGTTTTCATGTCCAGAGCCGCAGTCTTCACGAGCCTTCTTCTATTTTCACTTTGGCCGAACACGGGCTACGCACAAACGCCCGCAACGGCAAGAACTGTTGATGTTCTCGACGGCGCTTTTGCCGGTCATCCAGCCGGCATCACGGTTATGAATTCGCCCTGCGTTTATGGCGATCGCTACCATTACGAGATTAATTCGCAAGGCGCTCTTAGAGTTCTCGGCCCGATAATCTGCGGAAGTTCCAAGGCTAACTCAACAGGCGGGGAGGACATTTGCTACCTAAATCCGCAGCTAACGTGTCAGAGCCGCACGGGTTTTAGCTCAGGCACCGCAGCTCCTTACGCGATCAACGAGAGCGGAGTAAAGGTGGGCAACAAAATAGTTCCTTGGGTAGACCCACAGCAAGCGACTGCGTTGATGCCATCTATACAGGAGCGCGCTAAAACTAAATGCGACGCCGCGTTGTTTTGGCAGGCTAAAGACAAGCAAAATAACAGACCGACTTCGATTCCCGCGAAGCTGGACGCCCAGGAGGGGTGCAAAGCCACTTTGGTTCAGGTTTGCGCATCATCCGGCGGTAAGCTCGCGAACGGCAAGGATATATCCATCTTGTGCCGTCCATAGAGGTCGGACCAGTAGCCGCCAACCTTAACTCGCTGCAAGTCGCGCAATCGAAAACTGAACCATCGCTCCCAACTCCCCATCCCTCCCTCGCCGTAGTATCCTTGTCCCCAGCGCGAACATGACCTCTTCCCTCCTCTCCGAACTCCGCCAAATCGTCGGCCCTCGCCACCTAATCACTTCTCCCGACGAACTCCACACCTACGAATGCGACGCCCTCGCCTATCTCCGCGCCATGCCTCGCGCCGTTCTTCTCCCCGACTCCACTCCACAGGTCCAAGCCATCCTCCGCCTCTGCCATCGCGAAAAAATTCCCTTCGTCGCCCGCGGCTCTGGCACCGGCCTCAGCGGCGGCGCGCTTCCTGTCGAAAATGGCATCGTCATCAGCCTCACGCGCATGAACCGCATCCTCGAAGTCGATCTCCCAAACGCCCGCGTCGTCGTCGAGCCCGGCGTCATCAATCTCGACGTGACCGCCCGCGTCCAGCCGCAAGGCTATTTCTACGCGCCCGATCCCTCTTCGCAATCCGCGTGCAGCATCGGCGGCAACGTCGCCGAAAATTCCGGCGGCGCGCATTGCCTCAAATACGGCTTCACCACCACGCACGTTCTCGGCCTCGAACTCGTCCTCCCCGACGGCTCGCTCGTCCATCTCGGCGGAAAAACGCTTGACCCGCCCGGTTACGATCTCCTCGGCGTTTTCGTCGGCTCCGAAGGCACTCTAGGTATCGCCACAAAAATGATTCTCCGCATCGTCAAGCGCCCCGAAGCCGTGCAAACCCTCCTCGCCGCCTTCCCCAGCACCAACGAGGCTGGCGCCGCCGTCAGCAGCATCATCGCCGCTGGCATGCTGCCCGCCGCCATCGAAATGATGGACCGCCTCGCCATCCAGGCATCCGAGGCCGCCGTCCACGCCAACTATCCGATGTGCGGCGCGCTTCTTCTCGTCGAGCTCGATGGCCCCGTCGCCGAAGTAGCCGCGCTTATGGCCGACGTCAACAAGATCTGCCGCGCCCACGCCGCCTCCGAAATCCGCGTCGCGCACTCCGAAGCCGAGCGCGCCCTCGTCTGGAAAGGCCGCAAAGCCGCCTTCGCCGCCATGGCTCGCATCTCGCCGAACTACATCGTGCAAGACGGCGTCATTCCTCGCACCGCCCTCCCTCGCGTGCTCACCGAAATCGAAAAGCTCAGCCGCGAAGCCGGCCTCCGGGTCGCCAACGTTTTCCACGCCGGCGATGGCAATCTTCATCCCATGGTCCTCTACGACCGCCGCATCCCCGGCCAGGAGCACGCCGCCGAAGCCCTCTCGAATCTTATCCTGGAAATCTGCATCGCCGCTGGCGGCTCCATCACCGGCGAACATGGCGTCGGCGAAGACAAAAAGAAAATGATGTCCAAAATGTTCGCCGAACCCGACCTCGCCACCATGCACCGCGTCCGTTGCGCCTTCGACCCCTTGCAACTCAGCAATCCCACCAAAATGTTTCCCACTCCCCGTCTCTGCGGCGAAAAACCCGGCGAATACACTCCTCACCCGTTAGAAGTCTCCGGCGCCGCCGACCGCTTCTGACGCATTTTCTGCGTAACGTCCGCCTTCCGAGTCAGTCCGCCCTCTCGCTCGAAAACGCCAAGCCCATCCCGTCATTTCGAGCGCGGCAGTCCGACGCTTTTTCTTTCACGTTCGTTCCCCAGAACGTGCCGGCCGGCCCAGCGAGAAATCTCTCTGCGCTGTGGTCCGCACAAGCTTACCCTCGGGCCGGACAAACGTCATAAGTTGTAGCCACTCGTTTGCCCAAGCAAGGCCTCTGGAGGATTTCCATGCGCACGATCAAACTTGAATGGAAGTGTATTTTTCTGGCCCTGCCGATACTCTTGGCCCAGGCGACGCCGGCCCAGATTCCCGATAAATTCACAAACCTGAAAGTCCTGCCCAAGGATATTTCCAAAGCTGAGCTGCAATCCACCATGCGCGGATTCGCCTTCGCTCTCGGTGTGCGCTGCGAGCATTGCCACGTCCAAAAGCCGGGCGGAAAAAATTTGGAAATGGATTTCGCCGCCGACGACAAGGAAGCTAAGAAAACGACTCGCCTCATGCTCGAAATGGTTTCCGCCATCAATCGGGACTACATTGCCAAAGTCTCCGCCACGCCGATCCACGTGCAATGCGTCACCTGCCATCACGGCCTATCCGAACCGCGCACGCTAAACAGCGTCCTCGCGGAAGCCATCGACAAAAAAGGCATCGACTCCGCCGTGTCCCTCTATCAAGACTTGCGCCAGAAATATTACGGAAGCGGCCAGTACGATTTCGGCGAGACCTCGCTGAACCAGCTCACCGAATCGCTGCTCGCCCAAAAGAAGTACAACGAAGCCGTCGCCATCATGGAAATGAGCTTTGATTCCAATCACCCGGACTCGGAGTGGTCCTACCATCTGCTCGCAATGTCGCATCAAGCCAATGGCCAGACCGACAAAGCCATCGCCGACTTTCAAAAAGTGCTGGAGCTTCATCCGGACGACGATTGGGCAAGAAGTCAGATCGCCGCCCTCTCGAAAGAAAAACAATAGGAATTAAATCTATGCACAATCTTGCTGCAACCGTAACCCATGTAGAATCAACACTTACGGCGCTCCCCGGCTCGATTGATCCTAAACGCTTTACAGCAGCCCTAAACTGTTGATATTCAGCATCCGGCTGCCGCTTTCCGGCCCATGCCTCCGCGTCTGCCGATGGTCTCAACCGCCCACGTCCTAGTACACGCGTACCTCCCAATATTGAATCGATTTTGTACCCGCAGTCCTATTGTTCCCTAGACCGCTCCCAGATACACTCTGACATCGCTTAGGAGGTATGCCTTGACCGGTTCCGAACGCCGCACTACGCAGCGCTTCCAAATGCGGCTTCCGCTGACTGTCCGATGGACAACGGGCGCCGCCGTTGGCGAGACCAGCACCGAATCCCGCGACGTCAGTTCGCGCGGGGTCTACTTCTTTCTTTCCAAGGATGTTCGCGAAGGCTCGCCCGTCGAGATTCTTCTTACCTTGCCAAACGAAATCACACTGGCGGGCCCGGTGCGCGTGCGATGCCTCGGCCGCGTTCAGCGAACCGAACCTCGCGACGAAGGCGCCATTGGCGTAGTCGCCGCGATCGAGCGTTACGAATTTCTGCGCGGCGAAGAAGACTCCAGGGCGTAATCGTCGTCGCCCCCGCGTCACCGTGGCGCGCTGACGCTTCGGTGTAGTGGCGGACCTTCAGCTCCGTTTTGTTCGGACTGGCAAAGGCGCCCGCGTCACCACAAAAGTTTTTCCCAAGTTTCTTGCTCGCTCACTGCGGAGGCGGGCAGGATAAGCCGGGGTTCCTCGGCCCCTCAGCGGAGTGCCCCGGCTGCTTTTTTTCTTAGCTGAATTTCTTCTTAGCTTCTTAGCTGCTTTTCTTCTTAGCTGATTTTCTTTTCCCTAGCCCGCGGCTTGTTCTGTCCCCTGAAAATTAACCCCAGCCCATCGGCTTCTCCCGCGCCTTCGGTTCTCTTGCCGTGAGCCCGCGACTCTTTTGCTATCAGCTGTCAGCTGGGAGCTGTAAGCTGTCAGCCGTTCTCATAGTCTCAAAGTCTCACGCTGGCCGAGCCCTTTCCCGCACCCTCGGCTCTCTTTTTGTAAGCTGTCAGCTGTAAGCTGTAAGCTGAAAGCTGTCAGCTGTGAGCTGTCAGCCCATTAATTCCTTTGTCCCCTCCACCTCCTCTACCTCCTCCACCTCCTCTACCTCCTCTACCTCCTCTACCTCCTTTACTTCCTTT
>Ga0187820_1000277_pt1 | contig 11237 bp, 10 predicted proteins | sample NC_wetland_sal_i_19_FD_132409 | JGI IMG/M metagenome (GOLD analysis project Ga0187820, IMG submission 132409) | Wetland sediment microbial communities from Neuse River Estuary, North Carolina, USA - SO4_5 | ecosystem: Environmental > Aquatic > Freshwater > Wetlands > Sediment | place: USA: North... | reverse complement strand
TCTTGCGCATTGCGCGTTGGCCGTTGCTTTTGATTCTCATCGTCATTGGCCTTGCAGTGCTTTACCGCTATGGCCCAAGTCGCAGACAACCGCGCTGGCACTGGATCAGTGTCGGCAGCGTCATTGCCGCGGTCGCCTGGCTTGTCAGCTCCGCCTTGCTGTCCTGGTATCTTGCGAGCTTTGCCGACTACAACGCGACCTACGGCTCGCTGGGCGCCGGCATTGGCATGATGATGTGGATGTGGATTTCTGCGATCGTGATTTTGTTCGGCGCCCAGCTGAATTCAGAGATCGAGCACCAGACTGTGCACGATTCCACGGTGGACGGTCCCAGGCCACTGGGCGCTCGTGGGGCCGTCATGGCAGACACATTAGGAAGGCGCAGCAGCTCTTAAAGCCGACTTCTGTTTGCTACTTTTGCGTCCGCGCTGTTCTTCGCATCCCAGCGGATAAATCGAGAGTGATGGGAGCGTAGAGGCAAAGCGCGTTGACGCGACATCGGCGGCGAACTTGAGCAACGCCTGATGCCGCGTCTCCGCTTTACCCGGCAAACTCTGCGCCGAAGGGCGGTAAGTTCGTCAATACGACAATCAAGAGCTATCCGAACGTAAGCTAGTTCTTGCTTGCGATCCCAGAAAATTACTCGAACAGCCGGTTCGCGCGATTTTCCGCCGCTGAAAACCGCCGCGGCGAACTTCACGGAACAAGAAATATTAAGAAAGGAGGTACTATTTTTTTGGAGGCTAAGTTCACAAATTTTGTGAAGCCGCCGCTGGACGATCACGTATGCCAGCGGTGACTTCCCCAAAATTCTGCATCGGATGCGGCCTTGGGTTCAGACTCATCGGCAAAATAGCCGTCCGCGGCCATTTCAGATTGGAACAGGTCTTGAATGGAGCCGCCATCCACCCGATACGCGAGGTCGCTAAGCGCCCTGTAAAGCTCGACTGAATTCCAGTGCTGCGCCTTTTCGAGTAGCCACCGTTGCGGGCTATTCAAATTGTAGGTCATCGGTTGGCTCCTTGCTTTGGCGTTTCTCATCACGCCGGCGTTTCCGTGAAATGCCGCGACCCCGTCAGACATGAACGTGAATATTTATCTCATTACCGCACGATGCAAAGTCAATGCAGCCAATAAAAATAAGAGAGTCTTGTTTGATCAACGCGACCGTAAGCGAATAAACAGTCTATCGGTTGAGCTTGATGGGGAAAGAATGTTTTTCGCCTTTATTGGCCGGCTTGACGGACAAACTGCCCATCCGTCGCCGCCTTCCATGGACAGGATCGAAACCTCCTCGAAGGGGCCCGCGCTGCGTCAATTGCCAATTCCCGGTGAATTCGGGAAGACTTCATCTGTTACAGGGTTTGGCAGCCGTGCCACCATGAAGGGTCCGATCAAGCCGATTTCTTCGGCTCGGCGAACGACCGGTTCTGATTCAGTGATATGGATTCGATCATGAAGCGTTTGTTGCATTTACCCCTCATTCTCACCACGCTCGCGGCGGCATCGGGCGCGGCGGCGGCAAGTCGCCCGACGCAATTTTGGAATCTAACCAAGAGTACGATCTCGGAATTTTATCTGGCTTCGGCAGGCAGCTCGAATTGGGGTCCCAACCAGTGCAAGAACGACAGGGACGGCACCGTCGACGCCGACGAGCGTCTGCGCATCACCGACGTGCCGCCCGGCACTTATGACGCCAAATTCATCGACGTTACCGGCCGGTCCTGCATCGTCCGCAATATCAAAGTCGAGACAGGCGCGATCTTCTGGATCGAGGAGCGGGACCTGAAGTCCTGCGACCACCGCTGACCTGTTGCCGGACCTGTCAGCTTCGCGCCAATGGCAGACATTGAGGCTACCGCCGCCTATAATTGTTGGCGGCCTCAGCGTCCGGAGCATTGGCGTGAAATTTCCCCGTCGAGCATTCGTTCATATGGCCGCGCGCACTATCGTGCCGATAGGTGCGGCCGCCATATCATCGTTTTTGCTGGCCGGCATTGCCGAGGCCAAAGCCAAGGTGATTGGCGTCTCCTGGTCGAATTTCCAGGAGGAACGGTGGAAAACCGACGAGGCGGCGATGAAGTCCACCATTGCGGCAGCCGGCGACAAATACCTCTCGGCTGATGCCCAATCATCCGCGGAAAAGCAGCTCACCGACGTCGAAAGCCTGATCGCTCAGGGCGTCAACGTCCTCATCGTTCTCGCTCAAGACTCGTTCGCTATCGCGCCTGCGGTGCAGCGGGCGGTCGACGAAGGCATTCCGGTGATCGGCTACGATCGGCTGATCGAAAATCCAAATGTGTTTTATATCACCTTCGACAACAAGGAAGTCGGGCGTATGCAGGCGCGCGCGATCTTTGCGGCCCGGCCGCGCGGCAATTACGCTTTCATCAAGGGATCGTCCGCCGATCCCAATGCGGATTTCCTGTTCTCCGGCCAGATGGAGGTGCTCAAGGACGCGATTGCCGGCGGCGCGATCAAGAATGTCGGTGAGAGCTATACCGACGGTTGGCTGCCTGCCAATGCGCAAAGGAACATGGAGCAGATTCTGACCAAAAATAATGACCAGATCGACGCGGTCGTGGCTTCCAACGACGGCACGGCGGGCGGCGCCATCGCCGCGCTCGCCGCGCAGGGGCTGGCCGGTTCCGTGCCGGTTTCGGGTCAGGACGGCGACCACGCGGCGCTCAACCGGATCGCGCTTGGCACGCAGACCGTCTCGGTCTGGAAGGATGCTCGCGCGCTTGGCAAGCAGGCCGCCAAAATTGCTTTGCTGCTGGCTGACGGCCAGACGATGAGCGAGATTACCGGCGCGATTAAATTCGCGGGCGGTCCGAAGAAGGTCGAGATGAACGCGCTGCTCTTGACTCCAATCCCGATCACCAAGAACAACCTCAACGTCGTCCTCGACGCAGGTTGGGTGAGCAAGGCCGAAATTTGCAAAGGCGTAAGGCCAGGCGCCGTCAATGTCTGCGATTGACCGGGCTACGGGCGTATGCCGAGGCGGCGGCAATTGCGACAAGGTGGAGGGGGCTCGTGAATCAAGCGCCGACGCCTGATCGGCACGCCAAACCTGGCCGCCTGTCCGCTTTCACCCAGTTTCTCAAAGCCACCGAGCTTGACGCGCGCCTCGTCGGCACGGTTGCCGCATTGCTGTTGATCTGGGTTATCTTGCATCTGCTTTCCGGCGGACTGTTTCTCACACCACGCAATTTATGGAATCTCGCGGTGCAGTCGTCGCCCATTGCGATCATGGCAACGGGCATGGTGCTCGTGATCGTGACGCGTAACATCGATCTCTCGATCGGGTCAATGCTGGGCTTCATCGGCATGATCATGGGTGTCGTTCAAGTCGATGTTCTTCCGAAACTGCTCGGCTTCGAACATCCGGCCATCTGGGTTCTCGCTCTCGCGACCGGCTTGGTGCTCGGCGCTATCCTCGGTGCTTTGCAAGGCTTCGCCATCGCCTATCTCGGCATCCCATCCTTTATCGTCACGCTCGGCGGCCTTTTGGTCTGGCGCGGCGCGGCCTGGTGGGTGACGAGCGGACAGACGGTCGCGCCATTGGACAACAGGTTCAGGCTCCTTGGCGGCGGTCCAGAGGGCTCGATCGGCGCGGCGTGGAGTTGGATGGTCGGGATCGTCGCTTGCGCCGCGATCGTGCTGCTCTTGGCGCACCGTCGTGCGCGGCGGAAGACGTTCAACTTTGCATTGCGGCCGATGGCGGCCGAAATCTTTGTCGTCGGAGTTGCCTGCGTTTTCGTTCTTGCCGCGGTGGCTGTCGTCAACGCCTATCCTTGGCCGATCGGCAGCGTGCGCCGCTATGCACAAGCGCATCAGATCGCGGTTCCCGAGGGCGGCCTGTTCATCGCCCACGGCATCGCCATCCCCGTTCTGATCGCGATCGGCGTCGGCATAACGGTGACCTTTCTCGCAACGCGAACTCGCTTCGGCCGCTACGTTTATGCCATCGGCGGCAACCCGGAGGCTACCCAGCTTGCCGGCGTCGATACCCGCTGGGTGATCATGAAGACCTTCATGCTGCTGGGATTCCTCGCCGCTCTTGCCGGCGCCGTGTCAATCGCACGCCTTAATGCGGCCACCAACTCGGAAGGAACGCTCGCCGAGCTCTTGGTCATAGCCGCAACCGTCATTGGCGGAACCTCGATCGCAGGCGGCGCTGGCACCGTGGCCGGCGCGATGCTCGGCGCCGTGATCATGCAGTCGCTGCAATCGGGCATGGTGCTGCTCGGCGTCGATACGCCGTTGCAGAGCATCGCCATCGGCGCTGTCTTGGTGGCCGCGGTGTGGCTCGATACCGTCTACCGGCGGCGCTTCGCCCGATAGGGAAATGTCATATGGACTCTACGATGCCCCCGCTCGTTGAAATGCGCGATATCTCGCTCGCCTTTGGCGGCATTCACGCTGTCGATCGGGTGTCGATCGACCTCTACGAGGGCGAGGTCATGGCGCTTGTCGGCCATAACGGCGCAGGCAAGTCGACGCTGATCAAAATTCTCTCCGGCGCCAACCAGCCCGACGCCGGAGCGATTTCGATTCGGGGCGAGCCGGCGACAATTGATAATCCGCGCGACGCCAGGAGGTATCGGATCGAGACGATCTATCAGACGCTCGCCTTGGCCGATAATCTCGACACGGTCGCCAATCTGTTTCTCGGCCGCGAATTAAGAACAAAGTGGGGAACTCTTGACGACATCACCATGGAGGCGGAGGCGCGCAAGGTCATAGGTCGCCTTAACCCGCATTTTCAGCGCCTCAAAGACCCTGTCAAAGTGCTCTCCGGCGGCGAGCGCCAGTCGGTGGCCATCGCCCGGGCGATCCTGTTCGATACGCGAATTCTGATCATGGACGAACCGACCGCGGCGCTGGGACCGCAAGAAACGGCGCAGGTCGGCGCGCTCGTCAAGCAACTCAAATCCGAGGGCATCGGCATTTTCCTCATCAGCCACGATATTCACGACGTTTTTGATCTCGCGGATCGGATTTGCGTGATGAAGAACGGCCGCGTCGTCGGCACGGCGCGTGTCGAGCACGTCACCAAGGATGAGGTCCTCGGCATGATCATCCTCGGCAAATGCCCGCCCGGCGCGTCGCCCGACAGTTCCGCGGATCATGGCGCGGCAAGGCCGAGCGAGCTTATGTAGTTCGCGTTGATGCGAACGTTCTTGAACTTGGCGGCTTCCAGATAGCCCTGAAGGATCGCCTGAGCCTGTTCGCGCGGCGGCAAAATAACTTTGTCCGAGCTGCCGGCGTCGGCAATCAGATCCCAACCGGGCGGTTTTTCGATCGAGACGACGGAAAGGTCGGAGTCGAGATTCTTATAGGGCCAAAAAATCCAGCCGATGCCGAAGCGCTCGTGAAGCTGACGAAATTTTTTATTCCAGCTGTTGTTGAACTCTCCCGTCTCCCCGATGAGCACCGGCACCTTCCAGCGATTGCTGAAATTCAAATATTCCTGGACGCCGTCACGGGTCGGATTGATCCAGAATTTGTGATAGGTGTAGACGGCATTGCTGTCGAAAGGACGGTCGAAGACCGCGAAGTTGGTGCCCCATTGCGCGCCGGCGAGCAGCACCACATGGTTGGGATCAACGCTGCGGATGGCCGCGACGATGTCGCGGTAAAGCGGCTCGAGTTGCGGATTGAGATAATTCACATCGCTATACGGCGAGATTGGCTCGTTCAGAAGGTCGTAGCCGAGGATGGCCGGCTCGCCTTGATAATGCGCCGCAAGCTGCCGCCACAATGCGACGGTCTGTTGTCGATAGCGCGGCACATAGAAGGTGAGCGGGAAGCCCGGGCCGTCATCATGATTGACCCCGGTCTGGCCGCCCGGCGCCGCGTGCAGATCGATGATCACGCGCAGGCCAATGTCGCTGCACCATCGCACAAGCCGGTCGAGAAGGGACCAGCCCGCTCCTTCGAAGCGATCTGCGCCGTCCGGGCCGGGCTCGACAAAAAGCCGCCAATTAAGCGGCACGCGGACGGTGTTGAAGCCCGTGGCCTTGAGAAACGCGACATCGTCCTTGGCGATATAGACCTCGCGAAACTGCGTCCAAAAGCGTGTCGCCTCGGTGGTTCCAACCAGGGTCTCGACGACCTCCGCAATCTCTTTCGGGCTGCGTGCTTGCTTGAACTTGAACATGTAGCCTTCGGGAACCAGCCAGTTGCCGAGATTGATCCCCTTGACGGCGAAATCGTTGCCTTGGCTATCGACAAGGCGCGTCCCCTCCGCATGGATGAAGTCAACCGGTGCGGCGCGAGCGATGCCGCCGCCGAGCGCTAAAGCGACGACGCAGAGAAGCGCGCGGAGCCCGATGCCGCGTCGCGCTTGCGATCGGCTCGCGGCCCGGGCGGTTATGGGTGTGCCCTTTCCAACCAAGCACAATGCCAACACGGTGCACATTTGAAAGTTGGTGATCGCTTTTTTGGATTATGCTCTAAGCGATAGGGGCGACGAGCACGACCAAATCCTGCTCTCACAGCGAGGTCGAATAGTCAATGTACGGCATGCCTCTGTCTCAGGCGCTCACCTTCGCTACGTGTGTCGTCATTCTCCTTGTTGCAACTGAGCGGTGGCGATTCCATCCGTTTCTAGTGATCGTCGCCGTAGCTTCGGCTTTCGGCCTCATTGCCGGTTTTACCACGGCCCAACTTGCCAGCGTCTTCGGCAGCGGTTTCTCGGCAATGATCTACTCGCCGGGATTGGTGATCGTGGCCGCCGCGCTCATCGCAGGCTTGGCCGAAGGCACGGGCGCATCGGATCGGCTGAAAGTGCTCGTCAAACGTCGGCGATGGCTTTCGCCGCGCTGGGCCACGGGCTTTTTAGGCCTGATCGCGGGCATCGGCTCCTCGCCCAGCTCGGCTTTTGCTTTGTTGACCCCTCTGCTTCGGCCTTTTGGCGGAGACACGGCGCAAAGCCGCGAGCGCGCCGCCATTGCGCTCGCGCTGGCCATCTCCTCGAGCCATGGGCTCATCCTCCTGGCCCCAGTGCCGATCGCGGCCGCAGCCATTCTTGACGCCGAATGGAGTCGCCTCGCTTTGTTTGGTGTGCCGCTCGCGTTTTTGCTGGCTGCGTTCGCCGCGATCTTCGCGCTTTGGGTATCGGCTTTTGCATCCTCCCTGCCATCGCCGGCACAACGCACTGTGGATGGGGTCCTTCCAAGCGAAGAGAAGAAGGGCCGCAGTTTTCCGGTGGTGCTAGTCTTGGCGACTGCAATTCCGCTGCTCTTGTTGATGGTGCAGTCGATTGGCGACATGCCGACGGAGCCGCTCGGCGGCGGACCCGCGCGCGAACTGGTCCTCGGCATAGGTCGCCCACTCATCGTCTTTCTCGTCGGCGTCGGTATCATGAGCGTCGGCCACCTGCGGCAAAGCTTCAGCCATTTCACCAATCCGGTCTGGATCGAGCGAGTGCTCGGCAATGTCGCGGGCATCTTGTTGACCGCATGCGCCGCAGGGGGCTTGCAGCGGCTCTGCCAGGAGACGGGTATGGCGGAAATGGTTGGCGAACGTCTGGCTGGTTGGCACGGCTGGGTGATCGGCGGCGTACTGGTGCCGTTTCTCGTCGCGGCGGCGATGAAGACATTGCAGGGCTCGTCGCTTGTCGCAGCCATCACGGCTGCAGGGATCGTGCATCCGATTCTGCCACAGCTCGGTTTGATCGACGCGAATGCGAAGGCGCTCGCCGCTCTCGCTGTCGGCGCCGGCGCCATGACCGCATCTCACGTCAATGACGAGTATTTTTGGGTGGTGACGCAGAGCGCCGGGCTGCGCCCACTGCGTGGATTTGCCACCATCGGTCTTGGCACTCTGCTGCAAGGATTTATCGCCGCGGCGGCGTTGCTCATCATGTCCTTGCTCGTCGCACCGTCCACCTGAGATGAACGACGGCCCGGTCGGCCGCGCTTTCCCGGACAACCAGAACTCGGTACCGTTGAGCGCGGGTGCCACGCATGCTCGTGGCCAACCGGCGCGCCAACGCCGGCACCTTGAGGGACATCGATGGCCGCAGAGCTCACGCGACGCGATCTTGCGAAGGTCACCGGCTCCGCGGCACTCGGCTCGTTGGGGGCCAACGCCGGCGACGCCGCGGCGCAATCGAGAGAGAACAGCGCATCGATGCGACGTTTTCCGGACGGGTTTTTGTGGGGCACGGCGACGGCGTCGTACCAAATCGAAGGGGCATGGAACGAAGACGGCAAAGGCGAGTCGATCTGGGACCGGTTCGCCCACACGCCGGGGAAGATTCAAAATGGCGACACCGGCGATGTCGCACTGGATCATTATCATCGGTACAAAAACGACGTCGCGCTGATCAAGAACCTGGGCGCCGGCGCCTATCGCTTCTCCATCGCCTGGCCGCGCATTTTTCCAGAAGGCACCGGCGCGCCCAATCTCAAAGGCCTCGATTTCTACAGCCGTTTGGTCGACGAGTTGCTTGCCAACGGCATCGCGCCGTTCGCCACGCTTTATCATTGGGATTTGCCCCAAGCCCTACAGGATCGCTGGGGCGGTTGGGAATCGCGCGACACTGCAAATGCCTTCGCGGATTATTGCAGCTATGTCGCGGAAAAGCTCGGCGACCGGATCAGGCACTATTTCACCATCAACGAGTTCACGACCTTCGTGGAATTGGGTTATGGCACCGGCGTGTTTGCGCCCGGACTCAAGCTGCCACCCGCGCGCCTCAACCAGCTTCGCCACAACACGGTGCTCGCGCACGGCCTCGCGGTTCAGGCGATCCGCGCCAAAGCGCAGCAAGGCACGGTGGTCGGCCTCGCGGAGAACATGACTGCCGGTGTTCCCGTCATCGAGACTCCGGAGCACATCGCGGCCGCCGAACACTGCACGCGCGAGGCGAACGCCGGGTATCTGACTGTAATACTCGAGGGGCGCTACACCGACGCCTTCTTGGCGTCGGCCGGAGCGGCTGCTCCTAAATTCACGCCTGAGGATTTAAAGGTCATCAGCAGTCCGCTCGATTTTATCGGAATAAACGTTTACGTCCCGAAATACGTGCGCGCCATCGACGCGGCGCCGGGATACGAGGCTTTGGAATTCTCCAAATCGCATCCGCGCATGGCTTCATCCTGGCATTTCATCGGACCCGAGGCACTTTATTGGGCGCCGCGTCATCTCGTGAAGCTTTGGAGCGTCAAGGACATTTTCATCACGGAGAACGGTTGTGCCGCGGCCGACGAGCCCGCCGCCGACAGCATCGTTTATGACAGCGACCGGATCATGTTCTTGCGCAGTTATCTTGCTCAGTTGCAACGCGCGACCGCCGAAGGAATGCCGGTACGCGGCTATTTTCTTTGGAGCGCGATGGACAATTTCGAGTGGTCTTCCGGTTACGCGCAGCGGTTCGGCCTTATCCGCGTCGATTACGCAACATTGAAGCGCACGCCCAAGCTCAGTGCGTCATTCTTCCGAGAGGTGGTCGATCAAAACCGCGTAGCGTGAACGGGTCGGTCCGGGTCACTGTTGCTAATAGGGACCCGTCGGACCCGGATAGCCACGTGGCGCGTAGGGGTCGGGGTACGCTTCCGGCGCCGGCGGCGGCGGATTGGGAGCGGAGTACATTGGCGGACCGGGCGGTCCGGGCGGGGAGTACATCGGACCGGGCGGTTCGTACTGACCCGAGTAGCGTTCCGGCGGCGGCGCACAACTCGGCTGCCAACCGCAACCGTATTCTCCGCAGCGCCACGTCAGCGGGCACACTGGGTGCGGCGGAACGTCGGCTCTCGGAGAGAATGGCGGTGCAAAGCCATACGGCGGTGGTGGAGCCACGGGAGGTGGCGGAAATGCTGCGCTTGGATATTGCGGCGCGCCTGGTCCCGGGACGATGATGACTTGGGGTGGTGCGACCGGCGGTGGCGGCGCCATGCCATACTGAGGCTGTCCGAACGGGGCGGGTTGATTGAGATCGGCAGCGTCAGCACCTAGCGATATCAATGTAACGAGTGCAGTCGTAGCGGCGCCCGCAAGCAAATGCATGACAACCTCCTGCTCCTTGTCGGCAACCGAGCCGGGATTATCTGGTTCCGGTATGAAGGACTCTATCGAAGCGCGCGGCTGTTCGGGAAACATTAATCATTAATCTATGGTTAATCGCCGAATGATCCGGCGAGCACGATATTTTTCGCCGCGCATTCGTCTAAGCGTTTGATCATCGACAAAGAATGCAGCGACGCTCCGGCATTCGATGGCCGCGACGCGCCTCACGCGGCCGAGCCTCCTTGAAATTGCCGTATGCAGCCGCGGTGGGTCGAGAGTAGCATTGCAAAAGCTGGGGGATGTAACAGGAGGCGTTCTAAATGAGAAACACGCTTGTTGCTGCACTCTCTGCTTCGATCTTGGCCGGGGTCTCGCTTGTTGCGATACCGAGCACCGCTCAGTCGCAAGTCATCATCGTGGTCGGCAACGGATCCGGTCAGCCTTATTACCCGCCACCCTATCCACCTCCACTTCCTTATCTGCCGTATGTGCACACGCAAGTTCTTTACGGCGGCGGTGGCTACCCCGGCTACGGCTACGGCTATCCCGCGTCCGGTTACGGCTACTACTACGGCGGTGGCTACGGATACTCCAATGCCTACTCCGAAGGTGGGTACTATCCACCGTACTGATACCGGTTGCGGAGAACGGCAGATCTCGCTTAAGCGCCTCGCGAATGTCTGTTGATTGGCGTCAACAGACATCGCGAAGGGCATCGTTGCCGACCCCATTCGCTCGTCACGCTCGGCCATATCGACGGCAAGCTGCGTGCACGGTCCGCAGTCCTCGGCCATCACAGTGACGATCCCAGCGGCAAAACCACGGATCAGCGTTCGATCGCGACGGCAATTTCCTGCGCTCATTTGGCGAGGGGCTGTTCCCGCGCGGGCACGGCGTATTCATGGCGCCGGACGATCTGACAGACGACGGCGACCACACTGTCCGCCAGTGTTCGCTAAGTGTTCACGCTAACAATCAACAAATGCCGAGGAGACTCAAAATCATAAGAAAATAATCCTATATTCCGGCAAATGATCCGCCTTAGGGCCCGTGCCGCATCGAGCCGCCGCAGCGCGCTGCGCTCCCGCATAAGGCGTGTGCTCGCCTCTACCGACCGCCGCGGATGCGCAAGTGCATTCGAAGGGCGGAACGGACCCCGTGAGTAGTAAGTTCCCTTAATCGGAGATGGGTCGTTTTAGACGGGCACCTGGTCCACC
>Ga0187820_1000276_pt1 | contig 11244 bp, 13 predicted proteins | sample NC_wetland_sal_i_19_FD_132409 | JGI IMG/M metagenome (GOLD analysis project Ga0187820, IMG submission 132409) | Wetland sediment microbial communities from Neuse River Estuary, North Carolina, USA - SO4_5 | ecosystem: Environmental > Aquatic > Freshwater > Wetlands > Sediment | place: USA: North... | reverse complement strand
CTGGTCCGGGAATTAGGGCCTTCGATGACCGGCCTGCTGGTGACTGGCCGCTGCGCCACGGGGATCGCGTCCGAGCTTGGCTCTATGCTGGTGACCGAACAAGTGGACGCCATGCGCGCGATGGGAACCGATCCGATCCGCAAGCTGGTGGCGCCGAGGGCCATTGCCACGATTTTGATGCTTCCGCTGTTGACGGCCATGACGGATTTTACAGGATTGATCGGCGGTTGTGTCGCCTCGGTTTTCTCGCTCCGGCTTAGCGCCATCGAGTTCTGGCGCCGTGCGATTGACGCTCTGGATTTCGCGGACTTGATGCAAGGATTCACCAAGCCTTTCTTTTTCGCTTTCATTCTCGCCACGATTGGCTGTTACAAGGGGCTGTCGGTCCGCGGAGGCACGCAGGGCGTTGGCCGGGCCACGACGCAAGCAGCCGTGCTCTCTTCCGTAATGATCATCGTGGCTGACGCTTTTCTCACCAAAGTGGCGTTGTACCTCGCGAACAAGCTCTTCTAATCCTTGCGATACCCCGGCCAAGGCTCGCCTCGTCGATCAATACGGCGGATTTCTTCGTGTTCGGTGAGCGCACGATTGCCGCTATAATGGCGGGCACACCCGATGCCTAACGTCGCCACATCGAGTTCAGGCTTCCATCCGGCTATCACATTCGAGAAGGTACGCATCGGCTTCGAAGAAGGCGACATCTTGCGCGGAGTGTCGTTTCAAGTCCAGGAACGAGAGACGCTCGTGCTGCTGGGCGAAACTGGCACGGGGAAAACTCTGTCGCTGAAACTGGCGGCGGGACTGCTCCGGCCATCCGAAGGCACAATTCAAGTGCTGGGCAAGGAAATCTCCACCATGCAGGAGCGGGAACTGCTCGAATTCCGGCGGCAGATCGGTTTTGTCTTTCAAGAGGGAGCGCTGTTTGATTCCATGACCGTCGGGGACAACGTGGCCTACCGGCTTTTGGAAGACGGCGTGAAAGGCGATGAGTTGGAATCGCGCGTGCTCGAGGTGCTGCGATTCGTGGAGCTCGAACATACGGTGGACCTGTTTCCGTCCGAGCTTTCCGGAGGGATGCGGCGCCGGGTTTCCATCGCGCGGGCATTGATCAATCAGCCGCCCATCGTGCTGTATGATTCGCCGACGGCCGGGCTCGATCCGGTAACGTCGCAAACGATTATCACGCTGATTTTGCGGCTGCGCGACGTCTACGGTGTGACGGCGCTGCTTGCCACGCAGCGGTTGCAGGACGGTTTTGCGCTGGCGAACTTTCGATTTGATCCGGCGACGAAGAAGGTAGTGCACAATGTTTCGAATGGAAATGCGGCTGCCGCAGCGAAGTTGGCGGCGACGCGGTTCCTGGTCTTGCGGGAAGGCTCGGTTTATTTCGAGGGCGGACAACAAGAGCTCTCGGGTACGAAAGATGATTATCTGAAACGTTTTTTGGTGTGAATGGCAAGTAGTTCTTCGGGAGAACGAAAGGGAGGGAAGGAAAATGGCGCAGCGCAAACAACTGACGTGGACGGAACTGCGCGTGGGGCTTTTCGTGCTGGTGGGGTTGTCGGTGCTGGCCGCCGGCATTTTCTATGTGACGGGCGCGGGAACGATCGGGCCGAAGTACAGGCTGGTGACGTATTTGCCGGAAGCGTCGTTGTTGTCGGGCGGAGCTCCGGTCCGTCTGGATGGAGTGGAAGTGGGAAACGTTGAAGCCATCCGGATCGCTCCCGTTTCTCCGGGGAAGACCGTTGATAGAAACCGAAACATCGAGGTAGTGATGCGCGTGGGAGAAAATTATCAGAAATATATTTTGACGGACTCTGCGGCCAGTCTGGTCACCGAGGGGTTGCTGGGGAACCGCTATGTCAACATCACCCGCGGAATCACGGGCGTGCCACTGAAGGACGGGCAGGAAGTGCCGGGACATGAAGAAAGGGCGATGACGCAAGTGGTGGAGCGGAGCGCGGATTTGCTCGGGAATCTCCAAGCGCTGACGGAAGAGGTCCAGGACCTGATCAATGGCGTGAAGCAAGGAAAAGGTTCGCTGGGCAAAATGCTGACCGACGACCAGGCTTACAATCACTTGAATGGAATTCTTGCGAAGGGCGACGCAATGCTGGCGGATGTCCGGGAGGGCAAAGGCACGGTTGGGAAGCTGATGACCTCGGACGAGCTGTACAACAAAGTGGATAAAGGCGTGGACAACGTAAACGTGATTCTGACGGATGTGCGCTCGCAGAAAGGGACGATTGGCAAACTGCTTTACGATCCGTCGCTGTATGATGAAACGAAGCAAGCGGTCACAAATGGCAATGCCTTGATCGGAGATGTTCGCGCAGGCAAAGGCACGCTTGGCAAATTGGTGACGGACGAGTCGCTGTACACCAAGCTGCGGGAAACAACCGATAATGTGGCCACCGCGACTGCGAAACTGAACGACAATACAACTACTGTTGGCAAACTGTTCTCCGATCCGAAACTCTACGACAGCGTGACGGGACTTACGGGAGACTTGCGATTGCTTATCGGAGATTTCCGCCAGAACCCGAAGAAATTTTTGCAGATTAAACTTTCCGTTTTCTGAGTTGAACTTTAACGCGCTTTGCGGCGCATCGCGAGGTGTGCTGTAATGAGTTTGTAACAATGCGGGTTTACCCTGAGTTGCCAGACCGCTTCTCGCAAAGAACTTCATGGAAAATCAAGACATCGCTCAAAAGTTGCCCCGTCCGGAAGCGGGCAAATCCACACTTCCGCAGCCTGGAAAGCCGGTGCCGAGCCGCGCGTATCCCGGCGCGCTCATCGTCGTGGAGGGTACGGACGGGTCCGGCAAGAGCACGCAGCTGTATTTGTTGAAACGGTGGCTGGAAATCGGCGGATACCGGCTGCATTTTACGGAGTGGAATTCGTCTCCGCTGGTGAAGTCCGCGACGCGGCGGGGAAAGCAGCGGCGGCTGCTGACGCCGACGACGTTTTCTCTGTTGCATGCGGCGGATTTTGCCGATCGCTGCGAGCGGCAGATCATGCCGCTTCTTCAGGGCGATTACTTGGTGCTGGCCGACCGCTACATTTATACGGCGTTCGCGCGCGATTCCGCTCGCGGCTGTCCCGGCCGCTGGCTAAGGAATCTTTACCGGTTTGCACCGGTGCCGGACATCACGTTTTATTTTCGCGCGCCGCTGGACGTAGCGGTGCACCGCATCTTGAGCGGGCGTCCGAAATTGAAATACTACGAAGCCGGAATGGATATGGCGCTGTCGTACGACCGCGCGGAGAGTTTCCGGTTATTCCAGGCGCGCATCCTCGAAGAGTACGACAAGATGGTGGACTCCGATAATTTTGTCGTGCTAGACGGAACCTTGCCGGTCAACAAACTGCAGAAGCAGATGAGAGACATCGTGGCTTCCAAAATCGATTTGAAGCGCTTTGCGCCGCGGATTCCAGCTCCGGAGTAAGCATGCCCGATCAGGAAAAAGACAAAGAGAAGCCGAGCGCGCCGGTTCTTTCCGTGGATGCGCCGCAGGCACCTGGCGCAGCCGGGCCGGGGACGCCGCCGGTCTTGCCGCCCGCGAAAGCGTCGGTGCCTGGCGAGGATGGCGCGGCGCAGTTTTTTTATGGAGAAGCGTTGGTTGGCTTTGATCCGAGCGAGATCACCGGAAACCTGATCGTGATCGAAGGCATGGACGGCTCGGGACGTTCGACGCAGATCGCGCTGCTTCAGGAATGGCTGGAATCGGAAGGGTTCGCCGTGCAGACGAGCGGTTTGCGGCGATCGAATCTTGTGGGGCGCGACATCGACGAGCTGCTGGCGAAAAACGCGGTGACGCGGCTGACACTGGCGCTGATGTACGCGACGGATTTTTTTGATCAGGTTGAGCACAGGATTTTGCCGGCGCTTCGCTCGGGAACCGTGGTGCTTGCGGACCGCTTTATTTTTACGCTGGTGGCGCGCGGCGTGGTGCGCGGAATCAATCGGGATTATTTAAATGGTCTGTACGCCATGGCGCTGCGGCCGCATTTAACTTTTTGGTTGAACGTGCGCCCGGAAACGGCATTTGCACGCGAATTTAAAAAAGCACAAGCCATCAGCTACTGGGAAGCGGGGCGAGACATGTCGCTATCGCACGATCTCTATTGGTCGTTCATTCGCTACCAGACGATGATCAAGCGCGAATTTGAAGTGATGGCCAAGCGGCACTCCTTCATCGAGCTGGACGGCGAAGCGAGCGTTTCCGCCGTGAACAAGCAGCTGCGCCAGCGAATCGGCGAACAGCTGGGGATTCGCGCGACGAAGTACACGCCCTCCGCCGCGCTTGCGCATCTCTGGCGGTAAATTCCGAAATGTCCGACCCGGTTCACATTGCCGCAATCGACGCGGGCTCGAATGCGCTGCGCCTCTCTGTGGCGCGGGCCTATTCCGCGTTGGATATCGAGCCGCTGGTGAACGAGCGATATTCACTGCGGCTCGGCGAAAGCGTATTCCTGCGGCACCGCTTCAGCGAAGAGCTTTTCAAAAAGGGCGTCAAGGCTTTCCGCCACTTCCACGAAATCATGGATGAGTTTGGAGTTACGCGGTATCGCGCGGTGGCGACCAGCGCTTCCCGCGAAGCGCGCAACCGCGACGCGTTCGTGCGGCGGATCAAACAGAAAACGGGAATCGCACTGCAAGTGATCAACTCCGCGGAAGAATCGCGGCTGGGACGCGTGGCAGTGCTGGCGGCGCTCGGCCCGGAATCGCCTCCGCGATGCATCGCGGATTTGGGCGGCGGGAGCTTGGAACTGAGCCTGCTGCGCGACCACAGCGTGGAGCTGGGCGCGCAGTTGCCCGTGGGCACGGTGCGGCTGATGAGCACGCTGAATATTCCCGGCGTGATCCGGCCCGCGCAGGCCGAGCAAGTGCGCCGGTATGTGCGCGCGCTGCTGGAATCGCGGCTGCCCTCGAGGCCAAATCTTGGCGAGCAAATCGCCGTGGCGCTCGGAGGGAATGCGGAGACTTTGGCAAACATCGCACCGGGCCCGCGTCTGCACGGATTACAGACGCTGGAGCTTTCTTTGCTCCGCGAAAGACTTCCCGATCTTCTGGAGCGCGATGTTCGCGAGCGAATGAAGAGCTACGCCATCCGGCGAGACCGCGCGGACGTGATCGGTATTGCAGCGATTACGTTTGTCACGTTGGGGCGTTATTTGAACATCCGGAATTTTTCCATCCCTGGCGTGGGGCTTCGCGAAGGAATGCTCCAGGAGATTGCGCGCGAGGCATTCTCGCGGACGGAGCCGCACCGCTACGATGCGGCCGCGCGCCAATTGCTCGTTGGTACACGCAGCTACGCCCGCCGTTTGCAGAAGGATCAGACACATGCTGAGCACGTGCGCGAGCTGAGCATTCTGCTCTTCGACCAGCTTCAGCCGGTGCACCATCTGCCAGCGCAAGCTCGGGTGTTGTTGGAGGCCGGGGCGCTGTTGCACGACACCGGACACATGATCAGCCATCACGGGCATCACAAACATGGCGAATACCTGGTGATGAATGGCGATATTCCGGGCCTAGAGGGCCGGGACCGCGCAATCGTTGCGGCGCTGGCGCGCTACCACAATCGAAAATCGGACCCGGCAAGCCATCACGCGGCGTACTCTTCGCTGACCAACAACGACAAGCGAATAGCGCGGCGTCTCGCGGCGATTTTGAGGGTTGCCGAAGCGCTGGACCATTCGCATCGCCAGCGAGTGATGCAGGTACGCGCGACGTTTCAAGGCGGCGCGGTGGGCTTGCAAATCAAAGCGCGCGGCGACGCGGCCGAAGACTTGCTGGACGCGAACCGCAGCGCGGAACTTTTTGAAAAGGAATTTCATGTGCGGCTCTATTTCCGGCAAACTGCTTCGTAGGAAACGCTGCGCCGGCTTTTGCCGCGGCCCCGCTGCAATTTCCTTTAGATTATCGAGAGGGAGAGTGCGCTGATGGACATATATGTCGTGCGCCACGGCATCGCGATCGACCGAGAAGATCCCAAGTGCCCGCCCGATCCGGAGAGGTACCTTACCGAGGAAGGCATCGAGAAAACGAAGCGGGTGGCCGCGGGAGTTGCGGCGCTCAGCGCGTCGCCGGATTTGCTGCTCTCGAGTCCTTACGTGCGAGCGATGCAAACGGCGGAGATTTTCGCGGCGGCGCTGGACTATCCCAAGCAGAAGATCCGGCGCACGGATTTGCTGCTGCCGGGGGCGGAGCCGACGCTTTTTTTTCGCGAACTTGCGAAAGACAAGCAAACTGCGACGCTCTTCATTTTTGGACACGCGCCGCAACTGGATGACCTGATTGCGACGGCGCTGGGCTCGAAACATCACATCACATCTCTCAAGAAGGCCGGTGTCGCGCTGCTCGAATTGAAGCGCGTCTCGCCGCCGAGCGGGCAATTGGCCTGGCTGGCGCCGCCGAAACTGCTTCGACGAGCGGGGAAGTGAATTCGAGTGCGTTTTGGTTTTTTGGAGGCGTTGGCTGGCGACACGCCGGGCCAGGACGGAAGAGCCGGGCTAAAGCCCGGCACCTACACAAGCGCGCCAAGAATACTTGAAGCGGCGTCGCGAAGATGGGCACGATGAATCGTTCCCCAACCGTTGCTTGTTACTGGATTCCTCGAAGGTGTTGTTAACCCTCCCCTCAGATATTTGTAAGTGTTGCTGATAAAGGGTTTAGCTTTCCCGTAAACCTTTGATAATCAACTGGTTGCGGCTGGTATTGCACGCGTTGATTCCAGAGAGGTTATGGGGATTTGTGGGGGTGATGAGGGGCGCGGGATGGATGGGACGGATTGATCTGGACGGGGAACTGACTGGTGTCGATTGAGGTGGCGCCTCGGGAGCGGATGGCTGTGGGGCCGGGGCTGGTTTTGGAGCTTGGGTTGGGCCGTGGGTGGCCTGGTGTGCGGATTGTTCGGGCTGTGGTTCGGGCGGGAAGCGGTAGTCGAAATTGGTCTGGACGGAATTGCGGACGGCTTTGCGCCAACCATCAGGGCCGAAGGCATTGGAGTATTCGTTTTGAGCGAGGTGAATGGTTTGTATAAGGGTTTGGACCATGTAGGCTACGGTGCGGGCGAGTCTGGGTTTTATGTCGCCGCGGAGTACGGCGGGGATGAGGCGGCCTAGGGCGGCGGTGAGATCGCAGGCGGAGAGATAGTCTCCGGAGAAGAAAGAGGCCAGGTCTTTGGCGAGGGCTTCGGCGGTTTGGGAGCGGGCTTCCTTTTGGGCGTGGTAGAAGCAGAAGTGGGGATGGTTGCCAGTGCGTGGAGTGCGGCAACGGCGACCATCGGCGAAGCTAAACAAACACAACGACACGCGGTCCTTTGGACTGAGTGAGGACATAGATGTCTCCTTCGATTGAGTTTTTAGATTTGAACAAAAAAGCACAGCCAAGATTGGCTGTGCCACCGACAAAAGACGCCTCGCGGGTTGGCGAGGCGCAGTACTGAACGGGAAAAGTATACCACAACAGTAATACGAATCCAATTAAAAAAATCTGGGAGTAGAGAACGTTAAGACCCGGCAGAACACCGGGGCATCTCATCTGGCGTGTGCACTACCCGCCTTGATGAACATCGTTCCGTAGGGGGAATTCCACTTCTCGGGTTACGGCGTTTACCAGGACTTGATCGCTTAATTTGTGACTTTCAGGATTACTTCCGGTTTGCAGATAATACGTCCGGAATGTGAACTCGGCTTGGGGTGCGCCGTCGTCCAACTGGCTGCCCTGTACAGAAAGCTCTTGTACCACACGATCAGTTTGTGACGAGGATGTCCCACCGGTCGCGGCAGAAGTTCCGCCACATCCCGTTCCAGGTGCTCGTTGGCCGGGATGCGGATGGCGTACTTCACGCCCCGGCTTTCCAGCGCTTCGTAAATCTCTGGCTTGGCGAAGGCGGCATCGGCGCGAAACACCACTTCCTTGCCCAGCTTCTGTTGCCGCTCAATCTCGGGCAGCAGAAGCTCCTCCGAGCCCTCGGCTCTGTGCACGTTGGCGCTTATTTGGGATGGAAACAGATGCAAAAAAGATCGCAAGCGGAGGCAAATGGGGGTAAATTCGTTCGCAGCCGAAAAGAAAAGGGAAATTCCGGCTTCATTGCCGCCAGAGATTGGTTGCCCGACGTAGTCACTTCGGGGCGATACAATCTCGAACAATTGATGTGCGGAAAGAAGGAGATTCCGTATGAAACCACCGATTTGGCTCTTCCTGCTGATCGTCCTGTTGAGCTCGAGAGCGGTGCTTGCGCAGGATGCGCAGCATAGTGATCCATGTAAAGCCATGCCGGCCGCTGGGTCGGCCGCGGCAAAGTATTTCCTCACATTCGAACAGTTTGAAAAAGAGTTGCGAGTCGATGTCACCCGGCAGGATGCAGTTGCGCTGGCATTTTTGGTGAAGTTTCCTTTGCACATTAGCGAGACGGGAGGCGGCATGATCTCGTTGACCAACGCAGCCGCGCTCAAATCGCATTTTGGAGAGGTTTTCACGCCGGCCGTGCGCAAGCAGATCTTGAGCCGGACCAGCGACGACGTTGATGACGTTGACTGCGACGAGGAGTATATCTCGCTCGCGGGGGGAGTAATTGTGGTCATTGCCACCGATCGAGGATATGCGATCTCTGCAGTGAGCCAGAATGGGACCATTACCCCAGAGACCTATTACATATGCCAAACGCAGTCCCATCGCATCGTGGTCGATGCGGTGGGGGGCGGAGAACTCCGTTATCGGTCCTGGAACAAGCCGCGGGCAGTAACGGAGGCACCCGATCTGGTGCTTACGAAAGGAGAAAGCACAATCGAAGGCAACCGCTGCGGGGACCCGGTCTACGCATTCAAGAACGGTGCGACGGAATACAGAGTTGTGGGCAGCCTGAACTGCTACCCGACTTTGGAGATTTACGCACCGCCGAAGGGCGCCACCGGGCGACTGGAAGTTACTGTGGCAGGCAAACCGGCCGCAGATTCGTGGTGCTACTGACGGCATGTGGGACTAGGTCTCTGACCGTGTGATTTTGTACTTTGGGTTTTGCGCTTAGTTCGCGAACGTTAAGACCCGGCAGAACGCCCGGGCAACTCATCTGGCGTGTGCACTACCCGCCCTGATGAACATCGTTCCGTAGGGGGAATTCCACTTCTCGGGTTACGGCGTTTACCAGGACCTAGTTGTGGGCGCAACGGTGTGGAAGAAGTCTCTTTGCCGATTCCACCACCGGCCCCAATAAACGCTGACCAATGCGCCCCCCATTAGGATTCCGGCAGCGCCAATCCAACCTCCGGGCTGTCTCACTACGGAGGGCAGTCCGCCAATCATAAATTGTAGAGAGGAAATGATGAGAACGGCCCAGCCGAGCTTCCAGACCACGGGTACTCTGCGCTGGATGCCGTAGGCTGCGCTCGCATAGAGCAGTGCGTTGAACAGCGACCACAACATGACGCCGATGCCCGCGTGCTTCGTGATATGCAGGCCACCATACGACCAATTGATGGCGCGAGTGCCAGTGAGGGTCGCTGCTAAGGAGAGAGAGGCAAAAAAGGCGCACGCTATCTTTAGAGTTCGCATTGGCGGTCCACACCCTAAGTATGAACAGCGATATGGTTGCCCTCAATTGCTCTTCTTTGGAGTGTTGCGGGTTAGGAATCTGACCTATCGGACGGGTGACAGAGGCTATCCCCCGGTAAGTCGCGTTGCCGGACAAATACCGGTCTAGTACTCCACTTCTCCAGTAGGGGGCGGGGTCCAATTGTTTTGTCTTTCCTCGTCGGGCATAATCGGCGGCAGGAACGAATACGATTGAACCGGAATCAGCAGATGAGCGTCGTTTGCCGGAACTGGAGACGTCCATGAGCGGTGTACAAATCGAACAGAAAAGCTATGAGATGCCCCCGCGAGAGGGGATCAGCATCGCGCATTTTCTCACCGTCGCCGACGTTGAGCGATCGGCTCGCTACTACGAAAAGGTCTTCGGCGCTCGCATTCTGACCATGGGCGACGGCAACGCACCTCCGTACCTTCAGCTTGCGAATATCTGGATGATTCTGAACGTCGGGGGCGGGCCGACCCCCGATAAGCCGACGGTAACGCTCAGCGTCCCCGACCCGAACCACATCAACAGCTTTATGAATTTCCGCGTTGCGGATATTCAAGCGTGCTACGAATTGTGGAAAAGTCGAGGAGCCGAGTTCCTCACGGAACCGATTGCCAAATACGGCGAGATTCGCTGCTACATCCGCGATCCGGACGGTTACATCATCGAGGTCGGACAGAGCACCGACCTTAAGTACGGGTGACGCCCGGCCCCGAAAAAACATTCTCACAGTCCAGGGTGAGCTGTGGCTAAGCCGGAAGTAATCGACTGACCTCGCCACCAAGGGAGAGGCTTGCGGCTGCCAGAGTCTGCAAACGGTATCAGAGCCAGCGCCAAGCCGGACACCATCCCTGTAATCGGAGTGCGCTTCATTGGATGCTCCTGTCCACACAAGAGAGAGCCGCCGCCAAGGCGACACGCTTCTCTTGCATAGATAACGGCAGCAACCCTTCCATGTTTCAGCAAACTGATTGCGCCGAATTTGCGATCCTTTTCACTTCTGCCAAGACCAGTCCCTGCATACGTTCCCTCTCGCCCCCTACGCCACGAATGAGTTTGCCGCCTTTATGGGTCCTTGTGCCTGATGAGTGGTACCGGACATTGGCCCACTGTCAGAATGAGAATTTGCACTGAATTGCGGGAATTGACTTTTGGAAGACGCGGTATTGAGCTAGGCGGAGGCCGCGGCTACGAGAGTGGGCGCGGATTCGGGTTCGGGGGGAACGACGGCCTCGGGTTTTGGAACGGGTTTGAGGATTAGGGGCTTTTCCAGGACGGATTCGAGAAGATGCTTGGCGGCGGCGAGGCGGGAGGCGGACTCCTCGGTGTCGATTAGATCTGGGATGCGGAGGACGATGGCGTCGGGCGATTTTTCAGAGCGGAGACCAGTGGTGCGCTCGATGCCGCTTTTACGGAGGCCACGCGCGAGGCGCAGGACGCCGGCGAGCGCGCGAACGACCGTCTGTTGTTCCTCGGAGAGTTTTGCGAAGCCGTTTTTCAATTTGGGTTCCGGGCCGCGGTGATAACGAACAGCCCAGGCCATCAAATCCCATTCATCCGAAGTCCAGTTGGGCGGAACTGTCAACCCGAGCAAGAACTTGCGAAGCTCTTTTGGAGACAGGCGGTGGGCGCCGGTGGCTGTGATGACGTGCAGTTT
>Ga0187820_1000275_pt1 | contig 11276 bp, 6 predicted proteins | sample NC_wetland_sal_i_19_FD_132409 | JGI IMG/M metagenome (GOLD analysis project Ga0187820, IMG submission 132409) | Wetland sediment microbial communities from Neuse River Estuary, North Carolina, USA - SO4_5 | ecosystem: Environmental > Aquatic > Freshwater > Wetlands > Sediment | place: USA: North... | reverse complement strand
GGGCCAAGGGCCTGATGCAGACGGCGAAAAAGATCCTTCCGCGCGTCCTGAAATCCGATGCGCCTTTACGCGTCAAAGCCGAGGCCTTTTTCCACCTCACCGCTAACATCAGCTACCCGCTCATGGTTCTATTTTCCGCGATGCTCCTTCCTGCCATGATCGTCCGCTTCTATCAAGGCTGGTTCCAGATGCTCATCATCGACCTCCCTCTTTTCCTCGCTTCCACCTGCTCCATCTCCAGCTTCTACCTCGTCGCGCAACGGGAGCTCCACCCGAAAACCTGGTGGCGCACTTTTTTTTACATGCCCTTCGTGATGGCCGTCGGCATCGGCATCTCTGTCCGCAATGCGCAAGCTGTCCTCGAAGCGATTGTCGGCAAGAAGAGCGAGTTCGCGCGCACGCCCAAATTCAAAATCGAAGGCAAAAAAGGAACTTTCGTCTCGAAAAAATACCGGAACAAAGCCGGCTGGATGCCTTACGCCGAAGTTCTGCTGGGCATCTACTTTGCCGGAACCGTCTTCTACGCTTTCACCAATGAGAACTACGCCACAATCCCGTTCCTTCTCCTCTTTGTCTGGGGCTATCTCTATACCGGCTTCATGTCCCTCGGCCAAACCTATCTCGCCCATCTCCGCTTCGGCGTCAACGCCCCGGAAATGCGCCCCGCGGCTTCCGGCGCCCCCGGGTTCTGAAATCTGCGGCGGGGCAAGCTCCCGCTTGCTAGCTTCAGTCCCTGTGGACTTGGAAATCGCTCCTCGAATCATCGCGTTAGAGAACCTCCGCAACTCACATTTTTCGATGCTCCCAATAAAAACGTTGCGTTTGCACGCAACCATGCCCCGGCCCAAGATGTAGCCACGATTGACGCCCGCGTTGGAGTCGTGTCCTCGCGATCTAGCCTGCGGAGGTGGCCTTTGGACTACGTGCAACCTGCAGACCTTCTGAACGACACACTGATATCTGCTGCCAGGAAGGCTTCTCTCTCCGTTCGCGATCTTCTGATTCGGAGTTTCCTTGCAGGAGGATTGCTCGCCTATGCAACGTCGCTCGTCTTCATTGTGCTCTCACAGAACGTAGCTCCCATTGTGGGGGCGATCCTCTTTCCCGCGGGGTTCATCATCCTGGTCCTGCTCGGACTAGAGCTAGCAACTGGGAATTTTGCGCTACTGCCGATGGGATGGGTGGCCGGTGAAGTCTCCCTCCCCGGGATGTTTCGCAATCTGGGCTGGGTTTACCTGGGGAATCTGGCCGGAAGTCTGTTTTACGGTTTGCTGTTTTATCTCGTGATGACCAACTGCGGTGCCAGCGGCAGTGGCGCCGTCGGCGAGTTGGTGAAAGCCGCCGCGCAGAAAAAGACTCTCGGCTACATGGTTTTGGGGATGCGCGGATGGGAAACGGCTTTCATCAAAGGAGTTTTGTGCAATTGGATGGTGACGCTGGGAGCAGTGCTGGCGATGGCTTCGCGATCCACCATCGGCAAAGTCGTAGCGATGTGGTTGCCGATCATGACCTTCTTTGCGCATGGATATGAACACTCGATTGTGAACATGTTTCTGATTCCCACAGGCATGTTGTTTGGGGCTCCCGTTTCGCTGGGCCAATGGTGGATCTGGAATCAAATTCCGGTGACTTTGGGCAATTTTGTCTCCGGTGCTTTGCTTACGGGCCTCGCGCTCTACGTCACAAACAGTCCCAAGAAACCTGCGACCTTGGAAATTCCTTTGCGCGACGATGAATCTTCGCGCGTAGCGGTGGGAGAAGTGGCCGAGGCCAATTAAAGAGCCTTTGAGAGGCTGCCGAGAAAGAAACGAATGGAAAAGCTCGTTGTCGTCGGAAACGGGATGGCTGGGATTGGCTGCGTCGAGCAAATCCTGAAATACGCAAAAAAGTTTGAGATTACCCTCTTCGGCGACGAGACCCACCTGAACTACAACCGCATTCTGCTCTCTTCTGTCCTTGCGGGAGAAAAATCCGCCGAAGAAATCGTGCTGAACAGCCTGGAGTGGTACGAAAAGAACGAAATTAAACTGCGCCTGGGTGTGCGCATTGTAAATGTAGATCCGGCGCAAAAAACGGTTCTGGGAGACGATGGAAGCGTAACCCCTTTTGACAAGCTCCTTCTGGCCATGGGAAGTACCCCGTTGATCCCGCCCATGGAAGGCACCAGCAAGAAGGGCGTGTACGTATTCCGCAATCTGGACGACACCCGCGCCCTCTTGGATTGTTCGCGCACGGGCGCGAAAGCCGTCGTCATTGGCGGTGGCTTGCTGGGTCTTGAGGCTGCGCGCGGGTTGCAGGTGCAAGGATGCGACGTGACCGTGGTGCACCTGATGGATCGCTTGATGGAGCGCCAACTGGATTTGACTGGCGGCGGCTACCTCAAGGCAAAAATGGAGTGTATGGGCGTTGCAGTGCTCCTGAACCGAAACACGAAGGCGATCCTCGGTGAAGAGAAAGCCAGTGGCGTGCGGTTCGACGACGGGAGTGAGCTTGCGGCGGATTTTGTTGTGATTGCCGCTGGAATTCGTCCCAATATCGAGCTTGGCCGCAAAGCAGGTTTGTCAGTTCATCGCGGGATCGTCGTCAACGATCAGATGGAAACTTCCAACCCCGACATCTTCGCGGTTGGCGAGTGCGTGGAGCACAACGGAGTTTGCTACGGCTTGGTGGCTCCTCTGCTCGAGCAAGGGAAGGTGGTGGCGGCAACGATTACCGGCCATCCCACCCCGGGTTATCAAGGGACGGTTCCCGCCGCGAAACTCAAGATCATGGGAGTGGATGTTTTTTCGGCGGGAGAAATTGGCGAGACAACGCCGGGATACGACATTGTACGATTTGAAGATCCCGCGCTTGGAATCTACAAACGGCTTACTTTGAAAGACAACCGTCTTGCCGGCGTGATCCTCGTGGGCGATGCCTCCGAGAGCCACCGGTACATGGATTGGCTGCAATCCAAACAGGATTTGACTGAGATGCGGCGGCACCTGTTGTTTCCACAACCGGCCGCAGACACCGGGTTCGACGTGGCCGCGGTGCCGGATAGCAGAGTGATCTGCGGATGCCACGGCATATCCAAGGGCGCAATCATTCGCGCTATCCAAGAGAAGAGCTTAAGCACGCTCGGGCAAGTAAAGGAGTGCACGCGCGCATCCACAGGGTGCGGAAGTTGCACGGACCTTTGCCAGCAGCTCTTGAATGCCATTGTTCCCGGAGCACAAGAGGAAAAGAAGAAATTCATCTGCCGATGCGTGCCCATAAGCGAAGACCGTCTGAGAGAAATCGTCCGTAGCCAGCGAATCCGCTCGGTGCAGGAAGTATTGGACATCTACGGAAATGGGGTTGGCTGCGAGGCTTGCAAGCCCGCCCTGAGCTACATGATGGATGTTGTTTGGTGTGGAGAGCATAACGAAGATCGATCGGCGCGCTTCGTCAACGATCGGGTTCACGCCAACATACAGAAAGACGGAACGTTTTCTGTCGTGCCGCGCATTCGCGGAGGCGTCACCTCGCCCGAAGAATTGCGGCGCATCGCGGACGTTGCGGAAAAATACAGGGTGCCCATGCTAAAGATCACGGGCAGCCAAAGAATTGATCTTCTTGGTGTCCAGAAAGCGGACCTGCCGAAGATCTGGGCGGAACTCGGAATGCCCTCCGGCCAGGCCTACACGAAAGGTGTGCGCATGGTGAAGACCTGCGTCGGAACGGATTTCTGTCGGTTTGGAGTGCAGGATTCCACCTCTGCAGGGATTGAGATGGAAAGGCGTTTCGAAAATCTCTTCACACCGCACAAATTGAAAATGGCCGCCGTGGGGTGTCCCAGAAACTGTGCGGAGGCGACCGTCAAGGACATTGGATTGATAGGACAGGAAGGAAGCTGGCAGATCGTGGTAGGTGGCGCGGCGGGAAAAAAGGTGCGTAAGGCAGATCTGCTGGTGACGGTAGAGTCCGCGGAGGAAGCCCTGCAAGCGGCAGCCCTCTTCTTTCAGTATTACCGCGAAAATGCCAACTACCTGGAACGCACCTACGACTTTGTGGAGCGTGTCTCGATTGAACGAGTGCGGCGCGAAACCGTCTACGCGCCGCTGGCTGTGCAGCAGGGACTGCGAGAGCGCTTGCGTAAGTCCAAGGCGGCTTCACGTGACGCGTGGCTCGAAGGCGATGAACCCCGGCATCCGACGCAATTTGTACAGATCGAACCAATGGAAAGGCTGGCAGGATGAATCCGGAAGCAACTTGGGTGCGTATCACCGCGTGCGAGAATATTCCCCTTCGCGAAGGCAGGGTTACGACTGTTCGCGGACGACAGATTGCTATTTTCAATCTCGGAGACCGCTTTCTCGCGGTCGACAATCGATGCCCGCACCGGGGAGGGCCTCTGTCGGAAGGAATTGTTTCGGGAACCAGCGTTGTGTGTCCCTTGCATGCCTGGAAGATTGACTTGTCGACAGGCGCGGCAGCGAACCCCGCTAGTCCCGCAGCATGTATAGCCACGTTTCCCATACGTATTGCGGATGGAATCGTTGAACTACAGATTCCGTCCGACGAGATCGAGCAGGACCGCTCGCCTGAAAACTGCGCTCATCGCGACCGGCCTATTCGCTGGGTACAAAGAAAGCCCATCGCTCCCCTTTCTGCTCCTTCCGAGGTATTGTAGCGAGCGGAACCTCCAGAAATGCCCGCCACAAATTTCCAAGGATTGAGTGTTCTGACGCTGGAGAGCCGGCGCGGACAAGAAATAACCAGGCTGATTGAAACGTATGGTGGCAAGCCGTTTCATGCGCCCGCGATGCGAGAATTGCCGCTCTCTTCCAATCTCGAGGCATTGAAATTCGCCGATGCCTTGTTCGCAGGAAAATTTGATGCAGTGATTTTTCTCACGGGCGCCGGGGCGCGCGTACTTTCCGATGTAGTGGAAGGGACGCAAGCCAGAGAGAAGTTTTTCGACGCTCTAAGAAAAGTGTGCGTGATTGCGCGGGGCCCGAAGCCGGTGGCCGTCCTGCGGGAATGGAAAGTGCCGGTCGCGCTAACCGCTCGGGAGCCTAATACTTGGCGCGAGGTGCTCCAGGCGATTGACGACGCCAAACAAGATTTGCGCGGCAAACGTGTCGCCGTGCAAGAATACGGCGTTTCGAATCTCGAACTACTCGAGGGCTTGCGCGAGCGAGGAGCGTGCGTTACCCCTGTGCCTGTCTACCAGTGGGCTTTGCCAGAGGATACGGCTCCGCTGCAAGCGGCTGTGGATGCAATCATCGCGCGAAAGATCGATGTGGCCCTATTTACGACAGGGATTCAGATCCGCCACATCTTTCAAATCGCCGAGCAATCTGGGAAAAAGAACGCTCTGAATGCTGCATTGGAACATGTTGTGAAGGCTTCGATTGGGCCTACGACCTCCGAAGTTCTGCGCGGTTTCGGTCTGTCGGTTGATCTGGAGAGTTCTCATCCTAAGATGGGCTTTCTGGTGAAGGAGGCGTCCGATCATTCGGAGGCCCTGCTTCAGAGGAAGCGGCCGATTCATGGCGGGCCGGCCCAATTCAAAAGTAAGTAAATTCAAGATTAGCATCCGGTCAGAGGAAGCGAGCCGCTGAAATTTGCGGTCAACGGATCAAGATTCTCAATCGCTCCAAGAGACAAGAGAGAAGTTGCGGCAGCTCTCCTGAATCTCTGGGGCTACCTCTACATCGGCCTGATGTCCATCGGCCAAACCTGTTTTGCCCGCCTTCGCTTCGGCGTCAACGCCCCGGAAATGCGCACCGCCGCCTCCTACGCTCCCGGCTTCTAAATTGGCGCTCCAACGCCGATATGGCGGAGGAGGTTTTGGAAACGGGGCTCGGTCCGAATAACATCAAAAGAGGGTTCGATCGCAATCTCCGTCATGGCTAGCGAGTGCTGCTGGAACGCTGTTTCAAGCGAGTCCAACGCTGCTGAGTTCTCGCCGAGATGGGCATACAGAATCGCCGTACCAAAGGCCGAGTTGTACGTTTCGGGTGGACTGACGGGTAGTTGCCTGAAAATGATGAGTTGCTTCCAGTAACCGCGGGAGCCTCCGTTGGTCCAAGCCAGGCGCAGAGCGGCTTCCTCTTGCCGGGCGAGCTTTTCGTCCTCGCCGGTGAACAAGCGTGCTTTCGTGTCTTCGTCGATGGCCAGTTCGAATTTTCCCCTAAAAGCGAGCAGTTGGGCCAAGCGTTCGTGATTGATGGCAAATCCGGGGAACATCTCAGCGGATTTGCGGAATTGATCCAGGGCTTTGTCGTACTGACGAGCCCAAATATAGGTGCGCCCGAAAAAGGATTGGATGGGCGCAGAGAAGGGGTCGAGAACGATAGCTTTTTGCATTTCGGCGATGGCTTCGGCGTGCCTGCCAAGCGGCGAGAGGTAGCTGTTGGAATAGAAAAAATGGGCGTAGGCGTCGTTCGGATTCAATTCGAGTCCGCGCAGATACTCGCGTTCCGCAGCAGGCCAGTCAAAATCGTAGTGGGCCAGAACAAATCCAAGCGTGGTATGGCCGGCAGCGAGGGAAGGGTCCAGTCTGATGGCACGAAGTGCCGCATCCCTAGCCAAGGGCATGGATTCTGTCGGAGTCATGATGCCGACGACCGAAGCTAGGCTGTAGACGCGGGCGAGGGCGGCATACGAGGGAGCATAGCCGGGATCGAGTGTGATCGCTTGTTGGAATTCCGAGATGGCACGTTCGAAGGAAGGTTTGGTGCGGAGCTCCGAATCGTGGAGAGCATGAAGATAGGCTTCGTAAGCAGCTGCGTTGATGGAAGGGGCCTCGGCGAGGCGGGCACGGGCGGAAGGGGAAAGAGTTAATTCGATCTTCGTCGAGATGGCGAGGGCGAGATCGCTTTCAAGTTTCAAAAGATCGCTAGGGTCGCGATCGAAATCAGCTGCCCACAGGTGAGTTTGATCGCTGGCCTGAATGAGTTGGGCGGTTACGCGAACGCGCCCGCCGGACCGGCGCACGCTGCCTTCAAGCAGGTAATCCACGCCAAGCTCTCTCGCGATCTGAGCGGCTCCCTTTTTGCCGTCTTTGTATTGCATGGAAGAAGTGCGGGCAATCACCCCGAGGTGTTGGGGGTCGAGGCTGCCGAGTTGGGTGATCATCTCTTCGGTCATGCCATCGGCAAAGAAATCCTCGTGATGGTCAGCGCTCAGGTTCACGAAGGGCAGAACGACGAGCATTGCTTTTTTAGGCAAAGTCTTGGGGGGCTTGATCAGACGAGACCCAAGAATCAGTCCGAGGGTCATCATGGCGATGAGCAGGACGGCAGTGAAAATGGTCCAGCGGATCTTAGAAGCCAAAACCCCTGAACCTGAAGGCCTTTTTTGCTGGTCAGAAGTACCATCCGGACGAGAAACATCATGACTCGGAATTTCAGCTTCAGGCTCTAAGCGAACCGAGGCGGTAAATCGATACCCTTTTCCTGGAATGGTACGGAGGAAGCGAGGGTCTTCCGAGTCATCTTTGAGAGCCTGTCGGGCTTTTCGGACGGCGGTGTTGATGCTGTTATCGGCGTCGACGTATACGTCTTTTCCCCAGATGGCTTGAAGGATTTCCTCACGGGTGACGAGGCGGTCGCGGTTTTCGGCGAGCAGGAACAGAAGCTGGAGGGGGATGCGCTCAAGTTTGACAAGGTGCCCGGCCCGGCGGAGTTCGAAGGAGCGTGGGTCGAGTTCGAAATCTTCAAATCGTACAGTTTCGTGGGCCATGGTCCATACGCACAAGGGGGGACGCCCAATTCTACGTGCTCCTCGGGCACAGGCAAAGGTATGATTTGCGGGGAATTCTCAGAGGAAAATGAAGCTAGCCGCATGCGGAATGGATGCAACCGCAAGAAAAGAAGGCTTTTCGGGCTTCACGGGATCTACAGGAAAACTTCAGGCCCACTCCATTGTGCTGTCATGTCGTTTTGTTGAATCTGGCGGCCCAGCCGGACCGACCGGCTGGAATTCGAAGAGGAGACTGCCCATGAACACTATCTTGAGGAAGACAATGATTGCCGCGATTTTCGTGTTGGGATTTTTGAGTGTTGGAACACGCGCACAAAGCACTGACCATGACGGATGCAGCAATGCGACACTCAAAGGGGACTATGCCTTTACGGTCTCCGGGACAATCTGGGTGACCGATCCGCAGGGTGTCGTTGAAGAGGTACAACGGGGAGGTATCGCCATGACCCATTTTGACGGGAATGGCAATCTGTCTCAGGTGGATTTTGTGATCGCCGGCCACAACAGCTTGCCAACTCCGCCGTCTCCTCCTTCCGATCCGGTGACCGGGTTTCATACCATGGAGACGGGGACCTACGCGGTGTATTCCGATTGTACCGGCACGTTTACGATTAAAAGCCCCGGCACAGTGATCGTCGTGAAATTTGTCCTGAGTAATCATGGAAACGCAATACATACGATTGTGACATCGCTTACTGGGCCGTCAGGGCCGGTGACTGCACTGATTCACTCTGAGGGTCGCAAACTGGGGAAGATTCAGGACGAATAGCATACCGCTCGATAATAGAACTGCCGGATGTCGAGGACCAAGATGGGGCGCAAGGTGGCGCGGCGACTGCGTGCTCGCGCCCCATCATTTCTTGTGATGTTAGCCCAAACTAGGTCCGTAAAATGGATTGCAAGTAGCGCCTGCTAGCCACTTAGCGGGACATTGAGGCTAAGCACGCGCAGTGCAGCTATACTGCAAAATCTGGCATGAGGACTCGAACCGGCTTTTAAGCGGCTCAGTGTAGTTTCGAAAGGAGATTCCTGCAACGTACAGCCCGGTCCGAGCCCGCTCCCGCGTCGCTGTTTCAACTTTTGGTTGCAGCCGATTCCCGCGGCATCTCAGGTTTTAGATTGCCATGAGCTCTAAAACGCTCTCCGCTCCGTCGACGCACCCCCTCGAATGCCTCACAATTCGCCATTATCGTTTTGGGACCACTCCACCCGTCTTACTCGCCCACACGCTAAACTATTCGGACTGCATTATTCGGAGTGTTCATGCGGAGCAAGCTTTTCGCCGCCCAAATCTTGGCAAGCCTCATCCTCTTGGTGCTCGCTTCCCTTGCCGCACAGGCAACGCCCACCGAGACGCCTGTGCTTTCTCTTCCCAGCAAGCCGCGTTATGTCTTCCAGCGCGTGGGCGATAACTTTGGCCTTAGCTCTACGACCCCGTCCTGTATCCTCCAAGACCAGGATGGCTTCATCTGGATCGGCACGCCTGACGGGCTGCTCCGCTTTGATGGCACTCGCGTTGTACGCTTCGGCACTGAGCGGGGCCTTCCCAGCACCAATGTAAATCAGCTTGTTCTCGCTCCCTCGGGCCGCATCTGGATTGTCACCTCTCGTGGCATCGCCTATATGGAAGCGGGCGTACTCCACAAACTGCATCTCGCCAGCGTCTACAACTCGTTTCGTCGAAGCTCCGTACTGGCTCTCGATTCGTGGGGTAAGGTTTACCTCGCCACCGAAGCCGGCCTGCTCCGCGTCGACCCGGATCGTCCCAATGACAATCGCCTCTGGAGCATTTCCGAGGGCCTACCCAGCCCGGAAGTGGAAACCGTAAGCATCACTCCCGAGGGTCGAGTGTGGTTCGCTTCCGGGCACCGCGTGGGCTGGCTCGATTCGCTGGACCATGTCCACATGTTTCCCTCGCAAAGCGGTCTTTCCAATGACCCTGTGATCAGCATTCTTCAGGACTTTGACAAAATCCTCTGGGTTCGCACGTCCGCGCATCTGTATCGCCTAAATCCAGGCTCCAATCAGTTCGTCCTCGAACTCCCCAGTCTTCCTCCCGCCAATGACTATGGTTCCCCGGCCCTGGATCGGGAGGGCAACTTGATGATTCCCACTGTGCAGGGCCTCTACCGCCGAGTTGCTGGTCAGTGGGAAGTCATCGATCAAAGCCGCGGCATGGCCACCAACGCCACTTTTGCCATCACCGAAGACCGCGAGGGCGCTTATTGGATTGGCCTCGGCGGAGCGGGTATCCAGCGTTGGATCGGTCGAAAAACTTGGTCGGCGTGGACACGCGGCGAAGGCCTTCCCGACGATGTTGTCTGGTCCCAAGTGCGCGATGCCCGCAATCGCCTTTGGGTTGGCACCGACAATGGCGTTGCCATGTGGGATCCTCAGGCAAATCGCTGGCGAGTGTGGAAAGCAAAAGACGGTCTCAATGGCACTGTGGCACGCCAGTTGATCCTGGCGCCCGATCATGCCGTTTGGGTTCTTTGCTATGCCGGTGGCCTCACGCGTTTCGATCCAGAGTCTCTTATCCCCGAGAAAATCCCGTCTCCGGGCTCCAATCCCACCGGCATTCAAGTAGGGCCTGACGGCCGCATCTGGATTGCCAACTCTCAGTACCTAAAAGCAGCCCAACCTTCTCAACGGCCTTTTCATTTCGTCGACGTTCCTCTGCCTCCCGAAATTCACCAAGGCTTCGGTCGTTTCGCAACCAGCCCCGACGGCGTCCTCTGGACAGTTGGCAGAAACGGGCTCTCTCGCTTCGATGGCCAGCACTGGCTGCACTTCACGTCTGCCGACGGTTTGTTGCAAGACGACGTCGTCGAAGCCGCTGCCGTCAGCCGCGATGAAGTTTGGTTCCGCTACTTCGACGCTCTTGGTCTCAGCCGCCTGCGTCTGGTGAACGGCAAACCCCAGATCACTCACTATGGTTTGGCCGAGGGGCTGCCCTCTCTCGACGTCTACATGCTTGGCGTCGATCACCAGGGCAACGTCTGGTCCGGTAGCGCTTTTGGTCTCACGGAATTCTTCCGTGCTGGACGTACTCTTCGCTTCACCCGCGCCGATGGCCTGATCTGGAACGACTTGAGCGAGGAAGGCTTTTTCGCCGAACAAGATGGCACTTTGCTCTTCGGTACGAGCGGTGGCCTCGCTCGTTACAATCCTGTCTCCGCTGACGAAGGAGTCGAGCTTCCTCCTCGCGTCGTCATTACTTCCGCGGAGCTCGGCTCGCGCGAACGCCTTGGCGAACGCCATCCCCAAGCGCCTCGTAGCGAGAATAATTTCCGCGTGGATTTTGCCGCGCTCACCTATCGCGACCCAGAGAATGTTCGCTGCTCCTATCGCCTCGCCGGCCTGGAATCCGACTTCAATGAAACCACGGGCCGCGAAGCTCGCTATCCCGCTCTTCCCCCGGGTAATTACACTTTCACCGTATCTTGCCGCTCCGCCCGCGGCACTCTCAGCTTCCCGGCGGGTTTTTCCTTTACCGTGATTCCAGCCTGGTGGCAGCGTTGGTATTCGCGTGGCTTCGCCAT
>Ga0187820_1000273_pt1 | contig 11349 bp, 9 predicted proteins | sample NC_wetland_sal_i_19_FD_132409 | JGI IMG/M metagenome (GOLD analysis project Ga0187820, IMG submission 132409) | Wetland sediment microbial communities from Neuse River Estuary, North Carolina, USA - SO4_5 | ecosystem: Environmental > Aquatic > Freshwater > Wetlands > Sediment | place: USA: North... | reverse complement strand
CCAGCATGGGGAAGTTGATGGCGCTGGCGCTGGTCTGCACTATGACGGCGGCCGTGTTGTTTCAACCCGCTCTGATGGGCCCCCCGCGGGAGAAAGGATAGTCCGCTTGCGCACGCTTGGCGATCAAGAGTGCTTCGAGACTGCGCTGTTGCTTTCCGCCGCTGCGGAAGCGGACAACGCGACTCCGGCCCCACCGGTTTGTTCGCGCTTTGACCTGTGAAGCATCGATATGGCGACAGACACATCGATGATGCTAACACCGAAGGTATCCGACGCCGAGCTCGAGCGATCCATCGAGCTTGCGAGCAAGGCGCTTCTCGATTGCCAACAGCCCGACGGCCATTGGGTATTCGAGCTCGAAGTCGACGCGACCATTCCGGCCGAGTATGTCCTGCTGAAGCACTATCTTGGCGAAGGCGACGAATTGGGGATCGAGTCGAAGATCGCGGCCTATTTACGCCGGACTCAGCGCGCCGGGGGCGGATGGCCGCTGGTCTACAACGGTGTTTTCGATTTGAGCGCCAGCGTCAAGGCGTATTTCGCGCTGAAGATGATTGGCGACCGCCCGGATACCGAACACATGCAGCGCGCTTGTCAGGCCATCCTCGACCACGGTGGCGCCTCGAGGACCAACGCGTTCACGCGGGTGTTGCTGGCGCTCTATGGAATTCTTGGCTGGAACAATGTCCCGGTGATGCCTGTCGAGATCATGCTGCTGCCTACTTGGTTTCCGTTCCATCTGTCCAAGATCTCATACTGGGCGCGAACGACGATCGTCCCCCTGCTAGTGCTCCAAGCGTTGAAGCCCAAAGCCTGCAACCCTCGCGGCGTGCGAATTGACGAGCTGTTTCTCGATCCGCCCGAGACTGCGCGACGCGGCTCCAAGGCTCCGCACCAGACCTGGCGTTGGTTCCTGTTGTTCGAGGCGGTCGACGCCGTCCTTCGCGCGGCTGAACCACTGTTTCCCAGGGCCTCACGGCAGCGCGCGATCAAGAAGGCCGTGGCCTTCGTTCGCGAACGGCTGAACGGACAACATGGCTTGGGTGCCATCTTTCCCCCCATGGCCAACTCGGTGATGATGTTCGACGTCCTGGGTTATCCGAAAGACCATCCGGACGTGAAGATGGCTCGTGCCTCGATCGACAAACTACTCGTCATCAAACAGGAGGAAGCCTATTGCCAACCCTGCCTGTCGCCAGTCTGGGACACGGCGCTCACTTGTCAGACCCTGCTGGAGGTCGGCAGCGAGCGCGCGGTCACCGAAGCAGTGCGCGGTTTGCGTTGGCTGGAACCGTTGCAGGTCCTTGATGTGGTCGGCGATTGGGGGGAACGACGTCCCCATGTGCGTCCCGGCGGCTGGGCGTTCCAGTACGTCAATCCATATTACGTAGATTTGGATGATACTGCAGTTGTGGTCATGGCGATGGATCGGGCGGCCAAGCTTGCCAAAACCGGACCGCCGCAATTCCATGATGCCATCGCGCGTGGAAGAGAGTGGATCGTCGGTATGCAATGCCGTAACGGCGGATGGGCTGCGTTCGACGCAGACAACACCTGCTACTATCTCAACAACATCCCTTTCGCCGATCATGGTGCGCTGCTCGACCCACCGACACCCGATCTGGCCGCTCGCTGCCTTTCCATGCTGGCTCAGCTCGGTGAGAGACCGGAGTCCAGCGCGGTAATGAGGAGGGCGATCGAGTTTCTCCGCCGCGAGCAGAGGCCTGAGGGCTGTTGGTTCGGTAGGTGGGGCATAAATTACATCTATGGCACTTGGTCGGCCCTATGTGCGCTCACCGCGGCTGGCATCGATCCCATGTCGTCCATGGTACGAAGGGCCGTGGACTGGCTCACGTCTATCCAGAATCCCGATGGCGGCTGGGGCGAAGACGCGACAAGCTACCGGCTCGATTACCGGGGCCACGAGGCTGCGCCGAGCACGGCATCGCAGACCGCGTGGGCGCTGCTCGGCCTGATGGCTGCGGGCGAAGTTCATTGCCCGGCCGCGGCGCGGGGCATTTCCTATTTGCGGCGAACCCAGAGCGAGGATGGTCTCTGGGCGGAGGAGCGCCATACCGCGACCGGTTTTCCGCGTGTGCTCTACCTCCGCTATCATGGTTATCCGAAATTCTTTCCGCTGTGGGCATTGGCGCGCTATCGTAACCTGAAGAATGCCAATGAATCGCGGGTGTTCGGGATGTGATTTCCGTGGGCGTGGGCTACGCCTCGCGATGCCAATGGCGAGCTGCTGACGGGCGTCGTCGCGTAACATTCAGACATGCCGGACGACGTGCAACGCGAGCTGGAAAATTCTTGTCTCAAAGAGTCGGAAGAAGCTCGTTCTAGCCGGCCCTGGAGCGGGGAAGACGACTTTGTTTCGAAAGCTGCTGAATGCAGCGCGTGGGCGTACCCAACGATCGCATTGTCTTGACGTTTATCCCGTTACGATCCACACGAGGCGTTGTGTCGGCTTAGTAGAATAAGACCGAGACCCGCAATCCGATCGGAATGTTTTCCATATCTCCAGAAAGAACGTCAATCATCACTTCTCTAACGTCGCGGTCACTCTTGTCGGCTGGATCGGTGGTAAGAATCTTGCGTCGACCCATAGTCGGAGCCAAGCTTGCGACGGTTCCATGCAAGCGTTGCCCAGCATCGGCGATGACCTCCGCTTCTTGGCCGATGTGTACGAGCGCTACATCGTGCTCATCGACCTCGGCCCGTACTCGATAATGATCGACTGGTGCAATGCTCAGGAGTGGCTTCGGGAAATAAATGCTTACCAATTCACCGACCGAGACAAGTTTACTCAAAACAATGCCATTAATTGGACTTTTGATATAGCACTTTGCCAGTTCGGCTTCGGTAACTGCGACCGTATCCTGAGCAGCGAGCATACGTGCCTTGCCCGCAGCTAGGTCCTCCTCCCGAGTACCAACTTCCAGAAGTTCTAAACGTACCCGAGCGGAAATAAGCTGCGCGTTGGTCATTTGGCTGTCGCGCAGAGCCCCCTGATAATCCGCATCGCTCATTATACTCCGGGTTACGAGGTTTTGACTGCGGAAGAATCGTGCCTGCGCCTCAACGCGCCTCGCCTGAGCAAGTTCGACGTCGGCTTTGGCCATATCGATCTCCTGAGGCCGTGGTCCGTTAACGAGTTTGCGATATTCGGCAGTTGCGGCGTCGTATTCCGCTCTGCGCTGTTCCGCTTGGGCCGCTATATCGCTGCAGTCAATCTGCACCAGCACTTGCCCAACCGCGATGGTGTCACCTTGCTTGACAGCAATTTTTTGAACGATGCCACTAATCGACGCGCCAACATCTAGGGCATCCGCCGAACCTTCGATGCGCCCCGGCGCCGCCGCAAGCACCTTTTTCTCATTCTCTCCATTTACTTGCGTGTGTGCGGCTATAGCGCCGAACAACAGCAACACTGCGCTTGTATCACGAATTGGATGAAGCGACACATGAGTCACCCCGTAACGATGCGTCCATCCTTCATGCTAATGGTGCGTCTGGCAAACGGCAGCACCCGTGGATCGTGAGTGACTACAACGACAATTCGCCTTGAATCTTGGGCCAATTCGGCCAGGAGCTTTGTGACATTCAGGCCGTTGGCTGTGTCAAGGCTAGCTGTAGGTTCGTCAGCGAGTATCACCATTGGGTCGTGAGCAATGGCCCGCGCAACAGCGACACGCTGCTGTTCGCCGCCCGACATCTGACGGGGGCGAAGATGTGCCTTGTCAGCCAAGCCCACCAGCTCCAATGCCGTTATCGCTCTCCGTCGATCGCTCGGCTTACGCCGTAACTCCAGCGACAACCTAATATTCTCTTCAGCGCTGAGCGCAGGCATCAGGCGGAAAAGCTGAAAGACGTAGCCAATGTACTCGCGCCTAAAAATCGCACGCTTTCGGCTATCCAGATGCGTGACATCGACACCCTCGATATGTACCGATCCGCTATCCGGCGAAAGAATAGCGCCAATCACCGAAAGCAGGCTGGTCTCGCCACTTCCTGACGGGCCTGAGATGATGGTAAAAAGCCCGCTTTGCAGAGTCGCATCAATGCCATCGAGCGCCTGGGCTCGCGCCCGCCCACTGCCAAAACCGACGCTGACTTGGCGGATATCGATCTTAGGCACGAAACACCCTTCCTGGATCAATAGCCACTGCCGGACGCGACGCGATCAGCGAGGCGCCCGCGCACAACAAAATCATCGCGAATCCGACTAGAAAGTAGATAAACGTCGGCACCGTGAGCCACGTCACCGCAGCGCGCGCTATCGTCGAGAACGGCCTGACAAGTAAGAGGCCAACGCTACCGCCGATGACCCCGCATATGAGCGATTGGATAAGAACGACCAGCCGTACTTCAGTATTGGAGGCGCCAATCGCTTTCATTGTAGCGAATTCTTCGATGTTGTCGGCTGTAATGCTGTATATGGTCTGCGCCACAACTACGAGACCGATGAAGAAACCGAGAATGGCGGCGAGCGAAAGTGCGGCGCCTGCACCAGTTTGCATCAGCCAGAACTGTCGCGATTTTTGCGCAAGCTCCGACCTAGTCCAAACGTCGACGTCCGACAGACGCGCGCGCAGCGCATTTCGGACGGCTATCGGATCGTGGCTGGGTTCCACTTGCAAGAACAGAACGCTTACCTGATCATCATTGAAACCGAGATATTGGCGCGCGTCTGTGTATTTGGTGAAAACATAGGGCGAGCCAATGAAAGACGAAAACCCGTTCACCTGGGCGACGAAATATCCGCGACGCGAGCCGATTTGAACGGCGGGGGAATTGTCCGTGAACTGCAGGGTCTCGGCGTCGGTGGCATCAACGGCCAATCCCCGATCACTCCGACCTTGCGCAGTCGCTAAATCGAAGAGACCCGGCAACTGACCGCGGAAACTGGACTCCACCCCGACGAGCAGGACCAGAGTGCGGTCTCCATTGGGGCGTTGGATCGGCACCCAGCCTACAATGCCGCGTCCCACATTCGCGACGCCGTCAACGCCCAGCGCTAGCGTGGCGTAGCGCTCCGGAATGGGTGAGACGTAGTCGAAGGTCGGCGTACCTTTGGCAACAACGAGAAGGTCGGCGCTCACCGCGTCCACGATCCTCGAAGCAGCGCGCGTAAAGCTGAAAAGCAGACTACCCTGCAAGCCCATAAGAAAAGTGGCAAAGACGATGCCAAAGAGCGAAACCCAGAGCCGCCCACCCGAGCGCAGCAAATTGCGTACAGCAAGGGTGAACTTCATCTCGCCGAATAATACGGTCACGGAGAATGGCCCTTCGAGGAACGCATTTAATCTAATGCTCTCATGATTGCCGTCAGACGCGGATCTGCGCATTCCATCGCTTGCCGCAGTGTAGAAGCGGCTCCGTAATAGCCGGACATGAACACTTCAGTATGGGAATCCCAGCGGTTCCAGTGTGCACCGGGCGGAAGTGTAGCTTCGACCAACATATTCATGCTGTTTAATGGCAAGTTCAGCTTGCGATTAGCGAGCATGCTGTGCTCGATAACTTGCAGAAGGTTCGGCACCTTGGGCAACGAATGACGCGCAAACGGATTGAGCATGGCCGCCAGCAACCCAGCGGGGCCGGGAATTTTGCCGTAGTCCACAGGATATGTCCTCGGCTTGTATATCGACAAAGCCACCACGACATTGGGCCCGCTTTTCAGAGCCTTCATTGACTCGAGCGGCACATTCTCGATGAGGCCCCCGTCAACCAGCATCTCGCCTTGTTTGGTGAAAAATGGCGGTAGCACGCCAGGAAGTGAGCCGGAAGCGCGAACGGCGGTCCAAATCAAGCCCCGTCGATGGATGAATCGGCTGTTGTTGCTCAGGTTAGTGGAGACTGCAAAATAGGGCCGCCAGAGATCTTCAATTCGCGACTCGCCATATTCGTCCTGCAGGACATCATCCAAAATCTTGTGATTGAGCAGCCCATAGCGAGGCACTGTAAGGCGCTGCAACGCCCGCCTCGCCACGATCTTTTGCGTATGTTCATCAATCGCTGCAATTCCCAGGCCGGACGCCAGCGAGGCTGTCATGGCGGCGCCGACGCTCGTTCCTCCAAGAATATCAAAATCCGCTCCGACCTCGCAGAATGCTTTATAAACGCCGAGATGAGCTGTACCTAACGCGCCGCCCCCACCTGCAACGAAGCCAACCGCGCGGCCGGACAGGAAACGATAAAGCCGCTGAACATCGGCTTTATCCTGCAGGCTGACGTGATGATGCATGAATACGTCGCGCTGTGCCAGCCAGGAGCTCGTTCCTAACGCGATCGGAGCGCGCTTATCATGAAGAACGATAAGACGACGCGCTGAGGCGGGATGAATTGCAAACGCGAAGAGCTCTGACGCGTTGATCTCGAAATCACTTGCGGCGGTGGCCACCAACAAAACGGCGTCAGCTTGCCGGATAGATTTTTGGGTCCACTCAGTTAGTCCGTGGTCGGCAATATAGAAAACAAAATCGGCTTGCAATTCGAGCGAATTAAGCCATGCCGAAATTGCCGCGTCATCGAGTGGTCGCTCTGGAAACTGTTCGCTGACATCCTCCTGCGTTAAAAAGATACTTCGACTGCGCTTGCCGAATACGTCGCGCATGAGTTCGAGCAATAACAAAGAAGGGCGGCTGTCACCCGCCCAAACCACCGCGAGCGTGCGCGGTATCGGCGGTTCCTTAATGGTCGCGTTGGCTTCAACGATGCGGAGGGTTCCGACTAGTCGATGTGCCAATGCAGCAATTACTGTTTCCCGCAAAGTTGGTATTAATTCGCTGACCTGATGAAAGCGCTCACGGCTGATCGCCAACACGGTGGAATCGCGCAGTGCAGTGATAGTTGCGGTGCGCCGAAGGCCAGCAAAGAAACCCATCTCTCCGATCGGCTGCCCCTGACCGATCTCGGCCTGGGGCTCCCCCGAGCCTTCACGTTGTGCCACAAATCGCCCGGACAGCACGAAACAAAGCTCATCGGAGGGGTCACCCTGGCGAATGAGCACTTCGCCACGGCTAAGCTGTCGCCGCACTGAGTTTTTGACCAGCGCTTCTAATTCATTGGGTCTCAACTCACCGAGGGCTGCGATCGCGGCTTGAGCGACACGGCTCCCGTTATCTGAAGAACCTGTCGGCCGGGGCGCTTCCCGCGTCATGGCCGTCCCGACCGTGCGCGCCTCGGTGCCGGCTGGCTGGACGGATGCGGGACCGCCATTAGGGCCGATCGATTGGTGTGATTGCATCTGACATTCCGATGCTTGCAACGTCTAGCACGCTAGAGCCGCAAGTTAAGACCCTTCAATAACGCATTTGGTCAGCGGCCAAACGGGCTAGCAACTAGCAAATGTCTTTGCGCGGAAAATAGCCGGTGAGCGGTTTCGCCGAACCTCGCGAACTGCAAGTTGTGAGACTGATTGCACGAACGGTTTCACGGCTTTCGGCTGGGCGCCACGAAGGGATTGGTTTCCGTACTCTCGCGTTGATTCTTATCAAAGCACGCGTCAAGGCGCTCAAGTGCCGCCGCGCTCCCCATGAGTGGGACGTGAATCGTGGCGCCTTCGCCGCGCACCTCAAGAACATTGGCAGTCCGAAGTCTCTCATTGAAAGGTCGATCTGCCAGGGCAATCGTAACACCCTTCGTTTCGGCCAAGGCTTTCGCCCCGACCGACGTCGAACCTGCAACGAGACGAACGGAGTAAGCTTTACCGCGTTCTAGTTTCCATTTTGACGAGTCCAGACCTAACAACAGCCCGTCTTGATTGCGAACAAAGCTAATTCCAAGGTCCTCTGCCGAACTGCTCATCGTGCAGTTGTCGAATTTGTCGGCCTTGTAGGTCGTGGCAATGGTCCACGGTCCGACCTTGACGCTTTGCTCGTCTTGAGATTGGGCTTGCGCGATCCCTTGCGCAATGAGGAGAGACATGAAAGCAAGCGCGAAACATGTTCGCATGGCTACTCCTTCAAAAAATCGGTTCGTGGTACTGATGCCCCGCCTCAATTCCGCGGACCGGAAGGCACGCCCGTTTTTGACTCGGGATATTCTTCGGGTTTTCTAGATTGAGCGTGTGTCTGGGTCAGCCATCATCAAAACGGTGCAACGCATAACTGCCTTCGACGGCATCTAACTTACTGAGCAATGTGAGCAAATCCGGTGGCAACTCTGAGGGAACTTCGAAATAATCTCGAAGGCTCTCCTCAATTCGCCACCAGGCCGGAGTGTAATCTGCGCGCTCATTTCGCTTGTTGAGCACCGCATTTTGCAACCCTCGCGCACCATCTAAACCAAATAGGACTATGTCGGTTCCGCGACTCATTGCGGTCGGTTCCCGACATAAGTCATTGCGCTTCCAACGCAAAATTGGTTCTCAAAAAATGCAACGTCTGATCCATAAAAAGTCGTACGCGCCAACGCTCCGCTTCGACCGCCGTTTTCGCGCAGGAACGTCAAGGAAACGGCCCGGCGCATCGGTTCAGGCAATGACTTTGACCGAAATCAAATCCTACGCGATGGCGGCTGGGAAGAGGCACGGTTTCTTGCGGATTGCGACAAGGCAAGTGTATCCGAGACGCTTGGCCCAGGAGGTTACGCAAAAAGAGCGCGAAGTGAACCTCTTCGGCCAACTCCGCGCTCCTATTGCACCTTGATATTACGGCTGACTCTTCAACCACGCATCGACATCTTTGCGCACCATATCCTTGGCCAGGCCATATCGCTTCTGGATGATTCCCTCGAGCTGCTCGCGCTGCCCATTGATCGTGGTCAGATCGTCATCAGTGAGCTTTCCCCACTTCTCCTTGATCTGGCCTTGCGCTTGTTTCCAATTTCCTTGGATGCGGTTCCAGTCCATAGTCACCTCCGAAAAATGGATGCTCCCTCACGACGGAGGAAACGTTGTGACATGCCGGACAGTTCCGCCTTAAGGTCGCTCCATTCAATGGATCGACCAGGATGTGGGCGCGGGGCCCATCAACATCGCCCCGACCCTCCTCATCGCAGCTCTTCCTTTGTCCCCCTGAGGCTTTTGTCTGTGGCCTCGTGGAAGGACCAAAGCAACTGCGACAGCACAAACACGCAATCGGGTGGCTCTAGGTCATCAAACTCCGCCCGCAAAACTTCTTGAATGCGCTCTAACGCTTGAACGCACCGCCCCGGGTGTGATCGCATGGTCTGGTCCCCCTGGCCTCATTCTACCACTCGCCGGGCGCCAAGGGTTCGCACGCCGCGCATTTTGTCGTGGATAACAGCGCGGTATGGCTGCCCGAAAGCAGACATGGGGAGGCAGAGCACCCGGGGGGAGCGAGCTGTCAACTAAGGGCAAATTTGTGTCGGACGCGGAGACCGTCACGGTGCAGCGATTGCAATCTTCTTCGCCGTAGCAAACAAAGCGGGCGGCTCCAGGGCCGGATGCTGGGCTTGAACTCCCATTTGGTCTTAACGGTCGCGCCGTTGGATGCTTCGACCGTCGTGAAGCCGGGGCCCGCCGGATCAACGAACTGCAAGGGGCCAAAGTCGGTCGCAAAACGGAAGCCCATCTTGATCGAGCCCGTATCGTCGAAGCCGAACCGACCCGCCGTGCGGGTCAGCGTGAAGCTTTGCCGGGAGCGGGGCTCGAAACATCCCAAGGCTCGAGCGAAGTGTGGCCCATGAGGTCGGGCCGGTACTCAGAGGTCGGCATTGCGGTACCGCGTCAAGAGCAGCGAAGCGTGTGTCGGATGCATCTCGCTGATCGCATGTAGGGCGAGTTTCCTAGAGCGGGGGTTCAACGCCGCCTTCTTTCTTGCAGGCGATGCTCGCCTCCTCCAAATCGAGCTCTCGTTCCATGCGCCGGCGCGCTTCGTCGGTGATCCGGCCCTCTTGCAGGAGACGGTAAATGTATTCGCGCTCGACCGCGATCAAATCCGATCTCACGTTGGCGGCGGCCCAAGCAGCGTCGAAGCCGGTCGGCGCGGCTTCCGGAAGCCGTCCGGTTCGATAGTCATGACGGGCCCGCAAAATCGCCAAAACCTCGGGCGGGATCTCCTCTTTGGCGGCGCGCTCTTCAAGCCGCTTTTGTGCGACTTCTAACGCCTCTGCCCGCGCCGCCAACTCCGCTTTCTGCTCGCGGGCGCGCTCGTCCGCGGCGTGGCGGCCGAGCCCAAGCCAACGAACCACGCTCGGTAGAGATAGGCCCTGGCCGACCAGAGTTACGACAATGACTCCAAAGGTGATGAATAAAATCAGGTCGCGATAAGGGAACGGCGCGCCGGAGCTGACGGTCAGAGGAATTGCCAGTGCCGCCGCGAGCGAGACCACGCCGCGTACGCCGACTAATGCGAGAAAGAATGTTGTCTGCCAAGGTGGAAGGGGGTCGCGGTGGGCAACCTTCTCGCTCAACCAACGCGGCAGGTAGACCGCCGGATAGACCCAAACAAACCGCGCCACGACAATCACGATGACTGTGAGCAGGACACCCAATATCGGCTGAGAGAGCGGGACGATGTCCGGCCGATCGAGAAGTGTGCGAAGCTGGAGACCGGTGACGAGGAAAATCAAGCTTTCAAGCAAATAAACCAGGAGGTCCCAGAAGAAAATGCCTTGCAACCGCGTCGCTGCAGGAATGAGCAATGGCCCATTCCAGCTGACAAACAGTCCGGTCGCCACTGTCGCCAGAACGCCCGATCCTCCCAGATGAGCCGGCACTAGGAAGGCTGCATAAGGCGTCATTAAGGATAGCGTGATTTCAACCCGAGGGTCTTGCGCCCAACGGCGCAAACGCAGGCTCAGCCAACCGACAGCAATGCCGTAGGCGATTTCGCCGATCACAATCAACACAAACGTATCGGCGGCCGCGCCGAACGAAAATAGCCCGGTGCCCACCGCAGCGACGGCAAAGCGATAGATGATCAAGGCCGTGGCGTCGTTGGCGACGCCTTCTCCGTTGAGCACAACGACGATCCGGCGCGGAATGCCGAGTTGCCGAACGATCGCCAGCGGTGCGACGATGTCGGGCGGCGCGACGATGGCGCCGAGCACAAACCCGACGGCGACCGGCATGCCGAACACCCAATGGGCCATCGCGGCCACCACACAGGCGGTAAAGGTAACGCATCCTAACGCGAGGAGCGCAATCGGCCGCAGGTTGAATCGAAACTCACGCCAACTCATCGCAACGCCCGCCGAATAAATGAGCGGGGGCAGGATTCCGAGCAGCACAAGTTGCGGCGCAAGCGTGATCCTCGGTAGACCCGGGATCAGCGCGAGCCCGATGCCCGCGATAACAAGGAGTATCGAAGGAGCGGTATTGGTTCGGCGAGCGACCACAGCCACGATGACCATGACCGCGAGCAACAGCAATAGCGT
>Ga0187820_1000272_pt1 | contig 11350 bp, 10 predicted proteins | sample NC_wetland_sal_i_19_FD_132409 | JGI IMG/M metagenome (GOLD analysis project Ga0187820, IMG submission 132409) | Wetland sediment microbial communities from Neuse River Estuary, North Carolina, USA - SO4_5 | ecosystem: Environmental > Aquatic > Freshwater > Wetlands > Sediment | place: USA: North... | reverse complement strand
GCGGTAGTGATTATCGGCGCGATCGCCGTCACTCACGCCGCCGCGATAACCGACGACTTCGGCAAGTCGTTCACCGAGCGGCGCCGTCGTAATGATATAGGTCGTCACCGGAATGAGCGTCGCAGCGAGCGTCGGCATCAGCGACTTGACTCGCACATTGCCGCACAGAACGACATGGTTGGCGCGCAGCCTCGCGCCGGGCGTGACAATGCGTTTGCGCACGCCGGTCGGGTCGATCGACAGAGCCGGCGTATCTTCAAAAATTCTTGCGCCGTCGCGCTCGGCGGCGGCGGCAAGTCCAAGCGCATAGTTGAGCGGATGGATGGTGAATGCGCGCAGATAATTGATCGCATAAAAATAGCGCTCGCTGCGCAGCACCGCGCGCACGCGCTCGGTCGGCCAGCCTTCGATCTCGCAACCCAATTCGCCGAGCACGCCGACATCGTTCACAAATTCGTCGGTGTTGTCTTTCTTCGAGACATAGAGCCAGCCGTCCTGCGGATCGACGCCCGCGCCGCAGTCAGTGCGGATGGCATTGCGGACGTAGTCGAGACCGGCTTGCGACAATGTCCAAAGATCTTTGGCTCGCTCGAAACCGACCCGCGCGACGATGTTATCGGCATCAGCGCCGAATCCCGGCAGTACAAAGCCCGTATTTCGGCCCGAGGCGTTGGCCGCCAAGCGGCCCGCTTCCAGAAGCACAACCGACCAGCCGCTGCGCGCCAGTTCCCGCGCGGTCGTGAGCCCGGCGAGGCCGCCGCCGATCACGCACACATCGATGTCGAGATCGGAGGACAATGCCGGGCGCGGCGGCGCCTCCACCATGGTCGCCGCGTACCAGCTATGGCCGTAAATTTTGCTCGCGGCGTCGCTCATGCGGGATCTTGATCCAACGTCGTTGCTGGTATGTAGAAGGTTCGCACGATTGAGGCCAGTACTGGACAGTTTAGGCCGGGAAAGCGACATTACCGCAATGCGCCGCCTCATGCTGCTTCGCCACGCCAAGACCGAGCGCGCCGCGCCCGGCGTGCGCGACCATGACCGCAAGCTTATGATGCGCGGCCGCGCCGACGCTCCGGCCCTCGGTGCTTACATGGCGCATCACGATCTCGCTCCCGATCTGGCGCTGGTGTCGCCGGCCGTGCGCGCCCAGGAAACCTGGGAACTGGTCGCTGCCGCCTTCGAAAAAACCCCGCGCATGGAGACGGACAATCGCCTCTATCCCGGCAATCCGCAAAAGCTCCTCGATGTTATTGCCGAGCCGCGCAAAGCGCGAACGCTTCTGATCGTCGGCCACAATCCGAGCCTGCACGAATTTGCGCTGCAATTGATCGCCTCGGGCGAGACCAAAGCGCGCGAACAATTGCACGACAAGCTGCCGACTTCGGGTTTGGTCGTGATCGACCTGCCGATCGATGATTGGTCGCTCGCGCGCCGGCACGCGGCAAAGCTGGATCGCTTCGTCACGCCACACCTGATCGCGGCCGCGACCGACTAGACGCAAACCATTTGCGACCGGCCGCCATTCGCGCCGGGCTATTCGGCGAGCGCCGCGAGAATGCGCGCCCAGCTGCGGATGCCCTTGTGGAAGCATCTGAGATCGTATTTTTCGTTCGGCGAATGCACGCGGTCGTCGTCGAGCGCAAAGCCGACCAGAAGCGTATCCATTCCCAGCACAGTCTTGAAATCGCTGACGATCGGAATTGATCCTCCGGCGCCGACGGTCACCACCTTTTTGTCCCATTCCTGCGCCAACGCGTCGCGCGCCTTGTTGAGCGCTGGATTGTCGAACGGCACATCGAAGGCCGGCGCGCTCGAGAAATTGCCGAATTCGACCGAGCAGTCTCCCGGCAGCCGCGCGCGAACGAATTCGCGAAAGGCGTTCCGAATTTTTTCCGGATCCTGCGCGCCAATGAGCCTAAAAGACACTTTGGCCATCGCCTTGCCGGGAATGACGGTCTTTGCTCCCTCCCCGGTATAGCCGCCGATGATGCCGTTGACCTCGGCCGTCGGCCGCGTCGAGATTTGCTCGATAACCATGCGGTTTTGCTCGCCGGCCGGAATCCGCAATCCGATCGGGCCCAAAAATTTCTCCGGCGTAAGATCAAGTCCGGCGAGATCCGTCTTGATGTCGTCGGGCAATTCGTGAACGCCCTCGTAGAAGCCCGGTATGGCGACCGATCCGTCGGCACGATGGAGCGCAGAAAGAATATCGGCGAGGACGTGGATCGGATTGCGCGCGGCGCCGCCGAACAAACCGGAATGCAGATCGCGGTCCGCGCATGTCAGGCGGACTTCCTCGTAAACCAGGCCGCGCAGCGAAGTCGTGATCGATGGCGTCTCGGCATCCCACATGCCGGTGTCGCAGACCAGCGCGAGATCGCGCTTGAGCTCATCGGCATGATCGCGAACGAACGAAAACAAATGCTTTGAGCCGCACTCCTCCTCCCCTTCGATCATCATGGTAATGTCGAGCGGTAGTTTTCCGGTGACCGCCTTGAACGCACGGCACGCTTCGACAAAGGTCATCGCCTGGCCTTTGTCATCGCACGCGCCGCGCGCCACGATGATCTTTCGGCCATCGTCGAGCACGTCGATGCGCGGCTCAAATGGCGGCGTTTGCCAGAGCGCGAGCGGATCGACCGGCTGCACGTCGTAGTGGCCGTAAAAGAGGACGCGCGGCGATTTGCCGTTGACACCATTGGCGCTCTTGCCGATCACCACCGGATGACCGGCGGTGGCGCGGACGCTGGTGTCGAACCCTACCGTGCGCAGATCGGCGGCAACATGTTCCGCGGCAGCACGACATTGCGCGGCATAGGCCGGATCCGTGGAGACCGATTGAATGCGCAACAATGCAAAGAGCCGATCGATGCTGGCCTGAAGATCGCGATCGACCTGGGCAAGTACGTCGGGGAGCGCCTCTTTTGCTGTCATATTACCACTCATCGCTCAACGATCCGCTGTCGTGGTGAGGTCAAACCTCGAAATTTTTCTAATTTTATAATGCGCTAAGGCCAATATTGCCACTTGTTGTCAAGGATGCGTTGCAAGTTTGCAACGCTGCGGCGCGTTTCAACATCACTTCCTGGCGTTAATGGGTTCGGGAGCCTTGTCACCCCGCGTTTGACTGTTCAATATGAACGACGCGCCGAGGCTCGGTGTGCGGGGGCTTGATGGAGGAGTTGATCGCGCGTCTGACGGCCGATGTCGGCATAGACCGTACGTCTGCGGAAAAAGCGGTTGGCATCATCTTCGATTTTTTGGCCAAGGAAGGACCGGCGGACAAAGTGCGGCCGCTGCTGGCCAAGCTCCCGGGAGCCGAAGCCGTGATGCAGAAAGCCGCGAGCGAGGGCAACGGCGATATGGCCGGCGCGATGGGCGGGGTGATGGGGGCGGGAATGAGAATGATGTCGGCCGGTTTGAGCATGGGGCAGGTGCAAGGCGTGACCCGGGGGGTCATTGCCTACGCGCGTGAAAAAGCGGGTGAGGATGCGGTCGGCGAAATCGTCGCTGCAATTCCCGGCCTGGCGCAATTTGTTTGAGTCGAACGTGTTTTGGGCGACGAGAAATTGCGTTGAGGGGGAGGCGTGGATGACGTATCCCATTTCCGAAATCCAGGGAATCGGTGCCGATACCGCCGCGGCTTTGAAGTCCGATGGAATTCGCACGACCATTGGTCTGCTGCGCAGCGCCAAGACGCCCAAACAAAGACTCAAAATCGCGTTGAAGACGGGCGCGCCGGAGAAGAGCGTGCTTGATTGGGTCACGGCCGCCGACCGCATGCGCGTGAAGGGCGTCGGCTGGGAATATGCGGAGCTCTTGCGCGCCGCGGGCGTGCGAACAGTCAATGAGCTTCGCTTCCGCAATCCGAAGAAGCTCGCCGAGGCGATGGTCGAGGTCAATACCAAGCGCAAGCTGGTCCGTATACTGCCGTCGGTGAATACGGTCATGCGCTGGATAGAGGACGCCAAGAAACTTCCACCGGTGATCCGCTATTGATCGCGGCGCCGGAACTACGGCTTGACTCCGTGGAAGTGACCGCGCAAAGCCACGCCGCCAGACCTTGCGGCGCGCTCTTGGCGAACTGCGAAGCCGAAAGGACACGGGCAAGTTTACAACTCTAGCGTGGTTTTTGGATTTGAAGTTCAGAGCCGTGGAAACTTCAAATCAACCACACTCGACGGTCTGCGAATAACCTTGAGGATGACGGCAATGACGGCCAAGACCACGGCCACAAGCGCGATGCGTGGCGCCGCGACCGCCGCGCCTGGAGTTTCGGTCCTGGCCCGGCTGCTGTGCAAGACGCGCCCCTTGATCATGGGCGTTCTCAATGTCACGCCGGATTCCTTTTCCGACGGCGGACGCTTTCTTCAACCGCCGGCCGCGATCGAGCATGCGCGCCGGCTCGTTGCCGAGGGCGCCGATATTGTCGATGTCGGCGCGGAATCCACGCGACCTTATGGCGGCGCGGTCCCAGTTTCGCTCGAAGAGGAGCGCGAACGGCTTGCGCGCATACTTCCGGCCGTCATCGATCTTGGCGTTCCGGTTTCGATTGACACGCTTAAGGCGCCGATTGCCGCCTGGGCGCTCGACGCCGGCGCGGCGATCGTCAACGATGTCTGGGGGCTGCAGCGCGACCCGGATATGGCGCGCGTGGTCGCCGACCACGGCGCGCCGGTCATAATCATGCACAATCGCGAGAGTGCCGATCCGTCGATCGACATTGTCGCCGATGTCGCGGAATTTTTTGCGCGCTCGCTTGAAGTCGCCGCGAAGGCCGGCATCGCAAACGACCGGCTCGTGCTCGATCCCGGCATCGGATTCGGCAAGACACCGGAACAAAGCATCACCTGCATCGCGCGGCTCGACGCCTGGCAAAATTTCAATCTGCCGCTATTGGTCGGCGCGTCGCGCAAACGCTTCATCGATTCAATCGCGCGGTCGGCGCCGATGGAGCGGCTCGGCGGGTCCTTGGCTGCGCATTTGTTCGCTGCTGAGCATGGCGCGGCCATCATCCGTGTGCACGATGTCGGACCAACCATCCAGGCGCTCGCGGTCGCCGGCGCGATCGGGCGCGCCCGATGAGCGATGCGATCTTTCTCAGCGGCTTGGCCCTTCATGCCTATCACGGCGTGATGCAGCACGAGGGCAAGGTCGGCCAGACGTTTCGACTTGACCTCGTGCTCGCTCTCGAGCTCAACAACGCCTCACGCACCGACAAACTCAAAGACACGGTCTCGTACGACACACTGGTCAAGATCGCCAGCGAGGTGTTTTGCGCGCGCCGCCATCGGCTGGTGGAAGCCGCGGCCGGCGCCGTTGCCGACGCCGTGCTGGAACGGTGCCCGCAGGTCCGCAGTGTCCGCGTCACTGTTCACAAGCCGCATGCACCGGTCGCGGCAACCTTCGACGACGTCGGCGTAACGATCGAACGCGCGAGCTCGCAACCATGACTGATCGGCGCGTCGAGGCATTCCTGGCGCTTGGCGGTAATGTCGGCGATGTGCGCAGGACATTCGACCGCGCGGTGCAAATGCTGTGCGCGGATGACGCGGTACGGCTCCTTGCCCGCTCATCGGATTATCGCACCCCTCCTTGGGGCGTGACCGAGCAGCCGCCATTCATCAATGCCGTTATCGAGGTCGCGACGTCGCTTAAGCCGCACGCTTTGTTCCTGCGCACTGTCGCGATCGAGCGCGCGCTTGGACGCGAGCGCCACAAGGAGCAGCGCTGGGGACCGCGGACAATCGATATCGACATCCTCGCTTACGACGATATCGTCATCCACGACCCGGATCTGACACTGCCGCATCCGCGGATGTTCGAACGCGGTTTTGTGCTCATGCCGCTTGCTGAAATTGCTTCCGACCGGATCATCGCCGGAATCCGGGTCCGCGACGCGCTCGCGCGCGTCGACGTTCGTGGAATCGAGAGGCTGCCGCCCTCCCCCTCTGGTTCAGGCGGATAGCGGCCCGGGCCAACAGGACCGCAGCGCCGCTTGCCGGCAAAGGCTGGTGGCATTTTGCGGCGATCATGGCATTTTGTGACGATGACCGGCTCCGAAACCCCTCCGCTTGGCGTCGATTTTCCCACGGCAACTCGGGACCAATGGCGCAAGCTTGTCGATACGGTCCTTAAAGGTGCGCCATTCGAGCGCCTGACAAGCCGCACGCATGATGGCCTGACAATCGAGCCGCTCTACGCGCGTGCTCGCGACGCACATCCGGTCGCCGGCAGACCGGGCGGCACAGCCTGGACCGTCATGGCGCGGGTCGATCATCCCGATCCGGCGGCCGCCAATGCTCAGGCGCAGGAGGATCTCAACAATGGCGCGACCGGTTTGGTGCTGGTATTTGCTTCCTCCGTCAGCGCCAATGGTTTCGGACTTGACGGGTCGCCACCGACCATCGAGCGCGCTCTCAATGGCATCGATCTTAACGACAATCTTGTTGTCGATCTCAACCTTAGTCCGCCGACCCGCGGGGCCGCCCGCGATCTCGCCAAGCTGATCAAACACCGCGGGACCGGCCCAGCCACAGTCAATGTGCGTTGGAGCATCAATCCCATCGGCGGTTTCGCTGCGACCGGAAGAAGCCCGCGAACTTGGAAAGAACTTGCGCCAGCCTTCGCGGCGATGGTCGGCGAGTTTGCCGGCGAAGGCTTTCGCGGTCCGTTCGCCGTTGCCGATGGAAGGGTCATCCACAATGCGGGCGGCTCGGAAGCACAGGAGCTCGCCTTCGCACTCGCAAGCGCGGCCGCCTATTTCCGCGCACTCGCGGAAAGCGGAATGTCCCTCGATCGCGCCTATGACGCGATCTATTTCCGGCTGTCGGCGGACGCCGATCAATTTCTGACGACGGCAAAATTTCGCGCCGTGCGGAAGTTGTGGGCCCGCGTCGCGGCCGCCTCGGGAATTTCGCCGCGCAAGGCTGTCGTCACGGCCGAGACGGCGTGGCGAATGATGACCCGTCGCGACGCTTACGTGAACATTTTGCGGAACACGATTGCGGTCGTCGCGGCGGGGCTCGGCGGCGCCGACGCGATTACCGTCCTGCCGCACACTGTGGCGCTCGGTTTGCCGGACGCATTCGCCCGCCGCGTCGCCCGCAATACCCAACTTATCCTTTCGGAAGAATCCAACTTGGCGCGCGTCGGCGATCCTACCGCGGGCTCCGGTGCATTTGAAGCGCTCACCGAACACCTTTGCCATGCGGCCTGGACGCAATTTCAAGAGATCGAGAGCGTGGGCGGCGCCTGGCCGGCGCTGGAACGCGGTCTTATTCAGCGTAACATCGCGGCGGTTCGCGCCGAGCGCGAAAAAGCCGTGGCGCGCGCCGAGGACATTTTGACCGGCACAAATACCTTCCCCGACCTCGATGAAGCGCCGCCGGCCATTCTTGCCGTGCCGCCGCGAAATGTTTCCGATGACACGCCGGCGCAAGCGACCGCGGAGCCGCTGCCCCGGCTCCGGCTCGCGGAGCCTTTCGAACGGCTGCGCGATCGATCCGACAGCATTTCGGCGGCGACCGGCGCGCGGCCGAAAATCTTCCTTGCAACGCTCGGCACCCCCGCGGACTTCACGGCGCGCGCGAATTTCGCGAAAAGCTTCTTCGAAGCGGGCGGCATCGAGGCCGTGGCCGGTGACGGATCGGCAAGCCGCGCCGAGATGATCGCGGCTTTCAGGCGCTCCGGCGCGCGGCTTGCCTGCTTATGTTCGTCGGACGAGGTCTATGCGCGCGAGGCGGTCGAAGCCGCCACCGCGTTGGCGCCGTTGACGACGCATCTTTATCTCGCCGGCCGGGCGAAAGAACATGCCGCCTTGAGGGCGGCCGGCGTCGGCACCTTCATTTATACCGGTTGCGACGCGATCGAGACATTGCAGCGGGCCTATCAGGCGCTGGCCGGCTGACGGCTCGCGTTCGGCGCAGTCTCCTCGGAGGCCGCTTGCGGCCGGTTCACGATCGTCACCAGCGCATAACTGATCAGCAGCAGGAGAAACCACGAGCCGAGCTTGCCCAGCGACACCCAGGCCGTGGCCTGATGCGGATAGCGCCAAGTCTTCGTGACGGTTCCGACATTCTCGGCGATCCAGATGAAAAACGCGACCAGAAACAACCCGAGCAACAAGGGCATGCGGCGAAATTTGTGGTGGATGCGATAATGAAATACATGTCCGGCCGAACACCAGCGCCATGGCGGCAAACAGCACGATGCGAAGATCGGGCATGTAGTGGTGGGCGAAGAAATTGACGTAGATCGCAAGCGCAAGAAGATAAACGGACCACAACGGCGGATGATGGGTGAAGCGGAAATCGAAGAGGCGCCAGCTCCGCGCGATATAGCTGCCGATCGAGGCGTACATGAAGCCGGAGAACAGCGGCACACCGCCTACGTGAAAGATGCTTGGCCCCTGATAAATCCACGAGCCGACGCCGGTCTTGAATACTTCCATGACGGTGCCGACCACGTGGTAGATGAAAATGACTTTGGCCTCGTCGAAGGTTTCAAGCTTGAACAAAAGCATGCCGGCCTGAATAGCGAGCGCCGCCAAAAACAAAAAATCATTACGCGCCAGCGCGACGCTCGGTGGGTACCACAGGTAAGTTCCAATCAGCAGCGCCACCATCGCGCCACCGAACAGGCAAGCCCAGGCCTGTTTGATGCCAAAACGAATGAACTCGTAGGCAAAGGCCGTCGTGCGGCGACGCGCCGCCCACCGGCTGAGCCGCGCCTCGCCGGCGATGAAGCGCCGCAGCGGCGCCCATTGGGCGGCTGCACTTGCGGTTGTCCGAATGGGGGGAAGATCGTGCAAGGGTTGGCTTGATGCGGTGTGCGCAGGAGCGCGGCTGGAACAATGGCTTGGGTGGGACCAAATGAAAAGCTTAACGATGTTCACCCATCGCGCTTCGCTGCACTGCATGATACCTTCGCCGTGCCGGGTCACGCAACGGATCAAGCCGAGATGAGCCAAGGAATCCCGGACTTTACCAAGGTTGCCTTTGCCGACGAGGCCGACTTGGCGCCGGCGGCGGCCGCGCCGTGGCAAACGCCGGAAGCCATCGCCGTTAAGGGCGCCTACCAAGCCGCCGACCTCGACGGCGTCGCGTGGCTCGATTCCTATCCGGGCATCGCGCCTTATCTGCGCGGCCCCTACCCGACCATGTATGTCACCCAGCCGTGGACGATCCGGCAATATGCCGGCTTCTCGACGGCCGAGGACTCCAACGCCTTCTACCGGCGCAATCTTGCGTCCGGCCAGAAAGGCCTCTCGATCGCCTTCGATCTCGCCACGCACCGCGGCTACGACAGCGATCATCCACGCGTCGCCGGCGATGTCGGCATGGCAGGCGTGGCAATCGACTCGATCTACGACATGCGCACCCTATTTGCCGGCATTCCGCTCGATCAAATGTCGGTGTCGATGACCATGAACGGCGCGGTGCTGCCGGTGCTCGCGCTCTATATCGTCGCCGCCGAGGAGCAAGGCGTGCCGCCTGAAAAACTGGCCGGAACGATCCAAAACGACATCCTCAAGGAATTCATGGTGCGCAACACCTATATTTATCCTCCGGAGCCGTCGTTACGCATCTTCTCCGATATATTTTCGTACACCTCGGCGCATATGCCGAAATTCAATTCGATCTCGATTTCCGGCTATCACATGCAGGAAGCCGGCGCGACCGCCGATCTCGAGCTCGCCTATACGCTCGCCGACGGCGTCGAATATGTGCGCGCCGGACGTGCGGCGAACCTGCCGGTGGATCGCTTCGCGCCGCGGCTGTCCTTTTTCTTCGGCATCGGCATGAATTTCTTCATGGAAGTGGCGAAGCTGCGCGCCGCTCGCCTGCTCTGGGCGAAGCTAATGAAGCAATTCGAGCCGCAGGACGAGCGCTCGCTGTCGCTGCGCACCCACTGCCAGACGTCCGGCTGGTCGCTCGCCGCGCAAGACGTGTTCAACAACGTCGCGCGCACCTGCATCGAGGCCATGGCGGCGACGCAAGGCGGCACTCAATCGCTTCACACCAACGCGCTCGATGAGGCGCTCGCACTGCCCACCGATTTTTCCGCACGCATCGCGCGCAATAGCCAAATCGTATTGCAGCGGGAGAGCGGCACGACCCGGGTCATCGACCCTTGGGGCGGTTCGTTCTTTGTCGAGCGGCTGACCAGCGACCTCGCGGCGCGAACATGGGGGCACATTAGCGAAGTGGAAGAGCTCGGCGGCATGGCGCGCGCGATCGACTCCGGCCTGCCGAAGCTGCGCATCGAGGAGGCGGCCGCGCGCACCCAAGCGCGCATCGATTCCGGCGCACAGGCGGTGATCGGCGTCAACAAATTCCGTCCGCGCGACGAAACGCCCATCGATGTTCTCAAGGTGGACAACGCGGCGGTGCGGCAATTGCAGATCGACAAGCTCACGCGGCTCAAGCGAGAACGCGATCCGCAAGCGCTTGCCGAGGCGCTCGATACGCTCACCCGCAGCGCCGCGGGCGGCAACGGCAATCTGTTGGCGCTTTCGATCGACGCCGCGCGCGCCAAGGCGACCGTCGGCGAAATTTCAATGGCGCTGGAGAAGGCGTTCGGCCGCCATCAAGCGGAGATCAAAGCCATATCCGGCGTTTACGGACGAGAGGTCGGCATGCCGGACGCGGTCGAACGGGTGCAGAAACTGGTCGCCGAATTCGAGGACAATGAAGGTCGCCGCCCGCGCCTTCTGGTGGCCAAGATCGGCCAGGACGGCCATGATCGCGGGCAGAAAGTCATCGCCACAGCCTTTGCCGATCTCGGCTTCGATGTCGATATCGGCGCCTTGTTCGCAACGCCGGCGGAAGCCGCGCGCCAGGCGGCCGAAAACGACGTTCACATTCTCGGCGTCTCCTCGCTTGCGGCCGCGCATCTCACGCTGGTGCCGGAGCTCAAGGCCGAACTCGAAAAGCTCGGCCGTGGCGACATCATGATCGTGGTCGGCGGCGTCGTGCCGCCGCAGGATTACGAGGCACTCAGGTCAGCCGGCGCCGAAGCGATCTTTCCGCCGGGAACGGTGATCGCCGAAGCGGCCGAGGCCCTGCTGGGTAAGCTCAATCGCCGGCTCGGGCACTCGAAAGCGGCGGCGGAGTGAGTGCGCGTCGTTCGGTTTATCCCGCGACCGCTCCGAAGTTCTTGGCAAGATTCTCGGCGCCGCGCAGCGACAGCGCGAGAATGGTGTAGGTGGGATTGGGCGCGCCGCTGGTCGGAAAAATTCCGGGCCCGGCGATCAAGAGATTGGCAATCTCTTTGTCTTGAAATTTTGGTCTATGAAATCGACGTCAGCTCAATATGTTACCGGTTCAGCGGTTTGGGACGCCGT
>Ga0187820_1000271_pt1 | contig 11367 bp, 7 predicted proteins | sample NC_wetland_sal_i_19_FD_132409 | JGI IMG/M metagenome (GOLD analysis project Ga0187820, IMG submission 132409) | Wetland sediment microbial communities from Neuse River Estuary, North Carolina, USA - SO4_5 | ecosystem: Environmental > Aquatic > Freshwater > Wetlands > Sediment | place: USA: North... | reverse complement strand
TTGCCCGTCAAATTGATCAGGGCCTGGGTCAGGCGTATCGGATCACCCACCAGATTGGCCGGCAAGGTTCCGGTATCGACGATCAGATCCAGTCCTTTGCCGGACGCCTGACCGGAAAGTATGGAGGCCACGTTGCGCGGTATGGCCGTGATCGCCAGCGGCGTGCGGTCCAGCACCAGCTTGCCGGCATCGATCTTGGACAGGTCGAGAATGTCGTTGATCAGGCCGAGTAAGTGCTGCCCGGAGGCGTTGATCTGATCGATCTTGCTGGCCTGACCCGGGTTGACGCCACTTCGCTTCAGCAAATGGGCCATGCCCAGGATGGCATTCATCGGGGTACGGATTTCATGGCTCATGTTGGCCAGGAAGGTGCTCTTGGCACGCGTCGCCGCTTCGGCCCGATCACGCGCCTCGGCCAGCTGCACAGTACGTTCGTCGACCAGTTCCTCCAGATGCTGGCGATATTTTTCCAGCTCGGCTTCGATGAGCTTGCGTTCTGTGATGTCGTTGTTGCTACTGCGGCGACCCAGCGGTCGACCCTGCTCGTCGTAGATGGCCCGGCAGTTGTGGGCGATCCAGCGGGTGGAACCATCAGCATGGATCAGCCGGACTTCGAGCGTACCGAAGTCCTTCTCGGGAGGGTTTTCAAAGTGGGCCTGAAAAAGAGCGCGGTCGTCAGGATGGGTGATGCGGAACAGCAATTCAGGATCGGCCATGAATTCTTCGGGCAGATGCCCTGAAATTGACTTGATTGCTGGCGAAACGTAATTGAACCGACCATCCGGCGCAGTCCAGATGATGCAATCGGTAGCGGTCTCCGACAGGAGGCGATGCTTCTGCTCGGAATAACGCAAGGCCGTCACATTGCGCCGGCTCTGCACCAGGTTCCAGATCGCATTGGAAAGCAACTGCACCGACTCGACGTCCAGATCGGTGTAGTCCTTGGCCTTGTTGCCGACGCCGGCGAGCATGACCACCTTGCCGCTCTCGATGACCGGCACGCTGACGAAGCGCTCCAGGCCGGCATGCCCTTCCGGCAGACCATGCCCCCCAGGGGCATGGGCATAGTCGTTGAACACCACGGGCGCCCGCTGGCGCAGGGCTTCAGCCCATAGCCCGGCCTCGCTGACCGGATAATGCTTGTCATAGGCGGCCGTGCAATACTGCTCTAGGGTTCTGCGCGACCAGGACACCAGTTCGATCGTCTGCTCGTCGTCGTTGACGAAATGGATGAAGCCGACCTTGCTGCCGGTCAAATCTTCGGTCAGCTCCTGGCCCCGCTGCAGGAAGTCGGCTTCATCCATCAGTTCCGCCGCCTTGGGCAACTCCAGCAGGGCATCGGCGCGACGTGCCTGCAACCTGAGGGTCGCCTCGGCACGGTTGCGTTCGGTGACATCCAGGCAGATCGCGATAATCTGCTGTTCCGGTCCAGACAGCAGCGCCTCCGCCAGGTAGACCCTGACCCGCGAGCCATCCTTGCGCTGAAACTCCTTCTCGTAGGGCGCGCAAACACCCCTGTCGTACAACTCCGCGATAGCCTGTGCATCCAGGGGCTTCCACTCATCCGGAGTCATCTCGGCCCAGTGGATCTTGCCCATCTGGAACTCCTCGTGCGACCTGCCCAGCAGATCCAGGAAATAATCATTCGCCAGGACCAGTTCGCCCTGGCCATCTGCAACGACGATGCCGACGATGTTGGCATCGACCAAGCGCTGGAAACGGACCTGGGCCAGGCGTAGCGCGTCCTCGGTCCGCTTGCGTTCGGTAATATCCCGATTGGTGCCCCGATAACCCAGGAAAACGCCCTTCATGTTGAACACCGGGGTATGGACATGCTCTATCCAGCGTTCATCGCCCTGTCTGGCCTGGATACGGAAGTTGAAATAATTTGGCGCGGCGCTATCGGGATCCGGACTCGATGCGGCAATCTGTTGCCAGATGGGCAGATCATCAGGATGGACGAGACGTTTGATCAGGCCCGGGTCAGTATAGAACTCTTCGGGCGTATAGCCGCAGACGGTCTCGCAAGCGGGTGAAACATAGCTGAAACGGCCATCGGGATCGACCCAGCATTCCCAGTTTGCGGAATACTCGGCGAGGGCGCGGAATTTCTCCTCGCTCTCCATCAGCGCATTCCTGCCCAGAACGGCCTCCTCCATCTGCTGCTTGAGCATTCCGATTCGGCTGCGTTGAGCATGCGACCACCGCCATAGCCCGAATCCCGCTCCACCAATCAGCAGCAACAGGACAACACGGTAAAGATCAGCCATTTCCATCAGACGACACCCGCCGCAGCAGCCCTCGACGGCACGACGCACACCTCCAAGGTTTCACTCCGCTCGACCAGCATGACCGCTTCCAGACCCTCCTGCAAAGTTGCCCAAGACCGATAATTTCTTGCAGGGGCAATATGTTCACCCCTAAGGATGGCACAAACCGAACTGTGCCATCCATCGAATCGAAGGTAGAATTGCGCCCTGCAAAACAGGATCAGTGGTATCAAACCGGTCCTGAATCTCATTAACGGAAGCGTGGCAGAGCGGTTGAATGCACTGGTCTTGAAAACCAGCGAGGGTGAAAGCCCTCCGTGAGTTCGAATCTCACCGCTTCCGCCACCGATCCGCCATTTACATTAATTAACTACTTTTATTTACTTAGTTTGTTGCTTTTAAAAGCAAACAGGCTATCAAATTAACTATCAAATAAGTTACCGGTTGGACTACGCTCACATAGTCCTTATGCATCGATTGCATGAGGTAAATTATTTTCATGTCCTGTTAATGCAACGGCTGGTACTCACATCATTTCCCGGCCTGGACGATAGGTCGGACTATGAAATAAGTGCTGACAACCAGACGGAATGGATCGGCAAGATGGCGCTTACCAAGGCAGAACTCGCAGAAATACTCTATGAAAAAGTGGGGCTAAATAAGCGCGAAGCCAAGGACATGGTTGATTCATTTTTCGAAGAACTCAGTTTGGCTTTGGAACGTGGGGAGAATATTAAGCTGTCAGGTTTCGGGAATTTCGTACTCCGTGACAAGCCGCAACGCCCTGGACGCAATCCTAAAACTGGCGAGGAAATGACTGTCAGTGCTAGTCGCGTAACCACTTTCCACGCAAGTACGATACTGAAGTCGGCAGTGTGCCATTTGGATAACCCGAACTAATTGCTCCATACCAAGTTGCCAGCCCGGTAACCGAGGCATAGTTGTCAACGAGCCTGAGAAGTGGTTGCCTAACCGTATTACATTACGCCTACGATCAAGGTTTAGCAGTCATACACTGGCTGAACGCCTGCTGTCACCCCAATCAACTCGTTCTAATCAACACCATATTTTGTGACTCGCTTTTTTCTTACTAAGGCATTTGTGAAGCGAGATGAGCTGATGAGCTTGGGATAGGCCAGCCCTTTTTTGTTCACAACGATGCTTCAGCTCATGCCACGTTTTATACACCCCTTTTTTTCAGATAATCAGTCGGTCGGCGAGCTAGCCAGGCTCCGTTTATAGTATTGGGAAGCGCAGACTTATCTATTCCTAGCCAGGAAACCAAACACCAGCATCCCCAGAGGCTGGCTTGCTCGGGTCGTAGTATTTGTCCTGCCAGTGATCCGTCGGGTCTAGCCCCGAGAATGCCTTATCGCCCTGTTCCTCCATCACATGGCGGAAGCGGTAGTGATCGTAGATGTCCATCACGTGCACGGCATAGGCCTGCGCCAATGCTTGATGTCCACGTACGATAAGCAGGTTTTCGTCATTGTTGTATGACGCCCGGTAGCCATGGTTGTGGCTTCCCGTGACAACAATACAATTCGGTGACAAGGGATCGATCACGACGATCTTGTCGTGAATGATGGCGTGGGCATCCGGGCCAGCCTTCAGCAGCTCTTTTTGCCAGTAGGCAAACTGGCTGCTGATGGCCGCAACCGGTACCACTTCGTCCTGAACGACCACAGGCTCTTCCCCCACCCGGTGCTGCAGGGTGGTGGCGTATCCGGCGGCGGCCTTCTGGTCGGTAACGGCACCCCGAACGAACAGTTTCGGATTGGACTGAGCGACTTCCGCCGCCTTGTCGATGACGCTCGGCCGTCCAGGCATGAACTCCAGGAACAGAATGGCTTGCTTGGCGTTGGCCATGAGTTCGAAAACCTGGTCGAGGTCCGGCGGAACGGCTTCATTATCTCCCGGGTGGGAGGACCGAGCATGAGGCGTATTGGGTGCGAACCAGACGGTGGCCAGTCCTTCGTCGACCTTCACGTCCTGCGCGCCGGGCAGGGCATTGGCGTTTCGCAGCGCAGCCCCCTGCTTGGCATGTCCATCCGCAGGCGTATCTTCCTTGAGCCGTTTCCAGTATGAAAGGTACGTTGCGGCAAGACTTGAATCTTCGGCGACCAAGGCGTTGTTGGACTGGGCGCATAAGCCAGTATCGGTCCAGTTGGTGCTGCCAAGCAGCACTGCCCGGGGAGTGTTTCCGGCGTCCACATAGACGCAGAATTTGTTGTGGCCGATGTGACCACCAGGCACGAAGCGGTCGATCATCTCAATGCCATCACGTTCGTGCAGGGCCTGGCGCACAGGCTGATTCTCCCGGTCATCCGGGCCTGTATTGGACAGGATGAGGTGCAGGTTGCTTCCTTGGAGCAGCAACTGGATAAGTTCCGGGTCGTTGAGCTCATAAAGCGCAAGATAGCAGCTGCCACCTTCTTGGGAGGAACGCTTCAAGAGCAATTCCAAGCCTTCGATAATTTCGCCGGCCAGGGCATTGCGCAGGGGATCCCCGGGCTGATCAATACGATTGGTGAGAACCTTGTAGTCGGGGACCCCCGATGGCCCTGACGGAATTTGATGCGCAAGAAATTGCGTCGATAGGATTCCGCGGTTGAAATACGTGCGGAAGACGCCGCGTTCTGGCGTCAGAGTGATTGCGCCCGTGGTAACGGCCTGGGTCTCGTCAAGGCTCAAATCCCCAGGCTGGCCGAAGGCCGGGACAATTCGGTAGCAATAGGAGCCACCCCGCTTTGCCGAGAGGTCCTTCCATTCAAACTTCTGGATCGGCCATTCATTAGTCTGGTGGGGTTTCCAAGAAGGATTCGTCTGCCCCTGGAAACCAACCCAAGAGGGCAATGCTTCCCAGCCTCCATTGCCCTCGGGCGTTCCCTCCTTGCGATAGACGGCAAAACCGAGGCACCCAGGGAGTTTCTCAGAGTAATGCCAGATGATCTCGGCTACATCGTTATTGGCGAAAGCGATTGCACGGGCCATCTTGTTACCTCGGCTGTTGTAATTGAGATCCTTTCATTGTGGTCGTGCCATGTTTCAGATTAGTAACGAGGGTGTCCGGGATTTTGTGTAAATCAACACCGTTTATCGCGGGTTTCAGCTTGTTGGGCTGCTGCCGTTTCGGTGAACTAATTTTGGGCTAACCCACTCTTTTAAAGGTGAGTGGCCAGTAGATTCATGAGGCTGGCTGGGGTTTGTTTGCACCCTTTGTCGCCCCGTCCGGCGATGTGAGATAACTCGGGCGCGTGACCGCCGGCGCGCAGACCGGACTGTCTGATGAGGTCACTCACCGATGGACCTCCGATTGGGTGGGTCCATGCAATTGCAATTCCGGCTTGAAGATTTCGACAGCTGATGCTCACAACCAGATACTGCCCTACTTGTAGAAGCACCTCCATTCAGAGGATACACCGAGGATTTGTCAGGAAGGTTTTATTCGGAATGTCTCCCTTGTATATCTGCCATGCTTGTGGACATAAGTTTACTGCAAACAAAATGGCTAATAATGAGCCGATTGATTTTCCGGAGGCTGAGTTATCCGTGAAATCTCATTTTTCAACGGAGAAATGAGATGTTTCCGAAACACAATAAAGACCGGCCTACTGAACGAAAGCTGAACTTCGGTTTGCCGCCGTTGATACGGTTCTAGAGAAATAGTTGGGATACGTTTTCGCACGCAACTACTCGAAATCCATTCCTCACCTTCAACCATTGCAGCCAATGCCGATATTTTGAAAATCATTCAAATATGCAAATTTGGTTGGAGTGTGAAGGTTTGAAACGCTTGGATGAAAAACATCCAAGTCAGGCAACGCGTCAACCTGAAAAACAAACGGAGCTAACGGGTCAGCCATCCTTTACTTCGCACAGTTAACAGTGCCCAGGGAAATATCCAGAACAAGCCGAAGAAGGAGAAGTAGGCGAAGAGAACCCCATAGACGATATCAAAGGAGCGTTCGCTACGCAGATAATAGAGGGAGTAAATCACGGCCATCACTCCCATCATAAGAAGCATCCTAGGTAAAACCATTGGATCGTGCATCAATGCGTATCCCAGTAATCCAAGGGTCAAATACATGATCGGATAGCGCAGGTTGGTAATGCTGACGTCGACCAGCGCTATTAATCGGGCCAGGGGTGGGCGTTTCCAGACGACCCCGGCAAAGCGAAGTTCCTCCCGGATAAAGCTCCTCTCCCAACGCAGGAACATACGACTGAGTTGTTTGTAAGTTGTCGGCACGATGGTTAAGACCGTGGCCTCACGTTGATAGATGCTGTCGTAGCCGAGTCGCATGATGTCATTCGTCAAAGCACGATCTTCACCGAAGGTTGCCCGTGCTCCTAGAAAATGTTGATTCAGCCAGCGATCCAGTACTGCCCGGACGGCGCCGGCGCGGTAGGCGGAAAGAGCCCCGGGACTGCAGTACACCGTTCCGAATGTAGACTGGTATGCCCGCAGGAAATCGAACGCGAGCATGAAGCGGACATGCAACATACGTGGGATGATGCCCTGTCGCCGGTTGTAGACCAGTACCCTCCCGGCAACGACGCCGATTCGTTCATTGGCAAACGGCCCCGCCAGTGCCAGCAGTGCGTTCGGTTCAACCACGCTGTCAGAATCGACCGTCACGAATACTTCGCCGCTTGCTTGCCGAAACCCTATTGCCAAAGCTTCCCGCTTGCCACGATTGCGTTCCAGGCGAAAGGCCCGGACGCGATCGCCGTGTCGGGCGATCGCCTGCTGGATGTGCCACCAGGTGTCATCCTTGCTGCCATCATCCACAACGATGATCTCCAGTCGTTCCTGGGGGTAATTGGCGGTGGCTACAGAGTCAATTGCCTTGGCGACCATTGCCCCCTCGTTATAAGCAGGGATGACCACAGTCATGCGTGGAGCGCTGTCATGAGTTGCGAGGGCATGGGGGCGGTAGGTGAACCAAAGTAGTGTCCGGAAAATCAGAAGCAGTGTCCCCATGACAAACCAGATCAGGCTTGGCTTCAACAAGGCAGCGCTGAAACCGTGGCTGACGGCCAATTGCAGCAGAGGGGAGAATGTTTGCGCCCTGATGCTGACGAACAGCAATCCACCCAGACCCGCAACTATGAGCACCTTCACCATCACGTCCCAAATATCCTCGGGAGGCGGAAGTACATAGGAAGGGCACGGCGAAGCTAATTCATTGCTGTTGTCGTTCATGGGATACCGCCAGAGGCAATGGGGCCAGAATTTCTATAATGGTTGCACGTTTCTGTCTTGAAAGCAGCTATTGCAATTCTGAACCGCCCAGGGTTTCGTAGAGGCCCGATAGTGTGAGTCAGACCGACATCGCCTGCTCAGAAAGTTGATGATGGTAGTTTGCCTCAGCTTCTGCCGGTGGTACCTATGGAACGCTTTACATAAGGTCGAGGACCTGCCGGTGAGTAGTCGTCCAGAACGTCGGCATTCCGCATCCCAAACCTGCCATATCACCTAAGCGGACTTATCGGCCTTATGTGGAGCTCCACAGTGGCCGATTATGTTGACCGATTGATTATGTGGACTTGTCAAAGTAAATTACCTCGGAAGCCATGTGCCAAGCGGCTTATCCAAAGTAATTGGTTGTACGAAGTCGTCATAATTTCTGGTGGATGACGACCGCCAAAAGAAGCAAGATCGGTCGTTGATTTCCTGTGGATCCGCTTGGAGACTGGTAGTGCCACGATGATTGGCTTCTGAATGTCGCCTCGACAACATATCCATATGCATGATGACTTGTGAATTATGTTGACCGTGGTTTTGTCGTCCTCCGCGCCAGCTAAGGTTTCAGGGTTAGCACAGAGCATCAAGTCCACATAATCAATCGGTCAACATAATCGGCCATAGCCGACGGTCACGCGTTGAACAAAACCGGTCAGCTATCCATTGAACACCGGCCGTTGATGGCTTCGTTTCAAATGCTGCACGAATAGACTTGCAATTTCGAATATGTCTCTTAAAGTGTATATATCGTTTATACAATAGTGAGAGAAAAATGACTGCGCCTAATGCCGATGACAAATCCAACCCTAATGAAAAATTGAAAGATCAATCATCCCCTGCCAGTATCGAACCTATTCCTCAGACTCCGGCCGCCACCACCGTAAAACCGGCTCGGAAACGTGCTCCGGTTGCGCGAAAGGCGAGCCCAGCCAAGGTAGAATCCAGTACCCCCAAGCCAGCTGCTGCCAAGAAGACGAGCCCACGAAAGGCCACGACTGAGGTCAAAGCCGCTCCCCAGACCGTTTCTGAGGAGGCCAGGCCCGCCAAGGAAAAGAAGGTCAAGCTTGTCCGTGACAGTTTTACTATGCCTGATGCGGAATATGACGCCATCGCCGCGCTCAAGAAGCGTTGCTTGACATCGGGTGTGGCCGCAAAGAAAAGTGAGATTCTGAGGGCGGCCATTGCAGTGCTGGCGAAATTAAGCGATGCAAAGGTTGTTGCCGCGATTCAGGCGCTCCCAGCGATCAAGACTGGTCGGCCAGCAAAGGGTGCCAAGTAGTCTTGATCATCTGAAAGCATTCGGCGGAAGCTAGACGAGTGTGACTGCTTTAGTTCAAAGCCGGAGGCAGCGCCATGATGACCCAATATGGGCAAGGTTCACCCGAGGCTCAACTGATGACTGGCTTTCTTTCTTAGCTGCTACATCAGAGCACGACTAAGCTCATATCAAATCGTGGTGTTATTTCCGACGCGTTTGCCTCGAATAGGTTCTTTCATCCAAGACTTGATGCGAGACCTTGAACGGTTTGTCGTCGCCGTCCCCCGATGCCAAATAGTAAGGGTTGACGTGGAGCGCGCTGGCCAGCTTGCTGATGGTAAGCCAGGTCGGGGCATGGTTCGCATCGGTCTCGAGCAGGGAAATCAGGGCCTCGCTGAGTCCACTTCGTTTGCTCAGCTTGGCCAGGCTCAACCCTTTTGACTCGCGCAGTCGTTTCACTCGTTCATGAAAGCACTCTTGCATCGCCATCCTTTCAATTACCAGTGGAAGGGGAAAATCGCTGGTCGGGAATCCGCAGGCTGCCAATGTAGTTCAGGAAAACCGAACTCACCAATGCATTCTATATCTTTTAGCCTAAGTCGACAGGCTCATGATTTCATGCTCCGCGCATCATGGTGCGGCAAAGAACACAGGCTATAAACGCCACGCCTGATAGACGGATTTCATGGTTGTGTGGTGGCCTCAAAACCATCGCAATCGCTTTGAATGGCTGTAATAGACCCATCCGATTTTTTACAGTGAACTTTTCTGGGTCACACAGACTCTCTTGAGTGCGGGCCAGCGGATGCATGAGGCTGGCTCAGGCTTTATTTGCACCCTTTGTCGCCCCGTCCGGCGAGGTAAAATAACTCGGGCGCGTGACCGCCGGCGCGAAGACCGGACTGTGGGATGAGGTCACCCACCGATGGGTCTCCGATTGTGAGGGTCCATGCGAATGCTGTTCGGGTTCGTCTGGGGCAGGACAACAACCGCATGGGGAATCTTCGTACAGAGTTGGCATCTCAAGCCTGCGCCTGCAGTCTGCAGGCAACTGGTCACCATGTAGGCAAGATGCTGAGGTTTCACACCAGGATTACCTGCTAAGCACGAGTTCAAACCGCCATGCAAACCTTCATCTCCTTATGGCGCGACTTTTTCGGGAATGATGCCGTATCGCTTGTTCGACTACGGAGAGACCTACTGGATGAGTACCCCGTCGAGGATGCCCTTCATCCTTATCAATTAATGACCAATGCCTTAAAGAAAATCGACAAGAATTGTGACTTTTCTGAAAAGTCGCTCCGGTTCCTGCTTGACCAGATGCCGGAGCTTGAGCATAACGGTGATACCTACCAATTGCGAAAGAGACATACCACTACTGGTAGGCACGCCCGTCTTCTTCTGTGAACGATTGAGCTCCTTACTGCTGGTCAGGTATTGAATTTTGGGCGGTGGATGAATGTCGACATCGCTGGATGAAACGGCCCGATGAAGGACATCTCATCGGTGGCTTGAGTTTCATATGACAGCTCACTACCCCCTCAAAGCGATAGCCAACGTTATCCCCAAATGCTGTGGATAAAGCTGTGCATGACAACAGTACATGTTATGCAAGTGACTAATTATTATGGAAATATTCAGCGCTGCACACAAAATACGTCGCAACAAAATATACATTAAATCAATGCATTACAAATGATGGCTTGGATTTCAATTACTTATTGTCATATGCCATTCCAAAAGTGACAAAACGATGGCAATGGGGATAACAAAAGTAATGTTTTGCAACTACATACCAGTTCACAAGCGCGGTGAGCTTCCGCCCCCGCCTTTGGGGCCCTTTAACGCGTCAGAGGGTTAAAGGCTGGTATCTATCAACCTAACCCACTTGAAGTCTGATGAAGCAAAACTGTAATGTGTGATCGTTATAGTACTGCCCCTAGTCAATGTAGTGACTGACACAAACATCTCAATGCGAGAGTAACTTGCCTTGTAATGCAAAATTCACTTTCAAGTCTTCCTTTCCTGACTATCGATACACGACGCGTGATATAGGACAACATGCTTGATTCAATTCTCTCCTTGAAATCCGGAAATACGCTCATCGTCGGAGCTTTCGGCGCCGGCAAGACGATGCTGATCAATTCTTTACACCCCAGCTCGCATATCGTGTTGGATAGCTTCGAGTCTCTTCATCTAGCCCCCAATACGATTCACGGGATTCTTGGTTCCGGCATTGCCGTTATCACCGTACTATCACTTGCACGCCTAGGACCCAGCATCTCTGATCTGCTCGATCATGTTTCTAACTTCGTCTTCTTCCGGGTCAGCAATACGGAAGACGCCGAAATTGCAGCGTCGATTTCCAAACTGGCCCCGACTGCCTTCCTCAATCTACCTGACCTATCAGCCATCGTTTGCGACCGTACTGGTAATATTGAATCCCTCATTGTCGAACCATGACGATGAGATGACCCAAACTAGTCAACTGCATCGCAGCGGGCGCATTTCCTGCATCATCTGTGCGTTTAATGAGGCACCTCGCATCGGCGCGGTGCTTGCTGTGGCTTCTGCACACCCGCTATTAG
>Ga0187820_1000269_pt1 | contig 11389 bp, 25 predicted proteins | sample NC_wetland_sal_i_19_FD_132409 | JGI IMG/M metagenome (GOLD analysis project Ga0187820, IMG submission 132409) | Wetland sediment microbial communities from Neuse River Estuary, North Carolina, USA - SO4_5 | ecosystem: Environmental > Aquatic > Freshwater > Wetlands > Sediment | place: USA: North... | reverse complement strand
TGCGGAAACCTGGGAAGCGGATCGCATGCCGGGAGCCGGTCCGCCTTTGCTTTTGATTTAGGGCCGGAATTTTCGGCCCCTCGGACTCGTGTTAATAACTGTACGCGGGTAAAAAAAATCGGCGCCTATCGCGCTGAGTTAGACGCGGTTTTTGCGGGCGTCGGGTGGATTTGGTCGGATGAAAACGGGGGCGGATATGTGCGGAGCTGTGGTTTATGTGGCGGGCCTGATAACGGGGCCTGTGATCCTGGTCGGCGCGTTCTTCGCGTCGGAACTGTGGCGCAAATTTAAGGGGTGATCGTGCGGGAAAAGGCGGAAGAATTGGCGCGGGCGGTGGATAAGGAACTGGCCACGGTGGCGGCCTCGTTTCTGCCGGGTGGGGTGCGTGAAATTATCCGGGGTATGTCGGCCTTATTGGTAGACATGGCGCGGGAAATCGAGGCCGGCCGAAGCCGGCAATCTGAAACTGAAAGGGGTTAGAAATGATCGGTAAAATCGTGTATCTGAAGCAAGCAATAGACGGAACAGACCCGCGATATGTGGGCGTGTATGGGACGGTTGTTGATGAAAACAGCCAAGCCGGAACCGTCGAGGTTTCTTACTCGGGGATGCTGGACGGTCTCACGCTGGACGAGCCGGTTATCGTCACCATGCCGGCGGCTGATTTGGCCATCGTCAACCAGATTTAAGGGGGAGCCATGGCCAAGCGGGAATTACTCGGGCATGCAAAATGCCCGGAATGCGGTTTTGATCTTGCGGAAGTAAAGGCGCAAAAAAACGGCATGCTCTACCGCTGGTGCCCGGACTGTGAGGCGCAGTTTTTCCCGCGAAAGGCGGCCGCGTCGGACCGGCTGCGGGCGCAAATGAGCCCAGTAACGGTAACGGAACCGGAACCAGTCAAAAAAGACGAGCCGGCGCCGGTAACGCTACCCGCACCGGAACCGAAAAATAAAAAGCCATCGCCGGGATTTAGCCTGGGCGCTCTTTAAGGGGTAGGGAATGGAAAAAGCAACGAGAGTGGACCCGCTACCGGAAGAACAGGCGGCGGAACTGGCACGCCTGGAAGGTATGGCCGGAGAACAGAATCCGATAACGGCAGCGACGGAACCGGATCCGGAGCCGGTAGTCTCCACGGCGGAAAGTCTCGCCGGGTTAATGAGTCTTGCCGGCATGGCGGCGGCCATGGCCGGGATGCAAAAGACGGTCGCAATCTGGACGCCAGCCGCATGCCAGGGCTTTTCGGAAAAGGCCGTTCCGGTACTAGCTAAATACGCCTGGGGCCAGAAAATAATTGAGTTCCTGGACACCGGGGCCGGGGTGGAAGAAATCGCCCTGATTAGCTATGCCGTGCCCCTGGTGATTGCCACGGCGGCAGCGGTAAGGGAAGACCTCAAGAAGCCGGAACCGGAGAAGAAGCCGGAACCGGAAGCGGCGGCCGTGGCCATTCCGCCGAATCAAGAGGAACCGCCGAAAACATGGCCGACTTAAAAACAGAAGACGGCCGGCTAATCGTGGTAGCCGGCGCGTCGAGGTCTGGAAAAACCGCGTACACATTCCGCAAGATCAAGGGAGAGCGGCGGGTGATCGCCTGGGACATCGAAGACCAGTACAGCGGCATTCGAGGTTTCCGGCGCATAACCAAGCGGGCGGACCTGCTCAACGCGTGCCAGTCTGGCGGACCTCAAAAAATCGCCTATGTGGCCGGCGGTGACATCAAGGCCGAATTTGATTTTTGGGCCGGGTGCGCAATGTATTGGGGCCGCTATCATGGGCCGTGCGTAGCGGTGGCTGATGAACTGGCGGACGTGACAACGCCGGCCAAGGCTCCCGGCAATTGGGGTATCCTGGTACGTCGAGGGCTAAAGCGGGGCATTACGATTTTTGCCATATCGCAACGGTGGGCGGAGGCGGATAAAACCGCCATTGGCAATGCGTCGGAATTCGTGGTCTTCCGAGCGACGGGTGACGATGTGGCCTATATGTCCAGAAAAACACGAATCCCGGTAACTGAGCTGGAAGCCTTGCAAACACTGGATTATGTCCGCCTGACCGTCACCGGGGAATTTGACCGGGGCCGGCTGCGGTTCTAGTCAAAGCTCATATTGCCGGCAAACTCGCCGCCAATGGTGACCATGCATTTAACCTCTCCAGTCCATTCATTAGTAGAGCATTGGGCGCGGACCTGTCGGCCTTCGTAGTCACCGGAGGCGCTCCCCTCTCCTGTTAGTAGATTGACATTGCCGGCGGCGGCGGGCTTGCCGTTGATCTTGATGGTTAACGCGCCGGCCGCGCTTTTCTCGCCGTCGAGTATCCAGGCCGGCCCGGTGGAATTCGCCGGGCGATAGCTCAGGGCGTCGGTTGAGGCGCAACCAGACAACAGGGAAAGAAGGCAAGCCAGGGCGAAAACGCGCATTTTTTTGACCTCATGAAAAAATATTTTGCAGAAAGGGGGCCGAAATCCCGGTAACGGGAACGGTAACAGCCTATAGAAAAAAACCGCGCAGAGGTTGAAATTTCTAACCCATCCGGCACACGCCGATTTTCAAATGATCGTACGAATGGGGGAAATGATGGACGCGACAAAAATGAAGACTTTGGCAATCGGCCTGCTGGCCTGTTACCTGACCTACAAATACGGCAAGATCGACGCGCTGAAGGCGGCCGCGCTTGGCGTCGGCGGCACGATTGTTGCTCGCCAGATTCCCTACGTCAAAGACGCGCTCGCCGCGTAAGGGGATAAAAAATGTCTGTCGGAAAAATTCTCCGCAAGTCCCTCCCCTTCGCTAACGTCTCTGCATCCGGTATTGCAACCGCATCCGTGACCGTGGGACGTACCATCGAAGGCTTTATGTTGCTCATGGGCGGCACCACGTTTAGCTCGGCCAATATTTCATTGGTCCGAATCAAGGTAAACGGCAAGCAATGCTTTGAAGCCACCGGCGCGCAGATCGACAAAATCGCCAAGTTCCAGGGATTGACCTATCCGGCAACCCTGTTGCCCATCATCTTTACCGAAATTGCCGGCCGTGATTGGCTGGACGAAATGGTGGGAGCCTGGGATACCTCGGCCGGCGTGGCCAATATCACAATGGAAGTGACCATCGCCGGCGCAACCGCGCCTACCCTGGATAGCTACGTGATCGAGTCCGCCCCGCAAGCCGGCGGCGTCGGCAACGTGATGACCAAGGTACTGCGATATCCCTACAGCGTGGCGGCCGGCGGCCTGCTTTCGATTCCTCTGCCCTTCGGCCCGGTCAATGGCGCAGTTATCAAGCGGATTCACATTGAATACGGGGTTGCCAACAACCTGACCGCCTGTACCGTCAAGGAAAACGGCGTCGTGGTTCATGAATCGGTGTTTGGCCTCATGCAGGCTTATAACCAGTTCTACAGGGGCGTGAACCAGACAAATACCTATCACATTGATTTCTTGATTGATGAGAACGGTAAAAACGCCATGGATACCCGGGCCGATAGGACCCTGGAACTGTTGCCGACATTCGCGGCCGCTGATTCGGGCTTCGTGTTCGTGGAGTACCTGGACACGCTCGGCAATCTGTAAAAGGGGGTTGAAATGGATGGTTTGACGCTCGACCCGACGAATTCCGGTTACGACACGACGACGCTCGACGGCGTGACCGGAGGCTCGTCTAATTCCTTCGGGGATTGGCTGACCAACATGGGAACTATGTTGGGCCAATACAAGATTGCGCAGATGCAGCTCCAGGCGCAATCCGGCCTGAATGCCGCCAACACGGCCGGCCTCAATGGCCAAGCTCTGCCGGCGGCCGCCACCACGGCGAAAAGCGGAACTAGCCTGCTGTTTATCGGCGTGATCGTGATCGGTGTCCTGATTCTCGAAAAGGGCATCTAAATGTGGCCGGCGCTGATCGCGGCGGCGGCAAGCGCATCGAAGGCCCCGCCGGCCGCGCCAATCAATCCGATGGCGTCGCTAACCAACGATTCATCGGGCTGGACGGTGACCACGGGCGGCAATAGTTCCATGGTCAACATGGAATGGATGGCGCTGGCGGCCTTTGCCCTGTTCGTGATCCTGAAGAAATGAAAACAGACAAGATCGCATGGAGCCAAGACGCGGAGGTAGAACTACTCCGCGCCTATGATGGCAACGCGGACTTTTTGCGGCCGGTTGAATTGCTGGTCCGGGCGGGTCTGGCGGCCTTGTATCAGGTGGAAACCGAAGAAGGCCGAATCGGGTTTTTCGTGCTGCGGGAGGATTCGCCGGAGGTGGAAGTCATCGCGGCGGCGGGTGATTGCGGCGGAAATTTCATCGCGGAGATACTGCCCGAAATCGAACAGGCGGCGCGGAATGCCGGCGCGGTGGGCATGAAAATATCAACCTTCCGGCCGGGGCTTATGCGCTGGCTGGAAAGGGCAGGTTATACCGGCCTGCATATTACATTCTGGAAAAGGGTTGCAAATGGGGTCTAGTTCTTCATCCAGCCAGCAACAAACCTCAAGCCAGGACAACCGCGGGGTAGCAGATAACGGCTCAACGGTCGTTACCGGGTCGAATAACACGGTGACGGATGGCGGAATTGTCAAACAGGGGCTTGCCTACCTGACCGGCGCGGACCAAGCCAATACGGACCGGCTAACCCTGCTCCTGGATGCTGGTGGAAAGGTGCTGGATAGCCAGACGCAGACCACGGCGGCAGCGGTCCAGGACATGCAGACCCTACTACAGGCCCAACAGTCAACCAGTACGCCGGCGGACCAGAAAACATTGATGAATATGGCCTTGATCGCGGCTGGCGCGTTCGTACTCGCAAAGGTGATGGCATGAGCTACCAGAAAAATACACTAGGCGCGGGCCAGCGGTGGGAGCTGTGGGGCGCCGGAAATTTCTTCCGGCTGCTGACGGCAACCGGCAATGTGCAGGTGGAGTTTTACAAAAACGGAAGCCAGGTATTAAAGGTCGATTCTGTGGGCGCGGGCTTTTGGCGGGAGTCCGTGGTGGCCTTTGATCGGGTCGCGGTGACCGATGTTTCGGGCGCATCAAATACCATAGAGGCAGTGGTTGACACGGCGCATGTAGGGTATGACCGGCTGGCCATTTCGGGCGGAATGTCGGTGATTGACCAGCCAAGATGCGCGGCCGCCACGCATACACAAGCGACGGTGACAAACTCCTCCGCGCAAATTCTCGCGGCCAATTCAAGCCGGGGCTATTTGGCCATCCAGAACAATGACCCGGCCGGAAATATCTTTGTGCGATTTGATGGCGCGGCAGCGACCACGACCAACGGCCTAAAGATTCCACCGGGTGGCTACTGGGAAAGCTCGCCGGGATTTGTGCCTTCGGGGGCCATCATGGCAATTGGCGATATCGGCAGCAATGCAAACGTGCAAATTGTGACGGGCTAAACATGACGATGCAAAACCCGAATGTGGGAATGGGATTTGGCCAGTCGTGGCAAAACGTACAGGCAAGCCGAGCTGCTGGAACGGTCTATTACAACACCACGCCAAAACCAATCATGGTGGCGGTGGCCATGAATGCCAGCGGGTCAAGCTCTACGATGGTTTTTGGGGTGAACGGAATAAACGGCTATGGCAATACGGCGGTATCGATTGGCAATGTGTCATCCGCCCAATTCATCGTCCCGCCTGGGGGTAGTTATTCGGTGACGATGAATGTAGGGACGCCGGCAATTAACTCATGGATGGAGCTTAGGTAACTCATGCCCTACTACAAAGACACAAGCGGCCGGACGCATTTTCTTGATGATGCGTCACACGCTTATCTGTTGCCGGCGGGCTGCGTAGCCATTACGGATGCAGAGGGCCACGCGCTTGAAGTGCCGGGCCCTGTCCCGTTGAAAGTGCAGGCGGCGGCCGCGCTGGATAAGTCAGACGCAACAATGCTGAGGTGCGTCGAGGCGGGCATCCTTGCGCCGGCCGCGTGGAATACATACCGCAAAGCCTTGCGGGCGATTGCCAACGGAACAGACACGGTGAGCGCGGCGCTTCCGGTAATGCCAGCCTATCCGGCCGGGACATGAAACCGGCCTTAATCGCAACGGGCGCGGCCGTGGGCCTGGGCCTGTGGGCGTGGTGGAATAATGCGCAGGCGAATACGGGCAGCGGATTGGATGCAATAACGGGCGCATCGGGAGGCATCGGGGATGCGATAGACCAAACATTGTGGGACACAACAGGAATAAGCATGAGCACATGGCAAAGTGATTTGCAGGACCCAACGCGGGGCGGCCCGTATCAATCCACCATTGCGGCGGCTGAATCGGCAAATGGCATTCCTGAATTCCTGCTGGCGCGGCTGCTCTGGCAAGAGTCACGCTTTCGGCCGGACATCATTTCGTGCCAGACGAAATCAAGCGTCGGCGCTGAGGGGATTGCTCAATTCATGCCGGCCACGGCGGCAGGGTTCAAGATAAATCCATGTGATCCAGTCCAGGCTATCAACGCGGCCGGCAAATATCTTGCGCAGTTGTTCGGGATGTTTGGCTCCTGGACGTTGGCGCTATATGCCTACAATTGGGGGCCGGGCAATGTCCGCAAGTGGGTAAACGGTCAAGTGTCGGCCATGCCGGCGGAAACCTCGAACTATGCCGGCCAGATTCTAGCGGACCTGTCCAGCGCGGGTTATCAATACAGCTAAGGGGCGACGATGAACAAAGAATTGATGTGGATCGGGGGCGGCCTGCTGCTGGCGTGGTGGTTCTTCGGACGGGCCAAGCCGGCGGCGGTCAACGGCGGAAGCGGACAAACGGTGAGTCAATCGGCCATGGCCAGCGCGGACCCTGTTTTATCCTGCACGTCGAATGATTTAGTGTTGCCCTTCGCGGCCGGGGCAGTGCAATGAAACTGCCAAGCCTGACCCAAGCAGAGGGCGTCGTCGTCCTGGTGGCGGCGGGTCTGGTGTTTTATACGCTGTATAAGCTCAAGAATGCGGCCGGTAACGCGGTGAGCGCGGCCGGGGCGGCGGTGGCATCGGCAGGCGCGGCGGCCGGCGCGGCGGTGGGGGTATCGGACCCTCAATGCTGCTTGGCGGTGGCGAACAATGACCGGGTGGCGGGCTGGATTCATTGTCCGGGGAGTGATGCGGGCATTATGAAATGGCTCTTAGGGGGTGACGCGCCAAGCGGGACGGGTTCGTATTGCCAGGGCAGCGCGCCGGCCCTCCCGGATAATTTTGGGGTGGCGGGGTCATCATGGTGATCGGAACGATTTTGATAGTGGCGCTGTTGTTGCTCTGGTGGTGGTTCGGGCAATCAACAGGCATGCAGGATAACAGGGTAACGGCTGTAGCCGGATTGAGGGGATAGCATGAGCATGCGGAAAATGTTGATAGTGGGCGTCGTGGCCTGGATTGGCTGGACCTATTACAAGGCGCAAAAGGCAGCGCCGGCCAATCAAGGCGGGTCAACGCTGGCCAGCGGTGCGGCCGGCTCGCCGGGCGTGAATACGATAGCGGGAATTGGCTACTGATGGCCTTTGACCTGAAGCGGGCGATTGCCACGATTGCGCCAACGCTGGCAACCATGCTTGGCGGCCCGCTTGCGGGAACGGCCGTGGCGGCGCTGGCGGCGGCCCTGGGCCTATCGCCTGGATCGACACAAGACGACATAACCAAGGTCGTGCAGTCGGGAGCCATGACGCCGGAAACCATCGCGGCCATTCGGCAAGCGGACCAGAAACACGCCGAAATCATGGGCCAGCAAGGCATAGACTTAGCAAAGCTCAACGCGGACAACGCGGCGGCCATCGCGGCGACGGATGAACAGGACCGGGACAGCGCACGGCAGCGGGAAATAAAGGCCGGGGATAGTTGGACGCCGCGCACCATCGCGGCAGTTTTTATCGTGGGCTATTTCGCGGTACAGGCATTTCTACTGCAAAACATCATTCCGGCCGAAATGCGAGAAATTGTTATGCGGACCCTGGGCACACTGGATATGGGCCTCGGCCTGATCCTGGGGTATTACTTCGGATCGAGCAGCGGAAGCGACAAGAAAAACGAAATTCTAGCGGACGCGGTAAAGGGGAAATAATGCCTGATTGGGTTTTGCAGTTAATCGGAATTGTGGGCGGTGGAGCGGCGGTCTATGCGGCCATCCGGGCGGACTTGGCAGAACTGAGGGTCAAGGCGGAACACGCGTGGTTGTCGGCGGATAAGGCGCATGAACGGCTTGATGATTGGGTACGGGGCGAGCTCGCCCATTTCAGAGGGGATTCAAAATGAGCGACGGCAGAACGAAAAGCGGCAGAATCAAGAAGGGTTACCGGATGACGGAAGGCGGCCGCGTGGTCAAGGCAAAAGCCAAGCCACGGCGCAAGAAGTAAACCGGACGAGTCAGGGGATTAGCCGGCTATATGCCGGCTTTTTTTCGTATGTCAATACTCCTATAGGGTAGGTATTAGATACTCCAATAGGGTTATATGGAAATAATCCTGATGGAGTAGAACGGGCTTTTACAATAATTTGGCCTTGTATACATTAGGCGTTTCCTTTAGCGTTCTGGTTGTCGCGTCGGGCTGCTCTGGCTCCCAAAGCTAGGCAAGCCGGCGACAACCAGTTATCAACGCTTTGGGAGCCTTGAAATGTCAAATATTGAATCGAAAAACGCGGCGGCCGTGGCCTTCGTCGCGGGTCTGCAAGAAATCCAGTTTTCAGAAAACGCGGCGAAGCTGTACGCGCTGATCGAGCGGGACGGCCGGGTGTCGTTTTCGTCTGCCTTGCGCAAATTGGGCATGCCTTACGGTGACGTGGGCCGGGCCAGTTGTGAATTGATCGTGTCCGGCATGGTGGAGCGCACCGGCGCGCCGGATTTCGCTATGGTGCTCGCCGGGGGTGTGAAATGACCGGCGGCGGCGGAACCTGGGACCTACGCCAGGACATGACAGACAAAGACGCAAGCGGTTTTTTCCTGTGGATGGATTGGCCAGAATGCGGGCCGATGGACGCGCCGGAGTCATTCCCGGCCGGTGCCATGAGGCGACGTGAAAGCGAGTATTGCCCTGCCTTTGCTTTGCCAGTATGGGGGCAAAGATCATGAGCGCGGCCCGTCAAGCGGCATTGGCCATGCTCAAGAATCCGCCATCCAGGGCTGCGGCATGGTGGGACAGGCTCGACCCGATAGACCGAGAGTTTTACGTGCGGGGTGGCCAAGTTCTTCCTGCTGTTTCGCGGTGTGCGTGGGCTGATCTATCGGATTCAGAGAAAAAAACGGTCGAGAAGGCTTACCACAGGGCGCGGTTGCAATTCATACGCCTGCGGGCGCAGTTTGAGCGGCTCGGCGCGGCGGGGGTGGCGGGATGATAGATGACGCTTGGGAGTTGGAGCCATACGGATTCATGGAGCGTTAGCATGAAATCCGCCATGCTCTACCCGCGCCACGGCCGCGCCATCATGCGGGCAGAAAATGCCCGCCAGCGGCGGCGCGTCGTGCTGGAAGCCGTCTCCCTGGGGGCCGGCCTGTTCCTGGGAGTGATCGGGGGGGCGCTGTTGTGGCTCCTCTGATTCTCTGTCGATTCTGCCGTTGGCAGGACTTCAGCGGGCGCAATGTCCGCTTTCTCTGTCCCATGAAAAACGCCGGCCGCGCCGAAGTCTGCAACCTGTACGAAAGAGAGCCGGGTTCAGATGATCGCTGATGCTGTTTGGGTGCAGGGGCAGTTATCCAGGATTCCTAGACAATGGCGCGGCCGCGTGGAAAAGCTCCATGGACGGCGCTTGGCCAAGCGGGAGCAGTTCCCGGCCGGCCTGGGGATGCGGTCGGAGATCGAACGGGCGGCGAATGAATGGCTGCGCGGTACGGTGGCCAAGGTTGACCGGCTCAAAGTGCCGGTTAACCTGACAGACGAGGAACTATGCGACAAGGCGGACCAGCTGGCGCGGGAATGCATGAATCTGGCCGGCCATGCCTGGATCAAGACACCGGAAGCCATTAGGGAACGGCTGGCGGCCTTCGTGGCGCTCTATGGCCTTCCCTGCCCGGCTGAGGATATCCAGGACGGGCCGGCCATTGCCAGGATGACACATGGCCAATGGTGGCGGCGCGGGCTGCGGGTGGCGCAAGCGCGGGCGCTGGAAGAAGCGGCTATCGGCTTGGGCTACGTGCACCGGAACGGGGAGATTTACGCAAGCAACGCCACGGTGGAACGGCGCGGACAGCAACGCCGGCGCAATGCGGCCATGCTCGACCAAACAAAGGCAGTCAACAAAGACACCGGGGAAGTTTTCAACCTGGGCGAACTGGCGGCGCGTTCGGTGGCCAATCCGCGCATTCGGCGCGGCGAACTGATGACCCGCATTGCCGGTTTCGAGGCCGTGGCCAAGGGGCGCGGGGATTCGGCCGAATTCGTCACCCTGACCTGCCCAAGCCGGTTTCATGCCATGCGGCAAGAGGGGGCGCGGGTCGGGGTCAATCCAAAACATGACGGCTCAACGCCACGCCAAGCGCAAGGCTATTTGACGCGGATATGGGCCGCCATACGGGCCAAGCTCGGCCGTCTAGGGGTTCGGCCCTACGGCTTCCGCATTGCAGAACCGCACCATGACGGTACGCCGCATTGGCATATGGTTCTATTCGTGGCGATAGAGGCCGTCACGGCCCTGCGTGACGTGATCCGGGACTATGCATTACGGATGGATGGCGACGAGCCGGGAGCGCAAAAAAACCGGGTGGAATTCGTCACCATAGACCCGGCCAGGGGCAGCGCGGCCGGCTACGTGGCGAAATACGTTTCAAAGAATATCGACGGGGGCGGCTATGAAGTGCAAAAAGACCTTGAGGGGTTTGATTCCATCGTCCCTGTGGCGCGGGTCGAGGCGTGGGCGTCAACCTGGGGCATACGGCAGTTTCAACAAATCGGCGGTCCGCCTGTGGGGGTATGGCGGGAGCTTCGGCGGATACCAGACGGCGCGGCGGTTTCGCCTGTGGTGGAGGCTGCAAGGGCGGCGGCGGATTGCGGAACGATCAAGGGCCATGACGTAGACGGCGCGGCCGGGAACTGGCGCTCATTCGTCGAGATCATGGGCGGGCCGGTGGTCGAGCGGGACTCCTTGCCGTTGAGGGTGGCCTATACCAGCCAGGGGGAGCGGTGGGACTACGCGGCCGCCCTGCCCTACCCGGCCCCGGTCAATCGGTACGGGGAACCGGGCGCGGCGGCTGTCTACGGGGTGCGGGACGTGGCGGAGGATCGGGCTTATGCGTCGGTTCGGTATCGGTGGGAAATCAAGCGCAAAGGTGGGCCGGTTTTCGGGTCCGTGGAGGTTGAGGCATGCGGAAACCTGGGAAGCGGATCGCATGCCGGGAGCCGGTCCGCCTTTGCTTTTGATTTAGGGCCGGAATTTTCGGCCCCTCGGACTCGTGTTAATAACTGTACGCGGGTAAAAAAAATCGGC
>Ga0187820_1000268_pt1 | contig 11397 bp, 9 predicted proteins | sample NC_wetland_sal_i_19_FD_132409 | JGI IMG/M metagenome (GOLD analysis project Ga0187820, IMG submission 132409) | Wetland sediment microbial communities from Neuse River Estuary, North Carolina, USA - SO4_5 | ecosystem: Environmental > Aquatic > Freshwater > Wetlands > Sediment | place: USA: North... | reverse complement strand
GTTAATCGAGCGCGTGTATCACATCGACCGCGGTTACGAACACATTGTCGAAAAGCTGCGCGCGGTTGGCGCCGATATTGAGCGGATCCACGTGGCGGCGTCTTAATCGAACGCGAAACGAATTCCCGGCCTTATTTCATTCCTGCAGAAAAATCCAGACAAGAGCGAGTTGACACGATGAGCATGTGTGGCTAATAGTGCGCACGTTGGAGGCCTGCATGATGGATGCTCACGAGCGATTTCTTTCCCGGCGCGGAGTGCTCAAAGCTTTAGGAGCAGCGAGCGGGGGGCTGGCCTTGAGCCGATGGATAGGAACGGGTTCCACATTGGCTCAGGAGCCGGCTTTGTCCAAACCGGTGGAAAGCTTCACGGGGCCCGGAGCAAATCCGCATTGGAATTCCGTCGGACCTTACGTCACGGAACCGGAAAAAGCGCCGCTGTTACTGTTGACGGACCGGCCCGTGCAACTCGAGACGCCGCGGCATTATTTTTCGACGGCGTTCACACCGAACGAGGCGTTCTATGTGCGCTGGCATCTCGACGGCATTCCGAACAACGTTGACATGAAGGGATGGAAACTACAGATCGAAGGAAACGTGGCCAAGCCGCAGGCGCTGAGCCTTCGGGAATTGATGCAGAAGTTCAAAGCCGTTTCCGTTGCGGCGGTGAACCAGTGCTCCGGCAACAGCCGCAGCCGGTTGCAGCCACGCGTGGCGGGCGGACAGTGGGGAAACGGCGCAATGGGGAACGCGATGTGGACGGGAGTGCGTTTGCGAGAGCTGCTGGATACGGCGGGCGTGAAAGCCGGATCTGTGCAAGTGCAGTTTCAGGGTCTCGAAACAGGTTCCGGACCTAAGGGCGCGGCTTCGAACCGTTTTTTGAAATCGATGGACTTGAGCAATCCCGTGCTGGACGAGTGCATCGTGGCGTACTTGATGAACGGCGAGCCTCTGCCAATGCTCAACGGATTTCCGGTGCGGCTGATTGTGCCCGGATATTTTGCGACGTACTGGTTGAAGTGCCTGACGTGGATTCGCGTGCTTGAAACGACGGATGAGAATTTCTGGATGAAACCAGGATACCGGGTACCGGACACACCGAGAGGCGACACGACGCCTGAAGAAGTGAAGGCGGGAAAAGTGAACATGGTGCCGATCGGGCGGATGCCGGTGCGGTCGTTCCTGGTATCGCCGGACGGCTCGTCGAAGATTCCCGCGGGAATGACGGTTACGCTGCGTGGCATCGCGTTTAGCGGATATGGGCGCGTGACGCGGGTGGAAATTTCGGAGGATGGCGGAAAGAATTGGTCGGCTGCAAAGCTGGGGGAGGATCACGGAGAATATTCATTCCGAACCTGGGAAGCGGCGTGGACGCCGAAGTCGCCTGGAAAGTACACGGTGGCTGTGCGCGCGACGGATGAGAAAGGCAACGTGCAGCCCGATGAGCCGGTGTGGAATCCCGGCGGCTACTTGTGGAATCGCATCGAGAAACAGGAACTTGTCGCAGGAGTCGCGGGGTGAGGAGTGAATCGAATATGAAAATTAGAGTGCCGATGGTTGTTTTAGTTTCTTGCGGTCTTCTAGCGCTCGCGGGAGCCGGCGCGTACGCGGAATTGCAGAAGGGGCATTACCAGCCGGCGACTTTGGGGCACTTAACGCAGGCCGATTCCAACGAGAGTTCGCCAGATTCGCAGTACGGAGCTGTGGCATATCCTCTCTATCCGCCCGAACTGGAGACGGGAGATGGCAAAGCGGAGACAGAGGGCTACTGCAGCGTGTGCCACAGCGCGCGGTACATCACGATGCAGCCGCCGCTCCCTGCCGCAACGTGGGAAGCAGAAGTGACGAAAATGAGAAAGACATTCGGCGCCACGATTCCGGATGCGGCTACGTCAAAGATTCTTAGTTATCTCCAAACACACTACACGCCCGAAACGCGCAAGCAGTAGTGTTTTGCCTCCACGGTTTTCGCCTGGAAAATCAGCGCAAAAGAAAAAGGCCCTAAGCTCAGGGCCTTTATTCCTTTATGTAAGGGGAAGAGCTGATCCGGACGATATTATTCGCTGGAGCCGGAATCGCCGCCGGAGTTTCCTTCGCCGCCAGATGAGCCGCCTTGATGGCCGCCGCCGCTGGCGGCTGCTTTTTGCTGCTTTTCGCGGGCTTCCTTGATTAGGGCTTTGCGCGAGAGGCGGACTTTGTTGCCCTCGATAGAAAGAACTTTTACGAGGACCTGGTCGCCGAGCTTCAGCTCGTCGCGAACGTCGCGGATGCGATGTTCTGAGATTTCGCTGATGTGCAGGAGGCCGTCGGTGCCGGGGAAAAGCTCGACGAAGGCGCCGAACTCCGCGAGGCGAACGACTTTGCCGAGATAGGTTTTTCCGATTTCGGCGGAAGCGGTGACGTCGCGAACCATTTGCAGAGCCGCATCGCCGCCGGCGCCGCTGGTCGAGAAGATGTGCACGGTGCCGTCTTCGAGGACGTCGATTTTTACGCCAGTGGCTTCGATGATGGACTTGATCTTCTTGCCGCCTGGACCGATGAGGTCGCGGATTTTGTCCTGGGGAATCTTCAGCTTGAAGAGGCGCGGAGCGTAGGCGGAAATTTGCGTGCGCGCTTCGCCGAGCGTCTTCTCCATGGTATCGAGAATTTGGAGACGGGCTTTCTTCGCCTGGGCCAGGGCTTCGCGCATCATGCCGATGCTGATGCCGAGGACTTTGATGTCCATTTGAAGCGCAGTGATCCCTGCACGAGTGCCAGCAACTTTGAAGTCCATGTCGCCGTAGTGGTCTTCGGCGCCGGCGATGTCGGTGAGGATGGAATATTTCTTGTCATCGCCAACGACTAGGCCCATGGCGATACCCGCGCAGGGAGCCTTTAGCGGAACGCCCGCGTCCATCAGAGCCAGCGAACCACCGCAAACGGTGGCCATCGAAGACGAGCCGTTGGATTCAAGAATGTCCGAAACGAGGCGCATGGCGTACGGGAAGTCGGCTTCGGGAGGAAGCAGATTAACTAGCGCGCGCTGCGCTAGAGCACCGTGGCCGATTTCGCGGCGTCCTGGGCCCCGCAGGAATTTCACTTCGCCGACGCTGAACGGCGGGAAGTTGTAGTGCAGCATGAAGCGGTTGAACTGGTCCTGCTCGAAGAGCAAGTCGAGGCGCTGCATGTCTTCCTTGGTACCGAGCGTAAGGGTGGCGAGAGCTTGCGTTTCGCCACGAGTGAAGAGAGCGGAACCGTGAACGCGAGGCAGCAAGCCAACTTCGCAGGAGATATGGCGGATCTGGTCGAACGCGCGGCCATCGGGACGGCGGCGGGCGTTTAGAACGTCATCGCGGAAAATGGTTTCGCGAAGGCGCTCGAAGGCGCGCTTGGTGAGCGTGCGCTTCTCGTCCATTTCCTTCTTGGGCTCTTCGGGGATGGCCTTGATGATCTCTTCCTTGAGGGCATCCACGAGCTGGTAGCTTTCGTGTTTAGGATGCTTTTCGGTGTTGAGAGCATCGCGAAGCTTCGCGCCATGCTTTTTATCCAGATCTTTGTAAATCCCTTCATCAAATGGCAGCGGCTTGACGACGACCTTTACCGGCTTGAGCTGCGCGTGAAGCTCTTTGATGGCGGCGACAATTTTCTTGACTTGAGCGTGTCCGAATTCCAAAGCGTCGACGACGGCTTCTTCGGAAACTTCGAGGGCGCCGGACTCGACCATTACGATGGCTTCTTCCGTGCCGGCGATCACGATGTTGAGCAGGCTCTTCTTTTGTTCAGCGACAGTCGGGTTGGCGACAAGTTGGCCATCGAGCAAGCCGACGCGGACGCAAGCGATGGGTTTTTCAAACGGGAGATCGGAGCAGTAGGAGGCAGCGGAAGCAGCAGTCACGGCGATGACATCAGGATCGTTGTCACTGTCCGCGGAGAGAACCATCGCGACGATTTGCGTTTCGTTGCGCCAGGATTCGGGGAAGAGAGGGCGCATGGGGCGGTCAATCAACCGCGAGGTAAGAATTTCCTTTTCCGAAGGGCGGCCTTCGCGCTTGAAGAAGCCTCCGGGAATTTTTCCAGCGGAATAGGTGTTTTCGCGATAGTCGACGGTCAACGGAAGAAAATCGCGGTCGTTGGCCGTGGGCGCCATGCAGGCGGTGGTGAGCACGACGGTGTCACCGTAGCGAGCCGTAATCGAGCCGTTTGCTTGCTTGGCAATCTTTCCAGTTTCGAGAATGAGGGCGCGTCCCCCGACTTCCACAGAAACCTGGTGTGGTGCTGGTGTATGCGTGTTTTCAGACATAAACGTTCATTTCCTTTGGCTCCGGCCGAACCGGAGCGTTTTCATCGTGTCCACAGGAGAGCCGACTATGCAGGAGTAACGGGCCGCGCTGCGGCCTGGCAACCATTCCCTGCTTCGAGCCGGCCGGCGTTAGCCTGGCCTGGAGAACCCCAGAGAAGAAAAGAGGCGAGAACAGCGATAGGAGGCGTACAAAGCGACCCGGATTACACCACGAATGACGCCGACCGAAACGCAGCCGGAGGCCTGAAACTTTCACTGACGAACCTGCGGAAACCGAGGCTGTCAGACACACTTCTAGCAGAAGTTGTCCTTTTGTGAAAACGCAGAGGCTTCTGCCCGTTGCAGCGATTCAATGGAGGGCAGTTACTTGCGCAGGCTAAGACGATCAACAATCTCGCGGTACCGATCCGGGTCACGACGGTTAAGATAGTCCAGCAGGCGGCGGCGCTTATTGACCATCATGATCAAGCCGCGCCGGGATGCATGGTCTTTTACGTGGGACTTGAGGTGCGTTGTGAGGTAGCTGATCCGCTCGCTCAAAAGTGCAATCTGGACTTCCGGTGAGCCAGTATCTTTCACTTCCCGCCGGAATTGTTCGATCAACACCGCTTTGGCTGTGCTCAAGTGCCCCTCTCCGTCGTCCCCTGAATTTTTCCTCTTCTCTTCGACACATTCAGGCTAACACAGAAATGTTTCGAGTGTAAAGGAATGTAAACATGGCAGAGCGACGGAAAATTGGAGTTGGCGGCCAAGAGTGGGTAGTGAATAGTGGGTAACGAGTAGTGAATCCCTATTGAGAGCGGGATGAGGGCGCGAGCGAAGGATGCCGGGACAACACTTACCGGTTGCGCTGACGCGTCAAATTGGGTTGAATGCTTGTTGCGAGTGCACAGATAGATTCAGAGGAGGAATGATGCGAAAGCGAATTGCGGTGATTTCGGGGCTTTGTCTGAGCTTGGGATTGCTGGCCACGCAGGCATCTTGCCGACAGGACAAGAGCAAGCGGCCGAGTCCGCCGGCGCAGGCGCAATGCGACCTGGGCGGAGCACAGACGCTTACTGTGGATTACTCGAGCCCGCGGGCGAAGGGCCGGAAGGTTTTCGGAGGGCTCGTGCCATATGGGCAGGTATGGCGGGCGGGAGCGAACGAGGCGACTACCTTTGTGACGACGACGGATTTGAAAGTGGGCGGGAAGGATGTTCCGGCGGGGAAATATACGATTTTCACGATTCCGGAAGAAGGCAAGTGGACGCTAATCATCAGCAAGAAAACGGGGGAATGGGGAATTCCCTATCCGGGTGAAGGCTCAGATTTTACGCGGACGGAGATGACCGTTTCAAGCGTGCCGGAACATGTCGAGGACTTTAAAATTTCCTTCGATAAGAGCGGTGACGGTTGCAAGATGCACATGGCGTGGGAGAAGACGGAAGCAACCGTGACGATCGAGAAGAAATAGTGGAGTGGGGCGGGCGTTCTTGCCTGCCCTGATTCCTCACTTTTAAAAGCACACAAACAGGGCGACAGACAGGAGTGTCTGTCCCGCCTTGGCTAGGGTTTCGGGGTGCGTACCAGTGCGAGGAATTCATCGCGAGTTTGTTTATTGTGACGAAAACCGCCGAGCATCGCGCTGGTCACGGCCTGGCCATGCTGTTTTTCCACGCCGCGCATCTGCATGCATAGATGTCGGGCCTCGATGATGACGCCAACCCCTTCGGGGCTGATTTTTTCCTGAATAGCCGCGGCGATTTGGCTGGTGAGGCGTTCCTGGATTTGCAGGCGGCGCGCGAACATATTGACGAGGCGCGCAACTTTGCTGAGGCCGATGACGCGCTTATTCGGAAGATACGCCACGTGGCACTTGCCGAAAAACGGCAAGAGGTGGTGCTCGCAAAGGCTGAAGAATTCTATGTCCTTGACGACCACCATTTCGTCATAAGAAACGCTGAAAGTCGCGCCATTGAGAATATTTTCCGAGTTTTGATGGTAACCGCTGGTCAAGAATTTCAGCGCCTTCTCGTAGCGCTCCGGAGTTTTGCGCAGGCCTTCGCGATTGGGATCCTCGCCAACCAATTTAATGATTTCGCGAACGTGATAGGCAATCCTGCGCGAGTCCAGCTCTTTTTCGTCATTCAAAACGATCTCTTCCGTCGGTTTAGCCATCAGCTTTACCTTTCGAATCCTTCCGCGTTATCTCCAGCGTACTCGAAACTGTTGTTCGACGTCTCCTGAATGCGAACGCGCTCGAGCTTCGCTTTGGAGAACGTTTTCAGGCGGCGAAAAATTTCGATGCACAGGTTTTCCGTCGTGGGAACTAACTCGCGAAACTGAGCGACATCTTCATTGAGCGACTTGTGGTCGAAGGGCTCGAGGACTTCGCGCTCGACGAAGCCGTCGAGTTCGGCGAGATTGGCGATCATGCCGGTGGCTGGATCGACTTGTCCCGAGACAATGACCTCCACCACATAGTTGTGTCCGTGCCCGTAGGGATTGTTGCACTTCCCGTAGATCCGGCAATTCTCTTCCTCGCTGAGGCCAGAGTTGTGCAAACGGTGCGATGCGGCGAAACGATAGCGCCGGCCGAGTTCTACCTTGATTGCGCCGTTTTGTGAGGCAGGAGCCATTACGCGTTCGTGCCTTCTGCGCCGTTGCGATAACAATCGGCAAAGAGATCCGGCGTTTCGTAGAGCCGCACGCGATGAAGTTTTCCTTGCTTGATCTTGGGATCGAGCAACTGCCAGATTACCCGGGCGATGTTTTCGCACGTCGGAATCTGACCGGCGAGTTCGGGAACTTCATAATTCAGGAAACGGTGGTCCATGCGCTGCATCACTTCGCGTTCGAGGATGTCCTTCAAATCTTTGAGGTCGAGGACCATGCCGGTGACAGGATCGGGCTCTCCAGCGACAGTCACTTCCAACGGGTAGTTGTGGCCGTGGCCGTGCGGGTTGTTGCACTTGCCGAAGACGCGGCGGTTCTCTTCCGGCGAAAGAGCAGGATTGTTATAGAGGTGCGAGGCGGCAAACTCGATTTTGCGCGTGAGCAGGACCATGGCGTGTGGGCGTCGATTCGCTTATCGCTTCTCTAATCCGGGCGACCGGGGAACGGTCAAGGGTACTTCCCGTCCTTTCCACTCGACTCTGCCCTTCCTGTAGCTCCGGTAGGAGGCCCAGAGCACACCCGCGTATAAGGCCACTGCGGGCACATAATAAATGATGAACTTCGAGGGGAATTGGTTACGAGTTAATTCGGTGCCGTAGAGGAATTCACGGATGAGCAGGAAACAGACGCCAATCAGTGTGAGGAATGGGATTTTTATTCCGAGGAGAATGATGACCAGCGGAATCCACGGAATGACGGACTCGAGCTCGTCAAGGAGAGCGTGCGGAGTGCCGCCAATCAGCAGGTAAAGGTTTTTCTTCCAGCCTTGCCACATCGTGCGGAAGGAGCGGTACATGCGGACGCGGATAATTCCTTGCCCGGCGGCAAACCACAGGCGAAAACCGGCGGCTTTTGCACGCTTGGCCAGGGCGACATCTTCGAGGACTTCCCCGGCGACGTTTGCGTGGCCGCCGATGGAATCGTAAGCGTCACGCTGAATCATCAGAAACTGGCCGTTGGCGGCCGCAGCGGGGGAAGCTGGGTTATTCACCTTGTCGTAAGAAAAGTGTTTGGCCAGGCGCGTGTAGACAAACGGGATGAGCGATTTCTCGTACCAGGTTTCGACGACTTGCTCGGGGGAAAAGGACACCAGCACGGCGCTTTTCTCTGCCGCGATTTGGAGCGCACGGGCTGTCGCGCCGGGTTGCAACTCGGCGTCAGCGTCGGTGAAAAGCAGCCAGGGACTTCTGGCCTCCTTCGTCCCGAGGAAAACTGCATTATTCTTGCCGACCCAACCGGGCGGGACTCCCTGTGTTTCGAGAAGATGCAGGTGGGAAATCTTTAGCATCAAGCCGCGAACGATTTCCGCGGTCTTGTCCGTGGACTGGTCATTTACGACGATGATTTCCATGATTTCGGGTTGCAGCGCCAGAGATTCGAGGCAAGCGGCGATGACCGTTTCTTCGTTTCGGGCGGGCACAATGGCGCTGATCTGTGGCGGCGGAGAGGCCGGCGGCGGGTTCGTGTTGGGAGATTCGTTGCCCACGATGATTTCAAGGGACGAGGACCGGTTTCCGATCCCATGCGGATGAGCTAGTATAGCATTCGATGAAATTAGGACCGAAAATTCTGGCTTGGGGAGGTTTGGCGGCCTTCCTGGCAATTATCGTTGTGTTTGCGCTGCCCAGCTACCGGCATGGCGAAGCGACCATCGCCGGAACGCGGGCAGAGAACTTCGCGTTGGAGCTGAACGGCAAGCCGGCGCATCTCTCGGATTTTCGGGGAAAAGTGGTGGTGCTGAATTTTTGGGCGACCTGGTGCCCGCCGTGCATCGAAGAAACACCAGAGCTGAACCAGCTGCAGAAGTACATCGCATCGCGCAACGGCGTCGTTCTGGGCGTTGCGGCGGATGAGGACCCGGCCATTTACGAACAATTTCTGCGGGAACATGGCGTGGTTTTCCCAACTTACCGCGATCCGGGTACCACGAACAATCATTCGCCGATTGCTGCGACGTACGGCACCTCGATGTATCCAGAGACGTACATTATTGGGCGTGACGGAAAGATCGAGCGAAAGATCATTGGGTTCCAGGAATGGGATTCACCACAAATGCGGGCGTATTTCGATTCGATCCTGGGAAAGAGCTGAAACCAATCGCGGTGGGACAGATATCCCTGTCTGTCTTTTCCAAGAGCAATAGCTGAAACGTTGATGTCCGCCTCTTCTCACAGAGAAACCTTGCGCAGGCGAAGCGCATTGGCAATCACCGAAACGGAGCTGAAGCTCATTGCGGCGCTTGCGAGCATGGGGCTTAGCAGCCAGCCGAAAATTGGGTAGAAAACACCTGCCGCAATGGGAATGCCGAGCGCGTTGTAGAGAAAAGCAAAAGCCAAATTTTGTTTGATATTGCGAATCGCGGCGCGGCTTAGCTTGCGCGCGCGCAAGATGCCGCGCAGATCGCCTTTCACAAGAGTGATCCCCGCATTCTCGATGGCCACGTCGGTACCGGTGCCCATGGCGATACCGACATGCGCAGCGGCGAGAGCGGGAGCATCGTTGACGCCATCGCCGGCCATGGCCACGATGCGGCCTTGGTCCCGAAGGCGTTTGATCACTTCCCCTTTTTGCCGCGGCTGCACTTCGGCTTCAAATTCTTCGATTCCGAGTTCGCTCGCGACTTTTGCCGCGGTTTCGCGGCGATCCCCGGTCAGCATTACGATTCGCAGGCCTTCACCACGCAACGCACGAATTGCTTCTGGCGTCGATGCCTTGATTTTATCGCTTAGGAAGAATGTTCCCGCCGCTTTTCCATTCACGGCCACATAGACGCACGTGACGGCGCCGGACGCGACCTCCTTGGACGCCGAAAAATTCCCAGTAGCGACTTCAATTCCCTTCCCTTTCAAGAACGACGCCGTCCCAGCCAGAACGGTTTTGTTCAGGACGCGCGCTTCGACGCCGCCGCCGGCCGTAGCATGGAAATCGCTGACGGGCGCGAAGGGCAATTTCTTCTCTTCGGCAGCGCGAGCGATGGCGCGGGCTAAAGGATGTTCGCTGGAGCGTTCGGCGCTCGCCGCCAAGGAGAGCAGCGCATCTTTTGTGAAGGTCGCTCCCTCGAAAACTTCGACTGCAGCAAGCTCCGGCTTGCCTTCGGTGAGCGTGCCGGTTTTATCGACGATGAGAGTATCGACTTTGGCGAGCGTTTCGAGGGCTTCGGCGTTTCGGACAAGGATTCCGGCATGTGCCCCGCGGCCGACCGCGACCATGATGGACATCGGTGTTGCAAGCCCGAGGGCGCAAGGGCATGCGATGATGAGCACGGCGACTCCGGCTACGAGCGCATGGGCGAGGTGCGGCTCAGGACCAAAGAGCGCCCAGCCTGCGAATGCCAATACGGCGGCGAGGACGACGGCTGGTACGAAATAACCGGCCACTCTGTCCGCCAGGCGCTGCATTGGCGCGCGGCTGCGTTGCGCTTCGCTGACAAGCTTGACGACTTGCGCGAGGAACGTCTCGTTGCCGACGTGTTGCGCTTCCATCACGAAGCTGCCGCTAGTGTTCAGCGTGCCGCCGGTAACTCTGTCGCCGACGATTTTTTCCACAGGCATCGGCTCGCCGGAGACCATGGATTCGTCGATGGCGCTGGCGCCTTCGCGGACTACTCCATCGACGGGAACGCTCTCGCCCGGCCGCACGCGCAAGCCGTCGCCAACCTTTACCAGGTCTAGCGCGACGTCGGTTTCTGTACCGTCCGATGCGATACGGTGCGCTTGCTTCGGCGCAAGATTTAACAAAGAGCGAATCGCGCCGCTCGTTTTCTGGCGTGCGCGCAACTCAAGGACCTGGCCGAGCAGAACCAAGGTTGTGATGACGGCGGCGGCTTCGTAGTAAGTGGACACGGCACCATGCGCATCCCTAAAGGAAGCGGGAAAAATCTGCGGAACCAGAGTCGCTACGACGCTGTCGAGATAGGCAGCGCCGGTGCCCAGAGCGATGAGCGTAAACATGTTGGGGCTGCGATTTACGAGGGAAGACCAAAAGCGCTGAAAAAACGGCCGGCCACCCCAAACGACAACGGGCGTGGCGAGAACGAATTCGGTCCAGTTGCCTGCGGAGGTCGAGAGGGGGAGTCTGAGCGCGTCGCCGAACATCGCCAGCAGAAGAACGGGCAAGGAAAGAATAGCGCTGATCCAGAATCGCCTGAGCATCGAGTCGTATTCGGGGTCGGCTTCCACTTCGGCAAGAACATCCATGGGCTCGAGCGCCATGCCGCATTTCGGGCAGGTTCCCGGCCCGAGTTGGACGATTTCTGGATCCATTGGGCACGTGTAGCGGAGGTTTTTGACCGCGGGCGGGGCCGAAGCAGGAGAGAGAGCCGCATGAGCAGAGCCCTGCTCGTGGGCCGCATGGGGAGCAGCGTCCATTCCGGCGGTTCCCGGTGCGGCCAGGAATTTCTCCGGATCCTTTTCAAACTTTTGGGCGCAACCCTTCGAGCAGAAATAGTAGGTTTTATCCCCG
>Ga0187820_1000267_pt1 | contig 11397 bp, 14 predicted proteins | sample NC_wetland_sal_i_19_FD_132409 | JGI IMG/M metagenome (GOLD analysis project Ga0187820, IMG submission 132409) | Wetland sediment microbial communities from Neuse River Estuary, North Carolina, USA - SO4_5 | ecosystem: Environmental > Aquatic > Freshwater > Wetlands > Sediment | place: USA: North... | reverse complement strand
ATCGCGAGCGGGAGCTCGCTCCTACACTCCCCCCGGAGAACGATCATGACCAGCACCGAACACGACCAGATCCGCCGGCAAGTCCGCGACGCCTACGGCACCATCGCCCGCACCGAAAGCTGCGGCTGCGGCCCGAGTTGCTGCACGCCCTCGGACCAATCGGTCGCCGAGCTGCTTTCGCAAGGCATCGGCTACAGCACAGCTGAAACCAGCGCCGTGCCCGAGGGCGCCAACCTCGGTCTCGGCTGCGGCAACCCGCAGGCCATCGCTGCCCTGCAGCCGGGCGAAACCGTGCTCGACCTGGGCAGCGGTGCCGGCTTCGACTGTTTTCTCGCCGCCCGCGCAGTCGGCCCGTCGGGCCAGGTCATCGGCGTCGACATGACCCCGGACATAATTTCCAGGGCACGTGCCAACGCAGCCAAGGGCGGATACGCCAATACCGACTTCCGCCTGGGCGAGATCGAACACCTGCCGGTCGCCGACGGCACGGTGGACGTCATCATCTCCAACTGCGTGATCAACCTGTCGCCCGACAAGGCACAGGTGTTCCGCGACAGCCTGCGGGTGCTGAAGCCGGGTGGCCGGCTGGCGATCTCCGACATCGTCCTGACCGCCGAACTGCCCGAAGCCATGAAGGCCGAGGTAGCGCTCTACACCGGCTGCGTCGCCGGTGCGGCCAGCGTCGACCAGCTGACCGAGCTGCTCGAAGCGGCCGGCTACACCGCCATCCGCATCGCCCCCAAGGACGCCAGCGCGGAGTACATTCGCAAATGGGCACCAGACCGCGGCGTCGAGAACCACATCGCCTCGGCCAACATCGAGGCCATCAAACCGGAGTGAGCATCATGAAAAACGTCAAAGTACTGGGCAGCGGCTGCCGAAACTGCGAAACCACCGCCAGGCTGATCGAAACCATCGCCGCCGAAAAGGGCGAAGCCATCGAACTGGAGAAGGTCACCGACATGGCCGCCATCCTCGGCTACGGCGTCATGTCCACCCCCGGCGTGGTCATCGACGGCAAGGTCGTCCACTCGGGCGGCGTGCCGGACCGCAAGAAGATCGAAGGCTGGTTGGGCTGATTCCGTTCGAACGTGGGTTGTATCTCTCCCCTTGTTCGTCCTGATAACATGCGGCGCATGAAGCCATTCATCCTCCGCACACTTCCCTTCCTGCTGGCGACCTCAGTCGCCCTTGCCGGCACCATCAAGAGCACCAATCCGGCCAACGGCCTGTCCAACTGGCAATCTGATGACACGCCGTTCAGCCTGCAACTGCTGCAGCTCATGCCGGACAACGTGCGGGCAGTGTACACCAACAAGCACTTCCCACCGGCGCTGGTCGAAGAGATGGCGGGCTACTGCATGTTCGGCTCTGTCATCCGCAACCTGGCCGACGAACCGATCAGCTATGACGTCGCCGACTGGCGGGCGATCACGGCCGACAGCGTCCGGCACGCGCCGCGGACCAAGACCGAGTGGCTGCAGATCTGGCAGAGCCGGGGCGTGGATTTCGGCTGGTCCATCCTGCCCGCGGCCCAGACCCTGGAAGCAGGCGACTGGGGCCAGGGCTTCACCACGATCAAGCTGCCGCACGGCACGCGTTTCGATCTCGATTATTCCTGGAGGCAACATGGCAAAACATTCCACGCCATTCTCGAAGGCCTGCAGTGCGCCCCCGAACAACTCCCCGTCACGCCCAACAAACCCTGAACGACGCGACGCCCTGCTCGCCCTGGGCGGCCTCGGCCTGACCCTGCTGACCGGCGCGGCACGCGCCGCCCTACCCGAGCCGCCGCTCACCCATGTCATGGCCGCGGTCAAACCGCCCCGGCCGGCACCCGACTTCAGCCTGCCGGACACCGACGGCAAGCCCCACAAACTCTCCGACTACCGCGGCAAGGTGGTGCTGCTCAACTTCTGGGCCACCTGGTGCCCGCCCTGCCGACATGAAATGCCGTCCATGCAGGTATTGTCCCAGGAACTGAAAGACAAACCATTCCAGGTGCTCGCCTGCGACCAGCAGGAAGATGGCGATACCGTCTTCTCCTTCACCGGTCTGCTGAATCCGGAACCGACCTTCCCGATCCTTATGGACAGCAAAAGCAGTGTTTCCAAGGAGTACGGCGTGCCCGGCCTGCCCACTTCATTCCTGATCGACAAGAAGGGGAACGTTGCTTATCGGGCCGTAGGCGGACGGGATTTCGAGCATCCGGCGATGCGAGCGCTGATTGAAAGCTTGATGGCGGCATAGGGCGGGAGGCGCTTCGCCTTTCTGCCTGACGCTAACCGCCCCCCAAGTCAGTCACGATTTCATCAAGAAATCGGCTGGCTGGAGGGCCTTGCAATGCAGATGCCCGGAGAACCGGGCTCGTGCTTTTTGTATTAGTGATCCCGGCGGGCCTCAACAGCTTCATGCATCTCGTGTTCAGCTTCACGAAGCAGCTTTTCAGCCTTGGCAGCATGGCCGCCCATATCGTACTGATTGGCGGCCTGAGCGCGCTCCAGATCCTGGATGGCAAGCTTAACCTTTTCATGTGCGGCGTGTAGGTCAGGCCGGTCGCGAACAGGGTCTGCAATGGCGCAACCGATAACGGCACTGAAAACAAACGGAATCAGCAGGAGGGAATTCTTCATAGGTTTTCCTTTCTTGATTTAAAAAAATCATTGCTCTTTGTCGGCAACCCGAATTGGCTTGAAGCAACCCGCATCAGGACTGCCTGACCATCTCTTCCAGAACGGAACGATCATGGCTTCGTCAATGATATTGACATCGCGCGCAGCCACCACTTCAGATTTGTTAACCGCTTGTAAACACATGGAATTGAGTGCCATCGGGGCGGCAAACCATCTCAGGGCAGCACTCAAAACATGCCGAGAAGCAGACCTTTCAATCAGGATTACAATGCGCGGTCATGAGGACGGGAGTCTGGTCGTTCCGAGTGGATTGAAAAGGGGCAATCGTGATCGCGTCTTGGCATTTCAACTTTCCCTTGGCCGCCGGTCGGCGCTCTGCGAATCGACAGGGGTTGGGCGGGGGTATTCCTGCATGCGAAATGCCGGTTCGCGGTGCACTGAAATCATGCTGACGCAGTTTTCGGCCTTGCCCTGATGCTGTCCGCACCGTCGTTGCGGCCAGGGCGGCGGGTGTCGACGATGTCAACCGGGCAAACCGATTGTTTTATGACGGCCATCGTACCGAGGCCGAACAAGCTTATACGCAACTCCTCGATGTCGGCATCAACGAATTCATGGCCAGTGATGCATTGACCGACAGTGTTCATTTATCGCGGGGCCCGGCTCGGCTGACGCTGGGCAATCTCGATGGCGCCATGGAGGACGCCGAGGAGTGCGTCCATCAAAAGAGTTCAATGGTCCCGGACGAGCCGGGCTATGAATTGCGTGCCCTCGTCAAATTGCAAGAGGAGATCGCGAGGGCGCTTTCGCAGACTATGACAAAGCCATCGAGCTGGCCGGCCACGGCCTGGCCAGTGGCTATCGGCAGGGGGTCGCATATGCCCAGCGTGGCATGGCTATTTGTTGGTGGGCGATATCGCCAAGGCACGCCAGGATCTGGCCAAGGCAAACCAGGACGACGGCAAGACAATGCTCATCGATTTTTTCCAGTTCCAGCATCCGTTCTGGACCGATCTGTCGGCCGATTTCATGACGGCGGTCCAAGAAGGCAATGCTGATCGGGCGCGTGCTGGTGTAGAAAGCATATTGGCGAAACTCCGGCAATCTCCGGAGTGGATGACAAGCCAGGGCAATCTGTTGAACAGCGCACAGATATTGATGCCCGATGTGCAGGGGCCATTGTTCCTGGTCTTGAAGCAACTCGACGCCAGGGCGCAAGTACGCTAATCCGCACAGACCTTGGCCATGCTCGGCCAAGCCCAGCAGGCGATGATGCAGAATGATCAAAATGCCGCCTTCGGGATTTTCATGAAGGCTATCGTGAAGCTCCGGACCAGGCCACCCGGAAACAGGCCCTTCAGGGCATCGCCACGATCTGGCCGGCCTTGCCGACCAAACCCCAGGTTCCCGAAGACACCCGGCGACTCCTGGTCGAGGCACAGGTACTGGTCGAGGCCAAGGATTATCAGGGCGCCATCGACCGCTACACACAGGCGGAGGTCGAGGCCCCCTGGTTCGCGCAGCTGCAATACTACCGGGCAATGTTGCTGAGCAGTCTGGAGAAGCACGATGATGCGATCGACGAGAAGCAGGCCTATTTGTCCCTCGCGCCGGATGCCCAGGATGCCCGAGTTTCCAGGATCAGATTTACCAGTGGCAATTCAAGAAGGAACGCGCTCAGACCGCACATCTTGAAACACGCAATTCAGACCCCCTGACTCCGCGTGCGCAGGGAATTTCGGCGACGGCCGCGGGAAATCCCAACTGCTTCATCGCAACCGCGGCCTACGGTTCATGTCTGGACCCGCATGTTGCGCAGCTGCGCACGTTCCGGGACGAATACCTGCTCCCCCACGCCGCCGGGCGCTGGTTGTGGGTGCTCGGCCAGGGCAATCTTTGGCGTCTTGGACAAAAAGCAGGCCTGTTCTTCACGCCGACCGCGATTCGCGCCTTTGCCCAGAGCGATGCCGGCACACTCACCGCCTCAGTGGAAGGGAAGCTCGGCCTGATCAAGGGCCACCTGTTTCAGCCCGCTTTGCGGGAGCCCGAGCCGGACATGCAAATGGCCGGCGGTCCGGCGGATACACTCATCCTCTACAGCGCGCACCTTCCCGCCCGTATCTATGGCTTCGATGGCAAGAACATCGCCACACTGGCCACGCTGAACCAACCGATCACCGCCCTCACCCATCTTGGCGACAACGTCATATTTGCGACCCGGGACGGCATTTATTCCTTACGCGCCGGCGAACCGCCTGGCCTACTTTTCCCCTTGGCAGGTCACGCCCCGATGACAGCGCTCGACGCCAACCCAAAGACTGCGGAATTATTCGCCGCGACGAACCAAGCGGTCTATCAGCTTGACGAAGGACGCCTGACTGAAATTGCCCAGGGCATCGGCGGTGCCCTGGCCGTGATCGGGACAAGCATCCTGGTTGCGGACATTCAGCGTAAAACGGTATATGTAATCTCAGCGGCGCACGCTGATAAATAGGCCCGGCCTGGGGAGCAACCGCAGCGTCTGATTTGTCGACCTGGCTTGTGCAACGGAGCGATAACCAGCCTTCGCGGTGCGGGTTCCGTCTCAACCCGCTCGCTGAACCGGCATGCCTAGGTGGATTGCATCCTCAACTTCCGCTCGGCCTCTTCGATGCGGGCATCGTCAATTTCCTGGATGACGCCATCCAGATCGACCGGAGTTTCGCTTTCCGCAATCCGACCGGTCAGCGCCACCGTAGGCGTCAAGGCGTTGTGTTCATACAGCGACCAGATTTCCTTGCCGTAGCAGGTGGCCAGCAATTCCGGCGCGAAGCGGCCGAAGTAAGCGACCAGATTGCCGACATCGCGTTCGAGCATGGTCTTGGCGTGATTGTTGCCGGCAGCGTCGACGGCTTGCGGCAGGTCAATGATGACCGGGCCTTCGCTGCCGACCAGGATGTTGTATTCGGACAGATCGCCGTGGATGATGCCCGCGCAGAGCATTAGCACGACCTGTCCGAGCAGGGTCTGGAAATGTTCCCGCGCCTGTTCCGGAGTGAACGCCAGGTCGTTCAGGCGCGGCGCCGCATTGCCTTGCGCGTCGGTGACCAGTTCCATCAGCAATACGCCGGCATGGAAGTTGTATGGCCTGGGAACGTGCACGCCGGCGGCGGCCAGGCGATACAGGGCATCGACTTCGGCGCTTTGCCAGGCTTCTTCCTGGGCCTCGCGGCCATAGCGCGTGCCCTTGGCCATGGCACGGGCCTGGCGGCTGTTCTTCACCTTGCGGTTTTCGGTGTAATCGACACTCTGGCGGAAGCCGCGCTTGTTGGCTTCCTTGTAGACCTTGGCGCAGCGCACCTCGTCACCGCAGCGCACGACGAAGACCATGGCCTCCTTGCCGCTCATCAGCTGGCGGATCACCGTATCGATCAGGCCATCCTCGAGCAGCGGCTCCAGTCGTTTGGGGATTTTCACGGCCTGTTTCCCGGCCAGCCAGTAGGCCGAATCACCCGGTGACCACCACTCCGGCCTCACCGGCTTCGAACGACCCGATCACCGCAGCCCGTTCGAAACCATGGCGCTTGAATACCGCCATGACTTCGTCGACCGTTTCCGGCGCACAGGCGATCAGCAAGCCGCCGCTGGTCTGCGGGTCGGTGAGGATGGCTTTCTGCCAGTCGGCACAGCCTTCGAACAGGGTCACGCCGTTGCCGTAGCTGGTCCAGTTTCGGCCGCTGGCGCCGGTGATGTAACCGGCCTTGGCCAGGTCGACCACGTCGGGCAGCACTTGCAGCCTGGATAATTCGACCCGCGCCCGCAGGCCGGAGCCGCGTGCCGTTTCCAGGGTGTGACCGAGCAGGCCGAAGCCGGTCACGTCGGTCATGGCATGGACGCCGTCCAGCTCGCTCAGTTCGGTGCCAGGGGTGTTGAGCTGGGTGGTGGAGGCGACCATGGATGCATAGCCTTCGGCCGGCAGCTTGTCCTTCTTCAGCGCGGCCGAATAGATGCCGACGCCGAGGCCCTTGCCCAGGATCAGCATGTCGCCCGGACGGGCGGCGTTGTTCTTTTTTACCTTGGCCGGGTTGACCACGCCGATGGCGACCAGGCCGTAGATCGGTTCCTGCGAATCGATGGAGTGGCCGCCGGCGATGGGGATGCCGGCTTCCTTTGCCGATGCTTCGCCGCCGGCCAGGATCTGGCGGATGGTGTCGTGCGGCAGCTTGTCGATGGGCATGCCGACCAGGGCCAGCGCGAACAGCGGCTTGCCGCCCATGGCGTAGACGTCGGACAGCGCGTTGGTGGCGGCGATTTTGCCGAACACGAAGGGGTCGTCGACGATGGGCATGAAGAAGTCGGTGGTGGCGACGATGGCCTGTGCATCGTTGAGCTTCCAGACCGCGGCGTCGTCGCTCGACTCGGTGCCGACCAGCAGATCGGGGAACTGGCTCAGGATGCCTTTAGAGAACGGGGTGTCGGCGAGGATCTGCTCCAGCACGGCCGGGGCGATCTTGCAGCCGCAGCCGCCGCCGTGGGAAAGGTGGGTCAGACGAATGGGGGTATTGAGGACGGGTTCGGCCATGATGTGCTGCCTGTAAGGATGATCGATGGATTTTACCGCGTCCGGCGTTTCAGCCAGACGACCAGGAGCAGGCTGAGCAAGCTCAGGGCCAGGAAGGCCCGATTGCCCCAGCGGACATAAGGTGTCGCGCCGGCCATGCCCTGCACTTCGCTGTTCAGCGTACCGGCGGTAAACGGTGCCAGCCGTGTCACCACCTGGCCCTTCTCGTCGAGCACTGCGGTGATGCCGGTGTTGTTGTCCTTGAGCCACCAGCGGCCTGTCTCCAGCGCCCGCATCTGGGCGATCTGCAGGTGCTGCCAGGGCGCGAATGAATCACCGAACCAGGCATCGTTGCTGACGTTGGCCATCAGCGTCGCCGCGGGCAGGGCGTAGATCAGTTCCTCGCCGAAGACATCCTCATAGCAGATATTCATCGCCACCTTCTGACCGGCGACATTGATAGGCGGCTGGTCCGGCCGGCCGCGGCTGAAGTCGCCAAGCGGGATGTTCATCGCATTGACCAGCCAGCGGAAACCGTAAGGTACGAATTCGCCGAACGGCACCAGATGGACCTTGCGGTAATGCTGCGGGGCCGAGCTACCGAGCGACTCGACAGCGTTGTAGTAACTGCCGTCCGCATCGCTTTCGGGCACGCCGAACAGCAGGTCGCCGCCCAGCGATACTGCATGGTCGCCCAACTGCTGCAGATAGTCCGGGGGGATATCCTTGCGGAACAGGGGGAAAGCCGTTTCGGGCAGGACGATCAGGCGCGAGTCGCTGTCCATCACCATCCGGCCATAACTGACCAGGGTCTCGGTCAGCCGCTCGGGACGGAATTTCAGGTCCTGCGGAATGTTGCCCTGCAGCAGGCTGACGCTGACCGGCACGCCGACCGGCCGGGTCCAGGCCACCGTCTGCAAAACCAGCCCCGCCGCCCAGATCACCGCGACGACGACCAGCGGCCGAGCCTGCAGTCGGGCGATGCCGACCGCCGACAGCGCGGCCAGCCAGGACACGCCGTAGATGCCGAGGATCGGGGCGTAGCCGGACAGCGGCCCATAGGGCGCCTGCGAATAACCCAGCGCCTGCCAGGGCAGGCCGGTGAACATCCAGCCGCGCAGCCATTCGGTCAGTGCCCACAGCGCCGGAAACCCGAGCAGTGCACCCAGCCCGGTCGGCATCGGCCAGCGTGCCGCCAGCCCGCAGGCCAGCGCTGGGAAGAAGGCCAGGACAGCGGCGAACAGCAGGGTCGCCAGCACGGCCAGCGGCAGGTTCATGCCGCCCACGTCGTGCATGCTGACGTAGACCCAGGACACGCCGGCCAGGAACCAGCCCATGCCGAACACGAAGCCGTGGCGGAAGCCGGCCCGCGCATCGAGGCCATCCAAGGTGCGATAGAACACGGCCAGGGCGAGGACGGGAATCGGGAACAGATAGAACGGCGCGAAGCCGAAGGCGGTGACGGCGCCCAGCGCCAACGGCAGGACGAAGGTCAGGAACAAGGCACGAAGTCGGGGCACAGGCGTCATCAAAGTGGGCAAAGAGCGACATCATGCCCGATGAAGGTTACGGCTCCAAAGTCAAAACCTACTACGCAGCGGAACCGTTTTTGGGATGCGCCATCAGGGCCGCCCGGCTTTTCACCAGACGTTCGAGCAATTCGACGACAAACATCAGCGTGACCTGATGCCGGTCGTGTTCGGGGTTGTACTCGGCAATCTCCAGGGTGAGCAGCCTTGGATCGGCCAGCAGCGGGGTCAGCACCTTCAACAAATCCCGGATCGTCAGTCCGGCCGGTTCCGGGCTGCCGACACCCGGCGCTTCGCTCGGATCGAGCGCGTCCAGATCGAGGCTGATGCCGAAGCCCGCCGTGCCGGTGGCGACCCGAGTCACCGCCTCGGCCATGGTATCGGAAAGCCCACGTGCCACCACTTCCTCCTCGCGGATGACCCGGACACCGAGCCGGTCGAGCAGGGCCGACTCCTCTTCCTCGTAGCTGCGCACGCCCAGCAGGCAGACCTGCCCCGCCTGCAGGACAGGCGGCTTGCCGACCAGCGAGATCAGGCTGTGCTGACCCAGCCCGAGCAGGGCGGCCAGCGGCATGCCGTGAAGGGCATGGCTGGCCGAGGTGTCAGGGATGTGGCTGTCCATGTGAGCGTCGATCCAGAGCAAGCCGAGTGAACCTCGCCCGACCAGATGCCGGCGCACACCGCTCCAGGTGCCCAGGGCACAGCTATGGTCGCCGCCGATGACCACCGGGAAATCGCCGGCACCCAGCGCCCGGTCGACCTCCTCGCCGACCCGGTGCGCCAGTTCTGACAGTCGCGTCCATTTGTCGAGCCCGTCCTTCGGGTAGATCAGGTCGGACCACTCCAGGTCTTCTTCCAGCCGCTCCATGAGGTGGCTGTGCTTGATGGCCCAGGGACCTTTACCGCAGCCCGGGTCCTGGGCACCGAAGCCGGAGGCGACGCCGATGATACGGACGACGCCCCGGTTCATGTTCCAACCTTGATTGCATGCATTTTCATGGTGCCTTGTGGACCGCCGGGATTGGCGGAGCTTCCTACCCGCAAGCTTAGACCATACCTGTTACACCGACTGCAGCACAGGATTGGTGCACAATATTTCAGCAAATTACACTTTCGCATCCAGGGTGGGGAGAGTAAAATCCGCCGCCTCCCCAAAGCACAAGAGCCGCATGCGCATCGGTCCTCATATTCTCCGGAACAACCTGATCGTCGCCCCCATGGCGGGCGTCACCGATCGGCCGTTCCGCCAGCTTTGCAAGCGCATGGGCGCTGGCATGGCGGTGAGCGAGATGGTGACCTCGAATTCGCTGCTCTACGGCTCCGAAAAGACCAGACGGCGCGCCAACCACGAGGGCGAGGTGGCGCCGATCAGCGTCCAGATCGCCGGGGCCGATCCCGACATGATGGCCTTGGCCGCCCGCCACAACGTGGACAACGGCGCCCAGATCATCGACATCAACATGGGCTGCCCGGCCAAGAAGATCTGCAACGTGATGGCCGGTTCCGCACTGCTCCAGAACGAGCCGCTGGTCGGCCGCATCCTGGAAGCCATCGTCAAGGCGGTGCCGGAAGTGCCGGTCACCCTGAAGACCCGCACCGGCTGGGACAAGTCGACAAAAAATGCGCTGAACGTGCTGAGGATCGCCCAGGAATCCGGCATCCAGGCCCTGGCCCTGCACGGCCGCACCCGCGCCTGCGGCTACACCGGCGCGGCCGAATACGACACCATCAAGGCGGTGAAGGCCGAGGCGCGGATCCCGGTCATCGCCAACGGCGACATCAACACGCCGGAGAAGGCGAAATATGTGCTGGAACAGACCGGCGCCGATGCGATCATGATCGGCCGCGCGGCCATGGGACGGCCCTGGCTGTTCCGCGAGATCGCCCATTACCTGGCCAGCGGCGAACACCTGCCGGCCCCCGAAGTAGCAGAAATCCACCGGATTCTGCTGGAACATCTGGACGACCTGTATTCCTTCTACGGCGAATACACGGGCGTCCGCATGGCACGCAAGCACATCTCCTGGTACACCAAGGGCCTGGCCGACTCGGCCGGATTCCGCCACGCAATGAACCAGCTGGAAACCACCCGCGAACAACTGGAAGCAGCCAACGACTTCTTCCTGCGCGCCGCAGAGCGCAATCGCAAGCTTGTGTATTTGAATGAAGAAGAGGCTTTGACCAGGGAAGCGGCCTGATTACCGGCCGCACACAACCAAAGGGGAATAACAGCAATGACTCCGGTAGACGAAAGTGAACTGAGCGTTTGCGTCAAAAAAGTGTTGAACCAGTATTTCAAAGATCTGGACGGCGAAGACGTGATCAATGTCTATGACATGGTGATGAACTGCGTCGAACGCCCCGTCCTGCAGATCGTCCTGCACAAGGCCGGCAACAACCAGAGCCGTGCCGCCGACATCCTCGGCATCAACCGCAATACCCTGCGCAAGAAGATGCTGCAGCACGGCATCAAGTAGGAGCGAGCCCAGGCTCGCGAATCGCGGCCGGGAGGCCGCACCCAACCATCACTCACAACTGACTCAGACACCATGATCAAACGCGCCCTACTCTCCGTTTCCGACAAGACCGGTCTCATCGACTTCGCCCGCGACCTCAGCGCCGCCGGCGTCGAGCTGCTGTCCACCGGCGGCACCGCCAAGGCCATTCGCGACGCCGGCCTGCCGGTGATCGACGT
>Ga0187820_1000262_pt1 | contig 11535 bp, 12 predicted proteins | sample NC_wetland_sal_i_19_FD_132409 | JGI IMG/M metagenome (GOLD analysis project Ga0187820, IMG submission 132409) | Wetland sediment microbial communities from Neuse River Estuary, North Carolina, USA - SO4_5 | ecosystem: Environmental > Aquatic > Freshwater > Wetlands > Sediment | place: USA: North... | reverse complement strand
CGAAAGCGTGCAAAAAAGTGATCCTGCTGCTCGATAACTACGACTCGTTCACCTACAACCTAGCTCAGTATCTAGGGGAGCTTGGCTGTCAGGTCGAAGTGCACCGCAACGACAAAATTTCCGTCGAGGAAATTGCTCGCCGCAAGCCGGAAAAGATTGTGATTTCGCCGGGGCCGTGCACGCCGCAAGAGGCTGGAATCTCGGTAGAGTTAATCGCAAAACTTGCAGGCAAATTTCCGATTTTGGGCGTTTGCCTGGGACATCAGGCCATCGGTGCGGCCTTCGGCGGTAAAATCATTCGCGCTCCGAAGCTGTTTCACGGCAAAACCAGCGAAATCCATCACGACAATAAGGGCGTCTTCCGCAGACTTCCCGAGCCATTCACGGCCACGCGTTATCATTCGCTCATTGTCGAACGAAAATCTCTCCCGCGCGAGCTAACCATCACCGCCGAAACCGATGACGGCATCATCATGGGCTTCCGCCACCGCCGGCACAAAATCGAAGGTGTCCAGTTCCACCCCGAATCCGTCCTGACGACTTCCGGCAAGCAACTGCTCCAGAACTTTCTCTCTCTGTGACCGCTGTGTAAAAATCTTTTCCTTCTGTCACCAATTCAAATCCGCCAGAATCACCGCGTAAATCTCTATCCCACGCCACAAATTCCCCATCCGCAAATTTTCATCCGAACTGTGCTGGTGGTTGTCGTAATTCACGATCGGCACGCCGATCCACGGCAATCCAACGTCCTCAAAAATATACATCGGCACGCTTCCGCCCAGCGTTGGCGCAATCACCGCATCGCCGCCCGTAGCGTCCTGCACGACTTTGATCAGCGCCTTCGACACCGGCAAATCCATCGCCGTGCGCGAGGCCCGGTAGCCGCCCTCATCGATCACTTTCGCGATCAGCACATGCGCACGCCGTTCTTCCATCGTCGGATCGCGGTCAATCACGTAATATCCCTGCTTGCGAATGAACGCGACGATCTGTTCGAATTTTTTCCGCGGATCTTCTCCTTTCACGAGCCGCGCCTCGAGCGAGGCCTCAGCTCTATCCGGAACGACATTCTGCGCGTGCTCTCCAACATAAGCGCTTGACAGGCCGCGGATGTTGAGCGAAGCCTCTTGTAACAATTCGACCAGTTTCTTTCCCGCGCCCTCGGGTTTAGCAATGCCTAGCTCCCGCTCGAGGTCCGCATCATTCGGCGGCATTTCGGCGAGCGCCTTTTTCTCCAGATCGCTCAGCGGTACAACATCATCGTAATATCCATCAATCAGCACGCGCCCATTCGCATCCTTCATCGAGGCCAGCAAACGCGAGAGTTCCATTGCCGGGTTCGGCGCCCAATTCCCGTAGTGTCCGCTGTGCAGCGCCCGTACCGCCCCGTATACTGTGAGGTCCAGCCCGATGTCGCCGCGGTTTCCAAAGAAGACAAGGGGCCTCCCTGATTGATGCACCGGTCCATCCGCGGTGATCAACAGGTCCGCTCCGAGCAGATTCCTGTGCAGCTCCAAAGCCTGCGCCAGATGTGTCGAGCCCGCTTCTTCCTCGCCCTCGAAAATCACTTTCAAATTCATCTTCAGCGGAATCTCTTTCGCGCGCAGCGCGTCTAGCGCCGCCAGCAGCGCCACAATCGGCGATTTGTCGTCGGAAGCGGATCGCGCATAAATCCGCCAGTCGTCTTTGTAATCGGCCGGATGGTTCGCGCTATTTTCCGGAAACGGCATGCGCTTCCCGCCGGCTTCAATCGAATCGGTCCGCAAGATAGGAGTGAACGGCGTGCCGTCCGTCCATGCGGCAGGATCGACTGGCTGGCCATCGTAGTGCGCGTAGAAAATGACCGTGTGCGTAGCCTCCGGCACGATCAATTTGCCAAAGACCACGGGGCCGCGCCCCTCGATCGGCAAGAGGTGCGTTTCAATCCCGCGTGCTTCCAGCATCTCGACAAGATGCGCCGCATTTTTCTGGATGTTCGGGGTGTCGCTCGCCACATTTGGGATCGCGAGAAATTCCGACAATTCCCTCACAATGCGGTCTTCGTTGTCCATCCGGTAGTCGCGCACCTGCTGAACGACTTGCGCCGGCGAGACGGCCGCCGGCTTCTGTCCCATCGCCGGAAAAGCCAAAACGGCAGCAACCATAGCAACCGCAATGAATCTCAAGGATTTTCTCCTCCCACTTTCTTGGCAGCTTTGCAGCCGTGAACACCGATGCATTTCGACATGCCCAGCGCGCTTCATCTTCTCACTTTACCTGCCCTAAAGGGCAGTTGCCCTATAGGGCAGGCCGCGTTTCGTTTTGTGCGGAATGCGGTAACAGCGCTTTCCGCAAGTACCAGTGCTCCTGTTCTCTCTCTTTCCGATACTTAGGATTCGCTTTCCCTCGGAGGTTTCGCACAGTTATGCGCTGTCGCACTTTATCTGCTGCCTTGTCGTGTCTGCTGTCCGCTGTTGCGTTATCCGGACAAACTGCTCCTGCTGGCGTCATCCTGCAATCCTCAAGCGCGCGATTGAATACCGTCGATGCGAGCGTCGGAACCACACTCTACGATGGCGACCGTCTCGAGACTCAAGATAAAGGCGTGCTCAGCGTTCGTTCCGGGCAAGTGCAGCTTGCTTTGTCGGAGGACAGCCTGCTGTGGATGAACCACGAAAATTCGATCCTCACGCCCACGCTTGAGCGCGGTACCGTGACGTTTCGCGCGGAGACCGGCGAAGGAGTCGAGATTCGAGCCGACGATGTGCGCGTGCGGCCGCACGCCCCAGTTCTAACAGTCGGCCAGGTCACATTGGAAAAGTGCGACGTGCTGGTCACCGCTCTCACGCAGTCTCTCGAAGTGACCGCCGGCAAGGAAACCAAGATCCTCGAAGAAGGAAAATCCTATCGTGTGACGCGCGTCAACGCCTGTGGCGCAGCCCAGTATCACGCGCCCATTGTCGGCGGTCAGAGCCGGTTCTATCTGGTCGCAGCCGCAGTTATAACCGGAATTTCCATTTGGACGACCCACAAAGGCATAGAGAGTCCCGATCGTCCCTGAGCTGTTTCCAAGAAAAAGCTCTCCATTCGAGGACGCCTACTCGTCCTTCTGCGTGAAATCCACAAGCGCTTCCAGTTTTTCTTCGGCCGCGCCCGAACTGAGGGCAGCACCGGCAACTCGCGCACCCTCGAGAAAACTTGGCGCAATTTCTGAGGCAACCAGCGCCGCAGCCGCGTTCGCGACGACGATGTCGCGTTGCGGGCCGCTCTTGCCGCGGAAAATGTCGCGCACGGTCGCTGCATTTTCCAGCGGCGTCCCGCCGTGCACCGCTTCGATCGGCGCACGCGATGCTCCGAAATCTTCCGGCGTAACCGTGAACCGCCTCACACCTCCGTCTTTTACTTCGCCCACCAGAGTCTCTCCAGCCAGCGAAATCTCATCCAGCCCGCCCGCTCCGTGCACCACAAAGGCATGCTCGACGCCAAGTTCGCACAGCGTCTCCGCCACCAAATCAATCAGTTCACCGGATGGAACGCCAACCACCTGCGACCGTGCGCCGGCGGGATTCGTGAGCGGGCCAAGAAGATTGAAAACCGTTCGCACTCCGACCTGTTTACGCGCTGGAGCGGCGTGGCGAGCCGCCGCATGCGCTGCCCTTGCAAAGAAAAAACCGATCCCGATTTCGCGAATCGCTTTGCCGGAATGTTCGATCGGCAAATCGATTCGCACGCCCAGCGCTTCCATCACGTCAGCGGAACCGCTGCCTGAATGCGACGCGCGGTTCCCATGCTTGGCCACTCGCGCTCCTGCCGCCGCGGCGACGATGGCTGAGGCCGTCGAAATGTTGAAGGTCGTAAATCCCTTACCGCCGGTTCCGCAGGTATCTACAAGATGCTCGGGCCGCGGTTCGCCGTCCGCAAACACCGGCGCTGCATGCCGCCGCATCACGCTTGCAAAACCCGCGAGTTCCCGCACCCGCACGGGACGCGCATTCATCGCCGTCAGCAGCCGCACGATGTCGGCTGTCTCGACCCGGCCTGCGAGCAGCTCTTCCATCACCGCTTCTGCTTCGCCGCGCGAGAAAACGTGTCCCGATTCTGCGCGATCAATCAGCGATTTTGTCATTTCGATTCGGCAGCGTTGCGGCCACAAGTTCGGCCGCAACCTTGCCCCGTTTTAGGCTTTCCGAGTACACTCTTATGTTTGCGACGACAGGAAAATTCTAACACTACGGAACCCCGATGAAGATTCATGAGTATCAAGCCAAAGCCATTCTCGCGCGTTACGGTGTCACCACTCCTCGCGGCGAAGTGGCCTTCTCGAAGGAGGAAGCCCGCGAAGGCGCGGCCAGACTCAGATCCAGCGTTGTCGTTGTCAAAGCGCAAATTCATGCCGGCGGCCGCGGCAAAGCGGGCGGCGTCAAGCTCGCCCATTCACCTGATGAAGCCGCGGACATCGCTTCTCACATGCTCGGCGTGAATCTTGTCACCGCGCAAACCGGCCCCGGCGGCCGCACCGTCAAACGCGTCCTCATCGAAGAAGGCCTGGACATCAAACGCGAACTCTACCTCAGCATTCTCGTCGACCGCAGCGTTGGCAAAGTCGTCTTCATGGCCAGCGCATCTGGCGGCATGGATATCGAAGAAGTTGCCAAAACAAATCCACAAGCCATCATGCGCGAAACCATTCATCCCGCCGCGGGTCTGCAAGCTTATCAGGCGCGCAAGATTGTTTTCGGCCTCGGGCTTTCTGGTGACGTCGCGACGAAAGCCGCGCCGTTTCTTCAGGCCTTGCATCGCGCTTTTGTCGATACCGATTCCTCCATGCTCGAAATCAATCCTGCCGTTGTCACCGGCGACGGCCGCCTCGTCGCGCTCGACGCCAAAATGACTTTCGATGACAACGGCCTCTTTCGCCACAAGGAGCTCCGCGAATTGCGCGACCTCGACGAGGAAGATCCTCTCGAAGTTGAAGCCTCCAAGTACGGCCTGAATTACATCAAGCTCGACGGCACCGTCGCCTGCATGGTCAATGGCGCCGGCCTCGCCATGGCCACCATGGACATCATCAAATACGCCGGCGGCTCTCCTGCCAACTTTCTTGACGTCGGCGGTGGCGCTTCCGCGGATCAAGTGAAAAACGCCTTTCGCATTTTGATTGGCGATCCGGGAGTGAAAGCCGTCTTCATCAATATTTTTGGCGGAATCCTGCGTTGCGATGTTCTGGCAACAGGCGTAGTGGCCGCCGCAAAAGATTTACAGGTGAAAGTTCCTGTCGTCGTCCGCATGGAAGGCACCAACGTCGAGCTGGGCCAGAAGATTCTGCGCGAGAGCGGCCTCAACTTCACCATAGCGGATGGTATGAAGGACGGCGCGCAAAAGGTCGTGCAACTGGCGCACGTATAGCGGTGGGTGTAGATGGCAACCTCGAGGGATGTAAAGGAAGTAAAGGAGGTAAAGGAGGTAAAGGATCGGAATGGGAACGACCCGGTCAGGAACTACACGGACTTGTTAGCTTACAAACAAGCTTATCGCCTGACGCTGAGGGTTTCCGTGTTCTCGAAAACGATGCCACGAGAAGAACAATTTGAGCTTGGGCGCCAGCTTCGCCGTTCTTCTCGCTCTGTGGGGGCGAACATCGTTGAAGGGTGGAGTAAGCGCGTCTCGCCTGCAGAATTTAAGCGTCATCTGGTGATGGCCGCCGGCGAGGTGGCAGAGACGAAATATTGGTTGGAGCTTGCCGCCGATGAAGGCTTCGTTGTCAGGCACACCGCGGAATCTTTGATTGGAGAGTATTCAAAACTAGGATCTATGATTCACAATCTCTGGAAGGAGTGGAGAAAACTGTAGCATTGGAGGTTTTATCCTTTACCTCCTCTACTTCATTTACCTCCTTTACCTCACTCATGAGTGTTCTCGTAAATGAAAAGACAAGACTCATCGTGCAAGGCTTCACCGGCCGTGAAGGCACTTTCCACGCGCAACAAATGATCGAGTACGGCACGAACGTTGTCGGCGGAGTCACGCCCGGCAAGGGCGGCACCAAGCATCTCGAACGCCCGGTGTTCGACACTGTACAGGAAGCAGTTAAAGGCACAGGCGCTAATGCGTCAGTAATTTTTGTTCCTCCGCCTTACGCTGCCGACGCTATTCTCGAAGCCGCCGACGCCGAAATCCCGCTGATCGTCTGCATCACTGAAGGCATTCCCGTCATCGACATGGTGCGCGCCTCCGCCACCGTTGACTTCACGAAAACGCGCCTCATCGGTCCCAACTGCCCTGGTGTCATTTCTCCCGGCAAATGCAAGATCGGCATCATGCCCGGCCGCATTCACAAGCAGGGCAAGGTCGGCGTCGTCAGCCGCAGCGGCACTCTCACCTACGAAGCCGTGGACCAACTCACGCGTCTCGGTATCGGCCAATCCACCTGCATAGGCATCGGCGGCGATCCCATCATCGGCACATCTTTTCTCGACGCGATGAAGTTATTCAACGACGATCCCGACACGCACGCCATCATCCTGATTGGCGAAATCGGCGGCAATGCCGAAGAGATCGCCGCGCACTGGATCAAGGACAACGTGAAAAAACCGGTCGTCGGCTTCATCGCCGGCCAAACCGCGCCCCCCGGCCGCCGCATGGGCCACGCCGGTGCCATCATCAGCGGCGGTCAAGGCACCGCCAAAGATAAATACGCCGCGATGTCCGCCGCCGGCATCCGCACGGTTGAAACTCCCGCGGACCTCGGCTCAACCATCGCCGCCTCCTTGAAATGATTGCTCGTGCCATATTCTCCGCCATCGTTGCCTCGGCTCTTGCTGCGATTGCAGGGTTTCTCGGTGCCTATGCTGCGATGTACCTGTACGACCGAGGGACGAGCAAAGGAGATGACGGCGCTGTTGCGCTCGGCGGACTCTTCGCCGTTAGCACCTTCACATTCGTCGTTACCTTTACCTGGCTTCAGAAGAAGCATCATCCGATTTCATCGCGCACTTCACTGTTCGCCTTTTACGCTTGCCTCGTACTACCGGCTTTGGTTACGGTGATGCTCGCGGATGAAATGGATTACTACTCGATGTTCATTGTGGGCGATTGGTTGGCGATTCTGACCCTAGGGTTGCTCTCATTGCTTGTGTGCAGGCGGTGGTGGCAACACGAAGAGCAAGGCCTTTAAGAGGCGCGTAGTGTTGTGGGATTTCCGTAATTTCGCCAGGCTGCACGGCTTTGTAGTGGCCGGTCAGAAGACCAGTGCTTCGTAATACCGGCATCTTGCCGGCGATATTCGTTGACTTTATCGGAGGAATGCTTCGTGTCGCTAGAACGTACTCTCGCAATCATCAAACCGGATGCCGTCGCACGCAGCCAACAAGGCGAAATTCTCTCTCGCATTCACAAAGCCGGCTTCCGCATCGTCAGCATCAAATCCATGATCCTCACGAACGGCGAAGCCGCAGGCTTTTACGCAGTCCACAAAGCCCGCCCCTTTTTCGGCGAACTCTGCGAGTTCATGTGCTCCGGCAAAATTTTCGTCCTGGTCCTCGAAGCTGAAGGCGCCATCCTAAAATGGCGCGACACCATGGGCGCCACCGACCCCAAAAAAGCTGCTCCCGGCACCATCCGCCACGACCTCGGCACCAGCATCGGCAACAATTGCACGCACGGCTCCGACGCTCCCGAAACCGCCGCCTTCGAAATCGGCTATTTCTTCTCCGGCCTCGAACTCATCTGAAGTTTGCGTGCCATAGACTTCCGTCTGTGTGCTGTCCTCAAACTATCCGCATCTCGTCGAAATGGCGGACCGTCCCGGCGCCGCACGCTATGCAGCTTTGCTGGCTTCGCCTTTAATTCATTTCCCTCTTCTTAAGGCCGATCGGGGCTCTCCAAGCCTTTCTGTCCGCTCTGCCCACTTCCCCAGATCGCCGCAATCCCCGCCGCAGCCGCCACGCCAACCGCGATCAGCACGAACGCTTTGCCGCCCTTCCCCGAATGGATTGCGCCCGGCGCTCCTGACGCGCTATCGTCCGAAGCATTGAGCACCACGCGATACGACTTTCCCTCCGGTATCGTTTCACACTCGCCCCGATAGCAAATCTCCGCCGGCCCCCGCTGCGCAAAAACGATCAATTCATGTGCCGCAACAAGCCGAACCTGGACTACGCCCCGCCCTTCAGCCGCAGGGCAGACGCGAGCCGAGCTGGCAACGATTTCCCCAGCAGCCGCGGCTGTCGCGGAAAGCACCACGGCGCCAGAGACTAGCTCCGCCTCGAAGTGTCTCCCCGCTCCGCTCGCATTGCTGTGAACGATCACGCCGCTTTGCTCCGCCAAATAGAGCATCGCTTCGCCAAGAACCATACGCAACGAGCCCCCCGCGCCAGTCGACACCCGGTCGCCATCAAAGATCGTAGTTCCCTCAGAAGCGGCGTGAGAGCCCAAGTTTGCATGATCCGCCTGCACGACGATTCCAAGGGCATTCGGAATGCCGCGGCCAGGAACGCCCGTCAGGAAAAATGTCATTGCGATCGCCAGAAGGCGCTGGGTGCCTGCCATGCGATACCTCCACAAAAACCCTTACTGTGGGAATCTAGAAGTGCGAGAACTCTTCCAGATATACTGCAGAACAATACATACTTAGATTACAATATAAGTAAATATTAGGCAAGAAGATTGTCGCGGACAGTCACCGCGCAAAAATGCCTTGGTGGGCTAACAGCCTGCATCATTCATGATTTCTAGAAATGGAGTTCACTTCCGCATCCCTTCCAGGCGCGCATAAGCCGGTAGAAGCCAGCCAATCCTGCCGCACCATCTCGGAGCATCTCCCGCGCCAACGCTCTCTCGGCCTGCTCCTTTACTTCCTTCCCCTCATCTACTTCCTTAATTTCCTCTAGTTCTTCTACACTCTGCTTATGGATCCCCTGCGCGAATTCGGCCGCACTCTCCTTTTCCTCGGCGGTCTCCTCGCCATCGTCGGCGCGCTCCTCTACTTCGGCGGAAATCTCCCCTTCCGCCTCGGCAAACTGCCCGGTGACATCGTCCATCGCGGCGAACACACCACCTTCTACTTCCCCGTCGTCACTTGCCTCGTTCTCAGCCTCGCCTTTTCACTTGTCTTTTGGCTTTTTTCCACTTCCGCCGCTAATCGCCATCGAATTTCTCCACGTCTCACGCTCTCCTGATATACAGTTCCCCCGTCCAAGCTCGAAGTGATAGCGGTTCGCGCCGCAAAATCAATCGGGAGAATGCGCCATGAAGCTCGTACTGATCGCTCTGCTCGCAAGTCTTGCCATTCCGCAATGCTTGCCAGCCCAGTCGTCTTCCGACAAAACTCCTCCCCAACAACAGAACGCGGCGCGCCCTTCCCAGCAATCCGGCCCCGATCCCTTTGCCGGCGCTCCCGCCGCAAAATCCGAAGACGTCGACTCCGTCGATCACGTTCTCATCGCTCTTTATGCAGTGATCTCCGGCCCTCCCGGCGAGCGCGACTGGGCCCGCTTCCGCTCTCTCTTCCTCCCCGGTGCGCACCTTACCTCCACTGGCAAGGCTGCCGACGGTTCCATCCGCGTGCATCCCAACACCGTCGACGACTACGTCAACCGCGGCGGCGCCTACTTCCTCAAAAACGGTTTCTTCGAATCTCCCATCCGCAGCCGCGTCGAAATCTTCGGCAATATCGCTCAAGTCTTCAGCAGCTACGAATCCCGCCACAACGCTGGCGAAGCTCCTTTTGCCCGTGGCATCAACAGCCTTCAACTCCTCAACGACGGCAAGCGTTGGTGGATCGTCGGCATCCTCTGGGACGAAGAGCGCCCCGACAACCCTCTCCCCAAAGATTTCGCCACCAAGCCATAATTTCAAATGCATGTGTGGGGACCGCCTTCCGAGGCGATCCGCTCTTCCCTCCGCTCATAATCTTCTATCGTTCATTCTGGCCACACGATTTCTGCATCCCGTCTCTTTACAGTTTTCCGCTCACCTCCTATAGTCGTTAGTGCATGCCGTTTGCTCCCTCCAAACGCATTTCACTCCCTGCGCGAATTCTCGCGGCGCACTTTCTTTTGATTTTCTTCGTCTTCGCATGCGCGCTCGCAGCCAGCGCCGAAAACATCAAGGACATCCATCCCACTGGCTACGTCACCGATCTAGCCCACGTCCTCACTCCTGACGCGAAGACGCGCCTCGAAAATCTCTGCCTCGAACTCGAGCAAAAAACCGGCGCGCAGATGGCCATCGTCACCGTTAACTCGCTCCAGGGTGAAACCGTCGAGCAATACGGCAACGAACTTTACAAGCAGCTCGGCGTCGGCAGCAAAAAAGATAGTCGCGGGGTTCTTCTCCTTGTCGCTCCCACCGAGCGCAAATACTGGACCGAAGTCGGCTACGGCCTCGAGCCCGTCATCAACGACGCACGCGCCGGTGACGCAGGCCGCTTGATGCGCTCCTATTTTCTCCAGGGAAATTACAGCGCTGGCATCGAAGCCGCCGCCTGGCAGCTCGCCAAATACGTCGCCGACGATCGCGGCGTTACCCTCACCGCAACTGCACCCGCTCAGCCGGTCCAGCCGCGCGATAATGGTTCGTCTTCTTTCCCCATCTGGCCGATTTTCCTCCTGATTTTCTTCGTCTTTCACATCATCAGGGCCATTGCCAGAGGAGCGTCTGCTCGCGGGGGAAGACACGGCGGAGGCGGCTGGTGGATTGGCCCGATGATCGGTGGCATGCTCGGCGGTGGCGGAGGTTTCGGCGGTAGCTCCGGTGGCTGGGGCGGCGGTGGAGGCGGGGGATTCGGCGGTTTTGGCGGCGGGAGCAGCGGCGGCGGGGGCGCAGGTGGTAGCTGGTGACCGCTGTTTGTGAGATTAGTTCGGGAGTTTAAAGAAGGAGCGGTAGCAGAATGCTGTCGACGGAAGCGAAGTTGACCGATCTGGTAAGCCGGATGAAAGAATTTGCCGGAGAAAATCTCGAATCCTTGATTCTCTATGGCTCCGCTGCCCGCGGCGATTTCAAGGAAGGCCACTCCGACCTGAACATCCTTTGCATCCTGCGTTCTCTCACCCCACGCGAGCTGACGCGCGTCGCCCCGGTCGTCCATTGGTGGACCAAGGACCAGCACGAACCCGCCCCGCTATTTTTCACCGCCGCGGAGTTGCGCAGCTCCGCCGACGTCTTTTCCATCGAGCTTCTCGACATGCAAGCCCACCGCCGCGTTCTCTTTGGCCTCGACCTTGTAGAAAACATCCCCGTGCCGATGAATCTCCATCGCGTCCAAGTCGAGCACGACCTCCGCACCTTGCTCCTCAAACTCCGCCAGCATTTCCTCCTCAATGGCCAGAATGAAAGCGAGCTGCGCAACGCCGTCGCCAAATCTTCCTCCAGCGCTCTTGCTCTCCTGCGCCACGCGCTGATCGCCTTCGAGGAAAAGCCGCCCGCCGCGCCCGGCGAAGTCTTCGCTCGTATCGCCACCCTCACCGGCGCCAACGCCGAAGCTTTTGCCGCGGCTTTCAAGCTCCGGGATCATCACGCGCATGCGAATGACATCGTCCACGCTTACGGTGAATACAT
>Ga0187820_1000260_pt1 | contig 11545 bp, 11 predicted proteins | sample NC_wetland_sal_i_19_FD_132409 | JGI IMG/M metagenome (GOLD analysis project Ga0187820, IMG submission 132409) | Wetland sediment microbial communities from Neuse River Estuary, North Carolina, USA - SO4_5 | ecosystem: Environmental > Aquatic > Freshwater > Wetlands > Sediment | place: USA: North... | reverse complement strand
GGATTGCCGAACAAACCGATGAAACCGAGTAAAAACGCGACACCCTGGCCGACCGAAGCCGCGATCTCGGTGGCGCGGATATAACCGAAGCGCGTCGCCAGCAGGGCGCGCAGTACGCGGCCACCGTCCATCGGGAACGCCGGGATCAGATTAAAAAGCGCCAAGAACAGGTTCACGACGGCAAGACGTTGAACGAGACTCATATTGGCGGTTTCGATCGAGGCGATCTGCCTTGGATCAAAATGCGCACCGGCGACGACGACCAGCACCGCGGCGATCGCGAGATTGACGGCTGGGCCGGCAATGGCGATGAGAAATTCCTGGCTCGGCTTTTCCGGAATGCGCTCAAGCCGCGCAACGCCGCCGATCGGAAGCAGGATCACGTCAGGCGTCGAAACGCCAAACGCGCGCGCGGTAAAGATATGCCCGAATTCGTGGAGCAATACGCACAGAAACAGCAGCACCATGAACAGAAGGCCGGTCCACGCCGCTTGCGCGCCGCCCGAGAAGTAGCTGACGCCGAAGATCCAGCCGAGAAACAGCAGGAACGTCACATGGATGCGGATCGCAGTGCCGGCGACGGAACCGATATTCAACGACCAGCCCATAGCGACCTCCGCACGGCAGCGGCGCGGCGGACCCTCGCGCGCGGCGCCTTCGTGTCTCTGTTAGGTAAGTCGTGATCGCCCATTTGCGAGTGGCGCTTCCCACGGATAGCTTGCCGCACCGAATAACCGCCTTGCGGCCGCCGCGTTTCCCCGCCATGTTCATTGTCATGTTCATTGCCATGTTCATTTCCATGTTCATTTCCATGTTCATGGACACGTCGTGGTTCACGGTGGCGTCATGGCGGCATCGAGCGCGATTGACGGTCCGCGGGAGTGGCTGATGAGATTTTGGCAGCAAGCGGCGTCTTGGCAGGACTTTGCCGGACTGACGCGCCGAATCTCGGCCGACGAGAGCGGTCTGCGCCGTAAATTTTGGCGCAAGCTCAAGCGGGAGGCAGCCAGCATACCGTTCCTGGAAGACGTTCTGACCGCGCATTATTGCGCGTTTGATCGCCATACGCCGATTCATGTCAAAGCCGTGCTGGTCGGCGCCATCGTCTATTTCGTCGTGCCGGACGATCTGATCCCCGATGTTCTGCCGATCATCGGCTACGCCGACGACGCCGCGGTGCTGGGAGCCGCGGTCAAGCTTGTGTCCTCGCACATCAAGCCCGAGCATCGCGAGGCGGCGCGGCGCACCCTGGCCCGTCTTCGCGATGAATAGGGTTTAAGAGCCGCCCGGCGCCGCCGCTTCCGCCGCTTACGGACGCAGCACGATTTTTCCCATGACCTTGCGCTCGGCAATGACCTTCAATGCGGCTGCGATTTCGGCCAGAGGATAGACCGCGTGGACATGGGCGCTCAGCTTGCCCTCGGCGCTCCAACGCACGATGTCGATCATCAATTGACGCTGCGCCAGCGGCTCACGCTTGGTCCAGGCGCCCCAGGACACGCCCCGGATATCGCAACTTTTGAGCAGCGCGAGGTTGAGCGGAATCTTCGGAATTTCGCCAGCCGCGAAGCCGACGACGAGATATCGGCCGAGCCAGCCAAGCGAACGCAAAGCTGGCTCGGCATAGGGACCGCCAACCGGATCGTAGACCACGTCGAAGCCGCTTTCGCCGCCAAGCCTTTTGAGCGCGTTGCGAAGGTCCTCGCGGGCATAATTCACCGTCTGGTCGGCGCCGTGATCGCGGGCGAAGAAGAGCTTTTCGTCGGAAGAGGCGCAAGCAATAACGCGGGCGCCCATGATCTTGCCGAGTTCGATGGTCGCGAGCCCGGTGCCGCCGGAGGCGCCAAGAACGACAAGCGATTCGCCGTGTTTCAACGCCGCGCGTTCCCGCAGCGCATAAAGCGTCGTGCCATAGGTCACCGTCAGGCCGGCGGCGCGTTCGAATTCCAGCCCATTGGGAAGCTTGACCAGCCGCTCCGCGGCAACCGCGATGGCCTCCCGCGCCGCGCCCCATCCGCTATAACCCATGACGCGGTCGCCGGTCGCGACGTCTTTGACGCCGGCCCCCACGCTCTCGATCACGCCGGCGAACTCGGCGCCGGGTGAAAACGGAAACGGCGGCTTTTGCTGGTACTTGCCGGCGACGATGAGCGTGTCGAAGAAATTGAGCGCCGTTGCCTTGATGCGCACGACGGCCTCGCCTGGTCCCGCTTGCGGCGACTCGATGTCCGCAAGCTGCAGGTCGTCAGGTGTGCCGAAGTGCGTGCAAAGGATCGCTTTCATGCTCTTCTTGTTCGGTTGCCGACGCTTTTCAACAGGGCGCAAAGCTTCCTAACCACGAAACGCGCCAGTTTGGAAAGCGCGTCGACCATCAAATCGAGCGGGATTTGCTGTTAGCAGTGCATTTTCATTCAGCTCAATTGGATTCAAATTGAAAGATTTGCTATCACTGATCGGAGGGGACATTCCCACGCGAGGCCTGATGCGGATGCAGCGACAATGGCGGCTTTGCCTTTTGCTGCTTGGGGCGGCGGCGCTCGCTTGCCCCGCGCACGCCCAGCAACCGACCCCGCCGGCATCAACCGCCAAGCCGGCGCCGAAGCCCGTACCTAAGCCGCCGGCGGCAAAACCCCCCGCACCGGCAGCGATAGTCGCCGGTGGCGCTCAGCCGAAGCTGCTGGGTCAATATGGCACATGGGGGGCCTACGCCGCGTCTCAGGGGGGCAAGAAGCTCTGCTTTGCGATCGCCAAGCCAACATCGTCTGAAACCAATCCTCCGAACCGGCCCCGCAATCCCATTTATATGTTCATTTCGAGCCGGCCGGCCGACAAAGTGACCGACGAGGTGTCGATCGTTGTCGGTTACCCGTTTAAGCCCGGCTCAGACGCGGGCGTGCAGATCGGCTCGACGTCGTTCGCGCTGTACACCCAGCAGGACGGGGCCTGGATCAAGAATGCGGGGGAAGAAGCCCATATGGTCGATCTTATGCGGACCGCCGACACGGCGGTGGTCAGAGGCGTCTCAGTCAAAGGAACGCAATCGACCGATACCTATACGCTCAAAGGCATCGCGCAGGCGCTCGAACGAACCGCCCAGGAGTGCAAGTAGGATCGCTCCAAGTCTTTCGGTTCGAAGGGAGAGGGGAGGACGGGATCTGCCGCTTTGGTCCGCACAAAGTTGAAATCGTGACGGCGCCGGCGTCGCTTCATTCCGCCACTCCTGTTTTTGCGGCAGAGAAGCTATTTATAGGACAATGTTGCCGGCCCCACTTTTGCTGAACCTGGATCGACGATGATAACCTCACTCGCAGCCGGCGAAACATCCGCGGCGCCCGCCTTCGTCGAAAAGCGGCCGCTTGAACGCTACGCCGCGCCGGCGCAGCCGTCGCTCATCGGCATGTCGCGCGACACGCTGGCTGACGCGCTGGGCGAGGTCGGCGTTCCGGAACGGCAGCGCCGCATGCGCGTCCAGCAAATCTGGCACTGGCTCTATGTGCGGGGCGCGCAAGACTTCGATGCGATGACGACCTTGTCGAAGGATTTGCGCCGCGCGCTGGCGCAGCGCTTCACTTTGGCGCGGCCCGAAATCGCCGCCGAACAGGTTTCGATCGATGGCACGCGCAAATGGCTCCTGCGCCTGCCGGGCGAACTGACCAACGCGCCGCACGAAGTGGAATGCGTCTATATCCCGGAAACCGATCGCGGCACGCTGTGCATTTCGAGCCAGGTCGGCTGCACGCTCAATTGCACGTTTTGCCATACTGGCACGCAACGCCTCGTGCGCAACCTCACCGCGGGCGAGATCGTGGCCCAGGTCGTGCTTGCGCGCGACCGGCTCGGCGATTGGCTTGCGGCCCAGCCTACGAGCGGCGAAGAGCCCAAAGAGGGCCGCGAGCTCGAGAAGCGCCTGGTCTCGAACATCGTCATGATGGGCATGGGCGAGCCCCTTTATAATTTCGAGGCGGTACGCGACGGCCTCAATGTCGTGGCCGACGGGGAGGGTTTGAGCATTTCGAAACGAAGGATCACGCTATCGACCTCCGGCGTTGTGCCGAACATTGCGCGCGCCGGCGCCGAGATCGGCTGCATGCTCGCGATCTCGCTGCACGCCGTCACCGACGAACTGCGCGACCAATTGGTGCCGCTCAATCGCAAATATCCGCTTCGCGAATTGCTGGACGCGTGTCGCCATTATCCCGGCCTGTCCAACGCGCGCCGCATCACCTTCGAATACGTGATGCTCAAAGGCGTCAACGACTCGCTTGCCGACGCCAAGGCTCTGGTGCGGCTTCTCAAGGGCATACCTGCCAAGATCAATCTGATCCCATTCAATCCATGGCCGGGCACAAAGTACGAATGTTCCGATTGGGAGCAGATCGAGAAGTTCTCGGAAGTCGTGTTCGCCGCCGGCTATGCCTCGCCGGTGCGAACCCCGCGCGGACGCGATATTCTCGCCGCTTGCGGACAGCTCAAAAGCGCGACCGAAAAGCTGTCGGCGCGCGAACGCTTGGCGCTGCGCGCCATGGCGATGACGGACTGAAACCCACCGCGAACTGAAACCATGGCGAACTGGCACAGATGACCGTCCTCGGCCGAATCATGTTGATGTTTCTCGGTTACGTCATGGGCTGCATCGCCGCGGCGGTCGTGCTCACGCTCGGCAGCCTCGGGCCGGAATGGAGCGATATCGCCGCGCAATTCGGTCCGCAGCCGCCCGGCGTCGAATCGGCGGCCTTATGGTCGGTCACGGCGCTGGCGGCGATCGTGATCTTCGTGGTCGGCTTCCTGCCGGTGCTTCTCGCCATTGCGCTGGCCGAAGGCCTGGCGTTGCGCTCCGCGGTCATTTACGGCGTGATCGGCGCGGCGCTCGCGCTGGCTATGGCCTATGGCCTCGATTTCGCTGGCTACATCACCGCGCCGGACGACCAAACCGGGCACAATACCGAAGTGTTCGCCGCCGCGGGCATTGCCGGCGGGCTCGCCTATTGGCTGTTTGCCGGTCGTAAAGCCGGCGCATGGAAGTGACCGCATGAGCCGCACCGCGCTTATCGTGGCGCTGGCCGTTGGCCTTGCCGTCGGTCTTGTCTGCGCGCTCGATCCGCAGCTCGATCTCGACATTGCCGGAATGAGCTTCGATTCCGCGCGACACTTGTTCGGCGTCAATGGCCAGCTGTGGGTCCAGCACACGCGCGAGGCGGCCCGCATCGCGATCACGCTTCTGGCGCTGCCGGCTTTCCTGGCGATCGCGCTCAAATTGATTTTTCCCCGCCGACCCATGCTGATCGAAGCCCGCGCGGCGGTGTTCCTGATCGCAACCTTGGCGCTCGGCCCGGGGATTCTCACCAACCTGCTGCTCAAGGATCATTGGGGCCGGCCGCGTCCGATCGATGTTTTAGAGTTCGGCGGCGACTACCGTTTCAAACCCTGGTGGGATCCGCGCGGCGATTGTCCGAACAACTGCTCGTTCATTGCCGGCGAGCCGTCGGGCGCCTTCTGGACGCTCGCGCCGGCCGCGCTGGCGCCGCCACCGCTCGAGCCCTTGGCCTATGGCACGGCGCTCGCATTCGGCATCGGCCTTGGCGCGTTCCGGATCGCGGCCGGGGCGCACTTTTTCTCCGACGTCGTCTTTGCCGGCGTGCTGACTTATCTGCTCATCTGGCTGGTCTATGGCCTGATCTACCGCTGGCCCAGCACCCGCATCGACGAGAAAGCGCTGGAGGAGAGGCTTGGGCGGATCGGCGAATGGCTTGGCGCGCGCTTTGCGGCAGTGTTTGACGGCGCGGCACGGCGGCTCGCCGAGCGAACCAAAAAGGGCTCCTGACGCGCCGGCGCTTGCTTCGCCGCAGCGCCTGCCTATAGTCCGCGCGCGTTTGGGCGGCCGAAAAGGCTCAACATCAGGTTTCCAATGTCCGCGAACGGCGTGAGCAAGAAGGACGTTAAGAAAGTCGTGCTGGCCTATTCCGGCGGCTTGGATACGTCGATCATCCTGAAATGGCTGCAGACGACGTATGGCTGCGAGGTGGTCACTTTCACCGCCGATCTCGGCCAAGGCGAAGAGCTCGAGCCGGCACGGCAGAAAGCGCTCGCGCTCGGCATCAAGCCGCAAAACATCTTCATCGAGGATCTGCGCGAGCCATTCGTACGCGACTATGTGTTTCCGATGTTCCGCGCCAATGCGGTTTACGAGGGGCATTATCTGCTCGGTACCTCAATCGCGCGCCCGCTGATCGCCAAGAAGCAGATCGAGATCGCCGAGAAGGTCGGCGCCGATGCGGTCGCCCACGGGGCGACCGGCAAGGGCAACGATCAGGTGCGTTTCGAGCTGTCCTATTACGCGCTCAAGCCCGATGTGAAAGTTATCGCACCGTGGCGCGAGTGGGATTTCAAGTCGCGCGAGGCGCTCATTGATTTCGCCGAGAAGAATCAGATTCCGATCGCCAAGGACAAGCGTGGCGAGGCGCCGTTTTCGACCGACGCCAATCTGCTGCACACATCGTCCGAGGGTAAAGTGCTGGAGGATCCGGCGGGCGAGGTTCCGGGCTATGTCTATTCCCGCACCGACGATCCCGAACAGGCGCCGGACGCGCCGGACTATATGACCATCGATTTCGAACGCGGCGATCCGGTCGCCATCGACGGCGAACTCTTGAAGCCCGCGGCGTTGCTAACGCAACTCAACGCGCTTGGCCGCAAGCACGGCATCGGCCGGCTCGATCTGGTCGAGAACCGGTTCGTCGGCATGAAATCGCGCGGCATGTACGAGACGCCGGGCGGCGCGATCCTGCTCGCGGCGCATCGCGGCATCGAGTCGATCACGCTCGATCGCGGCGCCGCGCATCTCAAGGACGAGCTGATGCCGAAATATGCAGAGCTGATCTATTACGGCTTCTGGTTTTCGCCGGAACGGGAAATGCTGCAGGCGGCGATCGACAAAAGCCAGGATTTCGTTACCGGCAGCGTACGGCTGAAACTGTACAAGGGGAACGCCGGCGTGGTCGGACGCGAAAGCAAATATTCGCTGTACGATCAGGACCTCGTGACCTTCGAGGACGGCAAGGTCGCCTACGACCAGCGCGATGCCGAAGGCTTCATCCGCCTCAATGCGTTGCGGCTGCGCACGCTGGCGCAGCGTAAGCGCAAGCTGAAATTGTAGCTGCAACGATAGCTGCCAAGCGCAACTGCGCGCGCTCCGGAATAGCCGTGAACTAAACCTGCCGCTCGACCAGCATGCGCTTGATGTCGGCGATGGCCTTCGCCGGGTTGAGGTGCTTGGGACATGCCTTGGCGCAATTCATGATCGTGTGGCAGCGGTAGAGCCGGAACGGATCCTCAAGATTGTCGAGCCGCTGACCGGTCGCCTCGTCGCGCGAATCCACGATGAAACGCTGCGCCTGCAGCAAGGCCGCCGGCCCGAGATAGCGGTCGGAATTCCACCAATAGCTCGGGCAGGACGTCGAGCAGCACGCGCACAGGATACATTCATAGAGTCCGTCGAGCTTGTGCCGGTCCTCGCGGCTCTGCCGCCATTCCTTGCGCGGGGTCGGTGAGACGGTCTGCAGCCAGGGCTGGATCGAGGCGTGCTGGGCGTAAAAGTTCGTCAGATCCGGCACGAGGTCTTTGACGACCGCCATATGCGGCAGCGGATAGATGCGCACCGCGCCGTCGATCTCGCCGATCGCCTTGGTGCAGGCAAGCGTATTGGTGCCGTCAATATTCATCGCGCAAGAGCCGCAAATGCCTTCGCGGCATGAGCGGCGAAAGGTCAGCGTCGCGTCGACATGGTTTTTAATCCACATCAGCGCGTCGAGAACCATCGGGCCGCAATCGCGGGGATCGACGTAATAGGTGTCGATGCGCGGATTGCGCCCATCATCCGGATTCCAGCGATAGATGCGGAATTCGCACTCCGATTTGGCTTTGGCCGGATGCGACCAGGTCTTGCCCTCGACGATTTTGGAGTTTTTCGGCAGCGTCAATTGAACCATAGTTTCCTCGATGAGCCCGCGTTGCGCGTTGCTTTCTTAATCCGCTCAGTACACGCGCTTTTTGGGCTCAATATAGGACACGTCGTTGGTGAGCGTGTAAGTGTGCACCGGACGATAATCGATGCTGACTTTGCCGGTGGCATGATCGAGCCAGGACAAAGTGTGTTTCATCCAATGTTGATCGTCGCGGTCGGGAAAATCCTCTCTGGCATGGGCGCCGCGGCTCTCGGTGCGGTTGACCGCGGAATCCATGGTGACGACCGCCTGTTCGATCAGGTTGGCGAATTCCATGGTTTCGACGAGATCGGAATTCCAGATCATTGATCGGTCGGACACCTGCACATCCACGACGCCATCGTAGACCTGATGAATGAGCTTGGAGCCTTCCTCGAGCACTTCGCCGGTGCGGAACACCGCGCAATTGCTCTGCATGACATCTTGCATCCTACTCCGCAGTTGCGCGGTCGGCGTGCCGCCCGAGGCATTGCGGAACTTATCGAGCCGCGATAACGGCCGATCCGCGGAATCCTTCGGCAGCTCGGGCTGATTGTCGTGGGGCGTGAGGATCTCGGCGCAACGCTTGGCCGCCGCGCGGCCAAAGACGACAAGGTCGATCAGCGAATTGGAGCCTAGGCGGTTGGCGCCGTGGACCGAGACGCACGCGGCTTCGCCGAGCGCCATCATGCCGGGAATAACGGAGTCGGGGTTGCCGCCGTTCTTGGTCAGCGCCTCGCCATGATAATTGGTGGCGATGCCGCCCATATTGTAGTGCACGGTCGGCACGATCGGCACCGGATCGCGCGTCAGATCGACGCCGGCGAAGATGCGCGCGGACTCGGTAATGCCCGGCAGGCGCTCGGCCAGAATCTCCGGATCGAGATGGTCGAGGTGAAGGAAAATGTGATCCTTCTTCGACCCAACGCCGCGGCCCTCGCGAATTTCGATGGTCATGGCGCGCGACACCACGTCCCGCGAGGCAAGATCCTTGGCCGACGGCGCGTAGCGCTCCATGAACCGCTCGCCCGATGCATTGACCAGGTAAGCGCCTTCACCGCGCGCGCCTTCGGTGATGAGAACGCCCGCGCCATGGATGCCGGTGGGATGGAATTGAACGAATTCCATGTCCTGTAGCGGCAGGCCGGCGCGCAGCACCATGGCATTGCCGTCGCCGGTCTGCGTGTGCGCGCCGGTGCACGACGCATAGGCGCGCCCGTAGCCGCCGGTGGCGAGGATGGTCATCTGCGCGGCGAATCGATGGATGGTTCCGTCGTCGAGATTGAGCGCAACGACGCCGCGACAACGGCCTTCATCATCCATAATGAGGTCGATGGCGAAATATTCGATGAAGAATTCCGTCGAATGCCGCAGCGCCTGGCCGTACATCGTGTGCAGCATGGCGTGGCCGGTGCGGTCGGCGGCGGCACAGGTTCGCTGCGCCGTGCCCTTGCCGTAATGCGTGGTCATGCCGCCGAACGGACGCTGGTAGATCTTGCCGTCTTCACGCCGCGAGAATGGCAGCCCCCAATGCTCTAGTTCGTAGACGGCTTCCGGCGCGCTGCGGCACATATATTCGATGGCGTCTTGATCGCCGAGCCAGTCCGAGCCCTTTACGGTGTCGTACATGTGCCAGCGCCAATCGTCCTCGCCCATATTGCCGAGCGCCGCGGCGATGCCGCCTTGCGCCGCCACCGTGTGCGAGCGCGTCGGGAACACTTTGGTGATGCAGGCGGTACGCAGTCCGGCCTCGCTGCAGCCGACGACCGCGCGCAGTCCGGCGCCGCCGGCGCCGATCACCACGACGTCGTAGACGTGATCCTCGATCGGATAGGCGCGGCCGTTAATGACCGGTGCATTGCTGCCGTTCTTTCCACTCTCTGCCATGCCTTATAGTCCGAATGCGAGCCTGAATATGCCGTAAATCGAAGTAAGCCCGACTGCGATCGTGAAGAACGTATTGGCCATCAGCAAAGTAAGCTTCGCCGACTCTTCGTGGACATAGTCCTCGATGATCACCGCCATCCCGATCCGCATGTGGATCGTGATCGAGATGACGAACAGGATCATGATGATGCTAACCGCGTGCGACCCCAGAATTTGCGCTGCGGCTGCCTGGTTGCGGCCCAGGAGCGTGATGAGAATGGCCATCGCCGCGATGGTCAGCGGAATATTGGCAACCGCCGTCAAGCGCTGCCGCCAGAAATGTTCGGTGCCCGACTTGGCGGAGCCGCGGCCTAGCACGCGCGCCAGCGGCGGACGCATATGCACAGGCTCGCTCATGGCGAGCCTCCCGTCATGAGCATGATGAAAATCCAAAGCACCAGCGTGATCGCGATCGATCCGACCAGATTGGCGGCTGCGAGCCATTCGCGCTCTTTCGGTCCCAAGCCGCGGCCCGTGTCCCAGATCAGGTGGCGGACGCCGCCGAGCATGTGGTGAATCACGCTCCAGGTGTAGCCGAACAGGATCAGCCGCCCGATCCAGGAACCGGCGAACCATTGGAACTTGGCGTAGGCGCTGGGGCTCGCCGCGGCGGTGAACCACCATGCCAGTAACAAGGTGCCGAAATAATTGCCGAAGCCAGTGATGCGATGGGCAATCGACATCATCATGGTCAGGGTGGGTCGGTAGATTTGCAAATGCGGCGACAGTGGCCGCTCCGCGGCCGCGCGGCGTTCGAGCGAACTTGTTCCGGCCATCAGGGTCATTCCGACTTCGCGCGGCGCCGCGCTGGGGCGCCAGTTCCTATCGAATTCAGGTGCCCGCCGCAACGCGCCAGCCGCTCCGTTCTCGAGCGGCGTCACATTTGGTTTCGCACTTTACGAAAGGATAGTGCTACTTTTCGCTTCTACAATCGTGAATATATGAAAGCTTGCTTCGCAAAATACGAAGGATAAGCCATGCGTTTCGATATCGCCGATCTCAGCCTGTTTCGGCATGTCGTCGAAGCCGGCAGCATTACTCATGGCGCCGAGCGCGCGCATCTCGCGCTTGCCGCCGCCTCGACGCGTATCCGCAACATGGAGGAAGTGCTCGGCGTGCCGTTGCTGACGCGCGGGCGGCAGGGCGTCGCGCCGACCCAGGCCGGGCGCACGCTTCTGCAGCATGCCCGCGCCATCCTGCGGCAGTCCGAGCGGCTGCACGAAGATCTTGGCGCCTACGGCCATGGGCTTGGCGGACAAATCAGGGTTTTGTCGAACACCAATGCATTGACCGAATTTCTGCCGGAAGCACTGAGCTCGTTTCTCGCCGCCCATCCGAATGTCAGCGTCGATCTGGAAGAGCGCCTGAGCGACGAGATTGTCGGCTTGATCGCCGAGGGCGTGGCCGATATCGGCATCGTCGCCGGCACGGTCGACGCCGGCGCGCTCGAGACCTATCCGTTCCGGCGCGACCGTTTTGTTTTGGTCGTCGCGCGCGATCATCCGCTCGCCAAGCGGGCGAAGATCGGTTTCGAGGAAGTTCTCGAACACGATTTTGTCGGGCTGGACCGCGCGAGCGCCTTGCAGCGATTCCTGGCGAGCAAGGCGGCCCGTATCGGCAGGCCGTTGCGGCTGCGCGTG
>Ga0187820_1000259_pt1 | contig 11559 bp, 14 predicted proteins | sample NC_wetland_sal_i_19_FD_132409 | JGI IMG/M metagenome (GOLD analysis project Ga0187820, IMG submission 132409) | Wetland sediment microbial communities from Neuse River Estuary, North Carolina, USA - SO4_5 | ecosystem: Environmental > Aquatic > Freshwater > Wetlands > Sediment | place: USA: North... | reverse complement strand
TTCGCCTTGGTCTCGGCGACGTCGCGCGTATAGACCGCGATAACGCAAGCCCCGCGCTGATGCGCTGTCATCATCACGCGATAGGCTTGATCGGCGCTCATGCGGAACACCGCCTTAAGAACAAGCACGACGAATTCGCGCGGCGTGTAATCGTCATTGAGCAGAATGACTTTGTAGAGCGGCGGCCGCTGTGTCTTGGTGCGCGTCTTGGTGCGCGGCGCGACGACGGTTTTGGACATTGCTCAGCCCTCGGACACAGGCAGCACGCCCGCGGTCGGATAGTGCCGCTCAGACAACGCCATCCAACGCGCGTCGGTTGCGCCGCTTGGAGCGCGACCTTGGTTCGCTGCCAATGGACGTCGGCCCGTGCTATCCTCGACCGCGGCTCGCTATCCGGCGCGGCGCTTTTCGCTCGACAACAACCGCGCGCGGTGTGCCGCCCCGCCCGGCGATGGTCACACGATTGTCATCTCCGGATCGCTTCATTTTGAGGACCGCCCGCCTCGCGTCCTGAGCGGAAACGGGCATCAGCGAAACGACGATCTCGATCTGCTCCTCGAGCTCGTCGGTGAGCCCTTGTGCCGCGAGCACAGCGTCCTCGACCGTCGGCGGATCAACCCGCACCCGGCGCCGGCCATCCTTCGTATCCCAAACATCGCTCATGTCGCTCCTTTGGCTGGCATTGTTTCTGGCGTTTGCGTTGTCGAGTTTTCGCGGCCTTCCTCCCGATTATCAGGGATTTACCGCAATGCAGCAATACCATTGTGCATCGCAATCACAGCAATGTTAGCCAGGCGCGGCGGACAGGTTGCCGCATCAGCGCAAACCCAATGATAGACTTTCGGTGAGAAACCAGCGTGACGGGCGGAGGCTGAAGGCTTGCCGCGGCCGGCTAGCGGCCAGGCATCTCGCTGAACAGCACGCCGCCCTTGGCCTTCGCGGTTTTGGGGGTCTCGACCAAGGAAACGGTGACCTGGTCCGCGGTCGTGCCGGCATTCTTGACGACGGCTTGCGTGATGTCTTTGACGAGACCGCGTTTCTGTTCGAGCGTGCGACCCTCCAACAGATAAACGACGACTTCCGGCATTGATCCCTCCATTGTTGCCCGAACACGACGCGGACTTGTTTATGACTGCGTTCAAGAGCGCGCGACAGGCTTGCCTCGAGGTCGAGCACGTACTATCGGAAAGTCCCTGGAAGGTACAACAGGGGAGCTTGCAATGAAGCGTTTTGTTTTTGCCGTTGGCGTGTTGGCATTTGGTTTTGCGGCGTCGACGCCGGCGCGCGCCGATTTTTCCGTGATGAAGTTCGAGTCCGGATTTTGCCGGATCTGGTGGAATAACAGCGCTAACCCAATCGGCACCGGCTGGGCGCGCGTGGCGACCGCGTCGGATTTCATGGGCGGCATGGGCCGCTCAGGACGCAGCGGTCAAAAAGGGTAAGTGCAAGTAGCTCCCTTGCGTTAGCGCAATTGCGCTAGCCTTTTCTCTCGTTTCAATTTTACGCACCGCCCGCCAACGTTGGCGGGCGGTGCGAGATTTATTGGCCGACGCAGATCGAAATGGCGGCGCTTGGACGCGGGGTCGCGGCCTGCGCATGTCAACGCGACCGAAATCCATCTTCGATTCTTCGATGAGAGAGGCTCATCCGAGCAAGGCAGACCGCGCTATCGGCGCGTCGCGTTTTGTTGAAGAGCCGAGTCCGACCCGCGTTCGGCGGCTTGAATGATCCCGTGGTCAGCGATTTGAGTAATTAGGCCGCGCGACGTGAGCGACGAAGAACCGCCGGAAAAACGTTCCCAATCCAGGAAACGGCGCTCTCTCGTTGACGTGATGTTTCACTTTTTTCTGCGCCGACGGCTCCTGGGCGCTCGCTCCGCCATCCGTCGCGTCCGCTGCAGTCCCAGTCGCTGACGGCTCGGACAAAGTCGCGACACCGGCGGCAGAACGAGGTCCCGCATTTGCCGGTTCGGAATTGGGCTGATTTGCACCTGTCTCAGTCACATTGGCAGGCGCCCCACTTGTCTGAGTCGCATTTGCCGGAGTTGAGTTTGTCGGAGTCGCACTTGTCTCACGCGCACCGGGACTTTCCGACGGCATGACTGGCGCCGGCGCTTGCGCCGACGCATTCGCCTCGGTCGAAGGCGCCGCCGCCGGCGCGGTCACCGGCGCCATCGGCGGAGCGCTCATTTGCGAAGCGACCGGCGCCGCGGCTTCGTGTACGCTCGTCACAATAGCCCGGGCGGCCACCGATGTCCGTCGCGGTTCTGGAGAACGATCGACCAGCGTTAAGACGACGCCGGCTCCCGCCGTTGCTCCGATCGCCGTTGCCACTAGCACAATGCGTGCCGTGCGCGCGAAGCTCGGCGCGGGCGCTAGATAACCCCACTCCGGACTGAAATTCCCGGCGGAACGCATTGACGAGCTCCCAGCAATGCAAGGCCCAACCGACGTCGTGCCACGCAGAGAACTCGCCGACCGTCAAGCTGTTCCAAGCCGGTTAAGCCCCTGTTCTGCATGGCTTACCCATGCCGCGCGTACAGGGCAAGCGTCACCGCGGTGAAAGTTGGGAATTATTGCCACACCGGACCAAGAGTTCGGCCCGACCGTTCGCTTGGGCTTGCGCCACCGCTGCATTCGCACGAAACGAGCTCACGAATCGGAGCTGAACTGATGCGTAGTCGGCGCGGCGCCAGTGATATGTTCACCAACAGTGGTAAAGACATCGCCGATCGCTGACACCGCATGCCGAGTCGCCGCGACCACCTGATCTTTCAGGTCGAGTGTTTTGGCGAGCAGCGAATCGGGATCGTGCGCAAGCCGTCCATTCGAATTGTCGTCGGGTTGCGCTGTCTGATCGGCTTGCGCGATGACAAGCGGCGCGCCGCCTGCCGGGACTGCCGGCGCCGAGGCAGCAACCACCACCGCCGGCTTGGCGCGCGGAAGCACGGGCTTTGATGCGACGGAGGACGCGACGCGACGCGCCGGCGCTTGCGAGGTCCCCTTGGCTTCCGCCGGATTGAGGACCGATGCGACTTTGTCAGGCGCACTATTGTTGTCCTGAGCCGATTGATCGGCTTGTTCTTGCGCCGCTTGAACAGCCTTCTCTTCGGCCGCCTTTTCCTCAGCCTTGGCAACTTCGACCGCCTGCGCGGTTTCCGCGTCTTCGGCGGCAAGCCGCTTCTTCTCCTCGGCCATCTGCGATCTCAGGTAGCCCACGACTGCGGCGTGCTCGTCGCGTACGAGCGCCATCACCTCGGGTGATGCCGGGGTCACTTGCTCGGCGGGCGGGACAGATGCCGGGCTGCTGCCGGCGTGAAACTGGGCAAACAGGAAGCCGCCCAAGAGACTTGCCAGCGCCGCAGGCAGCACCTCGAGCACGAACTTGCGGAAGAATCGCGGCAGGAACGGCACGTCGCGGCCGGGCGAGCGAGCAACCGAATTTTCGGGCCAAGCTTGCCGCGGTTCCTTCTTCCACATTGCCTTTCCCCTTTTTTTCAAACGGTCGGTTGAATTTCAAACATCCGTTCTGGGCAATCAAGGGCCTGGATAAAGGATTTTTTGCGGCATTCCAAGGCCAATTGCGGAAATTAGCTGGCGGGTTGCAATCCTGCCACAACCCACCGGCTGATCATTTTCGACAACCAGTCGACCGCGGTTTCGTCAAGCGGAAGTTCGACAGGCGGCTCGGCAAGCTGTTCGCGATTGCGCAGGAACACGCTGGTTTGGCCCAGGAGCCAAACGGTTGCCACCATCAGCGTGCGGTGGTCGGCTTCCGGCAGAAAGCGGCGCACGAGATCCGCCGCAAGCCCCATGAAGGGGGCAGCCTCTTCGCTGACCATATGGCGAAAAACCGCTGTTGGCTGAACGGTTTCCCAGTTGAATATCCGCATATGCCGGCTGTATTCGTCGCGGCCCAGCAAGGGGCGCAGTTGCCGGCGAATGAACTCCGAAACCGCCTCTTCCCGCGACATGGATTTGACTTCCTCGGCATGGGCCAACTGGTCTTCGGTCAAGGCCCGGAAGGCCGTGCGGAGGACCTCGCGATAAAGCCCGTCCTTGCCATCGAAATGGTAGTTGATTGCGGCTTGGTTCACTTTCGCCTTGGCAACGATGGCGCGAATGCTCGTACCGTCATAGCCGTGCTCGGCGAAAAGCCGCTCGGCCGCTCGCAGGATGCGCTCGCGCGTGATTTCGGAGGGTCGCGTCACTTGCGCCTTGCCATCGCCCTTTTTCAAACCATCGTTTGAATTCCCCATAGGCCTTTGCCGCGCATAATGCAATGGCCTTTCTTTGCCCTGTGCGCATAGCTCGGAAGGCACAACTGGGCGTCGTGGCGGCTTTCATACTAGGTTGCGCCCGATAAGGCCGCGCCGCTCCCGCGGCCAAAGGAGGGGAAGTGCGTTCATGAATCAGCATCGCTTACCATCCGACGTTGTCGGCCTCGCCAAAGTCATGCCGGCGTTGTCACGACGCGGATTTATGTCGAGTTCGGCCGCAGCGGCCGCAGGCTATACGCTCGCCACCGGACCGGTGCGCGCTGATGCCATCCATACTGACAGCAACGGCCTCGATGCCGGCGAGGCCGAAGTCAAAGTCTCGGGCGGCAACATGCCGGTTTATTACGCGCGGCCTGCCGGCGTGCAGCACCCGCCGATCATTCTCGTTCTGATGGAGATTTTTGGGCTCCACGAATTCATCAGGGACGTCACGCGCCGGCTCGGCCATCTTGGCGCATTCGCGGTGGCGCCTGATTATTATTTCCGGATGGGGGACCTCACGAAAATCAGCGACATGCAAGAGCTCTTGCCGAAGGTCAACAGTAAGACAGATACCGAGCTCTTCGCCGATCTCGACGCCCCCGTCGCCTGGGCGCAATCGCAAGGCGGCGATGGCAATCGGCTGGGTGTCATGGGTTTCTGCCGCGGCGGGCGCAATGTCTGGCATTACTCCGCGCACAATCCGGATTTGAAAGCGGGCGTCGCGTTCTACGGACCCGTCGCCGACAGGGGCGACGCGGCGCCGAAAAGCGCGATCGATCTTGCCCCGGAAATCAAGGAGCCTGTGCTCGGCCTTTATGGCGCCGAGGACACCGGCATCAAGGTCGAGCAGGTCAACGCGATGGAAGCGGCGCTCAAAGCCGATGGCAAGACCGCCGAATTTCATATCTATGCGGGTGCGCCCCACGGTTTCGTCGCTGATTACCGGGCAAGCTACCGCAAGGATGCAGCCGAGGATGCCTGGAACCGCATGGTCGGCTGGTTCAAGAAATACGGCGTCTTGAGCTAACCTGATGCTGATCGGGTAAGCGCGGTGCTCTCCAGCGCCGCGCTTTTTTGACGCTTTAACGGCAAGGGATGAAAGCGCCGCAGGGAGGAAATGCAATGTCTCGCATCGAGCAGGTGCAGCGAGAAAATCTCGCGCCGCGCCAACAACAACTCTACGACGACATCATGCGCACGCGGCCGCGCGGCAAACTCAGTGGGCCGTTTTCGGTGTGGATTTACCGGCCGGATATCGCCGAACCGGCCAACGCGCTGGCCAATTGTTTCCGTGTCAGCCCCACGCTCGACAAGCGCCTGATCGAGCTCATCGTGCTTTTGGTGTGCCGCGATACCACCGCTAAATATGCATGGTCAGCCCACGTCAATCTCGCCCGTGAAGCGGGATTGAGCGCCGAGACGATCGAGGCCATCCGCGCGCGCAGGCGGCCCGAATTCGGCCGCGACGACGAGCGGGTGATCTACGATTTGGTGACCGAGCTTCTGGCTTCGAAAAAAGTAAGCACCGCGACATTCCAGCGTGCGGAGGCTGCGCTGGGCCGCGATGGCATCATCGAGGCCATCAGTTGCGCCGGCTTCTATGGCATGATCGGATGCGTGCTCAACACGTTCGAGATTCCGCCGCAGCCGGGCGGCGACGTGTTGACCTAGACGATTTCCGCAAAACGGCGTGCCCGCGCGGCGTCAGGCGCACCCCGCGATGGGGGCCGTCGATGCGCACGAGATCCTCGATTACGGCGTCTTCCCATACCGACAGGCGCGGACAAGATGTGCGCCACGCCTCCATGGTCTGCGCATAGGTGCGCGGCCGGTCAGCCACCCACGACAAGAACTGAATCATGATCAAACTTGGAGAATCGGACACCGCGGTCTCCATGCCTACCAAGTATAAGCCCACACGCGGCAGGATGCAGCCCCGCCGGTGCAACCGTGCTAAAATGTATTCGTGTTAAGCCGATCGTACATTCTGTCGCTGCTTGGTTATCTGGTGAACTTCTAAGATTGGCCAGCCGCTAGTGCGCCGAATCGAAGGCTTTGTGATCGTATCCGCCGACGGCATGCTCGCGGACAGCAAAGGCGAAATGCCGGCGTCGATCCGCAATGACGCCGACCAGCGTTTTTTCCAGAACGCGCTCGACCATGCCGCCGTCATTGTCCACGGCCGGCTTTCTCACGAGGGCGGTCCCCACGCCGCCCGACGCAAGCGTCTGGTCCTGACGCGGCAGGTCGCGGCGCTTGCGCCGTCCCCGTCGTTGCCACATGCGCTTTTGTGGAATCCCGTCGGCGCCACGCTCGAACAGGCGCTCGAGCAGCTCGGCGTTGGCGACGGCGTGGTTGCGGTCATCGGCGGTCCTGAAGTGTTCAGCCTTTTCTTGCCGCTCTACGACGCCTTCCATCTTTCCCGCGTTGCCACTGTTACGATCCCGGGCGGCATTCCGCCGTTTACCGAAGTCGGCCCCAGCGCCACGCCGGAAGATGTGTTGGCGCGCCACGGCTTTAAGCCTGGACCTAGACGCGAGCTCGATCCCGCTGCCGGCGTTTCGGTGGTCACGTGGCAGCGCTGATGGCGCCAAGATATATGACCTGAGATGACCGTCTCCCGCCGCCCGCCCGCTGCAAGCTCCGTTGTCGCGCTCGATTACGAGATTGCGCAAGAGACGGCTGCCGCCCTCGGGCGACTGGGACGCGCGCTCGAGGCGGCGCTTGCCGCACTCGCCGATCACGACCGGCGCCAGCAAAAGGCTGACGATGTGCGGGCGAAGCTCGTGCAGGAGGCGGGCCACGCGCTTTGGTGCTTCATGGTCCAGCGCGAATGTTGCGGCTTGCGGGACCCTCGGCCGGTCATGCGCGACTATGGCGTCCCGCAAGACGTGCAAAACAGGATGGGAGTCTCCGGCGGAGCATATCGCCGCGGCCGTTAAGCCCGCAAAGCCGCCCATGCGCTCACGCGCAAGGACCGCCGGCCTTCGCCGTTAGCAGTGCATTAACCCTCATGAATTGTGTCGACGCGCGTGGTCAGCAAGGTTTTATTCACCTTTCCCCATGCATGGTTATCGATACCTCAAAGGCATCGTTCGCGTTTTCGGACCTGTAATGCGTAGCCGTCCGCTCGTAGAGGAATTCGAGGCCGCGCTCGTCTCCGGCAGCGTCAGCCGCCGCATCGACATCCTTGCGCGGATCACCGACCTCTTCGTCAGCGGCGCCAAGCACTATTCGAAGGATCAGATCGATCTGTTCGACGATGTCATGACGCGCCTGGTCAGGACGGTCGTGACCAAGACGCGGATCGAACTGGCCGAGCGGCTGGCCCCAATCGCCGATGCGCCGCCGCAGCTCATTCGCGTGCTTGCTTTCGATGACGATGCGGCGATTGCAGGCCCCGTGCTCGCGCAAGCCGCCTGCCTCGCCGAACGCGACCTTTTGCAGGCCGCGCGCAACGCGAGCCAACCACATCTCTTGGCCATCGCGCAGCGGCCGTCATTGAGCGAGGCCGTAACCGATATTTTGATCGACCGCGGCGATCGCCTCGTGGTGCGGTCCCTCGTCAGGCACGCCGGCGCGCGATTTTCCAAAGCCGGCCTGCACCGGCTGGTCGACCGATCGCGCAGCGACGAAGCCTTGGTGACTGAATTGGGATCCCGGCTCGACGTTGGTCGCTTTGCCCGCGAAGGGAAGTTTGCCGAGACGGTCGTCGCGCTCGCCCAGCTGTCCGCAATGCCGATCGAGACAATAGAGCGCATGCTTATCAACCCGGAGGCCGAAGCCGTCCTCGTCCTAGCCAAGGCGACGGGATTGTCGATGGCAACGACCAGAGCGGTCCTGCAGCTGTGCCGAACCGGTCGCGGCTTGTCGGCGGGTGACAGGATTCCGGCAGAGACTGTTGAACAAGCTTTGCTGCGGTTCGACGGCTTGCAGCGCGAAAGCGCCGAGCGCGTTCTCAGCTTTTTCCGCACCCGCGTCAAAAAGCCGGCCGAATCGTTGGTCCCGCCGATCGCCCTCACCGGCTGACCGGCGCGGCCCCTCGCCGATCTCAATAGGCGCAGTAGCCCGGCTGCACCTGGAGCCATGAGCCATTGGGATAGCGGTAGTAGCAGCCGCCGCGCCACCAGTAATACCCGCCGTTTCTGCGTTGGGCTTCCGAGGCAATGACCGCACCTGTCGTTGCGCCGATCAGCGCACCGGCGACAGCGCCGCCCGGACCGCGGCCAACGGCGCCGCCGATAATTCCGCCCAATGCGCCACCCACGATCGCGCCGCCGACCGGGTCCTGCGCCGCCGCCTGCTGCACCGGCATCAGGGCCGCGAGCGCTAAAAGCGCCGCTCCGATTGTTCGAATCATTTTCCCTCTCCCTCGCTTAGTCGGCTCGCCGCTTTCAATCTTTCACGGCCAAGCCGATGAGTCTGGTCTGTATCTTAGAATATCCCGGCTCCCTGCTTCGACCGCAATATTGGCGAAAAGCGGAACGTTGTTCGTGACGAAGCGTTAAAACTTCTATTGCAGAATCTACTTGACTCCATGCTGATTGCATTTATTTGGGAATTTAGCCGCTGGTGGTCGGTTCGCGTGGACTGATCGAGCGGCTTTCGCTTTCCGTGGCGCCGGTTCGCCGGCATCTCTTCTTGTCCCTGGTTGGGGAGGACGGCATGAGCCAGAACGCCCTCTTACGATCGGTGAAGGGCTTGGGAGTTCCAGGCACCGCCCGAAAGGAAGTTCGAAAGGCCAAACTGAAAGTGGCCGCTCCGACGGCGGCAGAAATCCGTGAAAGCTTTCAGAACAAAGATCATTTCGCCGTTCGCAATGGCGTTCGTTGCGCCGGCGTGCACTTGATTGTCGACCTGCACGGCGCCAAGCGGCTTAATGATCTTGAACATATCGAGACGACCTTGCGACGCTGCGTCGAGGCTGCGCAGGCGACCTTGCTGCATATTCACTTGCATCATTTTCAGCCGAGCGGCGTTTCGGGCGTCGCCGTGCTGGCCGAGAGCCACATCTCGATCCATACTTGGCCCGAGGCAGGGTATGCGGCGCTCGATGTCTTCATGTGCGGATCGGCCGAGCCGGACAAATGCATCCCGGTTCTGCGCGAAGCCTTTGCCGCCGAACACGTTGGCGTGAACGAGCTTCTGCGCGGGCAACACGGTTGAACCGACCGCCGATTTTCAAAGTGACGGGCCGGACCGGAACCCCGGCCCTTTTCTTTCAAACATAATCAAAAAAAGCCGGACGCGGGTGGAAACGATTGCGCGCTAGGCGAGCGAGCACGCGTCGCGTTTGTTATTTACCGATGGGCCGCGAAGCCCGAAGATGGGCCGCCGTCGATCAAAATGCATTTTTGCAGCGTCTTTTAGAGCCTCGTCGGAGGTTTGCAGGGGTCCATATGGCAATGAAACCAGAGAAACGGTGGATCGCAGAGACGCTGTTCGATGATCTGGGCTTCCGCATGAGCTTCGAGGTCGACAAGGTCCTCTATGAATTGCAGACTGAGCATCAGCACCTCGTCCTGTTCGAGCAACGCTTTTTCGGCAAGATGCTCATGCTCGACGGGGCCACGCAAATCTCCAAAAAGGACGAATTCATTTACCAGGAGATGATGGCGCACGTGCCGCTGTTCGCGCACGGCAATGCTCAAGACGTGCTCATCGTCGGCGGCGGAGATTGCGGCATTGCCGAGGAGGTTCTCAAGCACCGGACCGTCAAACACCTCACGCAGGTCGAAATCGACCCCGCGGTGATCGAATTCGCCAAGGAGCACTTTCCAGAATTCACCAAGCCGGTCTTTGCCGACAGCCGCTTTCAGTCGGTGATCGGCGACGGCGCAAAATTCGTTGCCAAGACTGATCGCCGCTTCGACGTCATTATCGTCGACTCCACCGATCCTCAGGGGCCCGGCAAGACTCTGTTCGGCGCAAAATTCTATGCCGGCTGCAAGCGCTGCCTCAAGCACGGCGGCGTGCTGGTGACGCAAAACGGGGTCCCGTTCCTTCAGAACAACGAACTCGCCGCGACCATGCAGAAGTTCCGGCAGCTGTTCGCCGACGCCAGCTGCTATGTCGCCGCCATCCCGGTCTATGTCGGCGGCCACATGGCTATGGGCATAGCGACCGACGACAAGCGCCTGCGCCGACATCCTGTCAAAACCATCGCCGAACGCTACCGCAAGAGCGGCAGCTTCAAGACAATGTATTGGACGCCGGAAGTTCATGTTGCCGCCTTCGCCCAACCGCGCTTCATCGCCGATCTGGTGGCGGACGCCGAGGGACGTCGCAAGATAGGACGCAAGAACGCACGCAACACGGAAAGCAAGACAGCCGGCGCCGGACGGGAGTAGACTTTCGCAAGGCTTACGCACCGGCCTGCATCGGAGGACGGCATGAGCTTCTTTCCTGCCAAGGACCCGGCATTCGGCGACGCCCGCTCAACCGACGCCATCGAACAGATCATCGTGCCGCGTTCGGTCGATCTCGGCGGCCTTCAGGTCCGTCGCGCGCTGCCGTCGGCGCGCTCGCGGATGGTCGGCCCCTTCATTTTCTTCGATCATTTCGGGCCGGCGATATTCCGCGCGGGCAACGGTATCGACGTGCGGCCGCATCCGCATATCGGACTTGCGACGGTCACCTATTTGTTCGACGGCGAGATCGTGCATCGCGACAGCCTCGGCAGCGCCATGCCGATCAGACCCGGAGCGGTCAATTGGATGACCGCGGGACACGGCATCGTTCACTCCGAGCGCACCGCCGCCGACCACCGTGACGGCGGCGAGCCGCTGCACGGGCTGCAATTGTGGGTCGCGTTGCCGCTCAAATATGAGGAGATCGAACCGGGCTTCGCGCATACGCCGGCCGCCGACATTCCGCAACTTCACGAGGATGGAATCACATTGCGTGTGATCGCCGGCGCCATGCATGGGCTGCGCTCGCCGGTCGCCACGCTGTCGGACACCGTGTTCGCGGAAGCGTGGCTTGCCGCCGGCAGCGTCTTGCCGCTCGGCACCGATTACGAAGAGCGCGCGCTCTATGTCATCACCGGCGAGATCGAGATCGGCGGTGAACGCCATCCGCCGGAACGACTTCTCGTGCTCAAGCCCGGCGATCCGGTCGATGTGAAGGCGGCAAGCGACGCCCAATTTGTCGTCGTCGGCGGCGCCGCGATGGACGGACCTCGTCACATCTGGTGGAATTTTGTTTCCTCACGCAAGGATCGCATCGAGGCCGCCAAAGCCGACTGGAAGGCCGGCCGTTTCGGCCTGGTCCCAGGCGACACGCAAGAGTTCATTCCG
>Ga0187820_1000258_pt1 | contig 11624 bp, 11 predicted proteins | sample NC_wetland_sal_i_19_FD_132409 | JGI IMG/M metagenome (GOLD analysis project Ga0187820, IMG submission 132409) | Wetland sediment microbial communities from Neuse River Estuary, North Carolina, USA - SO4_5 | ecosystem: Environmental > Aquatic > Freshwater > Wetlands > Sediment | place: USA: North... | reverse complement strand
ATACCAGCGGTACACCTGCCAGAAGGAGGGTGGATTCTTATCGTTTAATGACCGCGAGATAGCCTCGATCAAGGGTTCGAAAGCTTTCCTTGTCTTTCTGTCCACTCCCGTTTCTATAATTCTTGTCACATAGTTATATTTTCTCCTGACCTCTGCCCTAAGCTCATCCGATAATTCAGTCAAGTCGGCTTCGAGAAGTGCCTTCATTTTACTTTGAGCGTAAGCTTCCTCATTCTCACTATTGAGTAACTTTAAATGTCCCTTAAACAGAAGATCCAGCAGCTCATTCTCAGGTCTCGTAACGTAAGTATTAGTAGCAATATCCCTGAGCTGAAATTCTCCGGTGGGAATATTTTGCTCAATGACGTATTCCCTTTCTCCCATAATGATCCTCTGTCCTTTTGATAAACGACGGTGTTTCAAGCTATCTTTCTCCTGCTTTTAGGAAACGCAGTCGTCAGATGCGCCGCGCTTCCCGGTTTGATTGGTTCCAATAAGTCCACTGCCAGGACGCCCCGGTGAATGAGAGCGTAAACTATATTGCTACTAACTCCCCTTGAGGCAAACCCCTGAATGAGCTCCTCAATAGACAACGACTCTCTGACTGAAAACAGACTGTAGAGCATAATCTGATACTCCGATGTCATCTTTGCCTTTGCGTACTTGTAGATGAATTTGATATTGTCCAGTCTCGGCTGAACACGGATTGTACGTTCCGTGACTACAGCAAATTCATAACCCTCCCGCCGGCAGATCGGTCCGATTCTTTCAAAAAGTCGTTTACATTCCTCCCCCTTCGACGTTTCCTCATCCTTGACCTCGACGATCTGTCTTTTGTTTTTCCTATCTACCATAAAATCCGGAGTGTACAAATGAAGCTTACCGTCCAGTGAATATCGGATTTTCAACGGTTGCTCCTTATAGCTGATAACGTCCGGGTCCATCTCGATCAGGTAAAGATAATCGCGTTCGATTTGCGACTCCCACCATACCATCCTGTTATTCTTGATGCTCGGGAATTTCCCGATCACCTTCCTGCCGCCATTCGTTATTCTTCTTACCGGCACAGCACCTCCTACGTCGACAAATGCATTATTAATACGAGTCCCAAGGATTAACCCTGGCTACCAACTTGAAACAACGATCTTCACCACCTTTCTTCAAAAATGAAAGCGCCCAAAGGGAGCCACGCTGTAACCCGGGGAAAACCTTCTTGCGGGGAATTCTGTGGAAAAGGAATGAACTGTAACGGGTACTAGAGACAACCAAACAAAGGTATCATAATGATACCTTTGTTCTAGCCCAAAAAGCAAATCCTTTAATCCACAATTTCCCCTCACCGCTTCTCTTGCAGTTGAACTAAAAAAATTGTCCCCTACTTATAAAAAGGTCCTGGATAAGGATTTTTCCCATCTTTTTTTAAAAGCGATAGTTTTTAGTTGTTTTCTCAGCCACTTACGGCAGGGATCTTTCGGAAAGATTTGTCCTGATTTTTAGAAAAGATTTTGTTATAATGATTCGTTTCATCGTTCTTTGACATCGCGATGTACCTTCGGCACCTGATCTCGGAAACCTTCGGGATCTCGTTCCATTGCCTTTCCGGTATACCTTTATATCCTATAAGCAGATACGCAAAAGCATTCAAACATAGCTCTCAGAAAAGGTGTTGCCCCGGAAGTACGTTAATTCCTTCCGGTTTTTATAGAGGCTCTGGCGGGCCTATGAATGGGAGAGTAAATATTGTTTACAAATGATGAACTTGGCCGAGCTTACGGCCTCGGGTATTACAAGAGAAGTGAACACGACATCATTGCGGATGCATATTTAGCCGGCAGGGAATCTTTCTATTATAGGCCGGATCCTTCGATGACGAGAAGACAATCCTTTACTCGACATCTTCGAACAGTTCATCGAAAAGTGAGAAGTGATTTCTATAAAGAAGAAAAGAAAAAGGTATATATTGATGACATACAGGAACCAGCGGTACCTACAGAAGATGAATGTCATTTTGAGAATATCACTGATCGTGTCTTTTCGGGACGGGACGAATATCTGTTTACTGCGGATAAAATCCTGAATAGATTGTTAGTGAGTGAAATTCGGTCATTCGTTAATGATCTGCTTTCGGATCATGACAAGAAAACCCGGCAGATGCTACTCATGCGCTATAGCGAGGACCTGACTCTTGAGCAGCTGGGGCGGAGACTGAAGTGCTCGAAAAGCACGGCAGACAGAAAAATCAAAAAAGCAGTGTCGCAGCTTCGCGCTGCCATTCAGCGGAAAGGACTGCAGTATCAAGATTGCATAAGATTTAAACCCCAATTCATCTACCGAAAACCGGATCGGATACTCGAAACTCAAGCGATAGTTGAAGAGGAATTGGGAGCTTAATACCATCTTTCCGACTTTGTCGGAGTGAGGATGAATCTTGTAATCATGGCCCGCCAGGCTGCCTTCATTTTTCGGGGGATCATTTAAGAAAATGATCCCCCTGGCATAATCTCTTCAACCTATTTAAAAGAGGACAAAATGGACAGATCCATACTTCGAGCAAGGTATTACGAGACTTATTATTTTTGCAATATTATCACTAATGTGCTTAGAGATCAATTCAGCTACCTTCGCAATCTCAACGATTTTTATGGTGACGATCAATATCTCCAACTGACTAATCCATATTCGCGTTTTTCAGCGTTTCATAGCTTTATTGAATTTGTAGTCAATTCTATAATTGACGAGGATACAGAAAAACTAGATTTGAACAAGAGAAAGAGGCTATTACGAGATTTTGCTTCGATACCGGCAGCTCGCGAAGACATGCAGCCTACGGTGCTTCCCATTGAGGAAGCATTTGCATTCCATAATATTTCCCATACTCGCTTCACAGAATGGCTTGCCGATAAAGGCAAGTCTTTCTCCGAGGCGGATGAGAATGATGTTTCAGACTACCTATCAGAGCTTCGTGATGAAGGATCAACTGATGAGTTGGTTTCCCAGGTTGTAAGGGAATGCTTTCATATTTTGTTTTCCAACCGTGAGACACTTCTTCTGTTCAATGATATGATAGCTGGGCAGGTTAAAGATACTGTTATATCTGAAATCGATTTGGAGTTTGTAGGCAGATTTGAGACGAATGGCCGCCTGAAGCGGGCGAAAACTCCCAAATGGGCGGAGCACGCAATCTATCATCGAGATAAGGGGCTTTGCGTATTTTGTCGGACAGATCTAACACGCCTCGTAAACACATTAACGCAGGAGAATTATGATCATATAGTTCCCTTGTCTGCCGGTGGATTGAATGATGTGACAAACCTTCAATTAACTTGTGAGACATGCAACAAAAAAAAGAGTGATGGAGAAGCTCTTACCTCCGATATTTATCACACTTGGTATCCCGAGCAAGAAGAATAAATGATACATTGTAGAGGTAAACATGAATAGGGATGATTTGATTGACGAAGATTTGGAAGATTTCCAGTTTATATGTCCAATATGTAATAGGGTATATGTCATAGATGACTGGTATGAGCCGATAGAGATATGTCCTCACATATTATTCGTAGCGGGTACAATAAGTGGTGACGAAGATATTTTCTTCTATGCAACCGAAGAATTTGCGAAGGAATATGTCCTAAAATATAGAGGGACAGAAGAGTATGCACGGTTTGTTGAAGGACATAGTGATGCTGCAATAGCACACCAGCGAGATTTAGAAGACCTCTTTATTAAGTGTCAGTTTAAACCTCTCGATGAAGTACCAAAGAGTATCCCGTTCGCCATTTTTGAGGCTCAAGAAGTTATAGCAAAATTAAAAGGAAAAATATTTGACAAGTATGAGGAATCGAACGGTGATGCACTTTATGTTGGTGTCGCCATGGATTAATTACGTCTATAATGACCCATCACCGCTAACCCTTTATTTTCAACCAGTTAGCCATAGCATTTTTTTATGGTATGGACCTTTTTGTGTCTTTTCATTTATGATATACTCATGGCTAAACAGGAATACCCTACAATCTCTTTATTCAGTGGCGCTATGGGCCTTGATTATGGTATGGAAAACGCGGGTTTTAAGACACGCATCGCAGTTGAAATTAATAAGGTTGCTGTAGAGACAATAAAAGCAAACACAAAAGACCTTCCCGTCATTAATTCCCCAATACAACAAGTATCGACTATGGAAATCCTCAAAGGAGCAGGATTATCTGTGGGTGAGGCTGTTGTTGTGCAAGGCGGACCCTGTTGTCAAAGCTTTAGCACAGCCGGCAACCGAGGCTCTCTGAGTGATCCAAGGGGTGCATTGTTTAAAGACTTTTGTAGAATAGTAGGCGAGGCACAACCTCGCTTCTTTGTCATGGAAAATGTAACGGGCCTGCTATCTGCTGCCATAAAGCACCGCCCGTTAAAAGAGCGCGGGCCTGGGTTCCCACCCCTTGCACCCGAAGAAGAATTAGGCTCAGCATTCAAAGTAATATTAGAAGAACTTACCACCCTTAATTATCACATAATTTATGGCCTTCTCAATGCCGCTGATTATGGAACCCCCCAGATCCGTTTACGAGTAGTGATAATAGGAAGTCGAGATGGAGAGGAAATCTCGTTACCTGCACCTACTCATTCAAAAACTGGCGAGAAGGGGAAATTAAAATGGGTTTCTCTTGGGAAAGCTTTGCGCAAAGTGAAATCAGAAGAATGGAGTAATTTTTCTGAAAACACCTTATCTCATTTGAAGTATATCAAACCTGGACAGAACTGGACCTCTCTACCTGAAACTTTGCAGAAAGAAGCACTAGGAGCAGCTTTTGAATCCTGGGGGGGGAGGAAAGGGTTTTGCCGAAGACTGTCTTATAGTTCTCCAGCCCCCAGTTTAACTACAGCACCTAATGGGAGAGCCACTATGCTTTGCCATCCCGAAGAAAACCGTCCTTTATCTGTTGAAGAATATATGCGGATTCAGGAATTCCCAGTGGGACATATTTTTGAAGGGAGTACAAGTCAAAAATATATCCTGATAGGCAATGCGGTTCCACTCAGCCTTGGAGAGGCTATCGGTAAGGGTTTACTGAAGACGATAAGGAAGACCCAGAAAAGAGGGCTACCAGCTGATGCAGAAACAAGAAAAGGTATTGTACAGTGTGCTGATCCAGAACTAGAAAAAAGATTAAATAATCGTAAGAAGACTCAGCTACCGCCACCAAAGCACCGACTTAACCCTGACCCTAAAGCAGCAAAAGAATGGATGGCGCAAGTGGGCGCGAGCATATATGCAAAGAATGAACACACAAAAGATATTGATGTGAGCTATCAAAAGTGCTGTTCACCGCTACCCTCTCATATATAGTTGCAAATCGGTATAAAAAGTTTTTTTAAGAGAGTAATTTGCCAGCCCTATATCAAATGTCATTGATTCTAATCTTTCCAACTTGCTCTTCTCTGCCCAAAAGGACAAAGCTTTAATAGCAAGCAAGAGGAGCACTTCGGGAACCGCTCGAGGCAGGCGGCTCTGCCATGGGCGACCATGTTGACATGCAAAGAGTAACGGAGACCCGGATCTATCATATCCTGGATAGAATCTGCTACTTTATTGTTGTATTTTATATCAGGACCTATCCATCCTAAGCGTTTTATGATGCGAAAACAGTGTGAGTCAACAGGGAAAACCTGTCGGTTAAAAGAATATAGCATTATGCAGCGGGCTGATTTCTTGCCAACCCCAGGCAACGAGCACAAATACTCCTCAACTGCCACATCAGAGAGCTTTCTGAGAGAGGCTAATGATATCTTCCCGAAATCAGATTTCAACTTTTTGAGAATAGCCTTCAGGTTTTTTGCTTTTTGTTTCGAGAGGCCGGCATTGAATAATGCATCGGCTACCTGTTCGGTCGCGGCATCATGGACTTCCTCCCATTTCGGAAACTTCGTTTTGATCCCCTGATAAACCCTTTCGAAACTCGGCCCCGTTGTTCTCAAAGACAATTGTATGTATAGTAGTTCGTTCAGCGGGTTCTCCTTGTTCCCGAGACGGGGAGAATGGTAAGTCTGTTTTAGTAGCTTATTAACAAGAGCAATATTCCTTTTAAGTATTTTCATATTGTTTATTATATAAAAACTCCTCAATATAATAACTATTTTATTAGGGGTTAACCCCATTGAGTGTCACGGCCACGTTTATAGAGTAAGGAGGGGTCAATCTGAAGACAAAAGGGTGTCACGGCCGCGTTTATATAACAAGGAGGACTCTGGCAGATGATCGAAGAGAGTATAAAGGTAGCTCTGGATAAAGCAATAGAGGCTGCCGCGAGGAAGGACGTTGTATCTTTTATCCAACACATTTATGACAGCAGGTTCCTTGACGGTGCCGAGAGGACATTGGAGGATGGGTGGGGGTTAGATAAAGAAGCGACTCATGAGATCCTGTCAGACAGTGTCGATAGGTTATATGAAGCAGCTGTGAAGAAAGGAACCATCCTCTTCCCTGGCGCATATTTCTACAAAATTATAGAACGAAAGGCCACGGATTACTATAGAAGTCATAAGAAATTCGAAGAGTTTGACGATACTCGGGAATATTACTCTTTAACATCAGAGCAAGCGGGTGAAAAGAGAATAAGCTATGACTCTGAGGAAGAACATGATGCGCGGGTTAAGGAAGGGATTAAAATAGCCCGCTCCCTACTGCCAAAAATCGGCGAGGAAAATGTGCAGAAAGTTATGTCTTACATTATAAATGCAGTCGAATCAGGAGTGATAGACATATCCAATAGCGAGATCGCAGAAGCCATTGGCCTATCCGAGGTCTCAGTCCGTAAATGGAAGCAAAGAGGCTTCGAACGTTTGAAACGCGTAGCTATAAAAGAGGGTTACAGGAAGGAATTTTTCCGTGATATAACTCCAATGGATAACGAGGAGGAGAAAAAAGGTGAAGAGTAATGATTCGAATATTCTGAAGGGGGCTACAGTAATGAAAAATGATTATTTCAGTGCGGCATTCGGGGAGGTCTTGCAAATTGCACGAAGAATCTCTAATGATGTTGTTGCGGAGGTCGAAGCAATTTTCAAGAAGGGGATTGAAAGCCCCTTAACTGAAGAAGAAAGCAACGATCTCTTCAGGCAGGTTGCATTGACTATCCGGAAGCGTGCCCAAGAGCGAGGCGATAATGAAACAGCTCGTGCTATAGGTGAAGATATAGATAAACTGATTGCCAAAATAGTAACAAAAAGAGAAGGGCCAACTAATGCGGGAACTGGTCGCATGTCCCGACAACATACAACCCATCTAATAGAAAACTATAACGGTATTACGCCTACCCATGTAATACCACGGCCTTGGTTTCATGGCAAGGAAATACCGATGATTTCTGGGTATATCAAGACGGCTGACATTCAGCTCTGGGATAACAACGTACGGTTGGATATCCATTTGGGCCAATTTAGAGAAAAATATGGACGCAAACCCACGCCGCAAGAGTTATTGGACATAATGATGAGCAACCTTCAGTTGCCCGGTGTGACAGATGACGATCAGTTCAAAATCGTAGAGCTTGCGCGCAGCATAGCGAACAATGGTGTAAAAACCCCTCCCATTATCGACATAGACGGCACATTACTCGATGGCAACAGGCGAATAACAGCATGCAATTATATTTTGAATAGCGATGAATTCGATGCGCGCCAGAAGAAAAGGGCGGAATACATTTTCGCCTGGCAGTTAACTCCCGATGCTACTGATGAAGACAGGCGGTCAGTTGTTGTTTCACTGAATTTTGAGCCAGCCCACAAGCAAGACTGGCCAACATACGTCAAAGCACAAAAAGTGTATGAAGACTGGCAGGCTATGCTTGCTCTGCAGCTGAGAAAGCCGGGTCCGCCGCTACAGGCTCAGATGAAGAAGGAATTGTCCTTAAAATACGCCTTAGGTCCCGATACAGCTGTCGTAAATCGCTATATAAAAATGGTTGAATGGGCAAGCGAGTTTGAGGACTATCAGATTGAGGAAAAGAAGAAAGACAAGTACACAGTTCATCATAAGGCAAGTGAATATTTCGATTACTTTGAGGAGTTAAGTAAAGGAACAAAGCCTGGAGGTGTTGCATTTTGTCTAAACCAAGATGAGAGCTTTAAGAAAATAGTATTTGATCTGCTCTTTGAGGATAAGTTCAAAAATTGGAACCTCATACGAGATCTGAAATATATATATAACAATAATGAATACCTCGACGAATTACGTAAGGCGAGAGGAGAACAAGATACAGATAAGGCACAAGACATTGTTGAGGGTGTTTGTGCCCGTGCAAGGGCTGACCGAGCGGAAAGAAAGATTGTTGGAGCAAACACTCGGATCGAAACGTTCATAAAATGGCTGGAGGAACTACCAGTTAAGGCATTCAGAGATGAGATATCAGAAATAAACCTCCAAAAGCTGTTAGACGCTTTGATGTTGGTTAATAAGTACTACGAAGGAATTCTTAAAGAAAAGGGGCAGACCACAGATGTCAAAACAACTTCCTAAAGCAGAGGTCTTTACCACTGACCGTCTGGATGCTATATGCCTAGTCCCGGAACGCGGGTTTGACCGACAGGATATCCGCGAAGCAATAAAGCGGATTCTAAGTAGTCTCCCCATGAAAAGTCTGGCCGAAGGGATTTCTATACCCGCCCAGCACGCACACTTGCTCCTTGGCATAAGTCATGCTATTGATTTGAAATGGAGAGGGGACTCTAGACTACTTGCAGAAAATAGGCAGCAGATGAGTCTCAACATAAACGGCATTAGAGCGCAGGTAGAAACAATTAAAGCTAAGGGGATCAAGGGAGCAGAAGAGTTGATAACTGATCTTGCGGACGCGGATGACTTAGATAACCATCAGAGGATAAATGTTGCCGTTATGACTTTACCATGCTCCCCTGGGTTATGCGTTTTTGACGAACAGGGCACTGGCAAAACGGTAACGGTAATTTATGCCTTCGACCTATTAGTTCACAGAGATGAGGTCGATATTGTGCTTGTGCTTGCTCCAAAGAGCATGGTTTCCGAGTGGCCTGTCGACCTGAGTCGATTTAAAGGGGATCTTTACAAATCTATGACTATAACAGGGAATCGCAGAGAAAAGCGCTTAGCAATAAATTCTGACTCGGACTTCTTTATAACTAATTATGAAACAGCGGTATCGATGGAAAAAGAGCTTACTGCTTTGCTCAGGCGACATAACGGGAGAGCAATGCTCGTAGTCGATGAGTCATTTTATGTGAAGAATTTGGACGCAAAAAGGACGCGAGCGATTCGCCGTTTGAGGGAACACTGTAAAAGAGCGTTTGTATTATGCGGAACCCCAGCACCAAATTCACCTCATGACCTTATACAGCAGTTCAATATAGTCGATTTAGGTCATACCTTTGAGAGCATTAGAATCCCTGAAGATTATGATTTAGCCAAGATGGTTGTCCAGCAGGCAATAAACGACAGAGGCCTTTACATCCGTCATCTTAAGACTAATGTCCTTCCTGATCTGCCTTTAAAACGTTTCAATCGTGTCATTGTCCCATTGAACCCTGAACAGACAAAACTATATGAAGCTGCACTAAGGGATTTTATTTTGGATCTCAGATCGATTGACGACAGTGCTTTCCAGAGACAGCTGGGATCCTTCCTGGCTAGGCGAAGTGCGTTGTTGCAGATTTGCTCAAACCCTGCCGCTATAGCTGAGAATTATAGCGAAGTGCCTGCAAAACTTCAGGCACTCGATGAACTCCTTAACGAGATTATTTCGGTGAAAAAAGAAAAAGTTGTTTTGTGGTCCTTCTATACAGCTTCTATATCCGCAATTTTTAATAGGTATCAGCGTTTCAATCCGGTAAGATACGATGGCACAGTAAGCGATGTGGCAGTGCGGAGAGAGGCAGTACATAGGTTTCAGAGAGACAATGAGACTATGTTGTTTGTTGCAAACCCTGCCGCCGCAGGGGCTGGTCTCACCTTGCATAGGGCTCGTTTTGCCATATATGAGTCTATGTCGAACCAAGCAGCACACTACCTGCAGAGCATCGACCGCATTCATAGGAGAGGCCAAACAAGAGATGTCGAATATCTGATCCTACTCTGCGATAAGACTATTGAAATAGATGAATATGACCGCCTTTTGAGAAAAGAAAGATCAGCGCAAGGGCTTCTTGGTGATCAAGTTCATGAACCAGTAACGAGGAAGTCAATGCTCGAAGAAGCTATTAATTCAATTCGACAATTGGGGGAGGGTTATGAACAATAGCGTGGGAGCAATTAAACATACACGCATTGCCCACAAGCATCATTCTAACATTCATGACTCTAATGTCAGGTTTTTAGATACCCTTGCCATACTTGCAGGGTGCAAAGAGCATATAAGTTCCTCATTGCCTGACGGTAGGCGGCCAGATGTAATAAGAGTCAATAGAAAGCGTCGTATCCTTTTTATCGGCGAAGGGAAGAACACTGAATCGCCTGGCTGCCTTAATACACAAGAGCGTTTGTGGGAATATCTGCGATGGTTTTCCGCACACCTTTGCAGCGAAGGGAGTTTGGGCATTATAGCTATTTGTTTTAAGAATGATCTTGACGATAATGGGTGGATAGAAACTATTACTTCACTATCACGTGACATGAACCTCCTTTGCTTGGATTACGGGAAGGAAACTTTTGGGTCGGGCTTCAACGTTGTATGGTTCTTGTTCCGGAATCGCAGATTATAGTCTACTTCTTCATCACCTGCCCAATCTAGAACAAATATTCATTTATTCTTCTTCGAGCACTTTCATAACTTCTGGATATTTATCCAGTATTCTTAATAAATTATCCATTGCCTTGCTCTGGCGAACAGAGCGATTTTCATAGCGGGCAAAGGTTTTCACCCCAACGCCTAATTTTTCGGCCATCGCCTTTTGAGTTAACCCAAGTTTCTTTCTGATCCTTTTAATATCTTCGGCCGTCAGGTAACCCTCGGCCGAAAGTTCGTTTCGTTTCTTCTCTTTGATACGTTTCCCTGGCATTTATCAGAAAACTGCACTTTATGCGCATTTTATTGCAGCTTATGCGCAATTTCTTAGCAATATATGCGCAACGAATTGCAGCTTATGCGCAATCCCACAACCAGCAGCTTTACCTAAATATCAATATTCCTCGCCTCAAGCGCGTGCTTGGTGATGAAGTCTTTTCTCGGCTCTACTTGATCGCCCATTAGCACTGTGAACATCTCGTCAGCTTTTACCGAGTCTTCGACCGTCACCTGGAGGAAGGTTCTCTTTTCAGGGTCCATGGTGGTTTCCCATAGTTGGTGAGGGTTCATTTCGCCCAGGCCTTTGTACCTCTGGATGCTTAATCCCTTTTTCGAGCTCTCGGTTGCTGTTGCCAGGAGTTCCTGGAGAGAGGGAATTTCTCTCGATTCGTTTTTCGTATCGAGTTTATATGGTGCTGGACCGAAGGTCTGGATTAGATCTTTGTAACCTTGCGCAAGGTCCTTGTATTCTGGCGAAAGGATGAGGGATGCGGAAAGCGTGCACATATAATTGTGGCGCCTGACTTTGACGTCGAATGTTTCGTGCTCCTCGTCGAATTTTATGGTTTCATGCCTTAAGGACGGGGCCTTCTCTTTTAT
>Ga0187820_1000257_pt1 | contig 11646 bp, 14 predicted proteins | sample NC_wetland_sal_i_19_FD_132409 | JGI IMG/M metagenome (GOLD analysis project Ga0187820, IMG submission 132409) | Wetland sediment microbial communities from Neuse River Estuary, North Carolina, USA - SO4_5 | ecosystem: Environmental > Aquatic > Freshwater > Wetlands > Sediment | place: USA: North... | reverse complement strand
TACTTCGTGACCGATGCCAAGCAGGTGGAAGAGACTGTCCCGCCGGTGCCGGCACTGCCGGTTCCGCCCCTGGAACCGGCAGCACCCGGTCAGCCTGCTGCCTCGCCTACTCCGGCTCCACAAACCGCAACGACACCGAATTGAGGCAGTAGCGCTGTCCGGTTGGCGGCGGGCCATCGTCGAAGACGTGGCCCAGATGGCCGTCGCAGCGGGCGCAGCGGATTTCGTCGCGGATCATGCCGTGGCTGGTGTCCCGCAGATGGCGGATGTGCGTCGGGTGGTAAGGCGCGTAGAAGCTGGGCCAGCCGGTGCCGGACTCGAACTTTGCGGTTGACCTGAACAAAGGCAGTCCGCATAGCCGGCAGGCGAAAACCCCTTCCCGCTTCTCATTCAGCAGACCGCCGCAGAACGGCGGCTCCGTGCCCTGGTACAGGATGACGCGGCGTTCTTCCTCGGTTAAATCGGCTTCCAGCCGGGCCCGTTCCTCCGGGCTGGGCGGGGTCAGGTCGAATGTTTCTTCCATGTCTGTACTCCTCCTGCCCGTAGCGTAGCAGGAGAACGCAACGGGTGCAGCGACTGCTCAGTCCTCCCCGTTCTGGCCGTTGCGCCGATGCCGGACTTTCTTGCCCACCTTGCCCGCCACGTACGCCGTGAACTCGTCCACGTTGTCATAGTCCTCGGCCAGCACGAATTCAGTCAGTGCTTCGATCAGGCGTCGGGTCTCCTCGATGGCGGCCAGGCTGCGGCCGCAGTTCAGGCAATTTACGTTGTCGTCGCGGCAGGCGGTCTTGCCGGCGCAGGGGCGGAATGTGGTCATGGTTTTGTTGTTCAGTCAGTGATCAGCGCATTGTGCAGCAGGACGGCGACGTGGATCGGCTTCCTGCCGGTGCCGTCCTCGATCTGGTGCCGGCAGGAGAAGCCGTCGGCGATGATCGGGGCTTCCGGCTCGGCGGCCCGCACGGCCGGCAGCAACGCCAGTTCGGCCATGGCCAGCGAGGAATGGTGATGCTCGGCTTCGAGCCCGAAACTGCCGGCCATGCCGCAGCAGCTGGCCTCGACCAGCTCGAACTCGAAACCGGGGATCCAGCCCAGCACCTTGCGCACCGACTTCATGGCGCCGAACGCCTTCTGGTGGCAATGGCCGTGAAGCAGGGCCTTGGGCGTGTCGATGGCCTTGAGCGGCAGGCGCATGCCCTTGTTGTAGGCCTGGAGCAGGAACTCTTCGAACAGGAAGGCCTGCTTGGCCAGGGGCTGGACCTCGGCGCCCAGGCCCAGGCTGTAGAACTCGTCGCGCAGGGCCAGCAGGCAGGACGGCTCCAGGCCGACGATGGGCAGGCCGGCCTGCAGTGTGGGCGTCAACGCGGCCATCACCCGTTTTGCCTCGACGCGGGCGGCATCGACCATGCCGGTGGAGAGATAGGTGCGACCGCAGCAGAGTGGCCGGTCCGGTTCCGCGTCGCTGGCCGAAGGCTTTGCCACCCGGACCCGGAAGCCGCCGGCGGTCAGCACCGCCTCGGCGGCGCGGGCCACCTCCGGCTCGAAATAGTGAGTGAAGGTGTCCACGAACAGGACGACTTCGCCCCGTTCGGCGGGTGTCTCGGTTTCGGCCGGGCAGTATGGCGCCGGTGCCGGCTCCGGGATCGGCCGGCGTGCGGCGAGGCCCAGGCCGACCTCGCCCAGCCGGGCCAGCCAGGGCAGACGGTTGCGATAGCGGATTAGCCGGGCGAGCAGGCCGCGCTGGCCGTTCAGCCAGCGGGGCAGACCGGCGAACAGCCGGGTGCGCAGCGGAATGCCAAGCCGCTCGTTGCGCTGGGCCATGTATTCGGTCTTGATCAGGGTCATGTCCACGGCGCTGGGGCATTCCTTCTTGCAGCCCTTGCAGGACACGCACAGGTCCATGGCCTCGGCCAACTGGTCACTGGCGAACGGATCGTCGCCGAGTTCGCCGTTCAGCGCCGCCTTGAAGGCCGCCACCCGGGCCTGGGTGGAGTGGGCCGCGTCGCCGGTGATGCGAAAGCTGGGACACATCACGCCCTTGCCCTCGCGCTGGCACTGATGGTTGTTCATGCACACCGCCACTGCCTTGGCATAGTTTCCGCCGGTGGCCGGGATGCCGGCATAGGCGTCGCCGACGCCGTAGGTGTCGTAGGCAGACCAGTCGAGATGGGTTTTCATGGTCAAGGTTTAGCAAGCCGGATGCCATGGTGTGGAACCCCATCGCGACGGGGTTCCTAAGCCGCTGGCCGGACGCCTGGCCTGTCATGAACCAGACAATCGGTCTGGTTTTGTGGCGGCAGACCGGGCCCATAATGTTCATGTCCGGCGAACGAATGCCGGTTTGGCCGGATCAAACCATCAGATATCGAAGGAGTCGCGTCATGTCCCTGCGCAAAGTCACCCAACTGGTTCCCGCCGTCGAAATCACCGAGGGCGCGGGCGTCACCGTGTATCGCACCATCGGCACCCCGGCCTTGAAGCGCCTGGACCCGTTCCTGTTGCTGGATCATTTCGGCAGCGAGGACCCGGACGATTACATTGCCGGTTTTCCCGACCACCCGCATCGTGGCTTCGTGACCCTGACCTACATGCTGGACGGCCATATGGAGCACCGCGACAGCATGGGCAACCGGGGCGACCTTAGGGCCGGCGGCGCACAGTGGATGAAGGCGGCCAGCGGCGTCATTCACTCCGAGATGCCGAAGCAGACGGCCGGCCGCATGCGCGGCTTCCAGCTCTGGATCAATCTGCCGGCGAAGGAAAAGATGTCCGACCCGGTCTATCAGGAGTTTTCCCCCGGGGCGATCCCGGAATTCACGCAGCTGGGCTGTCGTGTCCGTCTGCTGGCCGGGGAATATGCCGGACACAAGGGTGTGGTCAACGATCCCAATACCGACGCCCGCTATCTCGATGTCGGCCTCGATGCCGGTGCGGATCTGCGTCTTGCTCTTCCAGTTGGTCAGACGGCCTTTGCCTATGTCTACGAGGGCGATGCGAGGACCGGCGGCACGGCATTGCCGATTCACCATCTTGCCGTCCTGGTCGACGGTGATGAAATCGAAATCGAGGCCGGGAACAGCGGAGCTCGTTTCATCCTGGTGGCCGGAAATCCGCTGCGCGAGTCGGTGGTCCAGTACGGCCCGTTCGTGATGAACACGCGGGAAGAGATCGAGCAGGCCTTTGTCGATTACAAGGAAGGCCGGCTGGTGCAGAGGAAAGCGGCAATGACCGGAGCGTGATCCGTCCTGGAAGAATTCATGAAAATGTAACAATCCGGTGGGCGTTGGTTGGTATTTTTATTGGTTTCAAAACCCGACACGAAAGCCAATGATGGATACCCGGCACATTCTCGAATCGAAGAAACGGCAGATCGAAGACAACCTGAATGGCTTGTTTACCGAAGTGATGAGCGCGCTCGGACAGGCGGTTAAATGTCTGGTCAAGCTGGATGAGGGCGTTTGCCAGAAGCTGATCCAGTTCGAAACCACGCTCCACGAACGTCGCCGCCTGCTGGAACAGGACTGCCTCATTGCACTTGCCTCCCAGCAACCGGTGGCCGGTGATTTGCGCGACATCGTGGCCGATATGCGCATCGCTTCCGAACTGGAGCGCATGGGCGATTATGCCGGCGATATCGCCGCCAGCATTCTGGAAATGGACGAGGCCGAAGTCGAGCCGCTCGGCCTGCTCGATATCCAGCGCATGTACGGTCATTGCGAAACCATGATGCACAACGCCATGCGCGCGTACCAGGGCGATGATGTCGTACTGGCACGCAGCGTGATCGATTCGGACGATGAGCTGGATGAACTACTCAGGAAAACGGTGGTCGCCCTGATGGATGCCATGCGCGCCGATCCGTCCAATGTCCACAACGGCTCGCGCATGCTCTGGATCGCGCACAATCTCGAACGCTATGGCGACCGTGCCACCTATATCGCCGAACAGGTCGTGTTCCGGGTCGAGGGCTGATCCGTCCTAATCGAACAGGCTGTCGATGTCTTCCTGGCTGACCTGTTCTTCCTTGTGGATCTGGGGACCGGACAGCAGTCCGGCCTCCGGTTCGGCCTCTACCAGCAGATGGGCGAGGCTGTCTTCCATCCGCTGCACGGTATCGAGCAGCTTGTTGACCACCTGACCCACCAGATCCTGGAAAGCCTGCGCCTGGATGACTTCCATGAGCTGGTTGCCGGCCACGTCGTGATCGGTCTGGAGCTGGGTCAGGAAGGCCTTCAGGCGGGGTGAGCGGGTCATGCCGGCCAGTTCCCTGGCTTCGGCGCTTTGCGCATTGAGCATGTCGCCGATGCTTTCCGCCGAGTTCAAGGTCTGGCAGGCGGCCTGTTCAGTCAGGCTGGCAATGTAGCGCAGCCGATCGCGGGTGTTGGTGACCAACTGGGCCTGAGGCAGCGGTTCTTCGCCGATGTCGCGAAGGGCGGCACGCAACTCGTCCACCATTTCGATCAGATCGTCGCGGCGAATCCCGTTTTCACTCATGTCGTTTCCCTGTTTGGATTGGGGGTAGCGACTATTGTGGCGCGGATTCGCGCGACGTCAATCGAATCAGCTGTGGCGGCCTCCGGAACGATGGCCGGAACTGGGCCGCCCGCCGCTCACTTCGCCGCCGGGACGTGCCTTGGGCCGGGACGGACCGGGCTTGCCCGAGCCGGGGCGGGCGGTGCCGGGCTTGGCCTGGGCCGGCGCGCTGGTCGAGCGGGACGGCAGGTTGGAGGATTTGGGCTGGCCACGGCCGCGCTGACCCTGATGGTCCGCGCTGCGTGTCTGGATGGGTTGCGCCCTGGCATTGGGATCCGGTTCGAAGCCGGCCAGCACTTCGCGCGGCAGGCTGCGTTTGATCAGCCGCTCGATGCCCTTCAGGTAGTCGAACTCGTCCACGCAGACAAGCGAAGTGGCTTCACCCTCGGAACCGGCACGACCGGTGCGGCCAATGCGGTGCACGTAGTCCTCGGCGATGTTGGGCAGTTCGTAGTTCACAACGTGCGGCAACTCGCTGATGTCGATGCCGCGAGCAGCGATGTCGGTGGCGACCAGCACCTGCAGCTTGCCGCTCTTGAATTCGGCCAAGGCTCGGGTGCGGGCGGCCTGGCTCTTGTTGCCATGGATGGCCAGGGCCGGGATGTCGTCCTTGCCGAGCTGTTCAGCGAGACGGTTGGCGCCGTGCTTGGTACGGGTGAAGACCAGCACCTGATACCACTGATGGGTCTTGATCAGGTGGGTCAGCACCTGGCGCTTCTGGTCGCGATTCACCTCGTAGACCTTCTGGGAGATGGTTTCCGCGGTGGCATTGCGGCGGGCCACTTCGATCAGTGTGGGCCGGGTCAGCAGGCCGTCGGCCAGGGTCTTGATCTCATCCGAGAAGGTGGCCGAGAAAAGCAGGTTCTGGCGCTGTTTGGGAAGCAGGGCAAGGACCTTCTTGATGTCCTTGATGAAGCCCATGTCGAGCATGCGGTCGGCCTCGTCGAGGACCAGGATCTGGACCTGGGACAGGTCGACGGTGCGTTGCTGGACATGATCCAGCAGACGGCCGGGGGTTGCCACCAGGATGTCGAGCCGGCTGCGCAGCCGCTGGATCTGGGGATTGATGCTGACCCCGCCGAAGATGGCCATTGAGCTCAGCTTGGTGTGTTTGCCATAGGTCCGCACCGATTCCTCGACCTGGGCCGCCAGTTCGCGGGTCGGGGTGAGGATCAGGGCGCGGATCGGTGACTTGGCTCCAGCGGAGGCCGGCGCCTTGTTTTCAGTCAGCCGTTGCAGGATGGGCAAGACGAAGCCGGCGGTCTTGCCGGTGCCGGTCTGGGCACCGGCCATCAGGTCGCCGCCCGACAGGACGGCAGGGATGGCCTGGGCCTGGATGGGCGTGGGGGTGGTATAGCCGTGTTCGGTAACGGCACGAACGATTTCCTCGGCGAGGCCGAGTTCGGAAAACTTCATGAAAACTCCGGAGAGGGTATCGGCCTGTCGTCGCAGAGGGACGCCAGTCTAAGGCAGATGGGTCGGATAAAAACCGGGTCAGGTGCGGCAGGGAGACTGGGACAATGGCCGCGGGCGGATGATACCAGAGCTGGAAACAAAAAGACCGCGCAATTGCGCGGCCCTTTCAAGGTTGCCTTGCTGCTTTACTGAGGCTGGATGTTGGCAGCTTGCTTGCCCTTGGGGCCGTCCTTGATGTCGAAAGTCACGCGTTGCGCTTCTTTCAGGGTCTTGAAGCCCTTGCCTTGAATTTCGGAGAAGTGAGCGAACAGGTCGTCGCCGCCTTCGTCAGGGGTGATAAAGCCAAAACCTTTGGAGTCGTTGAACCACTTGACGGTACCAGAAGCCATTTACATTCCTTTTTACTAAAAAATTAAAAACCTGGGCACAGACCCAGTTTGGGCGGGCGACCAAGAATGTAGGAAAGATACCGAAGCGGCAAAGACTGCTGGAGCCGTTACTTAGAAACTTGAAGCTACACTACCTGAATCGACTGCACGCGCACGATACGGTATCCGGGCGGTCTGTGCAAACAATTGTTTTCATCAGGCCTGGCGGCCTGTTTCAAGCGGGGTCTTCCTGAGCTTTCATCGACACGGAATGGCGATCGAATTATCGCCGGATCGCGGCCTGATACAGGGGCATGACCTTGGGCATCAAGGCGGTCAGTTCTGCCTTGCGATTCCGGGGCGCTGGATGGGGGGAAAGGAACTGCGGGCCCTGTGCGCCGCCCATGGTGGCCATCTTGTCCCAGAGCGCGATCGCCGCCTGCGGGTTGTAGCCGGCGCGGGCCGCCAGTTCGAGTCCATAGGCGCCGGCCTCGGATTCCATCGTGCGCGAGAAGGGGAGTTCCAGTGCCAGTTGCTGGGCCAGGCCGGCCAGTTGCATGTTGCTGCCCTGTCCGGCCCCGCCCCCGATACGGCCACATTGGCCAATTGCTGTTCTGACAGCTTCTCGCGGGTGTGCTCGCGCAGCGCATGCGCCATCTCGTGGCCCATTACCACGGCGATTTCGTCGTCGGAATCGATCAGCACCAGTTCCCAAGGCCAGTTGACGGCATCGCTAAGCAAGGCGGCGGTCTGGGGGATCAGCAGAGGCATAATTACATTTTCCCGGTTGAATTCGGGGCCCTGGGCAATGAGCGCATGTTTGGTGCGGGCTTCGTTGTTCTGCTGGGCGAAGTAGTCCAGCTACATGGGGTTGACAGTGGCCGTGGGCATGATGAGCAACTGGGAACGATTGGTGCCGGCAATGTTGGGTCGTGTGGTGGTCGCTCAGCCTGCGAGCAGCAGGCCGACCATCAGAAAAAATACGGTTTTCATGGGATGTTCGCTTGACGTGCGGACTTGCTACCGCTGAACTTGGCGGCTGGCAGTAGGGGTTTAGACTCTGTCAGGCCATGTCTTCACCCATGTCCTGACTGGATTCAGGCCTGCCGTTCAGCCTCTATGCGGTTCAGTGCGGCTTCAAGTTCGGCCACTTTTGCTTCCAGTTGTGCGACCCGGTTTTCCAGCTCGGAACTGTTGTGTGCGGTCGGTGCCGGGGTGGCCTCGACAATCGGTTCGCCGCACAGCAGGTGCATCCAGCGCGGCTCGCGGGAACCGGGTTGCCGGGGCAGCAGAACCGTCAGCGGCCCGCTTTTCCGATTGGCCAGTTCGTCGAGATAACCTTCCACGGCGGAGGCGTCGGCGAAGTGGTGCAGGCGTTCGCAGTTGGCGCGCAGTTCGCTCGCCGTCTGCGGCCCGCGCAGCATGAGCACGGCCAGCAGGTTGACGGCGGCTGCGGGCAGGTCGTAGACCTTGCCGAAGTTGTGGGCGTAATGCAGCACGCGGCCGGAGCCGCCGTAGCTTTCCATGACCAGGATGCGATGCCGCAATTCTTCCAGCGCAGACAGCACTTCTGAATCATTCAGGTTCATCACCGGGGCGCGCGAGGTCTTCTGGTTGCAGCCCGCGGCGAGGCTGTTCAGGGTGAGCGGATAGGCGTCGGGCGTGGTCTTCGATTTCTCGATCAGCACGCCCAGGATGCGGGCCTCGACCGGGGTCAGCAGGGGCAGGGTCATGATGATGGCTCCTCGTCCGGCTTGGCCAGGAAGAAGGGGCAGCTGACCTGCCCGTCGCGGCGCACCAGTTCCTCGCTGAAATCGGCGTAGGTCCGGTTCAGGCTGTGCCGGGCGGCATCGTCTTCGTAGCGCTGGCAGCCGGCGGCCAGCGGGCAGTTGGAGGTCATGCAGTAGGTGATGGTGGTCATGGTGGCCCTCAGAACAGTTCGATTTCGCCTGAAACAGGCTGTTTCTTGATGCTGTCGATGTAGCGGCGCTCTTCATCGACGATGACGTTGTTGTGCAGCGAACGCAGGCGCTTGACCTTCACCATGCCGGTGGCGGGAAAGAACATCACCATGCGCGGGTAGATGTCGCCCACATCCTCGGCGGTGACTTGAAGACCCTCCATGGCGAGGTAGTCGCGCACGAACGTGATGTTGGCCAGGCCGACGTCGGTCATGCCGGAGATGATGCGTCCGCCGCCGAACACCTTCACTTCGAGATTCTGCCGGCGGCCGCCGTTGTGCATGATCTCGTTGATCAGGTGCTCCATGGCGTAGTTGCCGAAGCGGGTGGCGTCGCTTAGGTTGCTGGCCTTGAGCGAGCCCAGGTCGCTGAAGTCGGTGGCCGGCAGCATGAAGTGGTTCATACCACCGATGCCGAGCACCCGGTCGCGGATGCAGGCCGAGATGCAGCTGCCCAGCGTGGTGGCGATGCCCTCCTTGTTGCGGGTGACATAGAACTCGCCGGGCAGGATGCGGGCGGCATAGGACTGGAACTGGTTGTTCCAGGATCGGCGCACGTGCTCGAAACCAGCCAGGGGCGGGGGCATGGGCGGCAGGTCGGTTTTGCCAGGAAGGATCGCCATCGTCATTGCCCCAGGAAGAGCTGTTCGATTTCGTCGAAGGCTTCCTGGGCGGCCTGCACCACGGATTCGACAATATCGGGCCCTAGGCCGGTCGTCTGCCAGGCGGCCGGATCAATCGGGGGGGCGTCATCGAGTTCAAGACTGTCGACCTCGGCAAGCTGGGCCAGCGAGTTCGCGATGTGGATCAGGGCCACTTCACGCGGATGTTTCCGTGCCTTTGCCGGCGCATGGTGGAAGGCAATGCATTCCTGCAGCAGGTCGGGCAGGTTCCACTGTCTGGCCAGGGCGCCGCCGACGTCGGTGTGACTGAAGCCGATGGTCTGGTCCTCGGCTTCCGAAACGGTCACCTCTTCCTGGTTGTGGAGCACCGTCAGGAGGGCCTCTTTGGCCTGTGCCGGCAGGCGGTTGAAGATGATCAGCTCGCCGATGTCGTGCAGCAGCCCGGCGGTGAACAGCGCATCGGCGTCGCAGCGCCGGGCCTCCTTGCACAGCTGCCTGGCGGCCAGGGCGCAAAGCAGGCTGTGCTTCCAGAAGTTGCGCATCGAGACCAGATCATTGGGCAGCCCCTCGAAGCTGCTCGCCACCGAAAGCGACAGGGCCAGACTGCGGACCTGGGCCGTGCCGATGATGGTGACCGCCTTGGCTACGGTGTCCACGGTGGACGGGAAACTGTACAGCGCGCTGTTGGCGAGCTTGAGCAGCTTGACCGTGAACGAGGCGTCCTGGCTCACTGCCCTGGCGATGTCGGTGCTGGAACTGTTGGGGTCGTCGACCAGCCGGTTGATGCGCAGGTAGACGTCGGGCAGCGTGACCAGGCCGCTGATGTCCTTGACCAGATCTTCTGGACTGATTTTTCCGGCAGGTGGGTTCATGTCTGCATTCTAGGGGAGATGTTCCCCTCGTGGCACGTGACGTTCCTGTGGATCATGCCGCCAGGGATCCTGTGGTGTCCAGTCGTGCACAGACGGCTGTCGGCCGGTCGGCGATTCGTGTTTCGGGATGGGGGTGGGCGGTTGGCCCGGTGTGGCTGAAACGGGACGGGTTCTGTCCGGATTGCGGACGACCCCGCCAGCAGGCTGGCGGGGTGACGGTCCGGGTCAGGATTCCTTCATCGGAACGATCTTGGCTTCGGCCAGATAGGCCTCTTCCGCAGGGGTCAGTTCGACCTCGTCGTAACCGGTGATCATCGGCTTGACGTGGGCGATGAAGGAGTGGCCAGTGGTCAGCAGATAGACGTGGATGATGACAAAGGCCAGGATTGCGTAGGCCGCAGCCACGTGAATGTCGGACAGCAGGCCGAGCGGGCTGTTGGCGACGGGCCCGTGCTGCCAGACGCCGTAGGTCAGGTAAGCCAGTCCCGTGATCCAGATGGCCGGGAACAGGATCACCTTGAGCGACAGATAGGCCATGGCCTGAAGCGGGTTGTGCTTGCGCCAGAACAGCTTGTGGTAGGGGTGCTCCTCGCCCATGAAGATGCCCAGGGTGTAGTAGCGGACGACCGCGATCATGCCTTCCTTGGTCGGCAGGTAGTGCCGGTAGTCGCCGGTGGTGAACAGCCAGAAGGTGGCGAACGCCCAGATCACCAGCAAGGCCAGGGCGGCTGTGGTATGCACCACCACGGCGGTACGGAAGTCCATCAGGTGATGGACGCCGCGCACGGCGAAGCCGCTGAACAGCAGGGTCATGATCAATGCGACCTGGGACCAGTGCCAGAGGCGCTCGAAGCGCTTGTAGACCATCAATATGCGGGTAGCCATCAGCGTTTCTCCTCGTTGCGGCTCCAGATGCGGATCGCGGTATGGGCCGCGACGCCGAGCAGGACCAGTACGATCATGATTTTGCCGAGCAGGTCGAGCCAGGTCGAACCGCCGTCACGGCCGGGCATGTAGAAGCCGGTCAATTCCTTGAGGCGTCCATTCGGCGCATGGCAGTCATGACACTTGAGGGCGTTTTCCTTGGGCGCGACCATGTGGGTGATCGGCCAGTAGGAGTAGGTCTGGATGAAGCCGAACTCGCCGCTGTAGGGCTTGTTGAACTGCTTCATGCCTGCTGCGATTGCGTTGCCCATTTTGTAGTTGCCCCAGTAGGCGTCCTTGTCGTTCGGGTCGTTGCCCCAGAGGTGCAAGTAGACCAGGGTGTTGTTGCCCTTGTCGTACGGTTGGATGGTGTGCATGCGCTTGAACGGCCAGATGCGGGAATCGGGATCGCTTGCCGAACCGCTCAGGTGGTTGATGTCGATCGGCTGCTTGCTCGGGTCGAACTTGCTGTCGATGGTCAGGTAGTTGACCGTGCCGTTGAACCAGCGATATTGCGGGGTCAGGTTCTCGCCGTACTTGAAGGTGCTCTTGATTGACTTGTAGATGTCACGTTCTTCGCCGTTGCCCTGCTTGTAGCCATCGACCTTGTAACCATTGCCATTCTTGTCGACCGCGCCCGAGGTGCGCCAGTCCCAGTCGATCTTGGTGGCTACGCCGCCGCGCGCCATGGCCGGGATGTGGCAGGTCTGGCAGGCGATCTTGCTGACGTGGTCGTTCAGCTTGATGCCGACGATGCTGCCCTTCGGGTGCGGCGTGGTGCCGTGGCAGGACTCGCAGGTCGCCGCCTCGCGCCGAATACCGGGCTTGCCGGTGCCGATGGTGTCCTTGGCGTCGATGTCGTAGCGGCTGCCGGAAACCCGGTGCTGATGCGAGACGTGGCACATGGTGCAGGCGAAGTTGAGGCCTTTCTCGTTCATGTGCACGTCGAGCTT
>Ga0187820_1000255_pt1 | contig 11669 bp, 10 predicted proteins | sample NC_wetland_sal_i_19_FD_132409 | JGI IMG/M metagenome (GOLD analysis project Ga0187820, IMG submission 132409) | Wetland sediment microbial communities from Neuse River Estuary, North Carolina, USA - SO4_5 | ecosystem: Environmental > Aquatic > Freshwater > Wetlands > Sediment | place: USA: North... | reverse complement strand
GCTTGACCCAGGCGCAAATCTCCTCGCCGTAGCGATCGTCCGGCACGCCGATCACCTGCACGTCCTGAATCTTCGGATGGCGATAGAGAAACTCCTCGATCTCGCGCGGATAGACGTTCTCGCCGCCGCGGATAACCATGTCCTTGATGCGTCCGACAATGTTGCAATAGCCCTCGGCATCGATAGTGGCGAGATCGCCGGTGTGCATCCAGCGCGCAGCATCGATCGCCTCACGCGTGCGTTCTTCGTCGCCCCAATAGCCCAGCATCACCGAATAGCCGCGGGTCAGAAGCTCGCCGGGCGTGCCGGTCGGCACGATGCGGCCGTTGAGATCGACGATCTTCACTTCGATATGCGGCTGAATGCGGCCGACGGTCGAGACGCGGCGCTCGAGCGGATCCTTCGTCGAGCTCTGGAAGCTTACCGGGCTCGTCTCGGTCATACCGTAAGCGATCGTGATTTCCGAAAGATTCATCTTGGCGACGGCGCGCTTCATCACCTCGATCGGGCACGGTGAACCGGCCATGATCCCCGTACGCAGCGAGGAAAGATCAAACTTCTCGAATTCCGGATGATCGAGTTGCGCAATGAACATGGTGGGCACGCCATGGAGCGCGGTGCAGCCTTCGTCCGCCACGGTTTGCAACGTGGCAAGGGGATCGAAACCTTCGCCTGGAAACACCATGCACGCACCGTGGGTCACCGCCGCCAGATTGCCGAGCACCATGCCGAAGCAGTGGTAGAGCGGGACCGGAATGCACAGCCGATCCTCGGGCGTCAGCCGCATCGCCTCGCCGATGAAAAATCCGTTGTTGAGAATGTTGTGGTGCGACAGCGTCGCGCCTTTCGGAAATCCCGTCGTGCCCGACGTGAACTGAATATTGATCGGCTGGTCGAACTGCAATTGCGGTCCAAGCTCGGCAATTCGCGCCGCTTCGGCGGCGCCGCCGCGCGCTGCAATTTCGGAGAAACGGAACGTTCCTGGATCCCAGCCGTCGCCGAGCAGGATGACCGAGCGCAACGCCGGTAGGCGCGGCGATTCAAGCTTTCCCGGCTGAGCGCGGCCGAGTTCCGGCGCGAGTTCGCGCAGCATGCCGACATAGTCGGATGTCTTGAACCGTTCGGCGAGGATGAGCGCCTTGCAGCCCACTTTGTTGAGCGCGTATTCGAGTTCAGCGGTGCGGTAGGACGGGTTGATATTGACGAGGACGAGCCCGGCCTTGGCGGTGGCGAACTGCGTCAGCACCCATTCGCTGTTGTTGGGCGACCAGATGCCGACGCGATCGCCGGGATGCAGATCGAGCGTCAATAGGCCGGCGGCCAGCCGGTCGACCGCCTGCCGCAGCTCGGCGTAAGTAAGCCGGACCTTCTGATGGCGCACGATCAGCGCCGGTCGAGTGGCCCATTGTGCGCAAGCGTTGTCAAAGAACTGCCCGATGGTTTCGCCGATCAGCGGTTGATTGCTTGCACCATGGACATAACTGAGCTCAAGCCCGGCCATTGACCTTCCTCCCCATCGGCTGGCTGCGATTATAGCGCGGGCGTACCGGCTTTGTATGGCGAGTGTCGCTTGTTAAGGCCTCGCTTGCCAAACCGCTTGGAATAAGCGCAAACACTCAAGAACCCTCAAGAGATGCGCCTAAGGAGGACCGGCCGCATGCACTCGGAACTTTCGGTATCGCTGTGGCGCGGCGGTGCGGACGGCCGTTACGAGACCTACAACGTACCGCAACGGGAAAGCCAGACAGTGCTTGACGTCGTCACCTTCGTGCAGCGCCATATCGATCCGACATTGTCGTATCGTTTTGCCTGCCGCGTCGGCGTTTGCGGCTCGTGCGCTATGACCGTGAACGGCAAACCGCGCTGGACCTGCCGCACCCACGTGACCAAAGTGTCGCACGGCGGGCGGCTCGAAATCGGTCCGCTGGAAAACCTGCCGGTGATCAAGGATCTCGCCACCGACATGCAGCCGTTTTTCGAAAAGTGGCAGGGGGCCAAGGGGGCTTTCGCGCCGACCAAGACCCGCCACGATGCGATAGCGCAGATCAGGCCCGATACGCCCGCGCGCATGGCCGTGGACGCCGCGATCGAATGCATCAATTGCGGCATCTGCTATTCAGCCTGCGATACCGTGCGCTGGAACGACCGCTATCTTGGGCCGGCCGCGCTCACGCGCGCCTGGACGCTGGTCAATGACGCACGCGACGGCGGCAATACCGCGCGCCTGCAGGCGATAGCGGGCTCCGGCGGCTGCCATGCCTGTCATTCGCATCAGTCCTGCCAACAGCTTTGCCCCCAGGCGCTTAATCCAACCGCCGCCATTGCCGGTCTCAAGCGGCGCACGGTGGCGGCTTATCTGAACCGCGAGATCGGTGCATGAACGTGCGCCTTTACATCTGGCAGCGCGCCACCGCGGCGATCATGGCGCCGCTGGTCCTCGTCCACATCGCGGTGATCTTCTACGCCACGCGTCAGGGGATGTCGGCAACCGAGGTGCTGGCGCGCACGCGCGGCAGCGTCGCCTGGGCGGCATTCTACGGACTTTTTGCCATCTCGGCTTCGATTCACGCCTCTATCGGCGTGCGCAACATCCTTGACGAGTGGCTGCCGCTGAACGAACGGCGCGCCGGTGTTTGCGCGATCGCGTTCGGACTCGCGACCGCGCTGCTTGGGATACGCGCGGTAGCGGCCGTGGTGCTGCCGTGAACGCGCGGTATTTGAAACATCGCGGCGATGCATTGTGGTTGGCCGCGCTGGTGCATCGGCTTTCGGGGCTTGCGCTGGCGATCTTCCTGCCGTTGCATTTTTTGGCGCTCGGCCTCGCCATCCAGGGTGAAGCACGATTGCAGAGCTTTCTGCGCTGGACCGATCAGCCGCTGGTGAAATTCGCCGAGGTCGCGCTCGTTTTCTTGTTCACCGTCCATCTCCTTGGAGGTTTGCGCATTCTGGTGATCGAGAACCTTGATTGGCGCGACGGCCAGAAACGGCTGGCGACGCTCGCGGCCGCGGTGTCCGCCATCGTCGCCTTCGCATTTTTGGTGCGCGTGTTTTGAGGACAGCATGAGCGTCGAGCGTCTGCAGACCGACATTTTGATTCTCGGGTCCGGCGGCGCCGGCTTGTTTGCCGCGCTGCATGCGCACAAGGCCGATCCCGATCTCGAAATCACCGTCGTCAGCAAGGGCTTGCTCGGCAAGTGCGGCTGCACCCGCATGGTGCAAGGCGGCTACAATGTCGCGCTCAATCCGGGCGACTCGATCGAACGGCATTTCATGGACACGATCGAGGGCGGCAAATGGCTGCCGCATCAGGAGCTCGCCTGGACGCTGGTTTCGACCGCGGTCGAGCGCGTGCGCGAACTGGAAAACGAGATCGGCTGCTTTTTCGACCGTAATCCGGACGGCACGCTGCACGGCAAGGCGTTCGCCGGGCAGAGTTTCGATCGCACCGTGCACAAAGGCGATCTCACCGGCATCGAAATCATCAACCGGCTGATGGAGCAGGTCTGGGCGCGACCGATCCGCCGCCTTGAGGAGCACCGCGCCGTTGCGTTGATCCCCGCCAAGGACGGCGCGCTTGCCGGCGTCCTTTTGATCGACATGCGCAGCGGGGCGTTCCGCTTCGTCAATGCCCAGGCCGTGCTGCTCGCCACCGGCGGCGGCCCGACCATGTATCGCTATCACACGCCGTCCGGCGATAAGAGCATGGACGGCCTGGCGATGGCGCTGCGCCTTGGTCTGCCGCTGCGCGACATGGAGATGGTGCAATTCCACCCGACCGGATTGTTGGCGGGCCCAGACACCAGGATGACCGGCACCGTGCTGGAAGAGGGTCTGCGCGGGGCTGGCGGGCACCTTCTCAACGGCGCCGTGCACCGTTTCATGGGCGACTACGACCCGAAATTGGAGCGCGCCACGCGCGACGTCGTCAGCCGTGCTATTTATGCGGAGATGATGGCCGGGCGAACGACGCCGCATGGCGGGGTCTACATCAAGATGAGCCATCTCGGCCCGGCCAATGTCGCCAAAGAGTTCAAGGGCATGGTGGACCGCTGCCGCGACTGTGGCTTCGATCTTGCCGGCGGCTTGGTCGAAGTGGTGCCCACCGCGCACTATTTCATGGGTGGAGTGATCTGCGACGTGGACACGGCGACCGAATGCTCTGGCCTTTTTGTCGCCGGGGAGGACGCAAGCGGCATGCATGGCGCCAACCGGCTCGGCGGCAACGGTGTCGCCAATTCGACCGTGTTCGGTGGCATCGCCGGCGACATGATGCCGCGCTGGATCGCCAAACATCCGGGTCGTCGTCCGCCCGATCGGGAAGTGCTCGATGCCGAACTGGACCGTGCGCAGCAGCCGTTCTCGCGCAAGCCCAGCAATCTCAATGCGTTGCGCGAAAAGCTCCTCGACACGATGTGGGACGATGTCGGCGTGGTGCGCCACCGCGCCGGAATGGAACGCGGCCTCGCGGCGCTCGATGCCATCGAAGCGGAACTTCTTGACAGCGGCGTCGCGGACCGCGACCGCCGCTTCAATTTGACTTGGCACGATTGGCTCAACCTGCGTTCGCTGTGCGAGGTCAGCCGGGTCATTGCGCTTGCGGCGCTGCGGCGCGAGAATTCGCGCGGCGCGCATTATCGCTCCGACTTCACGGAACCTGGCGATCTCGCGACCTCGACATTCACGGTGGCGCGTCAGAAAGCCGGGCGGATCGAGATCGCCGACGAGCCCGTTCTCTTCACCCACGTGAAGCCCGGCGAGACGCTGTTGCACGATTCGATCGCGGCCGAATGAGGCAAATGATGATTCCTCTTTCGTCGATTCAACGTACTGCCGAGGAACTGATGGCCAAGGCCGCCATCGAAATTCCCGAGGACTATTTGGAAGGCCTGCGGCGCTGCGCCAATACCGAGAAAGGCGATCTGTCGGCCTTTGTCATCAAGGCCATGCTCGAAAATTACGAAGCGGCCAAGGAGGACCGCCGCGCCATGTGCGGCGATACCGGCTTGCCGCGCTGGTATGTGAAGATCGGCAATGAGGCGCGGATCGAGGGCGGGCCGGTTGCGCTCGAGGCGGCGCTGCGCCGCGCCACCGCGCGAGCGACGACGTCGGTGCCGCTTCGCCCCAATCGCGTGCATCCGTTATGGCGCACCGACCACAACAACAATGTTGGCATCAACGCGCCCGAGATCGAATATGCGTTCCACCCCGACGCCGATTGGATCGAGCTCACCACCGTCCACAAGGGCGGATTGTTCGGTACCGACTATCGCATGCTGTTTCCCGGCGACGGCATCGAAGGCATCAAGCGATTTTATCTCGACACGCTGGTCGGTTTTGGCAAGCGCGGCCTGGCCTGCCAGCCGGCCATCGTCGGCATCGGGCTCGGCGGTTCGAAGGACACGAGCATGGTGCTCGGCAAACAGGCGTCTTGTCTGCGGGTGGTCGGCTCGCGCAATCCCGATCCGCGCATCGCCGCGCTCGAAGACGAATTCAAGGAGCTCGGCAACAGCATCGGCATGGGCGCGATGGGCTTTGTCGGCTCCTCGATGGTCATCGATTGCCACATCGAGGCCGGCTATTGCCACACCGGCGGCATGCCGATGTCGGTGCATATGTTCTGCTTGTCGTCGCGGCGCGCTTGCGCGCGCGTTGCCGCCGACGGCAAGGCGGCCTTCCGCACCGACCCAATGTGGTTCACCGATTACATGCGCCGCGAAACGGTCGAGTGGGGACGAGAGGCCGCCGCGGCGGCGGAATAGTTCATGAGCGAACTTAAAACCATTCATCTCGATCTCCCGGCGCGCACCGAAGCGTTACGCGGATTGGAGATCGGTTCGGTCGCCTATCTCACGGGACGGCTGTTTACCGCGCGCGAAGGCGTCTACCAGCGCGCCATCGGCGACGGTTGCGGCATGCCCGCCGGAAAGGATGCGCTCGGCATCGCCAATTTCCACTGCTCGCCGGCGGCCAGCATCAATCCCGACGGCAGCTATACCGTCGGCGCGGTGACCGCGACCGCGTCCTTTCGTTTCGCGCAATGGCTCGACGGCTGGTTCCGCCTTTCCGGCTGCAACATCATTATCGGCAAAGGCGGCATGACGTCCGAGGCGTACCGCCATTCGTTCGTGCCGAACGACGCGATCTATCTCACCACGGTGGGTTACGGCACCGGCGCGCTCCTTGGCCGCGGCATCAGGCGCGTCGTGAACGTCTATTGGCTCGAGGAGCTCGGCTTGGCGCAAGCGGTTTGGGTGCTCGAGGTGGAAAAGTTCGGTCCGTTCCTGGTCGAGAGCGACCTTGCCGGCAACAGCCTATTCGAGCGCGAGAACGCCAAGATCGCTCCCGGACTGGAGCGCCACTATGCGGGGACGAGACCAGCAACGCTTCGCCGCTACGGCGAGACCGACGACAAGTCGAAGGAAGTGATTTGAGAAATTGTTGCGTCGTGCCCACGCCGGGGGCCCATAACCGCAAGCAGAGAAATTTTTGTGATGCCGCGAGTATGGATTCCTGCTTTCGGGAGAATGACCGGAATAGTCACACCACCCGTATAAACGGGCGCTCGGCTTGAGGATCGATCTCCACCTCGGCGCCGTTCGCAATCGCCTTGGTGATGTCGAGATCGAAACCGGAAATCATCGTGAATTCGGCAAGCGCCGCGCCCTGCACCATGATCGGATTGGCGCGGTTGAGCACCAAAGCCGCCGGCATCACGCCGCGCGCCTTCATTTCGTGCAGCATCCAGGCGGTGGCGACGCCGCCTTTGGCGGCGTCCAAGACCAGCACACGGCCGCGATAGCTTTCGCCAGCGAGCTTGTGCTCGGGCCGCGAGAAGACGCCGCGGATGCGATCAAGATCGTAACGCGCCGAGAAGCCGTCGCTGGCGACCAGCGCCTGCGCCCGCACTTTGCGGCCCATTCCGGAGCGCGCGTAGAAAATGCTCGTCATCCTCGCGCTCCCGCCGAAAGCCGGCCGCCGGCGCACGCCGCCGCGACGCACTCCTCCATCGACAAAAGCACCGGCCGATAGCCGTAGCCGCCGAGGATATTGACGAGCTTCGCCGAGTTGCTGGCGAGGCGGCGCCAGCCATTGGCCTCGGCCATTTCCCGGGCATAGCTTTGATAAAAGCACATGCCCGAAAGCACGGTGCCGCCGGCACTCTCGATCCGCGCGGTCAGGCCCAAGCGATCGCAATCCGGCTTCACCTGCGGGCTTGTCACCGCCAGCAATGGGATCGTCGTGCTGCGCCCGTCGAGCAGGCCCGCGAGCATCTGCATTTCCAGCAGGCTCAGTTGCGGTGCCGAAAACACGACCAGGTCGACTTCGCCGACGTCCTTGGCATATTGCGCCTGCAAGGCGCGGATATCTGCTTCCCCGATCTGATGCGTTCGCAAGTCGCGGCCGGCGGGCATAATATCGTCGAGGCGCGTCGCCTCGGGCGTAATGCCCGCAATGTGGAAAAGCGCCACCGAACCGAAGCTCGCCAGCGCGGCGCCGAAATGTTTCATCTCGTCCGGGCCGGGCACCCGCTCGAGGCCAAGAAGCGTCGGCACTTGCGAGTAGTCGCCCGCCAGCCGGCCGACGATGCCGCCGAGCGCGCCCCACTCGTTCAGCGCGCGCGGCGTCCACGACAGTTCAACCAGGAATGTCGCCTGGCGATGCACGTCGAGATGATAGCCGTAGCGCGGCGTTCGTCCGGTGAGGCCGGCGCTCAAGGCTGAAGGACCGCCTTCGAAATTCGAGCGCGCGCCGCACACGCTGTTCGAATAGATCACCACGCCGGTATCGCCATAGGCCAGGTGCTCGCCGCGCACCGGCGGGTTGATCGTCTGATAATTGATGCAGGTATCGGTCATCAGCACGCCGAGCGCCTCGAGTGCCGCGATGGCGCGGCGCTCCAGATCGACCATCCAGGGCTGCTGCTTAAGCCGTTGCGCGTGGGCGAAATCGGTGCCGCGCGGGTCGGTAATGGTCGGAACGCGGACCTGCCGGTGCGGCTGCGGAAGCTTTGCCCAGCCTTCCAGCCATTCGACCCCGGCGCGGCCGAGAGATTCCGTGTCGGCCATGAGGTGGGCTTGCGTCACCGGCACGAAATCGCCCGCGCCGAGATAGCTGCCGACGCTGATCTGATGTTCGATCGCCCATTGCCGCAGCGGGCCGAATTCGCCGGCGCGCATTGCCGCTTCTTCGTCGGTGAGTTTCACGATACTGCAGCTCGAATGGGAATAAAGCGAAATGATTTTAGGTTGAATCGGTATTTCGCATTAGCTTGTTGTTTGAGCATGATCGTTTCCGAAAACCGGCACCCACTTTTCGGGATCATGCTCTAGTCCCCAACGCGATCATTGCGCGACGATGTTGGCTTCCTTGATCAGCGGCACCCATTTACCGATCTCGTTATCGACCAATTGCCGCAAGGCTTCCGGCGACCGCTGCTCGGGGGGCGGAATGTCAGCCCCGATTTCGGCGAGCCGTTTTTCGATCATGGTATCGTCCATGGCCTTGGCGATAGCACTGTTGACGCGCGCGATGATCGCGGCCGGTGTGTGCTTGGGCATGAACAAGGCGGTCCAGGCCACCGTTTGCAGTTGCGGCAATCCGGCCTCGTTCGCCGACGGCACGTCGGGAATGCATGCGGCGCGCTGCGGAATGGTGACGACGATGGCGTTTTCACTGCCATCGAGAATATGCGGGGTCGCCGTCACGACCTGATCGAACAGCATGTCGATCTGCCCGCCGAGCAGGTCGTTCGTCGCTTCGGACAGGCCGCGGTATGGAACGTGCGTGACATCGGCGCCGGTCAAGTGATTGAACAGGAGCAACGTCAAATGCGAGATCGAGCCGACGCCGGCGCTGCCCATCGTTGTCTTTCCTTTATGCGCTTTGGCATAGGCGATGGCCTCGTCGAGGTTATGGACCGGCAGGGCTTTCTTGGTCACCAGCACCATCGGCGTGCTCGCGACCAAAATCACCGGCTCGAAATCGGTGCGTGGATCGTAGGCCAGATGCTGGTAGATGCCGAGGCTCGCGGCGTGAGTGCCGAGATTGCCCATCACCATCGTGTAGCCGTCCGGGTCCGCGCGCGCGGCCCGCGTGGCGCCGATCGTGCCTCCGGCGCCGGTAACGTCCTCAATCACCACCTGTTGACCGAGCATGGGGCCGATCGATTGCGCGATGAGCCGCCCAAGAATATCGGTCGGACCACCCGCCGCAAACGGCACGATCATCGTGATCGGACGGCTCGGATATTGATCTTCGGCGCTCGCGCTTGTGACGCGCGCGCCGCCAAAGAAGCTGCAGCAGCACGCAACAACAAGAACTAGTCGATAAGCGGCGCGAAATGCGGTCACTATGGCCTCACGATCTGGAAATGCCCTGACTTTAAAGCATGATCCGCAAAGGCGGAAATCCCGTCAAATACCGAGAATCGCAATCGATTCAGCTAGTGGCAACAGCTTGGTCAACGGAGCCGGGAGGGGACATGAAGGCTAAGCGACTAGGCGGCTGAGGCCAGCCCACACGCTTGTCAGTGCATGTGCGCTAAATTTGCAAGCTGCAGCGATGCCGCCGCGGAACCATGATCCGCGGCGAACTGATACCATTTCTTCGCCTTGGCGAGGTCGGGCGTCACCGCGACGGCGCCAAGCCGCTTGATGACCAGCGGATCATAAGTTGAGCCAAGCGCGAGCGCGGCGTCCGCGCTGCCGGCATTGGCGGCGCGCTCGAATAGCAATCGCGCGGCGGCGAAATCGCCGTCGTTGAGCAGGTCCTTGCCGCGCGCGATCAGTCTGACGATTTCGTCGTTGTCGAGCGTTACCGCAGGCCGCGGCGCGGGCGCGGGAGCGGCAGGTTGCGGCGCGGGATTTGGCGCGCCCTGCGCGGGCTGTGGCGTCTCGCTCACCGGCGGGCTCGCCGGCCGGTTCACCGCGGGCGCCGGGGGGTTCACTGCGGGTGCTGGAGGCGGCTCGACGCTCGCCAGCGGTAGGTTGGCCGGAGCCGTCGCGACCACTTGCGGCGGCGGCAGAGCGGCCGCCGGCGCTTCTGCGGGCGGCGGCGCGATCACGGGCTGAGGTTGGGGCTGCGCCGGCGGCGTCTGCATCGGCGGAGCCGAACTGGCGGCGTTGGCCGACTTGTCATCGAGAACCGCCGGCACGACTCCGGGAGATTGTACGGATGGCAGCGCGCTGCTGGTGGAGGCGATCGAAGGCGGCGGAGTCTTGGCGCGCGCGCTCTCTTGAATCGGCGATTTGCCGCTGAACAGCAGCACCACCGCTCCGGCAACGATTGCCGCAACACCGCAGACGATGCCGAGCCGCGTCACGATCGGCCAGAAATCCGCCAAGCCCCCGGGCGGCTCCGGAACCACGTCGGGCTCCAGGCCGCGCCGTAGCCAGGCAGGATCGTCGCCAAATCCGCGCCCGCCGCCAATCAGCTCGCTCGTCGTGCGTTTTTCAACGGGCAGCGATGCGGAATGCGCAAATATCGGCCGAATTTGATCGCGTGCCCACGGCGGCGCGTAGTCCGGTTCAGAGTCGGAATCTCCCGGATGCTTGCTCGGCGAATTCATGGTCGCCTTCTTTTACCTAAACGCCGTCAAATTCGAATGTGCTCGGATCTCCCGGTTTTAATGGCGTTGCGCCTGCCATTGTAGAAATTTGCGAAACAAAGCCTCTCGATCCGCATCTGTATTGGGCACGTTCGGTTGATTGCTCAGGAACGTCTCGAAAGCAGCCCGCTGTTGTTGCTGTTGCTGCTGCTGACTCTGCATAGTCTGCAGCATCTCTTCCGCGACGCTGAACCTCGTCCAGCCCGGTACTGTAGCCGCCAAATTCACGTCCCGCCACTTCGGATGATAGGGGGGATGCTGCAGCGTATCCCAGCGGTTGAACAGATATTCGATGAAACGCTGGACCCGCGCGTAGCGGTCCGAATTCTTCGGCCAGTTGAACACCGCCAGCACCGCCGGGACCGCGATGGTGTCGATATGGTCCTGGCCCTCGACCAGATTGGGATAGTCCTGCTTGGTGAACTCGCCCAGCGTATAGAAGTCCTCGAAGGTCTTGGTGAAGGGGATATTCACCAGATGCAGGCCGGAATTCGCGGGAATCTTGGCAAAGAAATCGATCGGCTTCGGGATGACGCGAGCAATCGCATCGACTTCGCCGGATTGAAGCTTCTGCAAGGCGGTCGGTTGATCGATGAGCACCTGGTTCACATTGATGCCGAGCCGCTGAAACACGATGGTACCGGTCAGGCTTGCGCCGGTGCCGGCGGGACCGAAATTGACCTTTTTGCCGCGCAGGTCCTCAAGCGACTGCACGTCGTTTCGCGCCAAAATGTGCAATTCCGAGATCGGCAACCGGATGATGTACTGTACCCGGCGATCGAGATTGGGGGTCTTACGCTGGGTGCGGAAATACTCGAACACATCGGACTGCGTCACCGCCGCATCGACCCCTCGCAGATAGAGGAGATCGTCGAGATTGGAGGCCGCGCCGTAGGAGACGATGGGGAGAATGCGCAGATTGTCGCCGTCGTTGAGCACCGAGGCCATCTCGTCGACGAAGCGCATATAGGTTCCGGAAAGCAGGCCGCCGACGATGCCGATCGTCCATGCGTTCTTCTTCTCGCGCAACGCGGCGTCGGAACCACCTTCTTGAATGGATTTT
>Ga0187820_1000254_pt1 | contig 11675 bp, 9 predicted proteins | sample NC_wetland_sal_i_19_FD_132409 | JGI IMG/M metagenome (GOLD analysis project Ga0187820, IMG submission 132409) | Wetland sediment microbial communities from Neuse River Estuary, North Carolina, USA - SO4_5 | ecosystem: Environmental > Aquatic > Freshwater > Wetlands > Sediment | place: USA: North... | reverse complement strand
GGAACACTGACTTCGCAATATCAAGACCAATCGTGCTAACTTCGCCCATGGACGGCTCCCCTCAACGTGGTTCGCTTCACGCGACCACCCTTTGGCACTTTGACGCCGCAGAGTGGGCGCCGTCCACAGCATCATTAGCGGACATTGCATCGCATCTGACCGATGTCCGCGTTACCCTCCGCAAGCAGACACCAGTTGCGTGCCTTCGGTTGTCCGCTTGTGCCATGAGCGTACCCATGCAGGGCATCAATTTTAACCGGTCCAGCAGTTTGCATTGCACGGCAGCAGCATCATGGCTGTGCGCTTAGCGCTTTGAGTTCGTCACTCGCGGCAATCAGTTGAAAGGAATCTTTCGGACATCCCTCCTCAGCAATCCGGAACAGGCGAGTAGCCTCATCTTTCTTACCCTGCTGCAACGCCAGTTGACCGCTAAAGAAATTGGCCTCGCAAACTTGGCTCTTTTGCTTGGAAGCATCGCGGTGCGCAGCTGCGGCAAGCACAGCCTCTGGAGTCATCTGGCCAAGGTAGAGGCGGATAACGGGCGCCGGCCACTTTGTCATGTCGATCTGCGCCGTGGCCTCGGCAAGCCTGCTGGGCAGATTACTGCGCTTGTTCACGATGTCGAGCCACAGCGCCGTATAGGGGTCTTTAGGATTGAGCGCGCTTGCTTGATTGATGTCGGCCAAAGCCTTGGGAAGCTCACCTGCGTCGAACCTCAACAGTCCGCGAGCAAGATAGGCTTGAAAAAATTTGGGGTTGAGCTCGATTGCCTTATTATAGTCGGCGACGGCGCTACCGATCTCGCCCTTGTATCTATATGCGTTGCCGCGGTTGCGGTAGGCGACGGCGAATGTGGGATCAAGCCGGATCGCCTCGTCACAATCGGTGATCGCCCGGTCGTTATCCCCTTTGTCAAGATATGCATCGCAAAGATTGTTGTAGCCTATGCTTGACTTCGGATTGAGTTCGATCGCCCGATTGTAGTCGGCAATGGCCCGGTCGAAATCGCCCTTATCACTGTATGCCTTGCCACGGTTGAGGTGCGCGTTGGCTAATTTGTGATCGAGCCGGATCGCCTCGCTGCAGTCGGCAATGGCTCGGTCAGGATCGCCTTTATCGGAATAAGCCCAACAGCGGTTGCCGTATCCAGCGGCACGATCTTGCGTCGACGCTCGCTCCGATTCGACCAACGCCGTACAACCGCTGAGCCGCTGATCAACCGAAAACACTTCGCCGTCATTGTTACACCAATCGATCTGTTGCTGCGTTTGGGCCCCAGTCCGAGAAGCGTGTAACGCCGATGTCGCGAACATCAACGCTCCCGCGAGTACGTACAACCCGTTTCGCGTCATGGGCTGCCCCCAAGTTGGGTTTTCACGCGATGAATTATAGCAGTTCTGTAACGGCGTCGGTGCTGTGCCTCACGGCAAGTTTGGTGCGTTCATATCCGCTTTGCGCCGAAAGCGAACATTCGAGGCCACTGGCTTGCCCGTTGGTAGACGCGGTGAGACGGCCGGAGCGTCACAACGCACGCTCCGGTCGAATGTCATCCGTCGTGTCACTAGTCGCCAGATTTGGCAGCCATGGCCTTCTGGATCTGAGCCTTGATGGCCTCCAGATTGAAGCTTGCGCCCGGCTGCATCGGTGGGAAGTCGATCGCTGTTTGGGCAAGCTTTCCCACGACCTGCTGGACGAAAACGAGACGCCAAAACTCGTAGGTGAACCAGCCGGCATAGTTCAACGAGCCATTGTCCTTGCCGTTGTACATGCCGGTGCGTTCATAGGGATCGAGACGTAGATTGGTCAGGATCGGCCAGTCCACTTTTTCTGTCGCGCCGAGCCAGCCATTGGGCTGATCGGTGAAACGATATTTGAAGTCGTTAACGCGAACGGCCGACAGCGTACCCTCCGTGAAGTAGAAAACCTCATATCGGGCCGAAGGGCCTTTGCCGGTAATCGAGTCGAGTTGATTGAAGCCGTCGAGATGCACCTTGAAGGACTGATCACCCATCGTCTTGCCGTTCAGCAATTCGGCGGTGATGTTCGGATTGCCGGCGGCGGCCACCAAGGTTGGGAACCAGTCCAATCCGGAGATAATGCTGTTGTCGACCTTGCCTGCTGGCACATGGCCCGGCCAGCGAATAATGCAGGGCACGCGGAAGCCGCCTTCGAGGGCGGTCCCTTTGCCACCGGCGAACGGAGTCTGCCCGCCGTCTGGCCAGGTAAAGTTCTCCGCGCCGTTGTCGGTCGTGAAGATGACGATGGTGTTGTTGTCTAGACCATTGTCTCTCAGATGCGCCAGGACTGACCCCACAACGTCGTCGAGCTGCGCCATCCCGGCTTCCTCGATGGTCCAGCCGTTCTCCGGCGTGCGCATCGCTTCGTATTTCTCGGATAGGTGCGTAACGACGTGCATTCGGGATGATGGGTTGAGCCACACAAAGAAGGGTTTGTTTTGCTGCCTCGCTTTGTCAATGAACTCCAATGCCTTGTCGCGAATGACCTCATCGATGGTTTCCATATTGTATTTGATGTTGGGTATCGGATTTGGCGGCAGTGGCCCCTCATCGGTGATTTTTTGCTTGCCGACTTTACCCCAACGGGGATCGACCGTCTGATCATCAACATCGGTCGCTACACAATGTAACAGGTTGCGCGGGCCGACCGTATTCAGGAGCGCTGGCGGGTAATTGCGATGGAAAGGGTCTTCCATCGCATCGAGGTGATACAGATAACCCCAGAACTCGTCGAAGCCGTGGACGGTCGGCAGAAACTCATTGCGATCACCGAGATGATTTTTGCCGAACTGACCTGTAGCGTAGCCCATCGACTTCAGCACTGTTGCGATGGTCGGTGCTTGGGCCGGCATCCCTATGGTGGCGCCGGCTTGACCCACTGTCGTAAGACCAGTTCGGATTGGCAATTCACCCGTGATGAAGTTCGCGCGCCCGGCGGTGCAACTCGCCTCCGCGTAATAGTCGGTAAAGCGCGTACCCTCGCTGGCCATCCGATCCAGATTGGGCGTTCGGCCGGCCATGATGCCTTGATTGTAAACGCCGATGTTCGACCATCCGATGTCATCGCCCATGATGACGATGATGTTTGGCTATTGCCCAGACGGCGCGGGTTGTGCTTGTGCCTTTTCAATACCAGAACTCAAAGCCGATGCGGCCGCGAGTGTCGTGCCGGCGAGCAGCATGTTGCGGCGATTGATCGTGTTGTTCGTTAGGTTCGGTCTGTCTCCGTTGTCTCGACTGCGCATTTCGCACTCCTACTCTAACGGCACATGCTGCTAAACTCCGCCTCAGCACCGAGTTATAAGTTCTCGCGCTGGAGAGGTGCTTTGATTTAGGTCAACGCCTTGTGCCCTGTTGTAATCGGGCCACACAGCGTCAAAAGTTTTAACGGTAGTGCGGCTGCCTCAAATCAGAACCGAATCGGCGTGTTATCTTCACTTTGCCCCCGACACTCGGCGCGGAAAAAGCAGCAGGGGGCTTTTTTATGCAGCGATCACAACCCAACCAGCGGCCGTTCTTAGCTTCAGCGGTAATTGCGCTGGCGACACTTGGCGCGCTTTTCTCGATACCGGAAAGCGCCATCGCCGACGAAGACGGCGTGAGCTTCTGGATACCTGGCTTTTTCGGCAGCTTGGCGGCAGCGCCCCAGCAGCCGGGGTGGTCGTGGACGACAATGCTCTACAACACCAATGTTTCGGCAAGCGGCAATGCCGCTGTGGCCCGCGAAATCACGATCGGAGACTTGTTCAAAACCACGATCAATATTAGCGGCAACGCCAGTGTCCACGCCGACGCAACCATCGGGTTTGTTGCGCCGACCTACGTGTTCGCAACCCCATTCCTAGGAGGCCAAGCGTCAGCCACGCTTCTCTTCGGCTACGGCAACAACAACACATCGCTGAACGGGACGGTAACCGCCAGCTCGGTTTCACCGCCCCTGTCTATCACGAGGAGCTTTGCGCTCGAGCAAGACACGTCGGGTTTCACTGATCTCATTCCAATGTTCGCCGATCGGTGGAATGCCGGTGTCAACAATTACATGATCTATCTGACCGGCGATATCCCGGTCGGCCTGTACAGCTCCACCAATCTGGCGAATATCGGTCTCGGCCATGGCGCGATCGATGGCGGCGTCGGCTACACCTATTTCGATCCGAAGACCGGTCACGAATTCTCGGCGGTGTTGGGTTTTACGGGGAATTTCGAGAATCAATCGACGGGATATACCAGCGGCATCGATTCCCACCTCGATTGGGGTGCATCGCAATTCTTGACCAAGCAATTGCAAGTCGGCCTTGTCGGATATTTCTACGAGCAACTCACCGGTGACAGCGGTTGTGCTCCGGTGTTGTGCCCCTTCGAATCCCGCGTCATGGGTGTCGGTCCGCAGATCGGATATATTTTTCCGGTGGCGGGCATGCAGGGATACGTCAATCTCAAGGGCTATGGCGAGTTCGACCACGACAACAGGCCGGACGGCTGGAACGTGTGGCTGACATTCGTGCTATCGCCTGCGCCGCCCTCCAGCCAGTCATCGTCACCGCCGATGGTGACCAAGTCGGCGATGCGCAATTGAAGCGGCGCCTGACAATGGGCTACCAAGACCGCGCGTAGTCCATCCCGCTGACGTGAAAGGCGCTGCAATGCGGACCCATCGCTTGGATGCCGCACCGGAAACGGTGCATTGGGGCTTTTTCGATGCCTCGCTTAAACCTCTTGTGACGATCGAACCCGGCGATGAAGTCGTCATCTCGACGGTGTCCGGCCCGCCCGAGGCAATGCCAAAAGCGCAATCCGGCATGATGGTGCCCCCCGCATTGCCGGCGATTCACGCCCGCGTGCCGCAGAAGCTTGGGCCGCACATGATGACCGGACCCATCGCGGTGCGCGGAGCCAAGGCCGGACAAGTCCTCGAAGTCCGTATCAAGCGAATCGATCTCCATTATGACTGGGGCTACAACGCGATCCGGCCGCTCGCCGGGGCGTTGCCGGATGATTTCGGACAAACGCGCCTCATTCACATCCCGCTTGATCGGAGCCGAATGATCGGGCGCCTGCCGTGGGGACTAGAATTGCCGCTCAAGCCGTTCTTCGGCGTCATGGTCGTAGCGCCGCCGCCGGCTTGGGGAGCAATCGGCTCACTGCCGCCGCGCCGTAACGGCGGCAATATGGACAACAAGGAATTCGTGGCGGGCACCACGCTCTATTTGCCGATTCACGTCGACGGCGCACTGTTTTCGGTCGGGGACGGCCACGGCGTGCAAGGCGACGGCGAGGTCTGCGTCACCGCCATCGAGACGGGACTGATCGGCACCTTCGAGTTGCATCTGCGCAACGACATGGCGCTGGAATGGCCGATGGCGGAAACGCCGACTCATTTCATTACGATGGCGTTCGATCCGGACCTTGACGACGCGGTGGTGATCGCGCTGCGCGACATGATCAAGTTCATTTCCGCGCGCACCGGGCTCACACGTGAAGACGCTTACACCCTATGCAGCCTCGCCGCTGACTTGCGCGTCACGCAGGTGGTCAACGGCTCCAAGGGCATCCACATCATGCTGGAGAAAGAGCATCTGCTAAATTCGGCGCGTTCCTAGCCGAAATCGTTTCGAAATTCGGAAAACCGATTGCCACCCCGGATCGCGTCCCCAGGGCATGCTTTTTCCGGATCAGGCCCGAAATGCGAGCTCACCCCATCAGCACGACCGGCTCGCGGCCGATGAGCCGCGCCAGCGAGCGCAGCCGGTTGATCACCCGCTCGCCGGCCAGTGCGCCGAATTCCCCCGGCAACCGCAGCGCCAAACGGTGCCGCTCGATGGCGAGCGAGGTCTCCGGAAGAACGCCGGGCATCGCCGCTGACACGACATAAGCGAGCCGCATCGCCGCGCCCAGGACGCGCGCGCGGTCGAGCAGCCGGGTCGAGACAAGCTCCCGCAGCCGCGGCGAAAGCTCGTCGTCCATGACCAGCCCGACATGGCGGAAGAACACCGCCAGCGCTAGATAGGCGCGGCCCTGGTGATCGATTCCGGAAAAGCCGCCATGGGCGATGATATTGAGCGACTGCTCGCCGCGGTAATCAGGATGCGCGCGCCAGCCGATATCCGCAAGCAGGCACGCGGCATGACGCAGACGGCGTTCCTCGGCGTTTTCCTCAAGTCCCGACGTCGCCATGAAGCGGTCGGTCCACGCGATCAGCTCTTCGCCGTGGCATGGCGAGCGTGAGCGCAGCAGATTGAGATGCCGCGCCGCCTCGATCAGCGCGTCTTTCTCCTTTTCTTTTTTCTTAAGCAGCGAATATAACAAACCTTCGCGGATACCGAGCGCCGAGAAGACCACCTGACGCGGCTTGCCGATGCGAAGAATTTGCTCGAGCACCAGCGCCGCGTAAGGCAATAGCGGCCGTCGTGCGTTGGCCACTACCTCGATATTGGAGAGCGTATCGACGTCGACGCGGTGGACGAGCCGCGCAAATTCGAGCGCCTCGTCGGCGCGGATCGCATAGCCATGCATGACGTGCAGCGGATAGCCGGTCTGCCACATGTGCAAGCGGGCAAGCGAGCGCCACGTTCCGCCGACGGCATAAAAGCTGCGATCCTCGCAGGCTTTGAGCACCGGCAGCCCGCTCAGCGATTTCTTGACGAATTTCTCAGCCTTCTTGATCGACCGCGCCGAGATGTCGGCGAGCGCCAACCCGCCGAGCGGGCGGGTTACGCCATGCCGTGCGCGCGTCCCGTGAACGTCGACAAGTTCGAGCGAGCCGCCGCCGAGATCGCCGACGACGCCGTCGGCGTGATGCACGCCCGAGATCACCCCGAGCGCGGTGAGTTCTGCCTCCCGCGCGCCGGAAAGCACTTCGATCTTGGCTCCGATCATGCGCTCGGCGAGCTTGATGAACGGCGCGCCGTTTTTGGCGTCGCGCACGGCGGCGGTCGCGATCGCAAGTGTCCTGTCGACTTTCATCGTTTCGCATAGCGCGCGGAAGCGCTTGAGCGTTGCCAGCGCGTGCTGGACCGCGTCGGCTGCGAGGAGCTTGGTAGTTTGCACCTCGCGGCCAAGTCCGCACAGCGCCTTTTCGTTGAAGAGCTCAGTCGGACTACGGGTCAGTCCTTCGTAGACGACAAGCCGCACGGAATTCGAGCCGATGTCGATGACGGCGATCGGCGGCCCGTGGTCGAGGCGTCCCTGAGCATCGGAGGTAGCGCGAGACATCAATCAAAAAACCGGAAGGCGCAATCGGGAGAAGGCAAACCGTGGATCACATGAATTCTCCGCCGCCGGAGTGCCGCGCATGGCGGGCGCAACCTATGCGATTCGCGAACCGTTCACACGTGCTCCGGACGGTGCCGCAAGCGCGGGACCGATTCCTTCGGCGATTTGCCGCGGCCGGACAGGCTGGGATTGGTCATGAAATAGGTGGTGCAGTTGAAGCCCTCCTCGCCGGGCGTCGGCTCGATGCGCGCCGAGGACCCATCGCCAAGGAGCTGCCAGCTCTGCTCGTTGTCCTTGAGATTGGCAACCATGATCTGATCGAGCACCTGTTCATGCACGGTCGAATTGAGAATCGGGCACAGCACCTCGACGCGGCGGTCGAGATTGCGCGGCATCATGTCGGCGGAGGAAATGTAGACCGCCGCTTTCGGATGCGGCAGGCCGTGGCCGGCGCCGAAACAATAAATGCGGCCGTGCTCGAGAAAGCGGCCGACGATGGATTTGACGCGGATATTCTCGGACAATCCCGGGACGCCGGGCCGCAGGCAGCAGATGCCGCGGACGACGAGATCGATCGGCACGCCGGCGCTCGATGCGCGATAAAGCGCGTCGATGATGTCGGGATCGACCAGCGCATTCATCTTCATCCAGATCGCAGCCGGCCGGCCCGCCTTGGCATGCGCGATTTCCTCATCGATGTGTTCGTGAATGCGCTTGCGCAGCGACAACGGCGACATCGCCATCCGATCGAGCTCCACCGGTTCTGCGTAACCGGTGACAAAATTGAAAACACGGGCGACGTCGCGCGCGATGATGGGATCGCAGGTGAAGAAGGACAGGTCGGTGTAGATACGCGCGGTCACCGGGTGGTAATTGCCGGTGCCGACATGGACATATGAAGCGAGTGCCGGGCCCTCGCGCCGCACCACAAGCGACAGCTTAGCGTGGGTTTTTAGCTCGATGAAGCCGAATACGACTTGCACGCCGGCGCGCTCGAGGTCGCGCGCCCATCGGATATTCGCTTCCTCGTCGAAACGCGCTTTCAATTCGACCAGAGCAGTGACCGATTTGCCGGCTTCGGCGGCTTCCGCGAGCGCCTTGATGATCGGCGAATCCGCCGAAGTGCGATACAGCGTTTGCTTGATGGCGACCACATCCGGATCGCGCGCGGCCTGCTGCAGGAAGTTCACCACCACGTCGAATGATTCGTACGGATGGTGAATGATGAAATCCTTCTGGCGGATCGCGGCCAGACAGTCGCCGCCATGATCGCGAACCCGGCCGGGATAACGCGGCGCATAGGGTTCGAATTCGAGATCGGGTCGGTTGAGATTGGCGACCTGGCCCATTTCGTTAAGCGCAAGGACACCATCGACTCTGAAAATGATGTCGTCGGAAACGCCCAGCGCGCGCTGCACGAAGCGCTGTAATTCGACCGGCATGCTCGCCTCGATGTCGAGCCTGATCACCGACCCACGCCGCCGCCGCTTCAGCGCGGTTTCGAACAGCCGCACCAGATCTTCGGCTTCTTCCAGGATTTCCACTTCCGAATCGCGCGTGACGCGGAAGGCGCCGAGCCCCTTCACCGAATAGCCGGGAAAGAGCTTGGCGATGAACAGGCTGGTGACGCCCTCGATCGAAATCAGCCGTGCCTCGCCGCCTTCGCGCGCCTGTGGCAGCCGCACGAAACGCTCGATGCGGTTCGGCACGCGAATGAGCGCATTCATCGCCTTGCCGTCCTTGGCGCGCGCAAGCTGCAACGCGATAGTGAATCCGAGATTGGGAATGAACGGGAATGGATGAGCCGGGTCGATGGCAAGCGGCGTCAGCAGCGGAAAGACGTGGGCAAGAAAATAGTCCTCGAGCCATGCCTTCTCGCTTCGTCTGACGTCGGGACCCTCGACCAGCACGATGCCGGCAGTAGCAAGTTCGTCGCGTAACGCACGCCATTGCGCCTGCTGATCTTGCACGAGAACGGCTACCGCTTCGGCGATGCGCACAAGCTGTTCGGCCGGCGTCAGCCCTTCCGGGCTTCTGGTGTTGATGCCTTCACGCACCTGCGCGCCGAGACCGGCGACGCGCACCATGAAAAACTCGTCGAGATTGTTTGCGGAAATCGCCAGGAATTTCAGCCGCTCCAATAGCGGATTGCGCCGATTGGCCGCCTCTTCCAAGACCCGCCGGTTGAAATCCAACCATGACAACTCTCGGTTGATAAAACGATCCGGACTCGCGGCAAGGTCGGATTCGGGATGGCGCGACGCAACCGCCTGTGGCGCCCGTGGCACTTCACGCCGCCGCGCGGCAGCCGATTCCCGAGAGGAAACAGAAGCTTGGGCAGTTTCAGCCATAACCAATCCGTGCTCGTCCAAAGTTACATTGGCCACTTTCGTTACAATCCAATGAACGTGCCGCCCATAAATATTTATGGCGGCCCAGATAAGGTGCCGTGTCGCCATAAGGCGGTGCGCCGCGCCGGTCCGTCAAGCCCAGCTAATTCATCATGGAAAACAATCAAAAACTGGGCGCCGCGTCGGGCAAAATCATCAGACGCCATCGCGGAACATTTCCGCCGCCAAGGCCCGGCTCGGCGGCCGCCCTTGCCGCAAGGCTTCCTTGTCCAAAGCGATGACCGCTGCGCGCGCCGCCGCAAAGGAGCGCTCGATATGCGTCGAGAGATAGCTGACGACGCTCTCGTGCAGGTCGAACTGGCGGTCGGCCGCGAGTTTGACCATTACGCCGCGCAGCAAGGCGTCATCCGGCGCTTGCAGCGTCGCTGTGGGCATGGCGCGCAAGCGGGAGACGACGTCGGGCGTTGAAATCGGCCACGCCGATGGCGCGGTCCGGGCGGTGAAAAGGAGAAATGCCGCCTCCTCGCGCGCGAGATTGATCAAGTGGAATAGCGCACGCTCATCGGCTATTGCGCCGGCATCCTCGATCACCAGCGCTCCCGTGGCCAGCATGGCGGGAATATCGAACTTGCCGACACTTCGCGCCGAGACAACGCGCGCGCCTGCCGCCGCCGCCCAGATTGTCGCCAAATGGGTCTTGCCTGATCCTTCCGGCCCGATCAGCGCAACCGCGCGCGATGGCCAATCCGGCCAGGAATCGACAAGCACGAGAGCCGCTTCATTGCCGGGACCGGACAGGAAATCTTCGCGCGCGAAGCTTTCGGAATGATCGAGCGAGAGCGCGAGCTGGCGTGGCTGAGACGAGGTTCGGTCCGCGGGCATTGGGTGCGAAGACATACTCTATCTCAGGCATCCCATGTAGTGATGTGGAGATGTAGAAGATGTGGAGAGGCCGCCTGTGACGTCCAACTGCCAGTGCAGAACGCGCGGCGCCGCCGAATTCGACGCCGTGACGAGGCAGCCATTAGTGCCCGGCGCCGACCGAATTCATGTGGCGGACCCATTCGGCAAGATAGAACGCGATCGAAACCAGCGTGAGGATCGCGACCACCCCCATCGTCAGTTGCGAGATGAATGTAAGATCAAAGCCGAACGCGCGCTCGGCCAAGAGCAGCACCACAAGGACGATTTGCGCAACCGTGTTGGCTTTCGAGACGAGCAGCGGGCGGACCGGCATCGGCCTGCCCACGAGCCACGCCAGCAGAAACGCACCGATGATCATGATATCGCGCGACACGACGAGAATGACGAGAAAGATTGGCAGCACGCCGGCAATTCCGAGCGACACATAGATCGAAACGATCAGCGCCTTGTCGGCCAAAGGATCGAGATAAGCGCCAAGCTCGCTCTTCATGTGGAAGCGCTTGGCGAGGAACCCGTCAACGGCGTCGCTTATGCCTGCCGCCAGAAACAACAGGAATGCAACTCGCATCTCGCCCAACGTGATCGCCCAGACCACGATCGGCACCAGCAAGATCCGTCCCAGAGTAATGAGATTAGGGATACTCAAGCCGTTCCCCAGACTGCGGCGCGGTTTTGCACACCGTTCGGCCCGGCCCCCATGGACGGGTCGGCCGCCGGCGGTTGGATATATCCGATTCCTCGCGCATCATCGTTGACGGGCAGCACTATAGCGGCGCCGCCGTGCTTGCACACCCGGCGATTCCGACGTAGGAGGCGCGAGCTAAGTTCCCTCGGGCGCGGAACGCCGCCTGGCCGGATTGGTGATATTCGTGGATGACGCACGCTACGCGGCCGCCGGTGTCGACATCGATGCCGGCAACCGCATGGTGGAACTGATCAAGCCCCTGGTGCGGGCCACGGCAAGGCCGGGCACAGGCGCGGAAATCGGCGGCTTCGGCGGGCTTTTCGATCTCAAGGCGGCTGGTTTCTCCGATCCGATCCTGGTCGCGGCGACCGACGGCGTCGGCACCAAGGTCAAGATCGCGATCGAGACCGCGCGCCACGACACGATCGGCATTGATCTAGTCGCCATGTCAGTCAATGACCTTGTCGTACAAGGCGCGGAACCGCT
>Ga0187820_1000252_pt1 | contig 11700 bp, 11 predicted proteins | sample NC_wetland_sal_i_19_FD_132409 | JGI IMG/M metagenome (GOLD analysis project Ga0187820, IMG submission 132409) | Wetland sediment microbial communities from Neuse River Estuary, North Carolina, USA - SO4_5 | ecosystem: Environmental > Aquatic > Freshwater > Wetlands > Sediment | place: USA: North... | reverse complement strand
GCGGCACCCCCACCCCATCCCGCCACCCAATCTCCCAAACCAGCATCCTCGACCGCACAATCCCGCCTCGAAGAAGCCCTCGCCATAGCCCGCACCCTCTTCCCCCCGCCGCCCCAGCAAACCTCCCGCTAACTCCTTTAGCACCAACATTTACAGCACTCCTCGGAACGATTGATTCTAAACCACTTACGCAAACGCTAAGTCCTTTATCCGCAACGTTTACAAAAAAGACGGGAGGGGGTAAGCCGCCCAAGACCAGAAAGCCTTGTGAATCCATGGAATCTTAATTGCCAAAACCGCTTGGCCCGGTGTGCGTCTTTTTACTCCGTCATCGCGTATACCCTGTAGAATGAGCGCGACATTTACAACTCTGACCCCGGCGCTGTCGAGGTCGATTCTTCTCTTCTCCACCCAAATGGCCGACGACAACAAGGCCCTCGCCCAAGGGCTCAAGCGCCGCGACCCCGCTCTCCTCGATCAACTGATCGAGCAGTACCAATACCGCCTCTTCCGCTATTTGCTCTACCTCACCTCAAGCCGCGAGCGCGCCGAAGACTTTTTCCAGGAAACCTGGATTCGCGTCCTCGAACGCGGCCACCAATACGACGGCAAATACAAATTTGAAGCCTGGCTTTTCCGCATCGCCCGCAACCTGGTCATCGATTGGCAGCGATCCAAGAAAATGCTAAGCCTCGATGCCCTCACCGACCCCGAAGAAGGCGCGCCGATGGAGTTCGCCAACGAAAATCAACCGTCGCCGCTGAATCTAGTTTTAACCGCGGAAGAAAAAACCGGCGTCCACGCTTCGCTCGACCGCATCCCCACGGTCTATCGCGAAGTCCTTGTCCTCCGTTTTCAGGAAGAGCTCGGCCTCGAGGAAATCGCCGGCGTGCTGGCCGCGCCGCTCTCCACCGTCAAGTCGCGCCTCTATCGCGGTCTCGAAGCGCTTCGCGGCGCGATGCAAGGAAGTGCAGCATGAATGAAAATCTCCACGCCCGAGCGGAAAAGCTAATCGCACAGGAGCGCATCGAAGGCATTTCTCAATCCGAGCTCGACTGGCTCGCCGCGCATCTTCGCGAATGCTCAGTCTGCACGCAAGTCGCGCAGCAAACGAACGACGCTCTCCGCGTCTTGCGAGGCCTGCCAATTCCCCTCCCTCGCGGACTCGCTGCGCGCACCCAGTTCCGCGTGCAGCTCCGCGCGCAGGAACTCCGCGAACGCGAGCCCAAGCGCCGCCTCCTCTGGATTATGTGCGCCATGTCCTGGGCGCTCGGCATCGCCACCGCGCCCTATGTCTGGCGCGCTTTCGAGTGGATCGGCGACCGCATGGGGCTACCTCGGCTGCTCTGGGAAATGGGATTCGGCCTCTGGTGGACGATCCCGGCATTGGTCGCAGCCGCCGTCGTGTTGATGGAAAACCTCAGGCAGGCGAATGAGCGCGATCAAGCAAGGTGAATGGAGCACGTCGAATCAAGAGTTTTCAAGAGTTTTGGCAGGTTTAGAGAGGAAAGCGTATGTCGGACTATCAACAAAAAATAAGCGGTTCGTTCAACGAAAGAATGCGGCTGATCCGTCTCCGCCGCAAAAAAGAGAATCTCCATTTCTGGAGCGAGCTCAAGCTTGTCCCGGCGTGGCTGCAATGGACTGTTGCTTTACTCTTCGTTGTGGCTCAGGCCGCCGCTCTGCTCGTGAATCTGCACGGGCTTCCTAGTCATGACGACATCTTTCCACCCGACCTGAAATATGACCCCGTGCTCGCTTCTCTGGCGTTAGCCGGAATTATCACCTTGGTTTCCGTTTTTATGGCGAGTGTCATTTTTTTGATCGCCTACGTGAACCGCGACGCGAAACGCCGCGAAATGAATTCCGCCTTGTGGACGCTCCTCGTGATTCTCCTTTTGCCTGCATGGGGCTTCATCGGCTTCATCATCTATTTTCTGATGCGCGAGCCATTGCCCTACCCTTGCCCGCAATGCGGAAAATCGGTCGGCGCCCGTTTCAACTTCTGCCCCAACTGCAGATGTAACCTCCACCCCAGCTGCCCCAACTGCAAACACGAAGTCGTCGAAACCGACAAGTTTTGCCCCTACTGCGCGTGCGAACTGGGAGCGCACGAGGCAACTCTCGCACAATCCTCCGCAGCCTCATCTGAAGCACGTTAGGTGGTTCGCTAAGGGGGCTGGAAAAGACTTTCAGATTGCCGGAGGAGATTTTTTCGCTTAAAGTGATCGTATATGAAGTATTCCAACATCATCACCATCGAACCCGGAAAACGTGGCGGCAAGCCCTGTATCCGTGGATTGCGCATCACCGTCTACGACGTGCTCGATAATCTGGCCGCCGGTATGACGCATGCCGAGATTCTCAAGGAATTCCCTTACCTCACGGAAGAGGATATCCTTGCTTGCCTCGCATTTGCAGCTGAGCGGGATCGCAAGTTGGAAGTGCTTGCAGAGTGAAACTACTGTTCGATGAAAACCTCTCGCCCCAACTGGTGCCCCAATTAGCCGACATCTTTCCTGAATCATAGCACGTCCATTTGTGCGGACTGGGCAATTCGGATGACGGCGCCATTTGGCAGTATGCAAGGGCGAACAGCTTCACAATTGTTTCCAAGGATTCCGATTTCGAGGAGAGGTGCGTTCTCTTCGGAGCTCCACCGAAGTTAATTTGGGTTCGAGTGCACAATTCCTCGAGCAAAGAAGTGGAGCTTCTCATCCGCTCCGCTTTTCCGGTCATCTCGCAATTCATTACCGATAAGAACGAGACTTACTTGATTCTCGGCAGACAAAAGAAGAGTAGCTAGACCTCGCCGGACTGGAGTGGAAAGCCTAGTAGCGTTCAACGGCGAGAGCCACGGCGTTGCCGCCGCCGAGGCAGAGCGCGGCGATGCCACGTTTCAGATTGCGGCGCTGCAATTCATAAAGAAGCGTGACTAGAATGCGTGCGCCGCTCGCGCCAATCGGATGGCCCAGCGCAACCGCGCCGCCGTTCACGTTTACTTTTTCCGGATTGAGCCGGAGTTGCCGCGTCACGGCGATGGCTGCGACTGCAAACGCTTCGTTTAGCTCGATGAGATCGACGTCTTTGTCGCGGTTCCAGCCCGTTTTCGTAAGTAGCTTTTCCACCGCGTCCACCGGCGCCATCATGACCCATTTCGGCTCGACGCCACTGACGGCTTGCGCCACGATCCGCGCGAAGGGCTGCTTGCCAAGACGCGCCGCGTTCCGTTCGCTGGTGACAATCAACGCCGCTGCGCCATCGTTCGTGCCGGGAGCGTTTCCTGCGGTCACCGTGCCGTCTTTTTTGAACGCAGGCTTTAGCTTTGCCAGTGCCTCGAGGGAAGTATCCTCGCGCGGCGATTCGTCATACTTGATGACAATTGGACCGCCTTTTTTCTGCGGCACTTCGATTGGCAGAATCTGCGCCTCGAAAAAGCACGACTTGCGCGCGCGAACGGCTTTCTGATGGCTCTCGACGGCAAAGCGGTCCTGCTCCTCCCGCGTGATGCCGTATTTTTCCGCGACGAGTTCGCCGGTCATGCCCATGTGGAAGTCTTCGTAGGCATCCCATAGGCCATCGTGAATCATCGAATCGACGAGCTTGCCGTCGCCAAGCCGGTAACCGGTTCGCGCTTGGGGTAGCAGATACGGACAGTTGGACATGGACTCCATCCCACCCGCCACGACCACTTCCGATTCACCAAGCTGCACGGCTTGCGCGGCCAGCGCCACGGCCTTCAGGCCCGAGCCGCAGACCTTGTTGATGGTCATCGCAGCGACGCGCGGCGCGCATCCGCCCTTCAGCGCCGCCTGCCGCGCTGGATTCTGACCAAGTCCCGCCTGCACCACGTTGCCGAGGATCGCTTCATCCACTTCTTTGGCGTCAATTCCCGCGCGTCGAATGGCTTCGGCGACGATCTTGCCACCAAGCTCAACCGCTGAAAAACCGGCGAGTCCGCCTTGAAATTTTCCTATGGGCGTGCGAACCGCGGAAAGAATGATGGGAGTATCCATGTGAAGGTGAGCCTCCGGAGGAGCAACGCAAACTATTATAGCGCGTTGCGCCAGAGCAAGCGCGAAAGCAGCAGGAGGGAAAACAAGGAAAAAAAGTAGAGAGCGGAGTGAGGAATGAAAACTGAAGAAAGGAAAGAAAAGAAAGAAAAAAAGAGAGGGAAAGCGGATACAGTCCGCTTTCCCACGATGTTTCCTAAAGCTCCGTCAGTTTGCGGCCGCGGCCGTGGAATCCTGCTGGCTTTCGTCGGCGCTCGGGCCATACAAACCCGGAACAGGAACGCCTACTAACCGGAAATAAATCGTAAGCTGGGCGCGGTGATGAATCATGTGGTTCATGCACATGCTTCGGATGCACGCGACTCGCGGGAGCGTGAATATCTCCTGGCCACCGGCAAGCAGCTTCCATCCTTTCACGATTTCTTCATCGCTGACGCGGGCGAGCGCCGCTCGAGCTTCCGCGCTGCCTTTGTCAAACGCTGCAAGAAGCTCTTTCCGGTTCGTGATTTTCGGCGGCTCATACGACGGTCCATTCACAGGCGCGTAATCCAGCTCTTCGGTGTTGATCGTCATGGTGATCCACTCCGGGACCGTGCCCACGTGTCCGGCAAGCCAGCCCATCGTGCCGGACTTCTCGTGCGGCTTCCAACTCCACTTGTCGTCGGGAACGCGCTCGAGGACTTTGCGCGTGTTCTTCATCTCTTCGTCAAATTCGGTCAGCATCGATTGTCCAATGGTCATATCGGCCTCCATCTGAAGTCGCCACTCAGCGGCGCAAATCATAGGCGAACAAAAGGCGAAATGTCAAGCGTTATTTTTCAAAGCCTCAATGAGCGAATTCTCCGCGCGATACCCGTTCCGAGCAAGGAATTCGCGCGAATGGCCGTTGACAATCGCTGGTGCGGGGACAAAATATCCTCATGCCGCACAAACTCAATACCTCCTATCTGCAAGATTCGATCGGACTTTTTCACTACTACAAAAAGTTAGGCGAGCGCGCGATGGCGCAATGCCCGGACGAATGCCTCTTCGTCACTCTAGACGCGGAATCGAATTCCATCGCTATCATCGTGAAACATCTCGCCGGCAATATGCGCTCGCGATGGCGGGATTTCTTGACCACCGATGGCGAAAAACCGGATCGCTATCGCGACACGGAATTCGAGACGCCTCCCGCCACCCGCACCGAACTAATGCAAATGTGGGAGCGCGGCTGGAAATACGTTTTCGATGCGCTCGAGCCACTGACCGAGGCCGACCTCACGCGAACCGTAACGATTCGCTCCGAGCCTCACTCCGTCATGCAAGCCATCAACCGCCAGATCGCCCATTACGCGCACCACGTCGGCCAGATCTTGTTCCTCGCCAAACATCTCACGTTCACAAAAACAGGAAAATGGGAGACGCTCAGCGTGCCGCGCGGCAAATCCGCCGAGATGAATGCCAAAGTCGCAAAGCGCGAAGAATCGCAGCGCGCCACGCTTTTTTCTTCCGGAAAAAAATGAACGCATCTTCAAGATGAACATGGCGCGGACGCAAGCCGACTAGCGCGCACGCGTGCAGCCAAATTTATTGTTGCCAACTTTGTGGCGTGATACATTTCTCGAAGGACAGCATATGAGTGGACCCCACATTAGCGAGCTCGTCTTTGAAGTTACAGAAGAGGCCGAAGGCGGATACTCCGCGGAATGCCTGACTGAAAATATTTTTACGCAGGGCAACACCTGGGAAGAGCTTCGGGCTAATGTGAAAGAAGCTACAGAAGCCTATTTCTATGATGGGCCAAAGCCTCAATTTATCCGTCTCCACCTAGTCAGAAATGAAGTTCTAACCATGGAATGAAAGTACCGCGAGACTTGAGCGGCCGGCGGCTTGTGGCATGCCTATGCCGGCTGGGATTATCATCAAACGCATCAAGTGGGAAGCCACATTGCGCTGGAAACGGGATCCCCAACGCATCAGCGCATCGCTGTTCCCGACCACAAGTCGATCAATATAGGAACACTGACCAGCATTCTTCGGGCGGTTGCCACCCACAAAGGTGTGAGCCGAGACGATATCCTAGAGTCGCTCGACTGAGTTCCGAGTTGCGTTTCCTCTTCTCCATGATTTCCGTTAACCTGCTTAAGTCATGGCAACGCTGTTTGATCTTGAGCCGCCTGCGGAAGGCGGGCTGAAACTGAATGACGCGCAGCGGCGCGCGATCACGCACGGCGAAGGGCCGCTGCTCGTGATTGCAGGTGCGGGCACGGGCAAAACGCGCGTCATCACCGAGCGCATCGGGCATCTGCTGCAATCTGATGATTCCCTTTCCGGGGAAAATATCCTCGGCCTGACGTTTACGAACAAGGCCGCGGGCGAAATGAAAGCCCGCGTCGTCCGCGCCACTGGCGAACGCGGCAAAGACGTTACGCTGGCAACATTTCATGCTTTCTGCGAAGGCCTTCTAAAGGAAGCCGCGCCCGAGCGGTTGATGATCGACAAGGTCGATCACTGGATTCTGCTGCGCCGGAATCTCGAGCGCCTCAAACTCGACAAGTACCGGCGGCTGGCCGATCCAGGGCAATTTTTGAACGATTTCGTGGAATTTTTCTCGCGCTGCCAGGACGAACTTGTGTCCGCGGAGGATTATCAGCTCTACGCCGACGGGCTCGCGGCGCAGCTTGATGCTGAACGCGCGACGCTGGACGAGGACACGTTCAAAGAGCGCGCCGAAGAAGTCGCCTTGCAGCAGGAAATCGCGCGGGCTTACCGTGCCAGTGAAGAGCTGCTGCGCGAAAAGAAGCGCGTGTCTTTCGGCTCGCTCATCACCGGAGCCGTCGAGCTTCTCGAAACGAACGACGAGCTTCGCAGCACGCTTCAGGAAAAATACCGCTACATTCTCGTCGACGAGTTTCAAGACACCAACATCGCGCAGCTTCGTTTGCTTGAACTCCTTGCGGGCGGCAAAAGAAATATCGTAGCCGTTGGCGACAACGATCAGGCCATTTACCGCTTCCGCGGAGCCTCGTTCGGCAGCTTCAAACTTTTCCTGGAGCGATTTGCGGGTTGGCGCGAAGGCGAAGACTCGACAAGATTCCGCGTGTCGCTGGTGGAAAATTACCGCTCGACGCCGAATATCCTTCGCGTGGCGACGCAAGTCATCGCGCAAAACACGGTGAGCGCCGATTTTCCCAAGAAAGTGCTGAGCGCCAACAAAGAAGAAAGCGAAAAGGTCAGCGTCGTCGAACTGGAAACCGAAGAGGACGAAGCGCGGTGGATCGCCAGTGAACTGCAGCGGCTGCACGCGGCGGGACGGAAATGGCGGGATTTCGCGGTACTTTACCGCCAGCATGCGCACCGCGACGAACTTGTGGAAGAGCTTTCGCGGCACAAAATTCCTTTTGTCATCAGCAAGCTTTCTATACTCGATCATCCGTTAGTTAAAGACGTGCTTGCTTATTTGCGGCTGGTTGCGACTCCCTTCGACGACATCGCCTGCGCCCGCGTTCTTGCGGCTCCGGCTTGGGGATTCGAACCCGCCGATCTGGTGCGGCTCGCGGAGCGCGCGCGCAAAGAAAAAAAAGCGCTCTACGACATGCTGCAGCTTCCGCAGGGCCAACTGCCTTTCGATGGCTCGCACGCCGCGCTCGGCAAACTCGTGGAATTTCTTTCCGAACAGCGAAAAACGCTGCGTCGGCGGACGGCGCGCGAAATTCTCGCGGATCTGCTCGAATGGCTGGAGGTCACGCAACGCGCTAGCGTCCAAGACCGCAAGTACGTGACGCGGCTTTCGGAATTTGTGAAAGAGTGGGAACCCAAGAGCGAAACGCGAGGCCTTGCGGAATTTGTCGAATATCTGGGCTACTATTCGCAAGCGGGCGGCACGATCAGTCTTGAGGACGATTTCCCCGGCGACGCCGTCCAGTTGATGACCGTGCACGGCGCCAAAGGGCTGGAGTTTCCGCAGGTTTTTCTGCTACGGATCAACAACAAGAAATTTCCCGCAACGGAACGCTCGCGCGTGTTCGAATTTCCCGCGGCTCTGATGAAAGAAGGCGAGCCCGCCGAGCAGTTTCACATTCAAGAAGAGCGGCGGCTCTTTTATGTGGCCCTGACGCGCGCGGAGAATCGGCTTACACTCACCACGCTTACGGAAAAAAAAGGAAAGATCCCGGTGTTCGTCGAAGACATCCTGATGGAACCGGCCATCAAGCGCCGCGATGTTCATCAGCTGAGCCCTAAATTGCCGGAAGTGAGTTCGACCACGAAAAAAGAAGCTCCAGGTGCGGCAGATTCACAACTCTTCCCTGCGTCCACCGAACCGCCAAAAATTTTCTCGAGGATCGCGGACTGGGCTCTGGAATTTCATCCTCCGACGCCTGAGCCGCTCACCTTAAGCCCTTCAGCGGTCAGCGGTTACCGCAGCTGCCCGCAGCAGTATCTTTTCAGCCGGTCGTGGTCGCTCAAGGAAGGGCCCAAAGCAGTACTCAGCTTTGGCAGCGTGATGCACACGACGATCAAGCGTTTTGTCGACCAGCTTCGCAAAGGCGTGAAGCTGCCGTTTGAAGAGGTGGCGCGAATTTTCGAGGCGGAGTGGAGTTCGGCAGGCTTTGAAGACGATTATCAGGAGAAGGGTTACAAGGAAGACGGCCTGGAGCAATTGCGGGCATTTCATGCGGCTATGCTCGAAGCGCCGCCACAAGTGCTCGAACAAGAGAAAAGCTTTGAGCTTCCGCTGGAGAATAATGTCACCATCATTGGCCGGATGGACCAGGTGAATTCGCTCGGACGGAACGACGTTGAAATCATCGACTACAAAACCGGCAAACCCAAAAAGGACGCGGACGCCAAAAAGGATCTGCAACTAAGCCTGTACGCCTTGGCGGCAAAAGAAATTTTCGAATGGAATCCGGTCCGCCTGGTCTTCCACTACCTTCAGAACAACCATACCCAGGTGACCACACGGGACGCCAAGCAACTCGACGAAGCCCAAAAGATCGTCCTCGAAGCCGCCGCCGATATCCGCGCGGGGGAGTTCCCGCCCAACCCTGGATTCGTCTGCCGCAACTGCGCGTACAAACCGATTTGCCCTGCGCATGAGGAATCGCTCAGCGGCTAGGCGTGCGCACTATACCTGGTTCGCGTGAGCACATTCCGTCAAAACAGTAAAACAGAAAGACGGCACGCGGGAGTCCAGAAGCAGCAGCGTTTCCGCGGGATGCTGGGGATTATTGAGTGATGCCGCCGGTGTAGTAGCGGTTGCGGGTGAGGATGGTCAAGCCTTCGCGCTTCACGCGCACCTCGACGCTGTGGTAATCCTTGGAGTTCTGCTCCCCTTTAATGCCCTGAGGAATGTAGGCGAGGGTGTACTCGTTGCGGGCCTCTTCCGTTACACGCGAGTACAGATCCTCCATCGAGTCTTCACTCGCGGCGTAATAGATATCGCCGCCGGTAGCATGAGCGTATTCCGAGAGGCGCTCGAATTTGCGGTCGAAGAAGGCGCTTCCGACGCCGACGGCGAAGACCGAAATGCTGTGGGCGAGCACTTCCTTGACGGTATTGTCGTAGGTGTTGGAATTGTATTTTTTCCCGCCGTCGATGCCGTCGCTGATGACAAAGATGATTTTGCGGCGGTTGCGGGGGCGGCTCTTCAGAAGTTCGGCGGCGGCGAAGATGGCGTCGTCGAGGGCCTTGGTGGGGGCTGCAAAAATGGTTCGAGTGGCGCCGGTGACGGCGGGAGAGCCGTCGACGGCATGGCCGTTGATGGTGGGCTGATTAAAGGGATCGCCCGGGGGAATCAAGGCGGTGTGGCTCTCGAGCTTGGTGCGCTTGAGTTGCAATAGGAGGGCGTCCTGGTTGCTGGTGAAGCCTTTTCCAGGGTGGAAGAACTCGTCAAAGCGGCAAACGAAGGCTTCGTCGAGATTGCTCATGCCACCGATGATGGCGTCGAGGCTGTTTCCCACTGCCTTTGCGTCCTTGTCTTTTAGATCGTTGTCGATCAAGATGACCATCGACAACGGGAATCCCTCGGTAGTAAATACATCGATTCGTTGTTCGACCCCGTCGTCAAACACGCGAAATTCGTCTTTCCCCAGATCGGGCACAAGCCGGCCGGACCGGTCTTTTACGGTCACAGGGAGGACCACGAGGTTGGCGTTCACGGTAATTTTGGCTCGCGCTTCGCTGAGGCGGGGGGCGTCAGGCGCAGGCGCGTTCTGCGGCGGAGCCGGAGCGGGCTCCTGGTGCGCCCGTGCCGCAAAACCAAGCCACAGAGCAGGCGCCGCAAAGAAAAGGAAACTGGTAATGCCTGCGATTTTTCGTAGACTTTTCATATTCCTAAGGCCAAACTTCCTTCCGAAGCCGGTATTGGAAGCGTTAGCGTACGTCCGTGGGACGCATCCATCGCACCGCCAGGCAGCATCCAAACGTGGCGGAAGACCCCCAGCGGGCAATTAACGGCCGGGCATCTCTCGTCAAGGAAAGTATACATGCGTTCTCTGAAGAAGCTTGCAGTTCTGTGTGTGACGCCCGTGCTGGCGGCTGCTGTGGCTGTGCGCGCCTTCCCGCAGGAGCCAACGATTCAAGGCCCGACCATCAAGTCCCAGGTCAACCTGGTGAACCTGTTTGTGACCGTGCGGGACAAGAGCAAGCACATCGTCACCAACCTCACGCAAAACGATTTCAAAATCTCGGAAGACGGCCAGGATCAGAAAATCGCCTTCTTCTCGAAAGAAGTGACGCTGCCGATCACGCTAGGGTTGCTCCTGGATACCTCGGGAAGCGAGCAATACATGCTGGGGGCCATTCAGGATGGAGCTACCAGCTTCTTGAATCGCGTCATGCGCAAGGGCGACGAAGCGATGATCATCTCGTTTGACCTGGATGTGGACCTGCTCGCGGATTTCACGGAAGATCGCTCTCAACTCGATCGGGCCATTCACCGGGCACAAATCAATGCCGGAGGGCCCATGATCACTCCCGGGACTCTCCCTACGGGCAACATAGGAACCGATTTCTATGACGCTCTCTATCTGGCCTGCCATGATCAGCTTGCTTCGGAGGCTGGACGCAAAGCGGTCGTGGTGCTGACGGACGCCGAAGACAACGGCAGCAAAGTAAAAGTTGAAGAGGCCATCGAAGCGGCGCAACGGACGGACACGGTCGTGCACATTCTGCTGGTCTACGATCCGCATTACGGAGCCAACAGCGGGGTCGCCAAGAAAATCACGGATGAAACGGGCGGACGCATGATCGTGGTGAACAACGAGAAACATCTGCAGGAAGCGTTCGATCAAATCTCCGAGGAGCTGCGCAGCCAGTACACTATCGGCTACTATCCGACAAATTCGACCCATGACGGCAAATTCCGGAAAATCAAGGTGGAAGTCTCTGACCACGACGACAAGGTGCTGGCCCGCAAAGGCTATTACGCGCCGAAAGGCTAACAGAACAAGATAGGTGTGAAAAAGCAGCGAGATACGTTGTGTTTTCCTGCAATGGATGACCCATTTGCCGGTGATCGGTCCGCAAAATATTTCCTTGAACAGAGTGTGCCTGCGTGCTCCCATCGGCATAGTGAACCGACTCACACCTTGCGGCGGTCGAAAATTTAGGGAGGGAAAATATGCTTCGAGGAAACGAGGACGAGAATTTCAAGAATTCGATATCCGCGCAGGTAACTCGCAGGAACTTTTCCATCCATGTG
>Ga0187820_1000251_pt1 | contig 11794 bp, 11 predicted proteins | sample NC_wetland_sal_i_19_FD_132409 | JGI IMG/M metagenome (GOLD analysis project Ga0187820, IMG submission 132409) | Wetland sediment microbial communities from Neuse River Estuary, North Carolina, USA - SO4_5 | ecosystem: Environmental > Aquatic > Freshwater > Wetlands > Sediment | place: USA: North... | reverse complement strand
GCCGCCCAAGATCGTGCGCCGGCCGCCGAGTACCGCCGCGATGATGATTTGCACGCCCACGGTAATATCGATCAAAGTACCGACCGAAGCGGACCCGAGGTAGAACACCAATAGTCCGCCGGCGAGTCCCGAAAAGAAGGCGCTGATGATGAAGGCCGTAAGCTTGTGTTTGGTGACATTGAAGCCGAGCGCGCCGGCCTGCACCGCGTCCTGGCCGCTGGCCTGCAGGATAAGCCCGACTGGCGAGCGCGAGAGGACGAAGAGGATTGCGCCGCTCACTGCCATGAACCAAAGCGCGATCAAGTAATTGACTGTGTCGCTGATCGAGATCACGTCGGGAACGGTGAGCCCGATTTCGCCTCCGGTCAGGCTCGCATCGACCACGATGAAATTCTGCAGCATGAGCACCGCGACCAGCGTCGTGAGGCCGAAATAAGGCCCTCGCACCCGTAGCGCCGGCAGCGCCAGCACGACGCCGCCGAACACTGCGGCGAGCGCGCCGGCGACCAAACACAGCCAGATCGGCGGCTGGTAGAGGTTGTCGAGGATGCCGGCCGTGTAAGCGCCGGTTCCGATCAGGAACGTCGGCCCGAAATTGACCTCGCCGGCAAAACCGAACAGGAGGTCCCAGGCCATGGCGAAAACACCGAAATAGTAGGCGAGCGTGAGGAGGCCGAGAATGTAGCCGGAGACGGCGAGCGGCAGGAACGACGCCAACAACACGATCACCAGGGCGGCTAGAAGGATGCGGGTCGTTGAAAAAGCACCCATTTAGCGACGTCCCAAGAGTCCGCGCGGCCTGACATACATGACCGCGACAAGAAGAAGCAGCGCCGGAATCGTTCGATAGGCCGGCGAAATCAGATAAGCGGTTATCGTTTCGAGATAACCAACGACATAGGCGGCGATCAAGGCGCCCGACACACTGCCGAGACCGCCAAGGACGACAATGGAAAATGCGCTCGCCGTGAGCGGGCCGACGCTATAGGACGAGACGCCGAGAAACATGCCGAGCAGCACGCCGGCGACGCCTACGAGCAAGCCGTAGACCGCCCAGACGGCGACGTACACTTGCGATAGCTCGATGCCAAGGAGCGTCACGCCGCGCGGATTCATCGAGGCGGCCAGCACGGCCTTGCCGGCGCGGGTGCGATTGACCAGGAGCCACAGCAGGCCGATGACAAGCCAGCATACCACCGCTGTGAAAACCTCGTTGGTGGGCGTGCGCACGCCGGCGATGGAAACCACGCCGTTGACGATCGGCGCCACGGTCTTGGCATTGTTGGTGTAGAGGTAGGCGATCAATTCCTGAATCATGATCCCCCACAGCAGCGTCGCGGTGAGGATGAAGATCTCCTTTTCCTCCTCGCGGATTTTGCGCGTCTGCTGCAGCGGCCGCACGATCAGAAAATACGTGATCAGCGACGCCGCAAAGCCGACGGCGATCCCGAGCGCCGCTCCGCTATAAGGCCCGGCATGCAAATCATTACCAGCGGCCCAGGCGGCGACGACGGCGGTCACCATCAATGCGCCGTGGGAAAGATTGAGAACCCCGGACACGCCGAAAATCAGCGCGAAGCCCGTCGCGCCCAGCGCGTAGAGCGAACTGATCGCAAAGCCGTCGATCAGGATTTGCCAGAACAGCATACGTCAAACCCAGCCTGCGCACGCTCCCACAACAAATTCTCCCCGCGCGCTGGTGCGGGCGGGGAGATTTGAGAAAGTCTCCTTCAACGAGACATCAATCGGCGGCGCCGACTTTGACGAATTTTGGGAATTTCAGCTTGCCGTTGGCGACATTAGCGGGCCACAGGTTGACCTGCTTGCCGTCCTGCCATTGCAGCATCAGGCCGCTAATCGTGTTCGGCCCGATCTTGAGCGCGTGCGGATTGGGTGAATCCTTGCCCGTGAACTGAACGCGGCCGATCGTGCCCACCCAGTCCGTTTTTTCGAGGGCGTCGACGAGCTTGTCAGGATCGGTCGAGCCGGCGCGCTTGATCGCATCGGCGATGTAATAGACTTCGTCATAGGCGGTATAGCCGCAATAAGATGGGTTGTTGCCGTAGCGCTTGTTAAACGCGGCGACGAACGGCAGCGTCTTCGGCGTCACCGCCACGCCCGGCCCCGAGAAGGCCTGGTACAGCACGCCTTCGACCGCGCCGTTGGTGTCCTGCCAAAAGCTGGAATTGGTCGCTTGCGAAGAAACGCCGAACATCGGGATCGGCACTTCCTGCTGCTTCCACTGCACGGTCGGCTGCACGCCGACGTGAGAAATGCCGGTGATCATGACGTCCGGCTTCTCGCCTTCGATCTTGTTGTAGATCGGCGTGAAATCGGTGGTATCGGGCGACACGCGAATATGGTCGATAACCTTTATTCCGATCTGCGGAAGACATTTCAGGTACTCGGCGTCGAGCGGTGTAGTCCAGGCCGCATCCTCGCTTATGACGACGGCGCTCTTGATATGCAGGTCCTTGACCAGAATGTCCTTGGCCGCGTCGCAGGTCGCGTCGGCGATGCTGGTCGAGGTCGAATAGCCGTGGAAGGTGTATTTGAGGTTGTTATAGTCCTTGGCAATGTTCTGTGTGATGACGTCGGAGGCTGCGCCGGGCGTCACCATGACTGTCTTCAGCCGTCCGGTCCATGGTTCGAGCGCAAGGACAACCTCGCTGATGTAACTGGCGATCACCGCATTCACGTGATCCTCGGTGGCCGCGCGCTGAAAGGCGCGGACCGATTCGGCTGCAGATGAGTGGTTGTCATAAGAAATAATTTCGATCTTGCGACCGTTGACGCCGCCCGCGGCGTTGATTTCGTCGGCGGCTAGTTGCGCGGCCTGCGGAATTGACGAGCCGGCCACCGCTTGCGCCTCGGCAATGACCGCGATCTTGATTGGCTCGTTCGATTGCGCGTTAGCCGGCGCGGCCAGCGCGAGCGCAAGCAACGCAGCGCTCGTTGAAAACAAAGCCAGCTTCGACATAAGCACGCCGCGTCTTTCGGATTTGCTCATATTCGCTACCTCCCTGGAAAGGCTGTTATTGCCCCGTTAAGGCGGGGGCCTGCGGGTAGTCTATCCGATGATTTGTGCGCGGCAAGTCTCGCTCGCGCGGCGCCGGACGGTTTGGGTAGGATTAGGTCACCTTGCCGCAACCAAACGGGCAAGCTGCCTTATGTTTGAGCGTCAGTCTTTGTAAACGAGAGGTCAGAATCCGATGAAAGCTGCTTATTTCGATCAATTTGGCGGGCCGGATGTTTTGAAATATGGCGACCTGCCGGACCCGGTCCCAGCGACTGATGAAATCGTCGTCGATGTTGCCGCCGCCAGTGTCAACGCCGCGGATTGGAAGTTTCGCTCCAGTCAGTATACACGGCATTCCGACGCCAAATTTCCTCTCATTCCAGGGCGGGATTTTTCCGGAACGGTCAGCGTGCTGGGTAGCAAGGTTGGCGACCTTAAGATCGGCGACGAAGTCTTCGGCGTTCTCGAAGCCGGCAAAGAAGGGACCTATGCCGAAAAACTCGCGATCAAAGCCGCCATTGTCGCCAAGAAGCCGAAAACCCTCTCACATGTCGACGCTGCCGCTGTTGCTTTAACCGGCCTCACGGCTGTCAATTCCCTTGCCGACACGCTGCAGCTCAAAAAGGGCGAGACGATTTTGATTCAGGGCGGCGCGGGCGGGGTTGCGGGCTTCGCCATTCAATTTGCCAAGCATCTCGGCGCGCGCGTCGTCACGACCACGAGCGCGGCAAACCGCGATTACGTCCGCGATCTCGGGGCGGACGAAGTGATCGACTACAACACCCAGGATTTTACGAAAGTCGTGAGCGGTTGCGATGCCGTGTTCGACACGGTCGGTGGCGAGGTCGCGCAAAAGTCCTTTGCCGTGCTCAAGCCCGGCGGCCGCGCCGCCTTTATCGCGTCCGGCATGGAAGCGCCAAAACCAAACCGCGCCGACGTTGTCTCGCTTCGCCCGCCGGTTGGGCGTTCTCGGGCGACCATGGAGCGCGTTGCCGAACTCGTTCAATCAGGAGCGGTCAGGCCGCCGGTTATCAAGCTCTATCACTTGTGGGAGGCGCCCGACGCCCATCGTTTGAGCCAGTCGCGCCATTTCAGGGGTAAGCTGGTCTTCAAAGTGCGGTGAGCTGCCGTATTCCAGGACTGGCGGAAGCGATCTGATTGCCGTCGAGGCGTAGCGCCGCCGCTCCTACACGTGCTGGCCACCATTGATGTGGATTTCGGCGCCATTCACGTAAGACGCGGTATCCGTGCACAGCACATAAATGATCTTCGCCACTTCGTCGGGTGTGCCGAGCCGGTGCATCGGAATATGCTCGACAATCTTTTCTGTCCCCGGAGAAAGCATCGCAGTGTCGATCTCGCCCGGCGCTATGGCGTTGACGCGAATACCGTACGCGCCGAAATCCGCGGCCATTTCGCGGGTCAGGGCCGCGAGCGCTGCCTTCGACGTCGCATAGGCGGCGCCGGCGAACGGGTGCACGCGCGAGCCCGCGATCGAAGTCACGTTCACGACCGAGCCCTTGGCGGCCTTCAGTTCGTCGAGCAATCCGCGCGCCAGCATGATCGGAGCGAAGAAGTTCACCTGAAAAACCTGGTGCCAATTGTCGCGCGAGGTTTCAATCGAGCCGAGGCGTGTGCCGCCAGAAGCCTTCGGGGATATCGCGGCATTGTTGACAAGCGCCTGCAGTTCGCCGTCGAGGCGGCGTTTGGTCTCGGCGATCGCTGCTTCGGTATTTTCAGGGTTCGACAGATCGACCTGAATATGGTCCTCAGGCCCTGCCTCCCACGGACAATTCTCCGGAAATGGATGCCGCGAACAGGTGATGACGCGCCAACCGGCCGCGGAGAAGCGCTTGACCGTGGCGTGGCCGATGCCGCGGCTCGCTCCGGTCAGGAGCAGCGTTCGTCGTGGCTGATTGTTGGTCGGCATTTTACGATCCTGCTCGAGAGGCGCTGAATTGTTTGGTCGCGTTCCCGGACATCGCGCGTTGGCTTAAGGATAAAGCCGTGTCTTGACCCAAGGAGCCTTCGCAGCGGACCTATTTGAAATCGCGCGCGTGAAGGCGACACGGTCGTGTAAACGGAATGGCCGTTCCTGCCAGAACTCGATCTCTTGCGGCACGACTCGGTAGCCCGACCAATAAGCCGGCCGCGGCACCGCACCGATCGCAAACTTCGCCGTGAAGCGCGCCACCGCCTTCTCGAAAGCGAGACGGCTCTCGAGCTCGCTCGATTGCTTGCTGGCCCAGGCGCCGATCTGCGCCATGCGCGAACGCGAGGCGAAATAAGCGTCAGCCTCCTCGGCCGATACCGGCTCGACGCAACCGCGCACGCGCACCTGGCGCTGCAGCGATTTCCAATAAAACGTCAACGCAGCTTTGGGCGCGCCCGCGAGCTCGTGACCTTTGGTGCTGTCGACGTTCGTGTAAAAGACGAAACCCCGATCGTCGAAACCTTTCATTAACACCATCCGCGCATTGGGCAGGCCCCAAGCGTCGACCGTCGCCAGCGTCATCGCTTCGGGATTGACCGGCTCGGACCGCTGAGCTTCGGCGAACCACGCGGCAAACAGGCGCAATGGCTCCTCGGCCTCGGTGAAGTCACCGCCCGTTAACCCTGCCGGGTGTTCTATGGGCGCCGCGTCGGACATTGTCGGAGTACCCAAGTGCTCGTGTGTGACGGTCGGGAAGCGTGCCGCCGGTCTCGATCTCTGTCTCTATATAATAGAACCGTGGTGCTGCGCCTATGTCGGTGGACCGGGCGGCCATCGCCGTGGCGCCGTTCACGCCGCGCCTGGCCCGCTGGTATTTTTGTCGTGCTCTGCGCCGTTATTGTTTCCGGCTGCTCGTACCAGCTTGCCTCGCTGGTCTCGACCGATAACAGCGATCCGCAGGCGACCGCCGCAGTCGCCTCGCCATCGACTGCCGCTGCAGGCGATCACTCCGCTTCGTCGCCACGGGTGGAACTCGATCTCGCCTATGCGCGAACGGCAATTTCGAATGTCTTGTTGCATGGCGGCAAGGACGCGAGCGTCCCGTGGCAAAATCCACAAACCGGCGCCGGCGGCAATATCATGCCGTTGGCAACCTCCTATTCCGAAGCCGGCATGCCCTGCCGTGATTTCCTTGCCAGCTATGTGCATGGGGAGTCGCAGGACTGGCTCCAAGGCGCCGCCTGCCGCACCAGCCACGGCACCTGGGAAGTGAAACGGCTTAAATCCCTTAAACGGGGCTAGGCATCCGATCGTCGCCGCGCTCCCGCCAATTCGCTTGCATTGCGGGGCCGCCACTTTATGCCCACATTGGAGGGACGATTTAGGTGGGGTGGGCTGGCTGTCCTCCTTCGAGGTGGAGTGTGTTGGGGATGCGTGATCCCTATGAAGTCTTGGGCGTCGACCGCAAGGCGGGTGCTGGCGAGATCAAGAGCGCTTTCCGCAGGCTTGCAAAAAAGCTGCACCCGGACGCCAACAAAAACGATCCCAAAGCGGCGGCTCGCTTTGCCGAGCTGAACGCTGCGCATGAACTTTTGGGCGACGAGGACAAGCGCAAGGCTTTCGATCGGGGCGAGATCGACGCCGAGGGCAAGCCGCGGTTTCGCGGGTTCGAAGGCTTCGGCGGCGGGGCTCGAGCGCGGCCGGGCGGCGGTTTCGGCCCGGATGTGAATTTCGAATCCTTCAGTTTCGGTCCGGAAGGCTTTACGCGCACGGCGCGCGGCGGCCGCGGCGGCGGATTCGGCGGCTTTGAGGATATTCTCAAAGAGGCCTTCGGCCATATGGGGCGCGGCGCACGCGGTGGCGGCGGCGCCCGGTCGCGCCTTGAGCCGGACGATTTCGGCGTCGGGGCGGACGTTCATGCCGCTATTACTGTGACGCTGCCGCAAGCCGCGCGCGGAGTAACCGAGCGCTTGCGGTTGCCAACGGGCAAGGATGTAGACGTCAAGATTCCCGCCGGCATCACCAATGGCCAGCAGATCAGGCTCAAGGGTCAAGGCGTGCCCGGGCAGGGCGGCGCCGGCGATGCACTGGTTACCGTTTCGATTGCTCCTCATCCGACCTTCACGCTCGAAGGCGCCGATATACGGCTTGATTTGCCGGTGACCCTCTATGAGGCGGCGCTTGGCGCGAAGGTCCGCGTCCCAACGCTTGATGGGCCGGTGGAAGTCACCCTTCCGCCGTGGACGTCGGACGGCCGCACCTTCCGTCTCAAGGGCAAGGGCTTTCCCGCCAAGAGCGGCCGTGGCGATCTCCTGGCGACGGTCCGAATAGCGCTGCCGGAACGCAGCGATGCTGAGCTTGAGGCGCTCATGAAGAAGTGGGCGGCCGGCAAACCCTATAATCCGCGCGAAGATATGTGATCCGGCTTAGAGCTTCGGCGATAGAACCGGCGGGCAAAAAACGGCTGCAGCGCCCGTTTTCGAGTGCTGCAGCCGAGACCCCCTGACGACCACTCTTGAACTAACCTTGCGGCGGTGGACTGCGACGGTCGATCTGGTCGTACGCCGCTTGAGCGATCTCGCGAAGCGTATTGGCCTCCGCCGGTCCGCTCAGCACATAAGCCAGATTCTGATCGACCCAGTAGTAGGCGGCATTTTGATCGCCGCCGGTATAACGCAGCGCCGTCTGCCCATCTTTGATGCGCCCACAATAAAGTGTGAAGCGCTCGCCGGACGGGCTCTCGTACATAAAGAACGCGCTCGGGCCAGCCGGGCCAGGCAGCAGCCTGCCGCCGACGAGCTTGAGCCCCTGCTTGTCGAGTTCGGGCGGATGCAACGGCGAGCCGACCCGCTTCGAAAGCCATTCGACCAGATGCGGCCGCTGGTCGCCTGGGACCTCGACCGGATGGCGGACTTCGACCGTATACAGGCGATAGGCCACGAGTGCGTCGGTCGTGTACCGGGCCAGTTCGGAGGGGGCGGCGACTTCGATGCCGCGCGCACTCCAACCGGCGCCGGCGCCGATCAGAAATGCGGCAATTGTAGCGGCGATGGCCGCGGCAATGGCGCCGTAGCGACGATGCGTCAGGCGCTCGATGTTGAGCCGCTGCGGCGGAGGCTCACTCGCCAAGTGGCCAAAACGCTCACGGATAAGCTCGATCTGTCTGCGCCAACCGGCAACTCTGGCGGCATCCTCGGGATGTGTCGCGAGCCATGCCTCGACGGCGCTGCGCCTATCGGCGGGCAGCTCGTCGTCGACGTAAGCATTGAGCTCGGCTTCGCTCACAATTTGGTCTCGGTCGTTCATAGTCTTGCCTCTTCATCACTTCACGCGGCGCAGCGCCGGGCGCTCGCCGTCCAGGTAGGCCTTGATTTCATTGCGGGCACGGGCCAAACGCGACATCACCGTGCCGATCGGTACGCCCTGAACCTCGGAAACCTCCCGGTAGGTCAGGCTTTCGAGCACGACCAGCAGCAAAGCGGACCGCTGTTCTTCGGTCAGCATTTCAAGTGCGCGAACGATATCACGTCCGCCGGTATCAGGACCGGTTGTGGTGACGTCGCTGTCCTTGATCGGCGCCAAGACGGGGCGCCGCGCCAGTGTGCGAAGCCTGTTACGATTAAGATTGGTCAGAATGGTGTAGAGCCACGCGCGCATATCTCCGCCATGAAACAAGTGTTCGGAGCGAAGCGCTCGCACCAGGGTATCCTGCACGATATCGTCGGCTGTCTCGGCGTCGCGGGTAAGCGCGCGCGCATAGCGCCGTAGCGCCGGGATTGCCGCTTCTATCTGCTCCCGGAATTCACTCAAGGCATCGCTCCTCCTTAGAAACGTTAAAGAATTCAGGGACCTCGTTCCGGCTTTGCCGAGGACCCAATTCAACAACACCACTGGTCGGCGTCTATTCCGCTATTTAAGCCATAACTTGATGGCCAATTGACCCTATGCCATAGGGAAGACGGGGCTTGGAATCGCCTGTATGGGGTGTACGGAATGCTGGAAGCCTCGGGCCTCATGCGCGGCAAACGTGGCCTCATCATGGGGGTAGCCAACAACCGCTCGCTGGCCTGGGGTATCGCCAAAGCCTGCCGGGCCCATGGTGCTCATCTTGCCTTCACCTATCAAGGGGATGCGTTGAAAAAACGCGTCGAGCCGCTCGCCCAAGAGGTTGGCGGCGTCGTGGTCGGCGATTGTGACGTCACCGAGCCCAAGACCATCGACGCCATTTTCGCGGCGGTGCAATCGGCATGGGGCAGCATCGATTTTTTGGTCCACGCCATTGCGTTTTCTGACAAGGATCAGCTCGACGGTCGTTATATCGACACCACGGCAGACAACTTCACCAAAACGTTGCTGATCAGTTGCTATTCGTTCACGGCAATTGCTCAACGCGCCGAAAAACTGATGCCCAGCGGCGGTTCGATGCTCACTTTGACCTATTATGGGTCGGAAAAGTGGATGCCGCACTACAACGTGATGGGTGTCGCCAAGGCCGCGCTCGAGGCGTCTGTTTACTATCTCGCCGCGGACCTGGGCGTGAAGAACATCCGCGTCAACGCAATCTCATCGGGGCCGATCAAGACATTGGCCGCTTCCGGCATTGGCGACTTTCGTTACATTCTCAAATGGAACGAGCACAACGCTCCGCTGCGCCGCAGCGTCACCATCGAGGAGGTGGGCGAGGCAGGCGCTTACCTGCTCTCCGATATGTCGCGAGGGGTCACCGGTGAAATTCATCATGTCGATGCGGGCTACCACATCGTCGGCATGAAACATCCTGACGCGCCGGATATCCTTGTCGGCAAAGACTAGCGCGCCGCCGGAATCCCGCCAATGCCGGTTCTCTACTATGTCCGACACGGCGAGACCGACTTCAATGTGGAAGGCCGCCTGCAAGGGCGCCGCGACACGGAACTAAACGCTCATGGACGCCGGCAAGCCGCCGAATGCGCGCTCTTGCTGCAAGCCCTTTTCGCGCGCGACCAAAGACGCGCCGACGAGCCCATCTATATATCAAGTCCTCTTAAGCGGGCGCGCCAGACCATGGAGGTGCTTCGCGCGACGCTCGGTCTCGATCCGCGCGAATGCGACATTGACGCTCGATTGTACGAAATCGCTTACGGCGATTGGGAAGGCTTGACGCTGCCCGAGATCGAAGCGCGAACCCCGGGAATTCTCGCACGGCGCGACCGCGACAAGTGGGATTTTGCGCCGCCGGGCGGCGAGAGCTATCGGCAACTCGCAACGCGAGTCGGCGATTGGTACGCCTCCTTGACGTGCGACGCTGTCGTCGCCGCGCATGGCGGGGGCGTGCGCGCGCTCATGGCGCTATTGCACATCGTGACGGAGGATGAAGCGACGCGCGCTCCGATTGAGCAGGGCGTCGTGTATGTGTTCGCCGACGGTGCGATGTCGCGTTACGCCTGACCACGCAAACCGTTCGGCAAAAGCAAAAGCGGCCGAACGCCGTTCAGCCGCTTGGCGAGATCCGAAGATCTCGCAGAATTCAAAGCTTCTGATGGCGCGGCCCCAATACGAGGCTCGCGCACGGATTCAGGATTACTTCGATTTCTTCTTTGCCTTCTTCTTCTTCGTGGCCATGACTCTCTTCCTTGGTGTGTGTGGTGGACCTTCGGCAGGGTTGGTTCAAGTCGCGGGCTTTGATCCTTTATCCGATCTAGGCCCTCGCCCCCTTACCGCAAATGACAATGACACAAGTGGGGTTCGCACCGCAATGGAAAAACGAAAATAACGCTTATTTTTCCGTAGCTTAACAGATGTTCAGTTTCTAATTAATCGCCGTTCAGCGACATGAATGCGGTATGAACGCTTTGTGTCCGATCAAGCAAAATTTGGTAAACGGAAAATGCAAGTGTTGCGGTTTGCCATAATTGCTAACGACGGAACGCGCGCCTCGAGCGCATTTGACCGTGTAAAATGTGCGGGCTACCAACCAGCACCGGTTTTGGCTTGGCTGCATTCGAGCCATTAAGCGTCGCAAACGCGTCATGTCATTCAATACGTTCGGACATTTATTTCGTGTCACCACCTTCGGCGAAAGCCACGGCCCAGCCATCGGCTGCGTGGTTGACGGTTGCCCGCCGCGGATTCCGTTAACCGAGGCTGACATACAACCCTATCTCGATCGGCGGCGGCCCGGCCAATCGCGCTATACGACGCAGCGTCAGGAGCCTGACGCGGTCAGGATCCTTTCCGGTGTCTTTGTCGATGAGGTGACCGGCCAGCAAGTGACGACCGGCACGCCCATCGCGCTCGTCATCGATAATGTCGATCAGCGCTCGAGGGATTATTCCGACATTAAGGACAAATATCGGCCCGGCCACGCCGACTACACCTACGACGTCAAATATGGCTTGCGCGATTACCGTGGCGGCGGGCGCCAATCGGCGCGCGAGACGGCGATGCGGGTCGCGGCGGGCGCCATTGCACGTAAGATCTTACCGGACTTCAACGTGCGCGGCGCGCTGGTGCAAATGGGGCCGCATCGCGTTGACCGCGCGCGCTGGGATTGGGCCGAAGTGGGGCGCAATCCATTTTTCTGTCCGGACGCCAAGCTCGCGGCCGTGCTCGGCGACTATCTTGACGGTTTGCGCAAGCGCGGCTCATCAATCGGCGCCGTCATCGAGGTTGTGGCCGAAGGGGTGCCCCCCGGCCTGGGCGCGCCGGTCTACGGCAAGCTCGATGCCGATCTTGCCGGTGCGCTGATGAGCATCAATGCCGTCAAGGGCGTCGAAATCGGCGCCGGCTTCGGCGCAGCCGAACTCTCCGGAGAAGAGAACGGCGACGAGATGCGCATGGGAAACGACGGCAAGCCGTTGTTT
>Ga0187820_1000250_pt1 | contig 11801 bp, 10 predicted proteins | sample NC_wetland_sal_i_19_FD_132409 | JGI IMG/M metagenome (GOLD analysis project Ga0187820, IMG submission 132409) | Wetland sediment microbial communities from Neuse River Estuary, North Carolina, USA - SO4_5 | ecosystem: Environmental > Aquatic > Freshwater > Wetlands > Sediment | place: USA: North... | reverse complement strand
CCTGGTGGTACCGCGATGAATTCGAAATTCCGGCTCAGCTCAAGGGCAATGCTGTGTGGCTCGCTTTCCGTGGCATCAACTACCGCGCTGATATCTGGATCAACGGCAAGAAAGTCGCCGGCTCGGAACAAGTCGTCGGCGCTTTCCGCCGTTACGAATTCGACGTTACACCTTACGTCAAGCGGGGCGAGAAGAACGTCGTTGCCGTGGAAGTCTCCGCGCCGCATGCCAACGAGCTCGGCATCACCTGGGTGGATTGGAATCCAACTCCTCCCGACAAGGACATGGGCCTCTGGCAAGAAGTGGTTCTTTCCGCAAGCGGTCCGGTCGCCGTGCGCCATCCCGACGTGGAAACCAAACTCGACCTTCCATCGATCGACAAAGCGCACTTGACGGTGCGCGCCGAGCTCCAAAACGTTTCCACCGAACCAGTCAAAGGAACCCTGCGCGGCAAAATTCTTGGCGAGTCCGCGCCGATCGACTTCTCTCAAACCGTTGAGCTAAGCGCCGGCGAACATCGCGCCATCGCCATCACTCCTGAAGACTCTTCCTCGCTCAACGTCACCAATCCCCGCCTCTGGTGGCCCTATCAAATGGGCGAACCCTTTCTCCACAAACTCGAACTCGAGTTCGTCCCCGAAAAAGGTCCAATCTCCGACAAACAAACCATCGAATTTGGCATCGTCCAGACCGACTCCGAACTCACCCCCGAGGGCTACCGTCTGTTCAAGGTCAACGGCAAAAATGTCCTCGTGCGCGGCGGCGGCTGGGCTCCGGACATGATGCTGCGCATCAATCAATCACGTCGCGAAGCCGAATTCCGCTATGTCAAGGAGATGGGCCTCAACACCATCCGCCTCGAGGGCAAGCTCGAAGATGAAACCTTCATGGAGCGCGCCGATCGCGACGTCATCCTCGTCATGGCCGGCTGGTGTTGCTGCGACGCCTGGGAAAAATGGGGCAAATGGGGCGCCGAAAACAAGCGCGTCTCCGTCGACTCTCTTCGCGATCAGATTCTCCGCCTCCGTAATCATCCCAGCCTTCTCGTCTGGCTGAACGGCAGCGACAATCCGCCGCCGCCCGATCGCGAGCAAGCTTATCTCGAAGTCGAAAAAGAAAACCACTGGGCCAAACCGGTCATCTCCTCCGCGACCGAGAAAAAGACAGAGCCCACGGGGAACTCCGGCGTCAAAATGGCCGGCCCGTACGAATATGTCTCCCCAAATTATTGGCTTCTGGACACCAAGTACGGTGGCGCTTATGGCTTTGCTACTGAAATCAGCCCCGGCCCCGCCGTTCCTCCTCTCGAAGAATTGAAATCCATGTTTCCCCCGGACAAACTCTGGCCCATCAACGAATTTTGGGATTATCACGCGGGCGGCGGCGAATTTAAGAACATAAAAGTCTTCACCCACGCCATCGAAGAGCGCTATGGCGCGGTTAAAGACGTCGCCGACCTCGCCTGGAAATCCCAGGCCATGACCTACGAAGGCCAGCGCGCCATGTTTGAGGCCTATGGCCGCAACAAATACAAATCCACGGGCGTCATTCAATGGATGTTGAACAACGCGTGGCCCGGACTCATCTGGCACCTCTACAGCTACGACCTGCGCCCCGCCGGCGGCTACTTCGGTTCAAAAAAAGCCCTCGAACTCGTTCACGTCCAGTTTTCTTACGACGACCGCAGCGTCGCCATCGTCAATGGCGAACAAAATCCTCTCAAGGAATTGAAAGTGGTCGCCAAGATTTATGACACCTCGATGAAAGAGCGCTTCTCCCAGGAAGCTCTCGCCGATGTCGATGCCGACGGCGTCGTCCGCACCATCAAAGTTCCCGAGCCCGACGGCATCACCTCAACCTACTTCCTGAATCTTCAACTTTTTTCCCCGTCCGGCAAACTTCTCAGCCGCAATTTCTATTGGCTCTCCACCAAGCCCGATGTCCCCAACTTTCCCAAGTCCGAGTGGTACTACACTCCGCTTTCCCAGTTCGCCGATTTTGACGCGCTCCAAAATCTTCCCAAGGCCACCGTCAAAGCCTCGATGGAATATTCCGACGCCGGCGCCGAGCCCACCGCTCACGTCACCGTGGAAAACACCGGCTCTGGCCTCGCTTTCCTCGTGCGTCTCCGCCTTCTCAAAGGCAAAGACGGCGCCGAAATCCTCCCCGTCTTCTGGGACGACAATTACATCTCCCTTCTCCCCGGCGAAAAACGCGAAGTCACCGTCCACGTCCGCAAACACGACCTCGGCGAAGCCAAGCCCGTCCTGGCCGTTGACGGCTTCAATCTCGCCCCCGTCCGAATTGAATGACCCCATCCGCAACCGGTTGACGCTCGGTGCGTCTACCCTTTGCATCTCATTGGTGTAAACTTCTCCGTCGCGCAATTAGTTGTGGGGTCATCCTTCTCAGGATGGCCGCTGCGCCAGCACCCAAGGAGCCGTTATGAATCGTCGCGATATGATCCGAGCCAGCGTTCTCACCGGTGCCGTCGCCGCCACGCTGCGCCCCACGCTAGCCGCGCCTCAAACGCCGCCGCCCCACTCTGAACTTACCCCCGCGCAAAGCGGCGTAGACGCCTCCAACGAATTCAACGTGCCCAATTGGAAGCCGCTTTTCCTCGACGAGCACCAGAACGAAACTCTAATCATCCTGAGCGACCTGATCATTCCCGCTACCGACACGCCCGGCGCTAAGGACGCTCTGGTCAATCGCTATATCGATCTAGTCCTCGCTGCCGAAACCTCCGAAAATAAACGCGCCTTCCTCAACTCTCTCGCCTTCCTCGATGGCGAAAGCATCCGCCGTTTCAAAGCCGCCTTCCGCTATCTCTCGCGCGAGGATCAAGACGATTTGCTCCACGAGCTGGCCTATCCCCGCACTGGCAGCGAGTGGACCGGCGAAGCCGACACCAAGCCCGACGTAGGCCACACCCATTTTGAAGCGCTCAAGGGCCGCATCATGACGGCCTACTACAGCTCGCAAGTCGGCACAAAAGAACTCGGCTGGGACGGCGCCTTCGCGCACGGTCCCTTCCAAGGCTGCGACCATCCAGAAGGGAACCACAAGTAACCATGGCCTACCAAACGCAAGACCCGCTTCAGCAAACTTATGACGCTGTAGTTGTCGGCTCCGGCGCCACCGGCGGCTGGGCCGCTAAACAACTCGCCGAAGCCGGCCTGAAAGTCGCTCTGCTCGAAGCGGGCCGCGCCGTCACTCCCAGCGAATTCACCGAGCACATGCCCGCCTACAAGCTCAAATATCGCGACCACTCTCCCGAAATCGCTCGCACCCGCCCCGTCCAGAAGCAGTGCTACGCCTGCATGGAGTACAACTACGAGTGGTTCGTCAACGACCTCGAAAACCCCTACAGCACTCCGGCCGGCAAGCCGTTCACCTGGCAGCGCCTTCGCGTTCTCGGCGGCCGTTCTCTCGTTTGGGGCCGCCAAAGCTATCGCTTCAGCGATAACGATTTCAAAGCCGCCAGCCGCGATGGTTACGGCGACGACTGGCCCATTTCCTACGCCGATCTCGCTCCCTATTACGACATCGTCGAAAAATACGTCGGCATCACCGGCGCCGCCGAGCGCAACGAAATGCTTCCCGACGGCCAATTCCTCCCGCCCATGAAAATGAGCTGCGGCGAGATTCAGCTACGAGAGCGTGTCGAAGCCAAGTTCGGCCGCACCGTCACCATCGGCCGCGCCGCTGTCCTGACGCAAGCTCATAACGGCCGCCTCCCATGCCACTATTGCGGCCCCTGCGAACGCGGATGCATCACGTTCTCCTATTTCAGCAGCCCTTTCACCACCGTTCAGGACGCGCTCAATTCCAAAAATTGCACGCTCATCACCAACGCCGTGGTCAGTCACGTCGACATGGACAACGCCTCAAACAAAGCCTCTGGCGTCACCTATATCGATCGCCTCACGCGCCAGGTCAAGCAAGTCCGCGCCAAGTCCGTCATCCTCTGCGCCCAGGCTCTCGAATCCACGCGCATCCTGCTCAACTCCTCCACGCGCGAATATCCCAATGGCCTCGCCAATTCCAGCGGCGCTCTCGGCCATTATTTGATGGACCATGTGGTTGGCGGCGGCGCGAGCGGCCATCTCACCAATCTCAATATTCTTCCCAACGCCAACGAACCTCAGCGCCCCAACGGCATTTACGTCCCGCGCTTCCGCAACACGCCCTCGAGCAAATCGCGTTCACCTTTCCTCCGCGGCTACGGTTACCAGGGTGGCGCCGGCGCCGATTTCAATTTCAGCGCCGAGGGCTATGGCACGTCGCTCAAGAAAGCCGTAAAAGAAGGCGTCTACTTTGTCGGTCTAGGCGCTTTCGGCGAATCCCTCGCCCGCTGGGACAACTTCATCGAAATCGATCCCAACCTGAAAGACGCCTGGGGCATTCCCGCGTTGCATATCAACATGGCCCACGGCGACAACGAAGCCGCGCTCATGGAAGATGCCGCCGCCTCCGCCGCCGAAATGCTCGAAGCCGCCGGCGCAAAAAATATCCGCGAGCAATCCCGCGTCGAAATGCCCGGCATGGCCATCCATGAACTCGGCACCGCCCGGATGGGCCACGACCCCAAAAAATCCGTCCTCACTCCCTTCAACCAGACGCACGACGTAAAAAATCTCTTCGTAATGGACGGCGCCAGCTTCGTCTCCTCCGCCTGCCAAAATCCCACCCTAACCATGATGGCCGTCACCGTCCGCGCCTGCGCCAACCTAATCGACCGTTTCCACAAAAACGAGGTCTGATCGCAACAAAGGTTTGAGCCCACACAGCCCGCGCCAACGAACCATTGTTTTGCCAACCGGCAACTTTTTCCGCGGGGCGGGTGTCAAAGCCGGGCGGTGGTGTCGCAGAGACTGGAAAGTTTCGGTGACTGTGCGGTTGGTTTTGATTTTTCCCCGGATTGGCGTGTACCGATGAGAATCCCGCGAGGAATTTGCGCAGTTGGTTTTGATTTTTTTGGGGTGCCGCACCCTTCGGTTTTAAGGGTGCGGGTTTTGACTTTTCCCCGCCTTGGCCTGCGCCGGTGAGAGTCCCGCGAGGAATTTGTGCAGTTGGTTTTGATTTTTGGGGGTGCCGCACCCTTCGGTTTTAAGGGTGCGGGTTTTGACTTTTCCCCGGACTGCTCGATTCTTCTTCGTCTCCTCGGACCGGATCGATCCGAATTTTCACCTCATTTCTCCCCGTATAGCGCGCCCAACTGCTCCAGGGCCAATCTTTCGGATGTTGCACCAACTTTCTTTGCACCGGATTGGCATGCATGTATTCTAGTTTTTCCTTCAGCTTCTTCTCGCTCCACACATTGAAATCGTAGAATCGTCTCTGCCAAAAGTGCACCTCGTCATCCGCAGTTCCCTCGAAGGGAAGCGCCAACTGCCCGGCAATCAATGTTCTCCGCTTTGTCAGCAGCGCCCCCGCGACCTTCTGTTTCAGCACCTGCATAATCTACGACGGGTTTTTCCTCCCCGCCTCGCTCATCAGCAGGTGCACATGTTCCGGCATCACGACATATCCGATGAGGCCGAACGAGTGCCGGCGGCGGACTTTATCCAGGATTTTCACAAAACAGTCCCGCGCCCAAGCCGTTCCAAGCAGCGGTCTTCTTCGATAACAACTGAAGGTAACGAAATGAAGATCGCCCTGTCCGTAGTGTCGCTTGAGAGGATTGCGCATACGCCCCGTAGAATGCCAAACGAAGAAAAACCCGCACCCTTAAAACCGAAGGGTGCGGCACCCCGCCTATAACCCTCGGCCAATTACAGAAGTGGTATGCTACTCTAGCGACCGCCGTCAAGAAGGAAAAGACATCTCTTCGCCACCCGCCTGTTCGGTCAAACTACAGACCAGGCGATCTCAAATGGCACCGGCACAGAGCGCATCACAATGCAGTACATCACACCAATTCCTTTTGCAACCCTCAATCTTCCCCAAATACATGGTGCGGAAACAGCAGCCGGGTCGCGCGTTACGGAGGTGACCTTTGTTCCTCCCAAGCAATAGCAAAATAGGTTTCGTGCGGTTCGCGACGCTGACGCTCCTGATGTTTGGCTGGTCCCGGATGTCACCCAGTCAGAGCACGCCGACACATGCGCCACACACTGACAAGAACATCCCCCTTGTCGGACGCGTGCTAGCTTGGAAGGAAACCTTTGGGTTCGGAGCAGGTGTCGGGCCCCAGTACGAAGTGTTCGTTTTTGGCGTGGAGAGGACCCGAGGCGCGCGCGTCGCCCCCATAAAAATTGCGTACGCATTTTTCAAGACTGACGGACACCTGCCGGACAGATTTTTCGACTACTCGAAGGAGTACGAGCTACAAGCTGTTCGGGATACCAGATGTGATGAAAGCGTGGAGGGATTCTCCTACGTTAAGAGCGTTGACCACGAGTCAGGAAAACCCTTGCCGCCGACATACGTTCTAAAGTTTCTGGAAGGCGCCCCCAAAGATGTCCTCAAACCCGATATGGTGCTTGCCTGTTATGTTCTGCGGCCGGGCAAGTACAGAGTCCTGAGCCAGAAAAAGGACGGGCCTCCATCTGCACCTACGACGCGCTGACCTACGGGCGGGTGGCCGCCCCTTAACGTAACGCGCTGAGACGATTTTGACTTTGTCTTTTTCTGGGGTGGCCTACCCTTGCGGGTTTCGTTTTGCAGGGTGGGTCATTCTTTTTTGAATCTCTGCCCCCCATGCTCTACCCACTACTCCCTACCCACTACTCACTTTCCATCTCCGTCTCACCAAACTCCCAAATTCCCGCCAACCACCTCAATCCATTCCACTTCCCCGTCTCACGTTCGAATGATATACACTCCATAATAGTCCTTGACAGTAACGAAGATCCATGCTATTCTTGCTCATGTTCTCGTCGAAACACACCTCTCTGCCCGCCCCCACCTCAGCGCCTCACAACCACAAAACTCCGCATCCCATGATACTTCCCGCAACTCCCTTACAATCAACACTTCCGCAAGTGTTGATTTCACTCAACTTAAAGTCTCTTGGAATCAGCGTTTACAAAAAACCGGGGTGGGGTGGGGGCCTGTTACGATTGGTTCGAGCCCGCTCTGCGCCCAGCGAAGACGGCCAGTGGTCGTGCCGCCCTTGCGGCAGGCTCTTTATTCGACGGCGAGGCGCTATCGATTCCTTTGCCAGCGGATTTGGTGGCGGGAGTGCCCATCTCGATCGCGCGGCGGATCGCGGCCAGCGGAGCATCGTTATTCAATGTCACCGTCGCTCCATCGGGTCCAACTTCAACGCCCAATTCTTTCCACATCGCCGGCAAATCCACTTGCACCGGCTTGTCTTTCCACTCCGCATACAATTTCTCCAGCACATCCAATCCCACGGCTTGGTCCCCAATTTTCAGCGCCTTCTCCAATTCCCAATCCACGCGAATGTCTCCGCCCGCATCGAGCACGCCGCGCAGCGCATCTTCCAATCCTTTTTTGTTTTTCGTCTGCTTGCGAATTTCCACGTCTGCCACAAAACAAAAGAGTGCGCCGCCCCAATACGTTCGTCCCCAAGTGTGCGTGTGGTCCAGCCCTTCATCGCCCGTCTTTGGCTGGCCCTTCGGCATGTCGCGCACCAGGTCGTGCCACATTTCGAGAGCCGTCCAATGCCCCGCGCGAATCCTCGCGATCGGCTCGACGTATACCGCCGAGCCTTCCTCGATCCAGTGGTGCTCATCTCCCATCATCGAGGGAAACGCCAGGTGCACCATCTCGTGCGTCAGCATCCAATCGTCCGCAAAATCTTGCGGCGAAGTTTTGCTTCCCGCAAAAATACGGATCAAACCGCCGTCCTTGCCCCAGGTAGTTCCATGCCGCACGCCGCTTCCATCGAACGAAACCACACGGAGCGTCAAATGAGGAACAGGGAAGCGCCCATAATAAGTAGCGACGGATTCCGCCGCATTTTTCACCCACTGCATCACGTCCGTTTGCGAAAGCGGCGCTTCGCTTGTATCGATGGTCACGTCGATTCGCGATCCGGCAATCAGCAGCGTCGAAGTCACGTCAGCCGCCTTGGAAGTAGAAGGGTAAAGCAGAAGAAAGAAGGAGAGACCCAAGAAAACGGAGCAAGCGCGTTTGCGGAACCTTTCGAGCAGACTCTTGCGGAGACCAAGGATAGATTCCATCCGGACCATGAGTACCCGCAACCCATACTATCCCAATGGCGAGAATCTCGCGTGAAGGATTTTCGCGCGATTCTAAGCGGGCGTTTTGGTTTGCGGCGCGGTTTTCCAGAAAAACTTGCCGGCCAGAGCGTCGATGGAAAAGATTCCCGGACCCGCGAGCAGAATAATCAATGCGGCAACGAGAAACACGTAAGGCGCCGCAGCGGCGAATTTGTCGGGGTCTGAAAAAATAGAAAGCAGCGCTTCGCGGTCGCCGAGCACGTAAGCCATGATCAGGTTTATCGTCAACACAAGCGATGCGACACGCGAGAGCAACCCCAGCGCCAGGAAAAGGCCGCCAAAAAGCTCGACGCACGAAATGAAAAACGCCATTTGGTGCGGCATCGGCAAATTCAGCGTCGTGAAATAGTCCGCCACCTTATCGAGGTTATGCAACTTGCCCCAGCCGCTCTGCATCAGTTGGATGCCCCAGTAGAGCCGCACAAAAAGCAGGAAGGGGTGCTGGAGATAATCGACGAAATGGAAAAACGTTTCGTGCCACGAGTGCAGAGTCGTCAGAAGTTTGTTCATGAGAGCTCAGTCGTCCAAAGTTTTCTTCGAGAGAATTTAATCGCCAGAAGTTCCACGGGAGCCCGCGAAATTTGATGTGCAACCTTACAACAAGTTTCAACTCGCCGCGCGTTTTTTCTCCGGACGGCAAAACCAGCCCAGGGCGGCCCACGCCTGAAACCAGGATTGTACTTGCGCAGGCCGTTCTTCCGGCGCAATCGCGCTTTTGCGGAAGCCAAGCGCGACCGCGGCGGCCAGCGTTTTGCCTTCCCGCAACGCGGTGAGGATTGCGAACTCTTCCGGCTCGATACGCCGGAAATACACGGAGTAGTCGATGCGATGAACGGCCAAGAATATCTCCGCGGGCTTCAACTTCGCGACGGCGCGCACGCGTTTGCGTTTCCGATGCTCCGTGAACGTGTTGCTGGCGAAGTCCGTATCCTCCTCTTCTTTGCGCACTTCGAGGAGGAGATCATCAACGGGATAACGAAAACTCAGCAGCCGCACGTACGGCTGAAGCGTTAACTTAATCTTCGCGCCGTCCGCGCTCGAAATATCCTCGGGGCGCAAAGCTGGTTCGGCTTTTCCGTCGAAGGCTTCGATGTCCGCCCATTCGAGCCGCGCAATATCGAGCGCAAGGTTTTGATTTTTGCCGGCCCACGTAGGGTTTTTTCGCAGCCACGATTCCATGCGCGAACCAAGATCACGCAGCGTGAACGAACGCGATGGATTCGCGATGAGATACGCCTGCGCCATGGCGTCGAATCGCTTCGCGCCAAGAACGGCGCGCAACCCCGGAAAATCTTCGCCGAGCGCGGAGAGCACGCGGAACCAATATTGACGGTTATAGATCTCGAGCCGCTCGAAAGAAGTCAGGCGATCGTTGGGCTTGATGAAGCGCGATGCGTACCGCTTCATCGAACCGCCGCCCGGAGCGTGCCGCTGCATTCTTTCGGAAGCGGTGAGGGGCTGTATCACCGCGCGGGCCATGGTGCGTTGGAGCTGCAACAATTTCATGCGACTACCACTCGGGGGAACAAGTTCATACGGCTTCCGCCAGCACGGCCGAGCGCAGAAATTTATTGGCTTTCAGCGCTTCGTCGTGCACTTCCTGGAACGAGGGAATGCTGTCGTCCCATTCGAGCAGCGTCGCGGTATGCCCGGCGCGCTGGATAGCGCGCTCATAAAGTTTCCAAACAGGATCGATCACCGGATGATCGTGCGTGTCGAGAATGTATTTGCGATATTTCGAGTGGCCGGCGATGTGAATTTGCGCGACGCGCTCCGCGGGAATGCTGTTCACGTAATCGAAGGGATTGAAACTGTGATTTTGCGAGGACACATAAATATTATTTACGTCGAGCAGAATGCCGCAGTCCGCGCGCTCGACGACTTCGTTCAGAAATTCCCACTCGGTCATTTCCGAGTCGTGATATTCCGCGTAACTGCTCACATTTTCCACGGCGACTGGAATTTCAAGAAAATCGCGCACCTCACGCACTTTTTGTGCCGTCAGCCGCGCTGCCTCAAAAGTGTATGGCATGGGCAGCAGATCGTGCGTGTAGCGCCCGTCGACGCTGCCCCAGCAAAGATGATCGGAAAGCCATGGCGTTTTCGTGCGCTTGACGAGATCCTTCAAACGGCGCAGGTGCTCGCGGTTGGGCTTTTCCGCGGAGCCGAAATACATCGAGACCCCGTGCTGCACGACTTTGTACTGTTCGAGAATTTGATCGAGGATGTGCAGCGGCCGGCCGCCATCGATCATGAAATTTTCGGAAATGATTTCAAACCAATCGACGACCGGCTTGCGCGTCAAAATGTGGTTGTAATGCGGGGCGCGCAGCCCGATGCCGATGCCGTAATCCGTAAATCCGTTGAAGCGATTCGCTGCCATTCCATCTCCGCGCAGTGAAAAGTCTAAAGCGAAAAGGAGAAACTGAAAAGACGAAAGGGCCAGTGAGCGAGTGCCACCGGCCCCCCGTCATTGCACTAATCCGAGCCAATCACTGCAATTGCCAGCGGTTGGATCAATCGGGCATCTTCGAGCCGTCGGTCGCGCATCCGCCCTTGCCCTTGCAAGAGTTCTTGCCTTTGCAACCGTTGTCGCTCGATTTGCATCCGCCCTTGCCCTTGCAAGAGTTTTGGCCCTTACAAGCGTGCTTTTCTTTCACCTTTTTGTCAGCCTTCTGGTCCTTATCCTGATCCTGTGCGGTGGCCGTGGCCGAAGCCTTAGCACCCGTGAGCAGATTCGAAGCGTGAAGGCTGACTCCGGTTCCCGCGAGCAAGCCCGCAAGCGCCGCGCCAGTAATCAGGAACTTATTCGTCTTTGTCATTTCCGTTTCCGACCTCCAGTTTATTTTTAAGCTATTGCTGCCCTTCCGGCGGATTGCCCACCGTGAAGATTAAAAAGTCGACCGGGGAGCGATATACGCAACCGGCGAGGCGCCATCACTCTTTTTTCGACCTCGCCCGCTCAACTTGCTTCCCGCAAACTCATCCAGTTCACGTTAGACGGCGCGCGCATCCAAAAGGTGATACAGAATTGTGAAAACATTGCGCGCGGTAATAATCGAAAAACCTTGGTCTGGTTTTCCGGGATTCCTTCCAAGCAGAGTCATTCCGCAAGCCTAAATGAAAATTAGGAACTGCAGACGCCCAAAAAATCTCTGCCCGCATAGTTTGGGCAGCTGTACATTTTGCTTCAGGGATTGCGGGAGGTCAGGGTCGCGCCAACGCGCCCTGTATGACACCCCGTCCCTCAATCCGGGGCTGTGGTACAACTGGTATCCTCCGATTGCGAGCCGCCGTCAAGCGAAAAAAACCGGAACAACCTGGAATGCGGAGTGCCACAGCCTCGCTCCCCGTCCCAGAAGCTCATGCACTACAGGCCCCACTTCTCTCTACGGTGTTTCCTTCGATCTGGATGTAGCTGGAGCACGGGAAAGCCATCGCCTGCGGCGAGGGATGCTGGCTGGTTCCTAGAGCCGATCCAATTTGCGCAGAAAGAAGCTCGACAGGCACTTTCCCGCGAACTCTCTCTGTGAGAATCTAGGACCCTCGGATTCACTGATATGTCCTTACGCCTCGATTGTTTGG
>Ga0187820_1000249_pt1 | contig 11802 bp, 12 predicted proteins | sample NC_wetland_sal_i_19_FD_132409 | JGI IMG/M metagenome (GOLD analysis project Ga0187820, IMG submission 132409) | Wetland sediment microbial communities from Neuse River Estuary, North Carolina, USA - SO4_5 | ecosystem: Environmental > Aquatic > Freshwater > Wetlands > Sediment | place: USA: North... | reverse complement strand
TTGCGAGTTCAAATTGGCACGATTTCGACGTGAGGATGAGCGGGGGCGGCGCTGAGGGCATGGAACCGCGCGTCCGTTCGAACCTCTCGATGTTCAGTTTGGGCGTCGCGGGTGCGGTGAAGCACTTAATGTTACTCGTCAATTATGATCGACTCTCGCAGACGCGGTGGCGTTGGGCTTGATCCAAAACTTCTTTAGGTTCGCGTAGCACACGATGGCGGTCACATGTCGCAACGCTGCACTTCTTGAGCCCTGGGGTCTTTCGATAGAGATCGGGGCTACACGTGTGCACGCACACTACTCACGAAGTAGTCACGAGAACCTGTGTGATGCTGGCATTCCACGCGCCGCCTGACGCCGTGATGGCGCCCGTCACGTAATAGGGGAAGATCCCGGGAAGGATCACATCGCGCCACCAATGCCAGCCAGGGATCCGAAAGCTTGCGGCTGCCTCCCTAAAGTCGCTCGGAAAGGCGCTAGCGCCGGCGATCACATTAAAGAGTATGTACCATTGCGTACCCAGAATCAGCAGGGGGCTCAGCCAGATCACAGGCGAAAGATCAAACCGCACGATGAGGTACACCGCGATTGGGAACAACAAGTTTGCTGGAAAAGCCGCTAGGGACTGCGCCAGCGGCTGAACCTTCTCGGCCAAGCTGGGCCGAAGGCCAATGGCTACGCCGATCGGCACCCAGATCACCGTTGCGGTAGCGATGAGGACTGTCACCCGGAGCAAGGTAAGGCCGCCGTTGCGAACCGCATCAGACACGTCTGACCATGAAAGCGCAGCTCCAGTATACTTCCAGAGGCTTGCTGCAATGTAGCCAATCGCCAAGATGAGCGTCACGTACCACAAAAGATCGATGACGGTGGACTTGGGCACCTCGCGTCCAATCCGGATGTGCGGTGGCAGGAAGGCGAGGCGAGCTCGCAGCAGGCTCTGTATCATCACCCCAATGGGCTGGCCGAAGTCGCGCAGAAGGTTGGTCTGTCGAAGTAGACTTAGAATCCAACTTCTCGGCACGCTTTGTGCAGCCGTCTGCTCATAGCGAAATTTGTCCGCCCACGCGACCAGAGGACGGAACAGCAATTGATCGTAGGCTAGAATCGTTACGGTCATTGCAAGAATCGCCCACCAGACCGCATGGAGATTCCGCTCCTGGATTGCACGCGCGACGTAGGACCCAATACCAGGCAGTAAAATCTGAAGATTGCCGACGGAAATCGCTTCCGAAGCGACGACGAAAAACCACCCACCGGACATGGACATCATCGTATTCCAGATGAGCCCAGGCATGGCGAAGGGCACCTCAACGCGCCAGAAGTACTGCCAAGCAGAGAATCTGAAGCTGCGACTGGCTTCGGCCAGGTCGTGCGGAACGGTCCGAAGCGCCTGAAAAAAACTGAAAGCCATATTCCAGGCTTGGCTAGTGAAAATCGCAAAGATTGCAGCGAGTTCGGGGCCAAGAATACTGCCGGGAAAGAGTGAAACGAAGAAAACGACCGTAAATGAGAGATAACCAAGAACGGGAACAGATTGGAGTACATCGAGAAGTGGGATCAGCACCATCTCGGCTCTTCGGCTCTTGGCAGCCAAGGTAGCGTAGGTAAAGGTGAAAATCAGAGACGCAACGATCGCCGCAAGCATGCGTATGGTAGTTCTCAGTGCATAGGCGGGTAACGCGGCGGCAGACAGTGAGATTTCCGGCTGCTGAGCGGTTGCAAATGGTCCGAGCATCTGGTGCGCACCCGATCCCAGGAGAAGGATAAGTGCGAGGAGTAAGGCCAGAGCAACGAGATCCCGCCAATTTGGCGATCTCAAATGCCATGCGCGTTCCGTCAGAATTTGGGCGTGATGTTCCACGACTCCCGCTGAATATTTATCCTGCATTACGTCGCCAAAATAAACGAGGATCGAAGGCACTATGCTGTAGTTTTATAACGGTCAGTCTTGCAGATGGCTCATGCCGGGAGGACGTTCTCGTTTTCGGCTAAGGTGTATCGACGAACACTGAAGGTGTGCTGTGCGAGTTAAATCGTCAGTCCATAGAAGATCTTTGATTTAGCGCAAAAACCGAAGTTCGAATGCGCCTATTCCTTTGTCGAAGGCAAACGAAGATGTCAAACATATTGCATTTCCCGGTCCACGCGCTATCGCCGCACGGCTGAAGATTGTCGGAAGAGGCAACCATGCCGTTCAGGAGTCGGTCGCATGCCGGACGCAAGCTGGCCAAGGCGCTTGCCGGCTACAAGATGGAGCGCCCAGTGGTCCTGGCGCTGGCGCGCGGGGGCGTGCCCGTTGCCGCGGAGGTCTGCGCCGCACTCAATGCGCCGCTCGATTTAATTTCTCGTGCGCAAGATCGGAGTACATTTTCAACCCGAACTGGCGATGGGAGCCGTCGCCGACGGCCGTACGTCGATCATTGTGCGCAATGAGGATGTGATCCGGCTGGCGAATATCGACGAAACCGCCTTCAAAGCGGTCTGCGATGGTGAGCTTGCTGAGATAAAGCGACGGCGCCAACGCTATCTGGGCAGCCAAAAGCACTTGGAAATCGATGGCCGCACCGCGATCGTGATTGACGACGGTATTGCCACTGGCGCAACGATGAACGCAGCTCTGCGCGCCATTCGCGCGCGCAATCCGAAAAAACTCGTTCTTGCGGTACGGGTAGCACCGACAAGTACGGTCGTCGAGCTACGTGGAGAAGCCGATGAGATTGTCTGCCTCGAGGATTACCGATTTTTTTTGCGCCATCGGCACCTATTATGGTGATTTCAGGCAAGTTTCGGACGAAGAGGCAATCAATAAACTCAGCAGTTTTCAGGCCGGCGCGTTAAAGAGACAAAAGAGCACGCCGGATGAGAAAGACTGCCTATTGATCTAAGTCAAAGCCTCTGACGAACCGCTGCTTATGTTTTGTGCAGATGAACGCGACTGATGTCATCTCAATGAGGTGCCGAGTTTTCGAGGCGGCTACGTTGGAAACGATATCATGGCACATAAGCAAGTTTTGTTTCGTTCGGCGGCGCGAGAAAAAATATTGCGTGGCACTACGCAACTCGCCGATTCCGTTCGTGTAACTCTTGGTCCGCGGTCGAAAGCAGTCCTGATTGAAAAGAAATGGGGCGCGCCGATCGTCTGCAACGACGGCGTCACCATCGCCAAGGAATTCGATCTTAGGGATCCGGAGGAGAATCTCGGTGCCCGTATGCTTCGGCAAGCGGCGGAAAAGACCGGCGACATGGTTGGCGACGGCACCAGCACATCGACAATTCTGGCGCATGCCATTTTCGCCGATGGCGTCCGTAACGTGGTGGCCGGCGCAAGCGCAATCGACATCAAGCGCGGATTGGACCGATCGACGAAACGGGCCGTCGAGACCCTCAAGGCGCTGTCGCGCCCGGTCAAGACCCGCAAGGAAACGGCACAGGTAGCCGCCATTTCGGCCCACAATGACTGGGCGATCGGCGAGCTTGTCGCCAATGCTATGGACAAAGTCGGCAGCGAAGGTGTGATCACCGTTGAGGAATCGAAAACAACCGAAACGACGCTGGACGTAGTTGAGGGCATGCGGTTCGATCGTGGCTATTTGTCGCCGTACTTCACCACCAACCCCGAGAAGATGGAGGCGGTTTTAGAGGACGCGCTGATCTTAATTTCGGATCGCAAGATCAACGTGCTTAAGGACTTGCTGCCGCTTCTCGATGAAGTGGTGAAATCGGCGCGTCCCTTATTGGTGGTGGCCGAGGATGTCGAGGGCGAAGCGCTGGCAACGCTGATCGTCAATCACATTCGCGGCAGCCTCAAAAGTTGCGCCGTGAAAGCGCCGGGCTTCGGCGATCGGCGCAAGGCTATGTTGGAGGATATTGCAATCCTGACTGGCGGACAGGTGGTTTCCGAAGACATCGGTCTTAAGCTCGAGCACGTCGTCATCGACCAGCTCGGGCGGGCCAAACGCATCGTCGTGGATAAGGAAAATACCACGATTATCGGGGGCGCCGGCGAGCGGCGACAGATTGACGGGCGTATCGAACAGATCCGGCGCGAAATTGAGAAAACGACCAGCGATTACGACAAAGAAAAACTACAAGAGCGGCTGGCGAAACTCGCTGGCGGGGTCGCCGTCGTTCGCGTTGGCGCTCCCTCCGAGTCGGAAATGAAATCGAAGAAAGAAGCTTTCGACGATGCTATCAGCGCGACCAAAGCGGCCGTCGCCGAAGGAATCGTGCCTGGAGGCGGGTTGGCGCTGCTTTGTTGCGTGGATGCTGTTGAAGGCGACGAGAAAACAGGTGTTCAAATCCTGCGGCGTGCGCTGGAAGCACCCACCCGCCAGATCGCGGAGAATTCCGCTGTCGACGGCGGTGTCGTTGTCGCCCGCATGTTGAGCGGGAAGGGTAACGAAGGGTTTGACGCCGGGCGCAAAGTGTATGTTGACCTGATGGAAGCCGGGATCATCGATCCAACTAAGGTCGTTCGTGTTGCCCTCGAAAACGCGGTATCTGTGGCAAGCATACTGCTGCTGACCGAAGCCACGATGACGGAGATTCCCGAAGAGAAAAAAGAGCGCATCCCCGAGCCCGAAATGACGCTCTAATCTAAACTGATAATGATTTTTGGGTAATTGCTCAAAGGATTGACCATGACGGGTCAACGATTGTGTCTGTTTGCCTTGCATGCCAGCGCGGCGCTCGGTTCGGCGGTTGCGGATGCGCTCAACCAGCCTTTAGTGGCGCATGAAGAGCGCGAATTCGAGGACGGGGAGCACAAGACGCGCCCCCTCGAAAGCGTGCGCGGCGCGGATGTTTATGTGCTGCAAAGTTTGCACGCCGGACCGGAGCAGAGCGCCAACGACAAGCTATGCCGGCTCCTGTTTTTCATTGGCGCTCTCAAAGACGCCGGCGCCGGGCGCGTGACCGCGTTTGTGCCGTATCTTTGTTACGCACGTAAGGACCGCCGCACGAAACCCAACGATCCAGTGACCACGCGATACGTGGCGAGCATGTTCGAGGCCATAGGGACCGACGCCGTCGTCACCCTCGATGTCCACAATCCGGCTGCATTCGAGAACGCTTTTCGCCACCCAACCGTGGCCCTGACAGCCGCGCCGCTGTTCGTCGACTACGTCAAGGCCCTTGCTGATGAGAGATTGTGCGTTATTTCTCCTGATCCAGGCGGGACCAAGCGCGCGGACTTGTTTCGCGAGGCGCTGCAGGCCGCGCTTCGACGGCCCGTGGGCAAAGGCTTCGCAGACAAGCGGCGGAGCGAGGGCGTCGTCTCGGGGGATCTTTTTGTTGGCGAGGTTGAAGGTGCGACCGCACTCGTCATCGACGATCTGATCTCAACCGGCGGCACGCTTGTGCGCGCGGCCCGCGCCGCGCGGAAGTCCGGCGCGAAACGGGTTATCGCGCTGGTGACCCACGGCCTGTTCGCGGCTGGCGCGGAAACTGCTCTTGTGGATCCGGCCATCGATCGGCTCGCCGTCACCGACTCGGTACCGCTTGCAATACCTGGCGGCGAGGCGGCACACGCCAAGGTTGACATCATTGCCGTTGCGCCGCTGCTGGCGGAGGCCATTCGCCGAATCCATGCCGGCGATATGCTGAGCGATCTCTTGGTTTTCTGAGGCATCTTTCAAGCTGTACGGCATCCGCAGCGGCCAGCCGCAAATAGGTGCGCGCCAGTGACGTCCATTTATCGGGAGTCAGCGGATTGGGTTCCAGCAAATGGGCGATGGAGAGGCGAGCCCGTAATGTCGCACGATGGCAGCGATAAAAAATAAAAAGCTCTTCCGACTCGCCGTCGTGAAGTGCTCGTCCGACGCGGCGGCGCAAATATTCGCCGGCCCAGGCGGCGCCCAGCCGTTCGCATTCGAGACACAGGAAGGCGATCTCATCGAAGGGATCAACCATCCGCAGGCGGCTGTTGAACTCCAGACAATCGATGATGCGCACCGGATCGCCGAGGCAAACATGCTCCGGACGCAGGTCGCCATGCCCATCAACGATCCTGCGGCGCCGCACGCGCTCCGCCAACAGCGCAGTGCGCTCAGTCAAGAACCGGCGCTGCATAGCGTCGATGTAGCGCACCAATCCCGATGGGATTTGAAAGCGGCCGTCAAGAAGAACACGGCGGTTGTACGCCAAGCTCCGCCGGAGCTCCGCAGTATGGACGGCGGGGGAAATGAATACCGGCTTGGCGCGGCGATAGAACTGGACCAGGACCGCAACGAGCCGATCGAGTTGCCAGCGGTGCAGACGGCCCTCACGAATGACGCGATCCAACATTTGTCCGTCGTCTAAACGGCTCATGACAACGAGCCAATCGACCACCTCTCCGTCTCCACCGATAGCGAGGCCTTGTTGCGAGAGCATCAGCGGAACGACGTTGAGATAAATGTCGGGGGCAAGTCGGCGGTTAAGCGTGAGCTCCGCTCGGCACGCTGACTCACGGCGGGCGAGAGTCGAGAAATCGAGATACGGAAACCGGACGGGCTTTTTGAGTTTGTAGACTCGATCGCCGGCAAGAAAGACCTGCGACATGTGAGTCTCTTGCCGCGTGACCTCTCGAACGGCAGGTCGATAGACATCGCCACGCATCAAAAATGCGATCTTGTCAGCGAGGGATGGTTCGAATGTCCGTAGCAGCTTTATCGCGGTGTTCAATAGGCGACTCTCGAGCAGCAAGATTAACGCCCAAAAGCGACGGTGAGTTGACGCGGATCAACCTCGCTTGTTTCTACGGGATCCCCTGGCCCGGAGCAGGATGATGATAGTCAGATTCTCATCAAATTTTTTGTAGCCTGATTTCGGCGCCATTGAGTTCGTCGATCACGCTTTCGTGCATTGAGTCCATAAGAGCGCCGATGCTGGTCGCCTTCTCGGCACATTGCTCTCGGATTTTGACCCAAACGTCCGCAAATGCGGTACCGAAACTGGAATTGTCGTCGATCTCGTAGACTGCCTTATGCAGCATTCTACCGGCCTTGATGACCTCAAGCTTTACTCTCATGAGTGCGTTTCCCAATTTGGTGAAAGATTAGTATAATCGTGGTCGCCCATTCTCCGATAAGGCTACGCAGTAAAACACTTGATTAGATTACGCTGATGCTGCGCCAATAGGTTTTGATTTTGATCAAACAAGTAAAAATAACTCGGTTATCGCATGATGTCGGACGACCTCGTGCCTAAAGCCAGCGCCGATCAAACGGTGAAGATCCGCTTGGCCGCCAGGGGCGATGCTGGGCCAGCCTTGACGAGCAACCCGGATGCCACCTTCATAACGCATGTCGGATTAAAGATTTTCTGGGGGGACGATGCAATGCATCATTGCCGCTACTGACGATTCGCCGGCCGCAAACCGTGCACTCGACGCTGCCGTCAAAATCGCGAAGGCCACTGGCTACGAACTTGTCATCCTGACAATTGGCGGAAATATCTCGGGCTCCGAGCTAAGGCGGCTCGCGGCCGTCGACGGCGATCTCAGCAAGACGTTGGAGGAGGCTGCGGCTCAAATTCTCGATGAGGCTCGCAAGCGTGCGTTTCGCAGCGGCGTTTCTGCGGTGAGGGTACTGTCGGGGTGGGGCGATCCGGCCGAAACCATCATTGATACCGTAGAGAGCGAAAAAGCCGACATTCTGGTCGTCGGCAGGCGCGGACGCGGTCGTCTATCGGGACTTCTTCTCGGAAGCGTCTCGCAGAAATTGGCGAGCTTGGCACCGTGTAAGGTGTTAATCGTCCCCTAGCATCCGTAAAGAATAGCATGCGCATTTTGCAGCCAAATGGTTTGGCGCCAGACCGCAAACAACTGTTGATCCGGTTTTGGGTATCGGCGTCCCGATTTTGGTGGGAGGAAAAAGCCCGTGCGATAGGTCTCACGATTTTCCTCGTTGGACTTCTGCTGCTGCAGCTCACGGTCCAGCTTTTACTCAATCTATGGAATCGTAATTTTTTCGACGCGCTCGGGCGCAAAGATGGGCACACGCTCTGGGTCCAGGCACAATTGTTCCTTCCACTTGCTGCTGCGAGCATTTTCCTGGCCGCGACGTCGGTGTGGGGACGCATGACCGCGCAGCGAAGCTGGCGCGAATTTTTGACCCGGCATGTGATCGAACAGTGGCTCAAAAAGGACGGGTTTCGTCACCTAGACCATTTGACTAAAGGTTCGGAAAATCCGGAATATCGTATTGCAGTCGACATTCGCATTGCGACCGATGCGCCGATTGATTTTGCCATGGCCCTTTTAGCATCGGTCCTGACCTCTATTACGTTTTTCACCGTGCTGTGGAAGATTGGCGGTAGTCTCAGTTTCGCATTGTCAAGCGCGCAGGTGACTATTCCCGGCTATCTGGTATTCGGCGTGATCATTTATTCCGGGGTGGTATCAGGTCTCATGGTCCTATTTGGCCGCCATCTGACCGGCGTGAGCGAACGTTTGAACCAGAACGAAGCCGAGTTTCGTGCCGCGGTCGATGCATTTCGGGAAGAAAAAGGACGTGCGGAAGGCCTACTTCGAGACGATAGACGGCAGATATTGCAACTCAAGCTGCAGGCTGTGTTGTTGTGGTGGCGAGAATATTGCTGGCAGCTGGTACACACCACGCTCGTTTCACACGGAAATTTTCTTTTCGCCCCGGTAGTCGCATGGATCCTTTGCGTACCGAAGTATCTGAGCGGTGCCATGTCGTTGGGGGAGCTTACCCAAGCCGCAGCTGCATTCGTCGTCGTGCAAGCGGCCTTCAACTGGCTGGTCGACAATTATGCGCGGTTCGCCGATTGGCGGTCCGCCGCCCATCGCGTGGCAACTCTGCTTCTCGCTCTTGACGAGCTTGAGAAGAAGGGGCGAACCGAAAGTTTCTCACGAAATTAGTTCGCAGGCTCAATTTGCACCTCGGTGGCAAGGCGATGAACGTCGACAGGATGGCACAGTTCGGTGCCCGCATTTATGAGAGCTCCAGCTCCGGCCGCCACGCCAAGACGAAACGCCTCGGCAAGGCTCACGCCGCTCGCAATGCTCACCACAAACGCGCCGAGAAAACTATCACCGGCTCCGACCGCGCTGGCGGGCTTGATTGGCAGCGCGTACGCCCGCAACGCCTCGTTCGGGGTGACGACGAGGGCGCCGATGTGGCCGAGCGACAAAGCGACGATTTCGACCTTTTCCCGTTTTATTAAGGCGCGTGCCTTGATCAGCCACTCGTCCTCGGTGGCCAATTCCGCGCCGACAAGCTCGCTCATTTCCCGCAAGTTAGGCTTGATTAGATAAAGTCCCTGCTCGATGGCAACTGCCAGCGGCGCGCCTGACGTATCGAGAAGGAATTTGGCTCCAAGAGCCCGCGATACCACCGCAGCCCGCGCATAAAAGTCATCCGGGACGCCGGGCGGCAGGCTGCCGCTCCCCACCACGAATCTCGGTGCAGGCGTAGTAGACGCCAGGGCGGAGAGGCATTCCTGCCATTCCGAGTCGCGCAACTGCTGGCCGGGCAGGATGAAGCGGTATTGCAATCCCGTGGTCAGCTCCGAAACGTAAAAGTTCTGCCGTGTCTCGGCTTGCGTTTCGACGACGCGGTTGGCAATTCCCTCGTTGTCGATGATACGCCGAAGAAGCTGTCCGGTAAGGCCTCCAGCAGGAAAGATTGCCTCAACATCGCCCCCGAGCCTCTTAATAACCCGCGCGACGTTAATGCCGCCGCCGCCCGGATCGCGCCGCTGTGATGTGCAACGCAGCTTGACGGTCGGAACGACCCGATCGATCACGGTGGATAGATCGATGGCGGGATTCGGTGTGAGCGTGACAATGCTTGCCATGGGACGGATTCAAAATTCCGCACTTGAGATTTGTTGAAGGGCGAGCCATTGCAGACCGACAAACGCCGGGTCGTCATGTAGGATGAGGTACGTTGGGATCGATTCGAGATAGGTGGTAAGCCGACCCTTGGCCTCGAAACGGGAGCGAAATTGCGAGACGGGCAGATAATCTTGTAAATGTGGGGTGATGCCGCCGGCGATGTAGACGCCGCCCAGCGCCCCGAAGCTGAGCGCAAGATTACCGGCCACCGAACCGAGCAACGCGCAAAAGATGTCGACGGTGACGCGGCCAAGCCCGCCATTGCCGACTGCCGCAGCTTGCGTGATTTCGATTGCGCCCAATGTCGGCGGGGTCTGCGCTTCGAGCGAGGCTATCGCATGATAAAGGTTCTCGAGGCCGCTGCCAGACAAGGCACGCTCCGCCGATACATGCCCAAATTGCTGCCGTAACTTCGCAATGATCGCGTCCTCGTACGCGGAACTGCTCGCTAATGTGGCATGCCCACCTTCGCTCCGCACAACGAGATTGCCCTGTTTGGTTTGCAAGTAAGCGGCGACTCCAAGCCCAGTTCCCGGACCAAGGATGACTTTGGGTGCGGCAGGATCTGGCTTCCGGCCCCCGATCTTGCAGAGATCCTCTTCAGCCAAGTGTGGCAGTGACCACGCGACGGCCTCGAAATCGTTGATGATACGGATCGTGGAGAGGCCAAACCGGTCACGAAGCTCGTCGGCGGAGACGATCCATGGATTGTTGGTCATGACACAACGGTCACGCTCGACAACGCCGGCGACCCCGAAAAGGGCGTGGCGGATCGCGCGGTGGTCAGCTCGCATAGCCATAAATGCGTCAAGCGCATCAGCGAATTGCTGATAATTGGCAACCTTCAAATGCTCTATGCCGCCGAGCACGCCATCTTGTAAAATGGCAAAACGCGCATTGGTGCCACCGACGTCCCCCAACACGACACCCTCCGATTTGCCGCTTTTTGCCACCTCGGACTCCGAGTGGTTCAAGTTCTATTTTGCGCCGTCCTGATCAGGTCGTGATACCAATCAAACGATGCCTTCGGGATTCGTCGCTGGGTCGGATAGTCGATATACACTAATCCGAAACGGACGCCGTAGCCTGCATCCCATTCGAAGTTATCAAGGAGCGACCAGATGAAATAACCGCGAATATCGGCTCCGTGATCAGCCGCGACATTCAACGCATTAATATAGGCGCGAAGATAATCGATGCGATCCGCGTCGATCACCGTTCCGTTTTCATCTAATTTATCATCACCACCAAAACCGTTTTCGAGAACATAAATGGGCAATGCGTATCGTCTGGACACGTGCAGCAATGTATTCGTGAACGAATCGGGCGCGATAGGCCAGCCATTGGGTGTAAGCTGAACACCGGTCGGCTTTGTCAGAGAAAAACCCAAAGCGTCTTTGGGCGCCGCTTTCACATATACCGGGCTGTAGTGATTGATACCTATCCAGTCGACCGGCCTATGGACATGGACAAGGTCGTCAGCCCGTATATGTGGCGCAATATCCGCCTGGATGCATTCGGGATAGGCGCCGAGATATTGCGCGTCAGGGAACGCCCTATTCCAATATGCATCGCATCGCTTGGCTGCTTTGGCATCGGCTGGCGTTGCCGGCAAACAAGGTTGGTAATTGTGTATGCAACCGATCGAGCTGCCTGTCACATGTGAGCGTAAAATATCGACCGTCATGCCATGAGCGAGGTTGATGTGGTGGATCGACCGGTGCAGCACGTCGGCACTTGACGTTGCCCGCTTGCCGCCGAATCCAAGGCCGAACAAAGTGAAAATCGAAGGCTCATTGAAGGTCGCAAATCGCTTGACCCGGTCGCCATAGCGCCCCGCGACTAATGCGGCATAGTCGGCAAACCACCGGACCATTTCACGGTTCGACCAGCCGCCAAGGTCGTCGAGCGCTTGCGGAAGATCCCAGTGATAGAGGCAAAGCCAGGGTTCGATG
>Ga0187820_1000248_pt1 | contig 11813 bp, 10 predicted proteins | sample NC_wetland_sal_i_19_FD_132409 | JGI IMG/M metagenome (GOLD analysis project Ga0187820, IMG submission 132409) | Wetland sediment microbial communities from Neuse River Estuary, North Carolina, USA - SO4_5 | ecosystem: Environmental > Aquatic > Freshwater > Wetlands > Sediment | place: USA: North... | reverse complement strand
TCCTTCATCCAGACCAGGTCCGGAATGTTGTCGACCAGTGCGCGCAAGAAAGTCCGTTCAGCGTCCATTCTGGCGTCGATCAGACCGAGGGCCATGGTCTGGGTCAGGTCGTGCTCGGTGATCAGGCCAGCCAGGTTGCCGACATAGTCGACCACCACCAGGTGGCGCATCCTGGCGTCCAGCATCCGGTTGGCTGCTTCGTTGACGGTGGTGTCGAGTGGTACGGTCAGGACCGGCGCCGCCATGATTTCGCGCAGTATCGGCAACGCCTTGTCTTCCTGGCGGGCATACAGGCGGACGACATCGCGCTCGGTCACGATGCCGACCGGGCGATCCTCTTCGACGACCACGACACAGGTGTCGCGATGTTCTTCCATCAGATCGACGGCATCGCGGAGACTGGCTTCAGGCGGCAGCGAAAGGACTGATCGGGTCATGACCGAAGTGACCTGCCGACGTCCGGCCAAGACGGTCAAGTTCAGATGTAGGCGGAAATCGGTTTCGCTGGCCACGCCGGTTAGCGTGCCTTCTTCATTCACCAGAGCCAGATGCCGGATGCCTTCTCGCAGGCAGAGCAGGTAGGCTTCCTGGCAGGCCATGGTGTCGGGTACGCTGATGATCGGGGTGGCCATTACCTCGGCAAGCCTCGTGTCGAGCGCTCTTCCGGATCGCATCGCTTGCAGGATGTTACGTTCGGTCACGATACCGACCGGATGGCGCGAGTCGTCAAGGATGAGGATCGAGGAGATGCGCCGGTCCGCCATGATTCCGGCGGCGGTCCCCAGTGTGTCATCGGGTTGGAGCGTGATGACGGTACGGGTTGCAATATTCGACATGTGAACCGTGTATTCTTGGCAGATGTCGAGGTTCTGCGGTGAGTAAGGCATTGTTCCCTGTGTTTATGCTGTCGTTGTCATGTCATGTTAAGCCATGTTAAGGCAATGACGTTAGTATGGTTATTCCTTTCAGTAGCCCCAGAAGGCCTCCCATCGGATCTCGGGCCAGCGGGGTTCGACTTCGACGACATTAAGGCAGGCGTAATTGCTCTGGGCCGTATTCCGCTCGGTCGGGTACTTCAGCAGGCGTCCGCTCGGCCCCATGAAGGACAACACATTGCCGGGCGTATCGCCGCTGCCCTGCTTGCGCATGACCACGGCGATCTCGCGATTGGCTAGTCGCAACAACGTGCCGGGCGGGTACTGGCCCGACCGGCGCAGCAGGAGCAGGGCGATATGGCTGTCCAGCCGGACCCGTTCTTCGCCGAAGATGTGCTTGAAGGCGGATTGCGTCGACAGTGCTGGGCGATAGCGGCGGCCCCTGATCTTGGCGACATAGAAATCGGCAATCCGGATGATTCGGGCCCCCTTGCTGATGTCTTCGCCGCGCAAGCCCTGAGGATAGCCGCTGCCATCCATGTTTTCATGGTGCTGGCCGACTGCATTCAGCCAGTCCCGGTCCTTCAGGCCGCTGGCCTCCAGCAGTTTCACGCTGTCCTGGGGATGGCGGGCAATGGAATCGCGCTGCGCGTCGTCGACGAAGCTGGCCCGGTCCGAGAGCTCGGTGTGCAGTCGCATTGCCGCGATATTCATGGTCAGGGCGGCGCAGACGACCGTGTCGATGAGCGGATCTTCGGGCGGCAACAACTGTCTGGCCATTTCCAGGGAAACCAGGGCGGTCAGCAGGCAATGGCGTGCCGCCGGGTTGGGCATGGGCAACAGGCGCATAAGACCCAGACAGGCATCGTGATCCTGGTGGGCGAGGGCGCAGATTTCATGGGCGGCGAGACGGATCGAGGGCTCGAGACGCTCGGTACCTGCCAGCTTGAATACGGCCGGAAAATCACGCATCAACTTGTGCAGACGCTGGTAGAAGTTGGCGTCTTCCGTATCGCCCTCTGTTTTCCGGAAGACCGGACGGGCACGCAGTTTGAGCAACTGGTCGGGGGTGCCGATTACCATGCCGGCACCCGCCACCAGTACGCCTGACACCGTGTACAGGTTCCAGGGCAGGGCCTGGCCCAGTATGGAGTCGTCAAGGTTTACGGGGCGAAGCGGCACGTGATTAGGCAGGTTGCAGGAATGCGGGATATTATCCCACCTGAAATCCAAGCCATAAAAGAGAACCATGACTGTCCATAGCCTGAACAATCAGGAAACAAGCCTGCTGAGGAATGAAGTCGAGATGCTGATGCAGGAGCGTCAGCGTCTGCTGCAAGTCGTCGGTGCCGCCGCCGTGCTGGTCGCCAACCTGGATATTGGCTCCATGCCGCATGACCAGGAAACCATCGATGCCGCCGAAGTGCTGGGCGAGGGTCTGAATGCCCTGTCTGAAGAAACCCTCAACGATGCCCTGCAACTGGTGAAAGCCGAGATCGAATAAACCCTGTCTCAGCAGATCCGCGGCAGCGGATCGTCTTCCAGTTCTTCCAGTATCCGACGACCTCCAAGCTCCGTTTCCAGGACCACTCCGGGACGACCATCCATGATGTGGCCGATGATCGCCGCGTCTTCGCCGCCTGCCGTCGCGCGCCAGCTGGCCAGGACCGCCTCAGCCGTATCGGGGGCGGCCACGGCCACCACCCGGCCTTCGCAGGCCAGGTAATACGGGTCGTAGCCCAGCATTCCGCACACGGTGGTCACCGTGTCCCGCACCGGGACGCCGGTTTGCTGCAGGACCACCGAACGGCTCGTGGCGCGGGCAATCTCCTGACAGACCGTGGCCAGCCCGCCGCGGGTCGGGTCGCGCATGAACTTCAATCCGGGTAGATCCCAGACCGCCCGGCACAGCGGCAGCACGGAGGCAGAGTCGGAGTGTAGGTCGCCGGACAGGCCGAACTGTTCGCGGGCCAACATGACCGCAATGCCGTGATCGCCGATCGGGCCGGAAACCAGCACGGCATCGCCCGGCGCGATGTTCCGCATGGCCAGCTGCGCGCTCGCGCAACGCACCCCGATGCCGGCCACGGACAGGTACAGGCCGCCGCCTTCGCCCTTTCTGACCACCTTGGTGTCGCCGGCGGCAACCCGCGCGCCGTTTTCCTTTGCGGACGCGGCAAAGGAGGCGACCAGACGGTCCAGCACGGCGACTTCCAGTCCTTCCTCGATGATGGCGGAGAGCGTGAAATAGCGCGGCTCGGCGCCGGCGACGGCGAGGTCGTTGACCACGCCGTGCACGGCCAGCGAGCCGAGGTTGCCGCCCGGGAATTCCAGCGGCTGCACGGTGAAGCCGTCGGTGGTGGCCAGGATGTCGCCGCTCAGGTTGGGCAGGTGGACCGCATCGGCGTCGGTATCCAGGGTGGGATTGGCCAGGTGGCGGGCGAAAATGTCGGCGATCAGTTCGCGCATGAAGCGGCCGCCGTTGCCGTGGGCGAGTAGGATGCGTTCGTCATTCATGTCGGTAAAGATACTCCATAACCTGGCCGAGTCCGATGCCGGCGTCGTTGACCGGGATGCGTTCGGGCAGATGGGTTGCAAAGCCATGCCGCGCCAGCCGGTCGCTGACCCATTCGGTCAGCCGGCGGTTCTGGAATACGCCTCCGGTCAGGCCGACGTCGTTGGTGCCGGTTCGCTCGCGCAGGGCGATGGCCTGGGCGAGCAGGGCATCGGCCAGGGCGGCATGGAATCGCCCGGCGCGGTCGGCTTGTGCCAGCGTGTCGTCGGTCAGCATGGGCAACAGCACCGACCAGTCGCTGCGCAGGATGCCGTCCGGGTCGGCCTGCAGGGGTAGTTCGGTCGGAGTTTGATCGTCCGATGCTGCCGCTTCGAGTTTCATCGGCCCTTCGCCCTCGAAGCTGGCCGTCCGGCACAGGCCGGTCAGCGCCGCTGCCGCATCGAACAGGCGTCCTGCGGAGGTGCTGGTCGGGCTGTTGAGACCCTTCTGCCAGGCCAACCGGAGTAGGTCCGGTGCGAAGTCGGCCGGCTGACCGCATTCCCAGAGCAACGCCGCCGCCGAACGCCAGGGTTCCCGGGCAGCCTTTTCGCCGCCGGCCAGGCGGAACGGCCGCAGGCTGGCCGCATGTCGCCAGTCTCCCGGCCGGCCGGTAAACGCTTCGCCACCCCACAGATTGCCGTCTTCGCCCAGCCCCACACCGTCCCAGGCAAACACGATCCAGTCCTCGACCCCGGGAAACTCCCAGGCCAGGGCGGAGGCATGGGCGCGGTGATGCCAGATTTCGGTCATCGGCAAACCGGTTTCCCGGGCCCAGCTCCGATAGCCGTAGCCGGGGTGGCGGTCGAGCAGCAGATGTTGGGCCTGGACCTGGTAGAGCCGCTGCAGATCGCCGGCCACCCGGATCAGGGTGGCCAGGCTGCGGGCCGTGTCGAGTTCGCCGATGTGCGGCGAGATCACCACCCGCTTGTCCCAGGCCAGGCAGATGCTGTTCTTCATGTGGCTACCGAGTGCTATCACCGGTTCGGGTAGCGTGCGCGGCAGTTCGATCTCGAGCGGCGCGCTGCCGCGGCCGATGCGGATCGGCCGGGGCCGGCCTGCAATCACCCGATATATCGGGTCGTCGGCCGGTCGCACGATGGGTCGGTTGTGGTGCAGGAAGGCGTCGGCGATCCGGCCGAGCCGTCCGGCGGCCTCTTCGTTGGCGGTCAGCACCGGCTCGCCGCTGATGTTGCCGGAGGTGGCCACCAGCGGGCCGCCGAACCGGTCCAGCAACAGGTGATGCAGCGGGGAGTAGGGCAGGAAACAGCCGATTTCATTCAGGCCGGGGGCGATCAGCGAGGACAGGTCATGGTTTTTGCGCATGACCGACAACACGATCGGCCGCGCCGGCGAGTTCAGCATGGCCTCGGACTCCGGGGTCAGTTGCACGGTGTCGGCGAGAAGGCGTCCATCTGCCGGGAACATGACCGCCAGTGGCTTGCCGGGCCGCAGCTTGCGCTGCCTGAGGGTCGCCACCGCAGTGTTGCTGGCCGCGTCGCACATCAGGTGATAGCCGCCGACGCCTTTCACCGCCACGATGGCGCCATTCTTCAACGCGCTCACGGCGGCGGCCAGTGCCGCCTCGTCACCGGCGATCCTGCCCTGCGGGTCGACAAATTCCAGATGCGGGCCGCACACCGGGCAGGCCAACGGCTCGGCATGGAAGCGGCGATTGGCCGGGTCCTCATATTCCCTGCGGCAGTCCGGACAGAGCGGGAAACCGGCCATTGTCGTATTGGGCCGGTCGTAGGGTAGGGCGTCGATCAGCGTATAGCGTGGGCCGCACTGGGTGCAGTTGATGAAGGGGTAGTTGTGGCGCCGGTCGGCCGGATCGCGCAGCTCGCGCAGGCAGTCGTCGCAGGCGAAATAATCGGGCGGCACGTGGATGTCCGGCTCGGCGTCCTGGTCGCTGGGCAGGATCGTGAAGGCGTCATGACCTTCCGCCCGCTTTGAAGCGTCCGAAACCATTACGGGTCGCGCAATGGCGGGCGCCTGCTCGATCAGACGGTGGGCAAAGACGTCTAAGGTTCCATCCGGCCCTTCGGCATGGATCAGGACCGTTCCGGCCGCATTCTTCACCCAGCCGCGCAGGCCCAATTCCACGGCCAGTCGAAAGACGAACGGTCGGAAGCCCACTCCCTGGACCTGGCCACCGAGGATGAAGCGGCGTGCGGCCGGTATCTCATTGACATCCTCCCCGGCATGAATGCCGGAGATTCCTACGGCGCTCAGGCGCGGCATTGAACCGCTCTGGAGTCGCTTCGGCGGATTCCTGCTGCTGGCGGCATTACCGCACCGCTCACTTCACAGGCGAACCGGGCGTGTCCCGCCCTTAGAACATTGATTGCGCCGACGACATCGGCGTTTTCCTCGAAGCCACATTCCACACACGCGAACTTGGCTTGTGTCTGGCGATTCTCAGCCGACACATGGCCGCAGCACGGACAGGTCCGACTTGTGTACTGCGGCGGCACGGCGACCAGCCAGCCACCGTTCCACGCCATCTTGTAGTCCAACTGGCGGCGGAACTCGAACCAGCCCTGATCGAGGATGGACTTGTTCAGGCCGGACTTGGCTCGAACGTTTCTTCCCGGCGCTTCGGTTGTGCCCGCCGCTGATTTGGACATATTCCGCACCTGCAAGTCCTCGATACACACCATCGCGTGGTTTTGGCTGATCGTGGTTGAGGTCTTGTGCAGGTAGTCGCGGCGGGCGTTGCCGATGCGGGAATGAATCTTCTGGATGCGCAATTTCTCCTTCTTCCAGTGGCGACTGAACTTCACTTTTCGGCTCATTGCCTGCTGCGCTTTGCGCAACGTGATTTCATGCCGCTTGAAGCTATTCAGCGGCGCGTAGAACGTGCCGTCCGAGAGCGCAGCGAATCGCGCCACGCCCATGTCGATGCCAATTGCGCCACCTTGCGGGATCGGCTGTTCGACTTCGCGCTCGGTCTGGATCGACACGAACCATTTGCCGCATGACAGGCTCACGGTGATGTTCTTCACCACGCCCAGCACGTCGCGGCTGAAGCGGAACCGCAGCCAGCCGAGCTTGGGCAGAAACAGGCGGCTGTTGGCCTGATCGAGCTTGATCTGCTTCGGATCGGGATAACGGAAGCTGTCTGATTGTCCCTTCTTCTTGAAGCGCGGGAAGTCGGCCCGTTTGGCGAAGAAGTTGGCGTAGGCCCGCTCCAAATCCTTGAGCGTCTGTTGCAACGGGTGAATCGGCGCATCGGCGAGCCAGGGCGTTTCTGCGCCATTGCGCCAGGCGGTGAGTTCCTTGCACAGCCCGGCGTAGCCCAGCTTCTTCTCGCCGCGCTCATGGCGTTCCTTTTGCAACGCCAGCGCCTTGTTGAAGACGAACCGGCACGAACCCGCGAAGCGGCGCATCTGGCGCTGCTGTTCGCCGGTCGGCATGAGTTCGAACTTGAAGGCTTGGAGACGCTGCACGGATCAGATTATACTCTTGGTCTATGAGCGGAGACAACGACATTAGGCATGGACGGCATTGTGTCTTCAAGATGCATGTGCATTTGGTCTTTGTGGCGAAATGCCGTCGCAAGGTGTTCGACGGCGACGCCATCGACCGGCTGCGCATCATCTTCGCCAAGACCTGTGCCGACTTCGAGGCGCGACTGATCGAGATGGACGGCGAGGACGATCACGTCCACCTGCTGGTTGAGTACCCGCCCAAGATCGCCGTCTCAAACCTCGTAAACAGCCTCAAGGGCGTGTCCAGTCGATTACTTCGCAAGGAACGCCCCGACATTCAGAAGCGCTACTGGAAAGGCGTTCTCTGGTCGCCGTCCTACTTTGCGTCGAGTTGCGGCGGCGCTCCGATCTCCATCGTGCGGCACTACATCGAACAGCAGCAGACGCCGCACTGAAACCCAAGGACGGCTACGCCGTCCGCGCTATCCTTCCCCGCCCTGAACGGCGGGGCTTGTCGCGCACCTGGTCAATCCACCTCGTTGGAAACGGGGCTTTTGTCTGTCGTCACCAGATAAAAACCGACTCCGGCCAGGACCATCCAGAGAGCCATGGCCCATAGCCCGAACTGGGCCGACAGGGGGCCCATGAAAAACAGAATGGCCAGCGAGATGGCCAGGATGACGTTGCCGGCCCAGAATTTGGTGCGGTGTTTTTTGGGAGTCATTGCAGAAAGCCTATGAAATTGCCGAATGTTGCAATGATAGGCGAGCCTGAGCAAATTGGCTCCCCAGTCGGGCTAAAATTCGAATCTATCTGCAAGGAACACGCACTCGATGACTGAAGATTCTGCATCGCTCGTGATCGAGCAAATCAACCTGAGTTACGACCTGTGGCAGGATCGCCTGATCTTTCGGCTGCGCACGCGGGACTCGACCCTGATCGATGTGTACCTGACCCGGCGCCTGATCAAGCAGCTGTTGCCGGCACTGGTGGAACTGTTGGGTGGAACGGTGCTGGCTCCCGATCCCGCGATACGGCAGGAGTTGCTGGCCTATGAACATCAGGAGTCCGTGGGCGCGAGCGACTTTGGCCAGCCCTTCAACGAAGAAGGCATCACCTTGTTCGAGGAGACGCCCATCCTTGTCTCCGAGATCAAGCTGCTTCCTCATGTCGACGGGCTTGGCTGGAAGGTTGCGTTCGAGGAAAAGGAAGGCCGAGGCGTGGTGCTCAATGCCGACAAGAACATGCTCCACAACATCATCAAATTGTTCAACAACGTACTGCCCTCAACCGGTTGGGACCTGCCTGCCGCCCAGGTCGACGGCACCATGGCCTCAACTTGGCACACGACCCATTGAGGATGGAGTTTGTCTTGCCCGGGTCTTCTTGTATCGAGCTTGACCAGGCTCTGGACTATATCCGCTGTCATGGCCGGACACGGTTTTGTCCATGCCGCTGTGAGAGGGCAAGGGGCGCACGATGAGCGCGACAGCCACCCCGGACGCAAGATTGACGAGGTAGGCAAACAGGAGGCAGTTCCCGTGTTCGCCTTCAACATTGATGGTCGTGAACGGAACGGAACAATGGCAAAGAAAGGCTAGACTGGGATCGAGGAGCCCCTTCTTGAGCAGGTTTCCTCCTGAGAGGTGAGGCAACAACAACGAGATATGCCGGCCGATCAGTATCTCAGGCCGATAGCCAAATATCCCGGCTGTGTGCTCGCAGCAGTCCAGGACCTGTCCATATTCGTCGATCCATATCCGGCACGCCTGTTCAGGATCATGTGCTACTTGGGGCCGACTGTTCTTCGTTGGAAGACGTGTGTTTCGAACGGTTGCAGGCATGGCATCCTCGGCTTGGTTGGGTCAGGCTTTGAATCAGATGGATCGATTGCACCGGCGGACCAGGGCAATGCCGCAAGTTCGCCGGTCTTGAGACCCGACTGGATCACTTGCTCAAGTGATCGGCAATATGCTGCGGCTGGCCTTCATCGGAAATATCAGATCAGGCACTCCTGTATCGCATGCTTTCAACTCAAGGGTTTGCAGCGCCAGCCCCCGTAATCGGCGGGATCGCGAGGTCCCAACCATGACGCGTAGCCTGCTGACCAGTTCCGGGTTCAGCCGGTTGCGCCAGTGGCGGTCAGAGTGTCCGCATGCCGATGGGCGGCTCAGCCTCAATGTTTGGTAGCGAATTGTGTTTCCAATTCGGCTTCAGCTTCGAGCCAGTCTTCTATTTCATGCCCCGGGGCGAAACCACGCGACTCCGCCTTGTAATAGGCGGCGATGGCGATGTAACCGAGGTGCTCGTTCATATCAACGGGCTTGGTGGGGGCGACAGGGGTCGCAGTTTTCTTGACGGCTTTGCTGGTCGATGAAGTTGATCTCATTTCGTTCTCCAATGTCAACATGGTCGCAGGCTGCATCAGCAGTCCTTATACACCGGCAACAAATAATCACCCTGACCGGTATACGGAAAAAGCACTTGAACATCCGAGGTACACCCTACGCCCTGTCCTTTGCGCAATAAATACGCGTGAGCGCGTAGGGGTTTGCCCTTATATGGAGGGGGTAATGATGGCGGTAAGGTTGGCACCGCGGGCGGCGGACCGGTTGCGGCAGGAACTGACAGAATTTCCAGGATAACTTCATTTGAGCTTGAACAAAGGTTGGCGTTACAGCAGGTCTGACCTGCCATGGCTTGTCGGAGTGGGAGTGGCCATGGCGCTGCTCACGATGTCGGCCTTTGCCTTTTATGGCGCGGCGGGCCACATGATGGTGTTCTGGCCCGCCGCAGGGGTTTCCCTGGCGACTGTCCTGCTGGGTGGGGTGAAATATTCGCCAGTGATATTCCTCGGCGCCCTCGCCGGTCTTCTGGGTGCCGGTGAATCGCACGGGGCGGCAGCTCTAATCGCGCTCGGCAATAGCCTCGAACCCTTGCTGGGTGCATGGCTTCTGAGAAGCAGCGGCCGGTTCGATGCATCAATTCCGACTTCAGGCGATTTTTTCAAGCTTTGCTATCTGGCCGGGGCATTGAGTCCGCCGCTCTTTGCCTTTCTTGATGCCTCTGCGCTGGTGCACACGGGGCTGGTCGGGGGTGAACAGGTCTGGGAAGAATTTGCCCACTGGTGGATGGGCGACACCCTGGGCATCGTCGTCATGGCTCCGCTCATCCTGGTCTGGCGTTCACTGCCCGAAAGCGGAAAGTCATGGTCGGGTCTGGAAGCAGGTGTGCTGGTCGGGCTGACCCTCTTGCTTGGCCAGATCATCTTCTTCGGATGGTTCCACGAACTCTTCGGTTCGGTCAATCATGGCTACTGGATGTACCTGATCATTACCTGGGCTGCCGTGCGTTTTGGACGGCATGGTGTTTTGCTCATCATTTTGCTGGCGACATTGCAGCCGCTTGTTGGTATGGGAGGCGGGCTCTGGTTTTACGGTACCTTGCCCGGACGCGACCAACTGATCAATTTTTGGGCGCACACGATGATCCTGTCCACGGTCGGAATGTCGTTGGCCACCATACTTTTCGAACGTGGCCAGGCGACGGCCTTGCTGCGCAAACTTTCGCTCGCCATACAGCAGAGCCCCTCCAGTGTGGTTATTACCGACCTTGCCGGCAATATCGAGTACGTCAATCCCGCGTTCACTCACGTCTCAGGCTTCTCCGAAATGGAAGCACTGGGTCAAAACCCACGTCTGCTCAAGTCAAGCCATACCCCGCCGGAAGTCCACGTGGAGCTCTGGCAAACCTTGACCGAAGGGCATGTCTGGCATGGCGAGTTCGTCAATCGACGCAAGGATGGTGCGGAATATTTTGAAGCGGCCACCATCTCCCCATTGCGCCAGGAGGATGGCCGGATCACGCATTATGTGGCGGTCAAGTCGAACATCACCGAACTCAAGCAGGCGATAGCGAAGCTGAAAGCCAGCGAAGCCCGTTTCCGGCTGGCAAAGGAGGCGGCCGGTCTGGGGATTTTTGACCGCGACGTGGCCAGTCAGGTGATTGAGTGCGATGAGCGGATGAGGGAAATCTGGGGGTTCGGTCCGGGTGATGCGGTGACTTTCGATACCTTCATGCATGGCATGCACCCGGATGACCGCGCGGCCACTCAAGAGGCGATCAGGCGGGCGACCGATCCGATGGGTAACGGCGAATACCATGCCGAATACCGCGTCATCAACAAGGTCGACGGCCAGTTGCATTATGTCGTTGCAAACGGCAAATCATTTTTCGAGAATGCGCATGCCGTTCGAGTCATCGGTACGGTGAAGGACATATCCGAACAGAAACGTCTGGAACTGGAGATGCAGGCTCGCCGGAATGAAATGGAGCAACTGGTCAAACAGCAGACCGTGGCACAGACCGTCGCGGCCATCGCGCATGAACTGAACCAGCCTCTGGTCTCGATTTCCATGTACAGCGATGCGGCCATGCGGATGCTGCGCAGTGGTTCAGCCTCTCCCGACAGGCTGGAGAGCGCTCTGCAAGGGGCCGTGGATCAATCCATTCGGGCTGGCGAAAAACTCCATGAATTGCTCAATTATTTGCAGCAGGGAAATGTCGAGTTGAAACCGGTGGCTCTCGATGAAGTCGTGCGCGAAGCGATCGCCACGACCGATGGCATCGGCATGGGGGGGGTTCAGGTCCTGGTCGACGAGGAGCCGGACCTGCCGCCGGTTATGGCAAGCCGTCTGCAGCTGCAAAAGGTTCTGGTCAATCTGTTGTCCAACAGCGTCGAGGCGATGCGTGAGGCGGGGATACGTACAGCCGCCATCAAGATCGGCTTGCGAACCATCAGGGAGCAAGGTGCAGTGCAGGTATCGGTGCAGGATTGCGGTCCCGGTCTTGATGCCGGGATGGCTCAGCGCATATTTGAACCCTTCTTCAGTTCCAAAAAGCGGGGCATCGGCCTGGGGCTGGCAATCAGCCGTACCCTCATCGAGGGGCAGG
>Ga0187820_1000247_pt1 | contig 11843 bp, 9 predicted proteins | sample NC_wetland_sal_i_19_FD_132409 | JGI IMG/M metagenome (GOLD analysis project Ga0187820, IMG submission 132409) | Wetland sediment microbial communities from Neuse River Estuary, North Carolina, USA - SO4_5 | ecosystem: Environmental > Aquatic > Freshwater > Wetlands > Sediment | place: USA: North... | reverse complement strand
GTTGAGCGTCACTACCCCGGACTGGGGATCCGTGCGGGTCACCGAGAGATCGATCTGTAGGTCAGGAGAATACCAGGCATCCGTGTGGCTGACGGCCAGCCGGCTGCTGCCACGTGGGCCCAAAACATTGGACGCCGTCTCCCGCGTCCCGGTCGCCGGCAAACCTTCGATCGTTTGCCGGCCCAGGTTCTCGCGGTTTGCATTGCCGCGATCCGCGCTATTTTCTGTCAAAACCAGATTCGCGTCGAATGCACTGGTGGCGCAAGTCATCAACGCCTTCGTGCAAGTCGTGCGTGTGCTGGCGACGGGATCCAGTATCGTAAAGCTGCGCAGCGGAGGTTCCGCTGCGGAATCCGCTGGAACAAATTCGCGCATTTCGCGGCGCACGCGTCCCTGCGAGTCGCGTGCCACCAACGTGTAATATTTCTTGGAAACCGTGCCGCCTCCCACCAGCGGTTTGTTCCATGTGACGACCACCTTGGCAGTGAATGGGGCGTCGGCGATTGGGGGTATTTCAATACCCTCGATATGCGTGCGCACATTGCCAACCGCAACTTCCTGGGAGATTGCCGGGACGGCGGCAAAGGCAACACAAAGGGAAAGGCCGAGCAAGGTAGAGCAATTCATAGATACGCTCCCTCGAACGTCCAGTTATCTATTCAGTGAGACGCTACAAGCTACCCTCAGGTAACAGGTTGCAACATAAAAATTTGTGAACTCCTCGGCTAGGGTAAGGCCTCCGCCATCCGTTACTCGATGTAAATTGTGTTGGCCGTGTACCCGCCGCCTGTAGTAACTTCCGTTTGGTCTGATTTCGGCGTGCGGAGTATGTGGACACAAATGGCCCCCCGGGCTGCACCTTTCTTGCTCTTCGCACCTCTGCTACTTTTCTCTTTCATGGTCCGCGATGGGCGTGCCCAGGAAAGCGACACGGGCCAGGGTGCGCAGCGATTCATGGAGTATTGCGCGGGATGTCATGGCGCCGATGCCAAAGGTGGCGACAAAGCTCCCTCTCTCCTTTCGCCTGGCAGCACCATCCATCGCTCCGACTCCGAGCTTTTTCACATAGTGCGCGATGGAACCCAGGGCGGGATGCCACCTTTCGCGCAGATCGGCGACGCCAACATCAGAGCCGTGCTGCAATTCCTGAGAAAGCTCGAAAACAACACCCCCGCGAAGTCGGTCTCGGCGGAGATAGCCGTCACCGGAGATGCGGATTTGGGTCGCGCGTTGTATTTTGGCAGGGCGCAATGCTCCCAGTGCCACCTGATGCAAGGAAAGGGCGGGTTCATCGCTAGTAGTCTGACTCACTACGGCAGGAACCGCGCCGCGGATGAGATCCTGAAAGCCATCACGACTCCCGATACTCCGCTGACGCCTTCATCGCAAGTCGTGACCGTGACGACCAGTACTGGGCAAAGGCTGACGGGCGTGCTGCGCAACGAAGACAACTTCAACCTGGAATTGCAGAGCGAAGACGGTCGCTATCATTTCCTGGCCAGGAGCGATGCCAAGGATGTGCACTACACCGAGCACTCCCTCATGCCTCGCGACTACGCGACGCGGCTTTCGGCAAAAGAACTCAATGACATTGTCAGTTTTCTGATTGTCTCCAGCAGAAATCCGCCCCCGGAGAAGGTGGGGACCCGATGACTTGCCCGGCATTTCGGACCGCTCACCACGCCAAAATGGCCAGCGAGCAAAATGCGTCCCGCTAATTGTGCACTCCGAGCCCTGACAGTGATGTGCCTCCTGCTGGGATTGCGCGCAACTAACGCGTTCGGACAAGCGGAGAAGGCGCGCGCTCGTTCCGCCGGCCCCCACGCAACATCCTCCGCCGATGCCAACGGCGCTATCAACGTTCAGCAGAAGGACTTGCTCCAGAAGCCGGTTGCCGGCAACTGGCCTTCCTACAATGGCGATTATACCGGCGCCCGATACAGTAGCTTGACGCAGATCACACCGGGGAATGTGGGGCGACTGACCGCCCAGTGGGTGTTTCACCCGCGCGTGGTCAGCCCTCTGGAAGTCACTCCCGTCGTGGTGGCCGGCATTATGTTTGTTACCAGCGCAAATGATGCCTACGCGCTGGACGCGAAGACCGGCAACGTACTGTGGCATCACGTTCGAGCCGTGTCACCGGGGCTCATCGACGACCCCGGCCAGCATCACAATCGCGGGGTGGCCATACTGGGCACACGCCTCTACATGGAAACCGACAATGCGCACTTGCTATGTCTCGATGCGCGGTCGGGCCACCTGCTTTGGGAGGTTGCCTATGCGACCAGCAACAAGAACTACGGTGCAACCAGCGTCCCATTGATCGTGAAAGACAAGGTGGTGGTCGGCATTTCAGGCGGCGATGACGGCGTGCGCGGATTTTTGGCGGCTTTCGATGCGGAAACGGGCGAAGAAAAATGGCGATTCTGGACCATCCCCGGGCCCGGCGAGAAAGGCAATGAAAGTTGGCCGGGAGACGCTTACCTGCATGGTGGAGGGGCCACGTGGATGCCCGGCACTTACGACCCGGATCTGAACACCCTCTATTGGGGAACGGGCAATCCGGCTCCGGACTATGATGGCAGCGTCCGCCCCGGCGACGATCTATACACAAGTTGCTTGCTGGCCTTGGATCCAGACACCGGTATGCTGAAGTGGTATTTCCAGTTCACTCCCCATAACTTGTATGACTACGATGCCGTGCAGACGCCCGTCCTGGTGAATACATCGCTTAAAGACCAGCAGCGTAAATTGATCGTCACCGCGAACCGCAACGGGTTCCTCTACATCCTGGATCGCACCAATGGAAAATTCCTCTTCGGCAGATCCTTTGTCGACACTCAGAATTGGGCCAAGGGCCTGGACGGAAATGGCCGGCCTATTTCCGCCGGTCTCATCCCCGACGAGAAGGGCGAGCGCGTCTGTCCAGCCAACGGCGGCGCCACGAACTGGTATTCGCCCAGTTACAACCCGGCCACGCACATCTTTTACTTCCGCTCCTTCGAAGCCTGTGCGCTCATTCAGTCGAACACTCGGCCTTTCGCGGAGGGCCAGGCCTACTATGCATCGGGCATCCGGACCACGGGTGAAACTGGAAAGAGCAACATCAATGCCTTCGATCTGGATACGCTCGATTTCGTCTGGCGAAGTCTCCAGTTCGGACGCAACAAGGGTTGGGGTGGCGTCATGTCCACTGCCACGGGGCTGGTCGCGTTTGGAGATGACGCGCAGAATTTCGTGGTCGTCGATGGGCGCACTGGTAAGTCTCTATGGCACTTCCACGTGGGACAATCGGTCCACGCATCTCCCATGAGTTATGCCGTGGATGCCAGACAGTATCTCGCGATTGCGGCAGGTGGCGATGTATTCTCCTTTGCGCTTCCCTGAGCTTCATCCAGCCGGCAACGAAACCACCGGCCAGCGCCACGCGAGCCTTCGACCCCTTACTGGCACCAGCGCATAAATTCCGTCAACCGCAATCCCATCCCCGTTTAGGGGCGCGTTCTCGCCGCATTCGCAGCTGGCTCGCTCGCCTCAAAATGTCGTTCGCTCTTCTGGCTCGTTTTTCGTTTGCTTGCGGACATCGGTCTCGCTTCAGCCCGCGCGTGCGCCTTCCAAAACGATTCCACGGCGCCTTCTGCCAGCCAATCCAAGCTCACGCTCGACCCAAAAATGTGCCGGTACATCATCGGCCCCAGCAAAAGCGCAACGCCCAGGTCCTCATCCAACCCGGCTGGAAACACGCCCCGATCGACTCCCCGCCGCAACAGCATCTTCAGGCTCGTGCGCGCGCGATCCATCACTCGCGTTTTCCACGCTCGGCCGAACTCTTCATTTCGCGCGGAATACGCAATCAAATGCGGCGTAAGTTTTTTCAGGATGGAGGCCTTCCTGCGGGAAGGCTCGTATTTCAGATAGGCTTTCAGGTCCGCCTTCAAATCCCCGGAGTCCACTTCCGGCGGCCCGTCGTCGAGCTCGTGCAAGTGCTGCAGCACCGCCAGACACAGCGCGTCCTTATCCGCCCAGTGCTTGTAAATTGTGGCCTTGCTTACGCCAGAGGCTGCCGCAATCGCGTCCACACTCGTCGTGTCGATGCCCTTTTCAGCAAAGAGCTCCGTCGCCGCTTCCAACACCTTGCTATGTGCGCGCGCGCTCAATCCGCGGGACATTTTCTAAATCTCGATCTTCGAAAATCGCCACGCCCCGAGGCACAACAGCCCCGCCCCCACAATCACAAGCACCACGGCGTCCAGCAGCGCTCCGAAATGCGCGGTCCCGATCAGCGCCGCGCGCAGTCCATCCACACCGTATGACAATGGATCGAGCGCCGTCACAAACGCCAGCGCCTTCGGTAAATTATTCAGCGGAAAAAGCGCTCCCGACAAAAAGAAAATCGGCAGCACCAGAAAATTCATGATCAACTGGAATCCCTGCATGTCCTGCAAGCTGGATCCAATCGAAGTCCCCAGCGCCGCGAAAACGATCGCGATCATGGCCATGAACCCGATTCCCACCGGTATTCCCACCCAACTCACCGGCCGGAATCCCGCAATCAGGCAGACGATCACAATCAGCAACCCTTGCATCATCGCCACCGTCGCGCCGCCCAGCGTGCGCCCGATCATCACGTTAATCCGCGGCACCGGCGCCACGAGCGTCTCTTTCAAGAATCCAAATTGCCGGTCCCATAGCAGCGCAATTCCGGAAAACACCGAAGTGAACAACACCGCCATGCCGATGATTCCCGGGGCCATGAATTGCAAATAGCTTCCGCCTCCCGCTTTCTTGAACACCGGACCCAGGCCGAATCCCAGCACCAGTAAATACAAAAGCGGCTGGCCGAGCGAGGCAATAATCTGGACTCTCGATCGCGAATATTTTTTTACTTCCCTCAGCCACAAAATATAAATCGCGTTCATCGCCGTGCTCCTCCCCGAAACATCTTCGCCATTTGCCGCAGCTGATCCGCCGAAGTCGCCGCTTCCTCACGGATCGTCGAGCCCGTCAGCGCCAGAAAAGCCTCTTCGAGCGACTGCGTATTCGTTTTCTCTTTCAGCTGCGTGGCCGTTCCAATGGCCACGATGCGCCCGTGATCGATCACGGCGATGCGGTCCGCCACGCGGTCCGCCTCATCCATGTAGTGCGTCGTCAGGAAAACTGTCACGTGGTCCGCTTCGTTCTGCCGCTTCACGTGCGTCCACAATTGATTCCGGCTTTGCGGATCGAGCCCCAGCGTCGGCTCGTCCAGAAACAAAATCTTCGGCGTGTGCAAAAATCCGCGCGCGATTTCCAGCCGCCGCCGCATTCCGCCGGAAAACGTCTTCACCAGCGCATCTTTCCGTTCCCACAACTCAAACAGCTTCAAAAGCGTTTCCGCGCGCTCCCGCCGGACTTTCCCTGGCACGTGATAAAGCACTCCGTGCAAATCCATGTTCTCCCAAGCCGTCAAATCCTGGTCGAGGCTGGGATCCTGGAAGACGATGCCGAAGCGCTTGCGTACTTCGTTCTCGTGCGTCGCTGGATTCATTCCGTCCAGTTCCACCGTTCCGCTCGTGGCCTTCAGCAGCGTCGTCAACACCTTGATCGTCGTCGTCTTTCCGGCGCCGTTCGGCCCGAGAAACGCGAAAATCTCGCCCTTCGGCACTTCGAACGAAATATTGTCGACCGCCGCGAAATCCCCGAATTTCTTCACCAGATTTTCCACCCGGATCATTGCGTTCACACCCGCCTCCTCGCCGTTCCCGATGCGGCTAGACTAAACGGTTTAGTTTAGTTTGTCAATTCCCCGCCGGTGTCGTCCCCAACCCCCGCTTGTTATTTTCTGGCCGCCTCTGGCACATCTTCCATCAACCAGGCACGCCCTCTTGCGCCATCTCCGCGTTTCCTGTCGCCGCTCGTCCCGCGGTCACATTCCACGCCAACGCCAGCGCGATGAGCAGAATCACCGCCGCCAAATACCACGGCCCCGCCGGAAACCACCGCCCCGGTGCGATACACGCCGCAAACGTCGTCGAAAATATTCCCGGGCCGAAAATCATCGCCAGCCCCCGCAGCGAGCTCAGCGCTCCCTGCAATTCCCCTTGCTCCGACGCCGAAACCCGCTGCGTCATCATCGACTGCGACGGCGGAGCCGCCAGCCCCCACAACGCGTTCACCGGAATCGCCGCCAGAAAAATCCCTCCGGTCGGAGCCCATCCAAATAGCGCGAAGCCCATCGCCCCGAAAAACAATCCCAGATAGAGCGAAATCCGCTCCCCAAATCGTTTCACCGCCGGCCCGACCAATCCCGCCATCGTCACCATGGAGGCGATGCCCACCACCGCCAGCGAAACTCCTATTTTCTTTTCGCCCCACTGATAGCGGTACATGGCATACAACACCCACACGGTGGCATAAATTTCGTGCGCCAAGTATCCGAGAAAATTCACCACCGCCAGCCCAAACAGCTCCCGATGCGATCGCAACAGTTTCAGCGCGCCCATCGGGTTCGCTTTCTTCCATCGCAGCTCTGTCTGCCGCTTCTCCGGCGCCAGCGACTCCGGCAAAATGAAAAATCCGTATGCGGCGTTGACCAGGCTCATCGCCGCCGCCACCCAGAACGGCACCCGCGCGTTCATCGCGCCGAGCCATCCGCCGATCGCCGGCCCCAGCACGAACCCGACTCCGAACGCCGCCCCAAAAATCCCAAACGCCTTGGCGCGCTTTTCCGGAGGCGTCACGTCGCTGATATACGCCGTTGCCGTCGGCATGCTCGAAGAGCAAATCCCCGAAAAAATCCGCCCCAGAAAAAGCCAGGCAATCGTCGGCGCCAGCGCCATCACCACGTAATCCAATCCCAAGCCGAAGTTCGAAAGCAGAATCACCGGCCGCCGTCCATAGCGATCCGACAGCATCCCCAGAATCGGCGAAAAGAAAAACTGCATCAGCGCCCAGGTTGTCACGAACAGCCCCATGTACTCCGAGCTTCGCGCCATGTTGCCGTGCAAAAACTCCGAGATGAGCTTCGGCAAGATCGGCACGATGATCCCGAACGCCAGCATGTCCAGCAGCACGGTCACAAACACGAATCCAATCGCCGCGTGCCGTTTACTCTCCATGTGCGTTCTCCTTTTGCAGTGGAATCGTGTCCAACGCGTTCAGCCAAAGTTCCACAGCGCGATCCAAACGCGCGCGGTCCCGCGATGCGCAGTAATCCAGCAAGAATCCCCGAAATCCCGCCACCACCACCGTCGCGTGTGCCCGGGCCTCAGCCTCGGAATAGCCCTTCCGCAGCAGCGGCGCCGACAAGAATCCCAGCCAGTCCTCGACTGACGCCCGCAGGTATTCCGCAAACCGTTCGGGCTGCCGCAACGCCATCGCAAAAATCTCCAGCGACATCCCTAACAGCCGCACGTTCTCCGGAGCGCTCATGTGCCGCCAGATCGCCCGGCACACTTCTCCCGTGCTCTGATAAGGTAACGATTTCATCCGCTCATAAGTCACGCGCTGACGCTCCCGCAGCCGCCCAAGCGCCTTCACCACCAACTCCTCTTTCGATCCAAAATAGTAAAGCAGCACCCGCGGGCTCGAACCCACCGCCTTCGCCAGCGGCCTCAGCGACAACTCCGCTACCCCGTTGCGCGCCAAATAATCGGCAATCTCGTCCAGCAATTCCGCAGGCCGCTCTACGCTCGCCGTCCTCGTCACGCGCCGCACTGTATCATACTTGAAACGACTGTTTCAACAAAAATTATGCCTTATCTCCCCCCTCTCCTCTTCTATACCTTTAAGATAAATATGTTAATTGTTATTTAGAAGGTTATGCTGTCCGTGGTATTCTTTTTCTCAGGGATTAGGCGCGAGTGATCCGATGCAACCGCCTCTACGGGCGGCTATATTTGCGCGTTCGGCCCTTCGTGCGCCAGATATTTCCAAGAATTTTCAGGTAGGCCGGCGAGGGACTTGGATCCTGCGTAACCGGCACGTCCAGAGTACCCATGTGACCCGCCTTCGATGAGGGAGACCCGCCAAGACTTGCGGAGGATGCTCTACGCTCATGCGAACACTGTCAACTGACGTTCCCCGCGTTCCCCGCATGTCCTGTTATTTAAACTTGGCAAAGTGCAGCGACAATCCAGCGCAAAAGTTGCAGAAAAAAAGCGGCCCTACCGCCGGGTCGCCTCCAAAAGCAAATCGCCCGCTGCGGAGTTCCGCAACGGGCGAGATGGAGAAAATGATCATTCCCCTGGATGGGGTTCGCGTAAGGGAGTTACAGGAGTCACCAGTGACTAATCACGATTCACTCTTACTCGCTGCTATTACTCCCGCAATTCAGCAAATTAATTCTTGTAAGGCAGATATCTCCACATGTCGTTGAGATACCCGCTCCCGCTTGTGCTCGTCGAATCGTAGCCTTCGCCACCGAAGAGCCAGAGCTGGCCGTTGCTATCGATCCAGTGTGTCGCATTACTGCGGCCACCAGGAGTCCATATCTCGTACGTCTCATAGGGGCGCACCTCATTGCCATAGACGCCGTTTTGACTACCCGTGTTTGAGCCCTTGATCCAAGCCCACGTGCCGGGCTGGCCAACCGTCGAGTTTGGCGTGTATACCCATAGGTCGTTGAGGGCGCCGTTTCCATTCGTTCCGGTTGAATCCAAACCCCAGCCACCAAAGAGCCAGAGGTTTCCGCCCGCGTCGATCCAACCACTAGCACCCCAACGCGACCCGGGAAATTTGCCAGCCGTGGAGACAGGAGAACAAACGACGTTGCTGCCGACGGTGAGACCAACCGCCAGGCCACACGTGCTCGCCGCGCCCGTGGTACTCACCGGTCCCACCACCGTTTGTGCCTCGTAAGCGCCCGTCTGATTCGCCGTGGTGTTACCCATTACGAAAGTCCACTGCTTGGCAGCGATGTTGTAGACCCAAAGATCGTCCAGAATTCCGTTTGCGGTAGGCGGATTGTTTCCATCTTCGCCTTCTCCCCCGAAGAGCCACAGATTTCCCGCGGCATCCGCCCAGCCAACCGCCTCTTGGCGTCCTCCAGGCACATTGCTGGCTGATGCAACTCCAGGGGTGCCATAGCCGACGCCAATTTGGTTAGCCAAACTGGAGCCTGACACGAAAGTCCACGTGCCAGTGTATTCCCACAGGTCGTTGAGGAATCCCAAGGTTCCGGCGCTGTCCTTGCCAAATCCGCCGAAGAGCCAGAAATTCCCTGCAGCATCCGTCCAGGTGAGAGCGTTCGTTCGAGCACCCGGGTAGGGATTGAGGTTAGGCGGGTAGACACCATTCTGGTCGGGAGCGGTGCTGACAGAACTACTTTCCCAGGTCCACTGGCCGGCGGTAGCCGTGAAGTCGGCGCTCAAGGCGCTGGCATTGAACATCCAAAGATCGTTTAGATAGTTGCTGCCATTGGAACCACCGAAAAGCCAGAGATTTCCGGTTTTGTCGGTCCACGTGGCCGCTCCCAGTCTTGCTGGGGGGATGCCAGGAGTACCATACACACCGCTCTGCCCCTCGTGCTGTGCGTTGGCTATAATTTCCTTGCCAACTGTGGTGGGTTGGGCAGGTGGGGGAGGAGTGACCACCGTCGGGTCATAGGCGCCTTGCAATTGCCACTGACAGAAATCGCCGAGGTTGACGCACACCCAGAGGTCGTTCATGGGCGCATCTAGTGTGTCTTGCGGGGAACCGCCGATCAATTCCCAGCCGTCGCCACCAAACAACCACATGTTTCCGTTCTTGTCCGTCCAGCCGGCCGCGCCGTATCGCGCTCCAGGAGTGTTGGTGAAAGGATTCGGAAACGCGGGAGGTGCGCTGGACGGGAACGAGCCGTACTGCGGCGTCGAAATCGTTCCGGCCGTTTTTGTGCCGTCGATCCAGGTCCAGTCATTATGGGCACAATCCACCACGATGCTGTTGATGCTCGCCGTCACCACGCCCTTATAGTTCCACAGCGTGCAGCCCTGGTTCTGGGTGCTCGGCGCGTGAAAGACCGAAATCTGGTATTGGTCGTTGAGAGCTTCCTGCGTGGCAAACGTGAAAGGTCCGTTTTCCGTGACAGTTAGGGTGTTGCCCAGGTTGTTCTGCAAGAGGAAGCTGCCGTCCATCAGCACGCCATTGGTAGGCGGTATACCGGCCAATCCAACGACGGTTCCACCCACGCTATACGTTACGGCCGGGCAGACAATCGCTACGCTGGTCACGTTGGCGGTAGCAGTGCCGCTGCCTGTTCCAGCGCTGACCACGCAAGTCTGTGTCGGCGTGGTGGGCTGCGCGAAGATTGTTACGTTGTAGGCAGTTCCAGTCGGAACGAGGTTCTTAAACGTGAACGGCTGATTGCCATTTGCGGGGCTAATCGTAAGCTGTTCGGAATCGCTGCTATTTTCGAGGATCAAGCCGGTGCCGACGAGGCCCGTGACGGTGCCGCCAATCGAGTAGCTCAATACGCAGTTCACCGCAACGTTGGTGACGTTTGCGCTGGCCACTCCGCTTCCATTCGTCACCGCGCAAATCTGGTTGGGGTTGACGGGCTGCGTGACCACCGTGACGGCGTAGATATCCGCTCCGGTTACGGGTGTCTTGAACGTAAAAGCTCCATTCGCCGTAATCGTCAGGCTGTCGCCGCCGTTGTTCTGCAAAATTACGCTGGTGTTAGCGACGAGCCCGGCAACCGTGCCGCCGATCGTGGCGGTAACTGGATTTGTGGTGCAGGTGACCGTGAGGCTGACGTTCGCGGTAGCCGTGCCACTGGGTGTACCCACCGCGCAAGTCTGCGTCGGATTGCTAGGTTGTGTTTGAACGGTTACCGCGTACGACCCGCCGCTAGCGATGGTGGTGGCGAACGTAAAGTTGCCGTTCGCAGTGACCGTAAGTTTATCCGTGGTGTTATCCAGCAGAACGAGCCCGGTGCCCGTAAGCCCGCTAACCGTTACGCTAATCGTATAGGGCCCGCCCGGACCGGTGCCTGTCCCTGAGCCCTTCGGTAGCCCGGCGCAGGCGATCATAAAAATCGACAAGACCACCAAATTCGTGAAAAAGAAAGGCTTTAGGGCGGCTTTCATAAATTTATTGTCTCCTTGGATTTCTCGCCACTAAAGGCTCCGACAGCATTTGAATCCCGTTCGCCTTGCCCTGCTGCACTGGAGTGGACCGTGCTGGGGCCCGAACCGGTTTCACAACGATTTGAGTATGGAGTCACCGCGTCCGCAGTGATCCCCCGAAGCCTTCCGTCTTGCTCGACCAGAATACGGTGCGGCTTCTCAGCAAATCAATTCGCACGCGCAAGGGGTGTGCTCACTTGCGCAATAACTATCTGCGGTAATGTGGACGCGAATCGTCCCGCGCCATCAGGTTGGCCGTTCCAGGCCATCTTTCGCTCCTCCAAGTGTCTCGGCCCTTCTGTGAGAGTTTGTGTTCGCAAGGCGGGGAGAAATGACGATGGCCGGATTCATCAACTACGCCAGTCGCACGTGCCCATGAGGGCTAGACACTTTAGAAATGGCATTCACCAAAAAGACGTGAGTTTTCCGGTGGTCAATGAAGACGGGGCAAAAGCAAAACGCCCGCCGCGGCAAAGCCGTGACGGGCGGATAATAGCGGAGGGCGCGATAAGCTCCGTGTGGCGATGAGTTTCGATCAGCTAACCGCTTCTGCGCTCTCTTCTTTTTTCGTCTTGTCTTTCTTTTCCTTCTTCTTCATCTCGTAGCCGACGATCTCGAGGATGGCGACCTTCGCTCCGTCGCCCACGCGGATCATTGCGCTCACACCCGCCTCTTCGCCGTTCCCGATGCGGCTACACCAAACGGTTTAGTTTAGTTCGTCAACACGAACTCCCTCCCCACGACACCTCCTTGTCC
>Ga0187820_1000246_pt1 | contig 11862 bp, 11 predicted proteins | sample NC_wetland_sal_i_19_FD_132409 | JGI IMG/M metagenome (GOLD analysis project Ga0187820, IMG submission 132409) | Wetland sediment microbial communities from Neuse River Estuary, North Carolina, USA - SO4_5 | ecosystem: Environmental > Aquatic > Freshwater > Wetlands > Sediment | place: USA: North... | reverse complement strand
CTCGATGTCGATATCGAAGACCTTGCCCTGGCGCACGCTGGCGACGCCTGCGACGCCGAGCGACCGCAGCGCGCCTTCGATCGCCTTGCTCTGTGGGTCCAAAATGCCGGATTTCAGCGTGACGGTGACGCGGGCTTTCATACCCATTCAATAAGTATGAATCGCGACTGCCGCAACTACAGCGGCAACTCCATACGCGGCTCTTGGTGCGGGAGGGGGCGAAGCCCAACCCCAAGGAAATAGCGCAAGAAACAGGGCCCAGAATCCGCCCAAGAAACCGTCGACGAATCTGCCGAAGAATCGGCCAAAAAATCTGGTGATAAATCAAATCTGGTGAGAAAATCTCACAACAAATTCGACCGGGATTTCCGGCCTGGACCGCCGAGCGGGACTGTCCCCAGTCGGGCCGGCTTACGCGCGGAGCATTTAGCCCTTGACGAGAACCGGTCCGGTGCCTTGCGGCCGTTCGCCCTCGCTCATGATGCCCAGCCGCTTGGCGACTTCGGTATAGGCTTCCAGCAACCCGCCGAGGTCGCGGCGGAAACGGTCCTTGTCGAGCTTCTCGTTCGACTTGATATCCCAGAGCCGGCAGGAGTCCGGTGAAATCTCGTCGGCGACCACGATCCGCATCAGATCGTTCTCCCACAGCCGGCCGGTCTCCATTTTGAAGTCAACAAGGCGAATGCCGACCCCGAGGAAAAGGCCGGACAGGAAATCGTTGACGCGAATCGCGAGCGACATGATGTCGTCGATCTCCTGCGGCGTCGCCCAGCCGAACGCGGTGATGTGTTCTTCCGATACCATCGGATCGTTGAGCTGATCGTTCTTGTAGTAAAACTCGATGATCGAGCGCGGCAGCTGTGTGCCCTCCTCGATGCCGAGCCGCTGCGACAGCGAACCGGCCGCGATATTGCGCACCACGACTTCGAGCGGAATGATCTCGACCTCGCGAATCAATTGCTCGCGCATGTTGAGCCGGCGGATGAAGTGGGTCGGAACACCGATATCGTTCAAGTGCTGGAAGACGTATTCGGAGATCCGGTTGTTGAGGACCCCCTTGCCTTCGATCACCTGGTGTTTTTTTGCATTAAAGGCGGTCGCGTCGTCCTTGAAGTGCTGGATCAAAGTTCCGGGCTCGGGCCCCTCATAAAGGACCTTCGCCTTGCCTTCGTAGATACGGCGACGGCGGCTCATTGGAGTGTACCGGGGTTTTGTGAAATCCATGGTGTTGCCGTGGCTCCATTTTCGGATGTCGAGATCCGCGGCGGCGAAAGCGGGTGCGCGACTCAACTGCGCTGCCCCTCCGCAACGCAAAAGCTACCCGAAGGCGGAGCGGAGTACAATCGACATAGACCTGCATGCGCACAACCGCAACGCCCTTGTGGCGGGCGAATGCCCGTTGCCTTGACGCGCCCGGCTCGATATGCAAGGCGGCATGCGATCACATATGATTACATGTGAGCTGGTCCGATGATTGCTGGTCCCGCGTTCTCGCTGTTCCAGCTGTCTCGCCGTTCCAGTTCTCTCGCTGGTTCGGCATCGTGAACGTGTGCTGGTAGAGGCGACAAATGACCACTTTCGACAAGCGCGAAGAAGCGTTCGAAAAGCAATTCGCCCACGACGAGGAACTCAAGTTCAAGGCGACGGCGCGGCGCAACAAAATGCTCGGCCTATGGGCGGCGGAAAAGCTCGGCTTGGCCGGCGCCGAGGCCGACAGCTATGCACTTTCCATCGTCATGGTGGATTTCGAGGAAGGCGGCGACCACGACGTGATAGGGAAAATCCGCAAGGACTTCGACGCCAAAGGCGTCGCTCAGTCCAATCACCAGATCACCCGGACGATGGACGAACTGACGGTGAAAGCTGTCAACGACATCAAAGCCGGCCGGTGAATTGAAACGGCGATGAATTGAAATGCCGATTCCCGCCTTTACACTCGCCGGCCGATTGCGTTCCGGGGAGACCGTGTTCTCCGGCTGGTGCGGCTTGCCCTATCCGATCGTCGCCGAAATGCTCGGCCGCGACGGCTTTCCTGCGGTAACCATCGAGAGCCAGCACGGCTTGTGGGACGTGGCCGGCATCCTCGCCGGAATCGCCGCGGTCCGCCAAGGCGGCGCGGCGCCGCTCGTTCGCGTGCCGTGGGGCGATTTCGCGCTGGTGAGCCGGGCGCTCGATTTCGGCGCCGAAGGCATCATCGCCCCCATGATCAACACGCCCGCGGATGCGCGCGCCCTGGCCGGCGCGGCGAAGTTTCCGCCGATCGGCGAGCGCAGCTGGGGTCCGCACCGGGCGACGACGTTTGCGGGCTTGAGCGATCAATCGATCTATCTGCGCGAGGCGAACGATCATATCGTGACGCTGGCGATGATCGAGACGCGGACCGCGTTGCAAAATTTCGACGCCATCATCGAAACCCCCGGCGTCGATGGTTTCTTTCTCGGCCCGTCCGATTTGTCGATCGCGCTCTCCGACGGCAAGACGGTCGACCCGCTGTCCAAGGAGGTCGAGCGCGAGCTCGATCGCATGATCGCGGGCGCGCAACGGGCGAAAAAAATTCCAGGCGCCTACTGTCATTCGGCCGAGCGGGCCGTGGCGCTCGCCAAGCGCGGCGTCAAATTCCTCGCGGTGTCGAGCGATCTCGCGATGCTGCGCGCCGGCGCTTCAGCAGCGATGAAAGTGCTGAAAGGTTGATCGTTTTGACATTTAACCTCGATCGATTGCGCTCACGCGCCAATCGCTTGCGCAAGCTTCTTCAACACGGCCGCGAGATCGGCCCCGACCTCCGCTGACTGCACCTCGACGACCGCGTAGTCGCGCTCGGTGAGCCATGCGCGCTTTCTTGCCCGCGTTTGCGCGGCTTCGGCGCTTTCCTGTGCCGGCACGAGATCGACGACGAGGCGCAGCGGGAACGACACGAAATCGCAAATATGCGCACCGATCGGCGTCTGGCGCTTGAAACCACGCCCGGCAAAACGGCGGTCGTTGACGAGCGCGGTCCAAAGCGCCCGTTCCGCCTCGGTCGGATTACGCCGCAGCAAACGCGCAAGCCCGCGCACCGGGCCTCGCTCCTTCGGCACCCGGCCGCCGCCATGCTCGGCGAGCAGCGTCCGCAGCATTTCCGCTTCATCGCCGTCGAGCACGCCGCCGCGCGCGGGTCCCTTGCGGCCTTCCGCGATCGCCATGATCACGCCATGCAATGTCTGGATATCCTGCTGCGTCGGCCGCATGCGCGCGAAAATGTTGCGCAGGTTGATCTGCATTGTTTCGCGCTTGTCCGGAGGGCGGAAAAATTCGACTTTTTCGAGCTCGCGTTCCAGCGCTTCGAAGAAAGCGAGCAATTGCTGCTTCGGCGCCGGCGCTGATTTGTCCGGCATCGCGAACGGAAGCGCGCCACCACTTACAAGCTTGAACCACTCATAGGCCACGATGACGACGGCTTGCGCGAGGTTGAGCGAGGCAAAGGCGGGATTGACCGGCAGCGTCACGATGGCGTCGGCAAGCGCCACTTCGTCGTTCTCCAATCCGTTGCGCTCGCGCCCGAACAGGATGGCGACGGTCTCGCCGGCTTTGACGCGCGGCGCCAAGAGGGCGGCTGCCTCCACCGGAGCGACAATCGGCTTGGCCTGATCGTGAGCGCGCGCGGTGGTGGCCAGCACGAACGTGCAGTCCGCAATCGCGGCTGCAAGCGACGGAAAGAGCACCGCGCCGTCGAGAATGCGGCCCGCCCCGGTCGCCATCATCCGCGCCTTTTCATTGGGCCAGCTCTGCCGCGGATTGACGAGCCGCAATTGAGCGAAACCGAAATTGGCCATGGCGCGCGCGGCGGCGCCGATATTTTCGCCGAGCTGCGGCTCGACGAGGACAATGACGGGCGCGCGGCCCGCGCTCCAATCCCTGGTTTTATCGGTGCCGGCTCCGGGCATGGCCCCTCTCATGCACCCAGGACCCGGCCCTCGTCGAGCGGGTTGCACGTTTTACGTGCATATTGCCATGCGCCCGCAACATCGCCTTCCGACCGCGATTCACTGCCGCAAACTTCGGCTTTCTCGACTGCGCGACGGGTGCTATAGCGACGCCGCCGGCGCGGCCGGGCTCTGCCCGCGCGCATGGTCCCGCCTTTCCATTCATTCAGCGCTGTAAAGGTCTTAATCGCGATGCAGAAGATCAAAGTCGCCAATCCGGTGGTCGAGATGGACGGCGACGAAATGACCCGGATCATCTGGCAGCTCATCAAAGACAAGCTGATCCATCCTTACCTCGATATCGATCTCATGTATTTCGATCTCGGAATTCAAAAGCGCGATGAAACGCGCGACCAGATCACCATCGACGCGGCCGAAGCCACCAAGCGCGTCGGCGTCGCGGTGAAATGCGCCACGATCACGCCCGACGAAGCGCGCGTGAAGGAATTCAACCTTCATGAAATGTATCGCTCGCCGAACGGCACCATCCGCAACATTCTCGGCGGCGTCATTTTCCGCGAGCCGATCATCTGCAAGAACGTGCCGCGCTTGGTGCCGGGCTGGACCAAGCCGATCATCATCGGCCGTCACGCCTTCGGCGATCAATACCGCGCTACCGATTTCTTGGTGCCGGGAAAAGGCAAGCTCTACCTCACCTTCGTCGGTGACGACGGCAAGGAGATCAAGCGCGAGGTTTTTCAGTTCCCCGGCGGCGGCGTCGCCATGTCGATGTACAATCTCGACGATTCGATCCGCGATTTCGCCCGCGCGTCGATGAACTATGCGCTCAATCGCGGCTACCCGCTTTACCTGTCGACCAAGAACACCATCGTTAAAGTGTACGACGGCCGCTTCAAGGATATTTTCCAGGACGTGTTCGACAAGGAATTCAAGAACAAGTTCGCCGCGAAAAACCTGACCTACGAGCACCGGCTGATCGACGACATGGTCGCGGCGGCGCTGAAATGGTCCGGCGGCTATGTCTGGGCCTGCAAGAACTACGACGGGGACGTGCAGTCCGACACGGTGGCGCAGGGCTACGGATCGCTGGGGCTGATGACTTCGGTGCTCACCACGCCGGACGGCAAAGTGGTCGAGGCCGAGGCCGCGCACGGCACGGTGACGCGGCACTACCGCGAGCATCAGAAGGGCCGCGAGACTTCGACCAACTCGGTGGCCTCGATCTTCGCCTGGACGCGCGGGCTTGCCCATCGCGCCAAACTCGACAACAACGCCGACCTGGCGAAGTTCGCCGCCACTTTGGAAAAGGTCACAGTCGGCACGGTCGAGGCAGGCTTTATGACCAAAGACCTCGCCATCCTCGTCGGGCCGGATCAAAAGTGGCTCTCGACCACGGGCTTTCTCGACAAGGTCGACGCCAATCTGAAGGCCGCGATGGCGGCCTGAAGTCCGCGCGATGTTGCAACTCGGGGGCGGGTTTTGTTCCCAATGCGGGATGGCAATCGCCGCGGGGGACCATCGCCGCTGGGTGACAGTGGACGCAGGGTGACAGTCGCCGCAGGGTGACAATTGGCGTCAGCGCACCTATCTGCGGGTGATGGACGAGCCTAAAGCCCCTCCCCGACAAGCATGGCCGCAAGATGCTGCACCCCAAACGGCTGCACCGCAAAAATCTTCATCCCCGAAAGCTTCGTCCGCGAAATCTTCGACCCAAAATTCTTCGTCCCAAAAATCTTGGAGCGTGCTGGGAACGGCGGCTCTGATCGCCGCGCTGTTCGGAATCTTGGCGGCGGCAGTGTGGTTGGCGGTGCGAACCTGGATGTCGGCGCAGGGCGCGCCCATACCGCCGGTCGGCTATGCCGCGATGGCGGTCGGCGTCGTCTTTTCGCTCTTGGTCGGCTTCGCGCTGATGGCCTTGGTGTTTTACTCCAGCCGCTACGGCTATGACGAGCGGGCGGCGCAGGAATTTCACACCGGCGATGAAGACGATAGCTGAGGCCATTGAAGACGCGAGGAACCCAGAATCCATAGTCACGAATTACGGTTATGGATTCGAGGCCAGCGGGCTTCGCCCGCATCCCGGAATGACAAGAATGCGAAAACGCAAAGCCGCTGCGGGGCGCCGGGGACGCCCTTGACACCCTGATTTGTTCGGAAAAAGGGTAGGCGTTATCGCCGACACCGTAGAGTCAACAAGTCCCCGCCAAGGATCGAAAAAGGATCGAATAAGGATCGAACAATGAGCCGAACCATCCGACTACAAAGCGACAGCAATGCCCACGACCGCCCGTGGCGGGTCGCCGTCGAGCAGGGCTTCTTCGCCGCCGAGGGCCTCACGGTCGAATACCACGAAGACAATCCGAAGGGCACGGCCGGCCGCGTCGAGGATTTTTCGCAGCGCTGGAAAGAATCGCAGCTGCAGAAGGGGGCGCTCGAGGTCTATCCAGTCTGCGAATGGGGCGCGATCGAGCGCGTTCAAGCGCTCGGCGGCGGCAAGATCATCGGTTTGGACACGACCGTGCGCACCGGCGCCTTGATGGTGCGCAAGGATTCGAAAATCCAGTCGGTCAGCGAACTGCGCAATGTGCCGATCGCGGTCACCTGGCACGCTGGAACGTTCTACGCCGCCATCGAAGTACTCGAAGCGGCGGGCGTTCCGTTCGAACAGATCAAGCTCGTACACGCCAATGACCGGCTCGACGCGCTCGTCAGCGGCGCGACCGAGGCCGCCGCGCTGATGGAGCCCTTGGTCAGCCGCGCGAAGGCCGCCGGAGCGCGCACGCTTGCCGATCTGCGCTGGCGCGGCGGCATCGTCGCCGGCAACGATGTCGACGAGGAGACCGCGGCGAAATTGCGCCGCGCGCTCAACCGCGCGATCGCCTGGCTGCGCGAGAACGAAGACCGTTCGCGCCAGGAGGTGTTGCGCGACCTTCCCCCCGAACAGCGCGAAGGCGGAATGATGCCGGAACTGGTCGGCGTCCAGACCTATCGGCCCGAGGAATTTCGGGAGAAAGTCGACTGGATGATGAACCGCGGCTTCCTCGAGCAAGCGCCGGACTATGCCGCGGTCGTGCGCAACAAATAAAGCGTCAGGTAAAAACATTGGCGCGCAAAAAACAAATGCCCCCGGCGGGGGAACACCGGGGGCGAGCCCGCGCCGGGAAACTGAAGACGGTGAAAAGTCTTCCCGCCGCGGGCCACACGCTTTCAACCATTCAATTGCGGCAGCACATTGCCCGAAACAACGCGCCAACGCCGAGTGCAATCTGAAGTACGCGCGCTAACGCCGCGGGAACGCTGACAAATTCACGTCGCCGCGCACCCGTCGCGCGAAAATGCCGCGCGGCGATTTCCTCTTGGCTTGGTTAGCAAGCGATTAAGCCGGCACGCGACGTCTTCCGCTGGCAAGCGTTCTTCCGGTTAAACGATCTGACGGTTTGACCGCCATGCGGCGGTCTCGCCTTTCTATTTCCACCAGTCTCAAGGTAATCGCCACACTAAGCCTGTTGCCGGATTTAAGATCGAAACAGTGCTATGTTACGAGTGACCAATAGGAATTGTTATCGGTGTTGCGATGCTAACAAGTAGGGAGATTGAGCGTGGCGCTAGTTTGTGTTGAGGCCCGACCGAAGGGCCGCCCCGACGGTACCCACATCGACGATTATGTGGTCGAAGACCATGCCGACCACGCACTCGCGACGTTCAAAACACAGGGAGAAGCAATCGACTGGGCGAAGAAGAACGGTCATACACCACACGTCGCCCGCGTTCGCCATCTTAATGATAAGAAGAAAGCTGATCACTGGCGCGCAGTATAGGCCGCCTCCCGACATTGTGATCACCTAGGACCGATTTCGTTCGCGTCACCAGCCATCTGGTTTTGTCCGACAAGGCGAGTCGGTCGGGAGACACGCTGTGCTAAGGGAAACGCCGTTAGGCGCCGCGTTATAGATCATAGGACTAACACGGGCGACGCGATGATGCTTAGCCGACGCCGGAACGCCGGCGCTGAGAATGATTGCAGCGGAAAGCGCAATTTTTGTCTTAATCAACATTTTTGTATCTCTACGCTACTAACCTCGAATAGGCAGATCCCGACCGCCAACACAGGACGAGACCGCGAATTCCGTCGTCAAATAAAGTTGATGCGCCACTGCGCGAAAGCGTGACGATAGGCATTTATCGTAGGGGGCCACTAGGAGGCGGCCATGAGGTTCTTACTATTCATCTTGGGAATTGGTGTTGGCGCGTCTTCGGCATTGGAAATCCCGCGGAGGCCCAAAACTATCCGTGGTGCGCGATCTATGGTACCGGCAACCGCGGGTTCGTGACATTTCAACAATGTCTGAACACGGTAAGCGGCATCGGCGGCTTTTGCGAACCGAACACTCAATACCAACCTGTTCCGCGCGAGCAGTATCAGTTTTCGAGGCCGGAAAGACACCAGCCCTACTGATTGTGTTTTCACTGAGCTAGGGCTTCCGCAATAATTCCGGCAGTTTTGCCACGTTGGCCGCGATCCGCCGTGCCTCGTCGAGTGTAACTGCCTGGCCGACGATAGGGCCAACTAAAGCTTACTGTTTTGTAACTGCCCTCGGCAGCCGCAAACTGCTATTGCGTGATTGGGCGGCGACTTCCCTGTCGGGGCCACCGATGAACATGACGTTGATGGTTGCGATCTTAGCAATCTCCGCCACGTCCGCATATGCACACAGGCGGGTTTTTTCCCCAATGGAGCCAAGACGGGTGTTGGGATCGAGGTTGATTGTATCCGGCCGATTATGGCCAGCACGCCGCAACGGGCGCAGGCCACCACTGCACGCCTGTACGACCTGAGGATCAACTTGGGGCAACGCCTGAATTTGTCGCGCTGGCTGACGCCCTGAAGAGCTTGGACCCGAATTCTCAAGTCGGTCCGGAGATTGGTTTGATATTCAATAAACTAGATGCATTGTGTGAGGATTAACTGTCGGTGTGTTGTCTCCATCCTCGTTAGCTTCGCCAATTTGATCACTCAACTCGGCAAATTCGCAATACGTCTGTAGCTTATGCCTGTCACTACCGACGATTTCGACCACGTTTTCTGCGTCCGCCTTCAGCTTAACAACGTTTGGCTGATCCTGCGCAGGCCGCTGCGATCTTGGCGCAGGGGTGCCAGGGCACAGGTTGAGTGGGCACAGTTTCGGCGGACAGTGCCAGCGACCCTGTAAAGAGCAGACTAATTGGGCTCAACGTTATGGTGGTTGGTCGCATGACACCCTTCTTCCCTTATTGAACGCGGCGACGCTTTGTTGCGTTGAAGAGTAAGATCAGTAGCGCGACAATAAGCGTCACGCCCCCACTGAAAAGCGCCCAAGCAAGGAAAATGCTTTCTGTCGCGGTCATCGCGCCATCCCCTGGTCACGTTAACCTCAGACGAAGCAGGGCCCAACATTGTGGAGAGACTAGGGCGGCGGGAAGCGGCGATTGTTATGGACAACGCTGATAGTTCTTTAGATCTTCGAGCGTTTGTCCCATCGCCGCGCGATCTGGGCCAAGCGGCCGCACGATGATGTTTTTGGTTTGGGTCTTCTCCGGCAGCGATGCGCTGGTGCAAAGGCCATGCACTGCGTAGTTGACGCCGTCCGATCCCGCCGTCTCAACGATCCAGCTTACCGCGCAATCGCCGCCGCCGTCGCGATATTTGGCGGGCTGGATCACGATGTTAGTTTTGTCTTTGGCGGCGCATTGTTCGGCTGTTTCGGCCCAGGTGCCCAGCATGACGTTTGGAAAAGTAGTGTGACGGATTTCGTCGGCATGGGCTGCTTGTACGAACAGTCCCGACAGCATGATCAGGCTCGCAGTTCGCATGCTCTTTAAGCTCCTTCCCAGTGCGCCCTCTTACATCTTGGCATTAATCGAACGTTGATACGTACAAATCCATAATTGGCGCGCCTAATCCCGCCTGCCAGGATCCCAGGAGCAGGAGGGGACTTACTAACAGCTTTCTAACGATTTGCGCTGGAACGAACTCTCCAGTGCAATCAATGGCTTACCAGTGATGGTGCTCTGAACCTTTCACAGGCATAACACAACTAACCAACTAACCCGGACTGCGGCGGGCGCCCACCATCCTTCGGGCGTGCGGATTACTGCGGCCCGCGGTCACGAGGGCTTAAGCATGATCCAAGCTTCGAGCAACGATGTCTCTTCGAGCGATCTTTCCAAGCGCGGAGGTTCTCCGCCCTCGCGGCGCTGCGCATTCGGCGGCTTCCTTGCTGCCACTGCTATCGCTGCAGGCAGCATGGCGAGCACAGCGAGTTTTGCGCTGCCGCGCTACGATGGGTTGTGGAGTGTTTCCATCGTCACCCAGAAGGGCGACTGCGATCCCGGCTATCGTTATCCGGTGCGGATCACAAACGGCACGCTGTCCAATGCCGGCGATTCGAATTTCACCGTCAGCGGCAAGGTCGGCACAACCGGCGTCATCACGGTCACCGTGAGCGCCGCCGGCAGGAGCGCCACGGGCTCGGGCCGATTGGCCGGCGATGCCGGCACCGGCTCCTGGATCGGCGGCGCGTGCTCCGGTACGTGGACCGCGGAGCGCCGCAGCTCATAGGCCGCGACTGCGAAAGCGGCTACGCCAAATCCCGCTTCGGCAAGAGTCGCGTCGGTAGAAGCGCCGTCAGCAATTTGTAGGCCCTCCCTACCCTCCCCCTTCATCAGGGGGAGGGAAACGCGGGTACGCTACTGACCTGAGAGTCCTTTTTCGACAAGGTACGATTCCCGGATCACGTCCGGGGCTGGCTCTTTCGGAAAGCGGGCCTCCACCCCGGATCGCTCCGGGGCAGACCTTTTTTCGGATTCGAGCCTTAGCCTTCCGCCGCCTCGCCGTCCGAAGCCGCGTCGCCTTCCTCGCCGGCGAGAATCTTTTCGGCGATCAGGCCGGCATTTTGCCGGATCGCGGCATCGATCTTGCCGGCAATGTCCGGATTGGCCTTCAGAAAGGCTTTGGCGTTCTCGCGTCCCTGGCCGATGCGCTGGCTGTCGTAGGAGAACCAGGCGCCGGATTTTTCCACGACGCCGGCTTTGACGCCGAGATCGATCAGTTCGCCGGATTTGGATACGCCCTCGCCGTACATGATGTCGAATTCGACCTGCTTGAACGGCGGCGCGAGCTTGTTCTTCACCACTTTGACGCGGGTCTGGTTGCCGACCACCTCGTCGCGCTCCTTGATCGCGCCGATGCGGCGGATATCGAGCCGGACGGAGGCGTAGAATTTGAGCGCATGACCGCCGGTGGTGGTTTCCGGCGAACCGTACATGACACCGATCTTCATGCGGATCTGGTTGATGAAGATCACCATCGTATTGGAGCGGTTGATCGAGGCGGTAAGTTTGCGCAGGGCCTGGCTCATCAGGCGCGCCTGCAGGCCGGGCTGGCTGTCGCCCATCTCGCCTTCGAGCTCGGCACGCGGCACCAAGGCCGCCACCGAATCGATGACAAGCACGTCGACCGCCCCGGAGCGAACGAGCGTATCGGCGATTTCGAGCGCCTGTTCGCCGGCGTCGGGCTGCGAGATCAGAAGCTCGTCCACATTGACGCCGAGCTTGCGCGCATAGACCGGGTCGAGCGCGTGTTCGGCGTCGATGAAGGCGCAGATGCCGCCCTTCTTCTGCGCCTCGGCGAGGCAATGCAGCGCGAGCGTGGTTTTGCCCGAGGATTCCGGGCCGTAGATCTCGATGACGCGGCCACGCGGCAGGCCGCCGATGCCGAGCGCGATGTCGAGGCCGAGCGAGCCGGTGGAGACGGTATCTACGTCCATCGACTGCATGTTCTTGCCGAGCCGCATGATCGAGCCCTTGCCGAAGCTGCGCTCGATCTGCGACAGCGCGGCATCAAGAGCTTTCGATTTGTCCATGGACGATCCTTCGACGAGACGAAGTGCTGCACTCATTT